>Ga0102953_1001702_pt1 | contig 13711 bp, 34 predicted proteins | sample SalPon2A_C_D2_MG_FD_78509 | JGI IMG/M metagenome (GOLD analysis project Ga0102953, IMG submission 78509) | Soil microbial communities from South San Francisco under conditions of wetland restoration - Salt Pond MetaG R2A_C_D2_MG | ecosystem: Environmental > Terrestrial > Soil > Wetlands | place... | reverse complement strand
GGTGCTTCTGTGATTCTATTCGCAAAAGCCCTATCTCCGCCAAATCGGTTGACCCAAGCCTCTAACTTAACAAGTAATTCTTTTCTGATTTTTGGCTGTTGTTCTCTCATTTGACTCCAATCTTTGGACATCTGAAATTTCATGACCACAACCAACAAAAGGTAGTTCTGGATAATCATCATTCAAATTTGCACAGAATCCATTTGATTGGTATAATAAAACACCAACGCAAATATTTTTTTCACATGCACTCGAAAGTGCTTCGATTATTTCGACGATTGTTTTCCCTGAATCAACAAAATCATCTATAATCACATATCTTCCTATGTAGAATCCGGAAAAACCATTCTCAATTTCTTTATCAGAATGACTACCCTCCTCAGAATAGTGCCTACCAGCGTCCCAACTTTTCCTAACTATAGCAAACGGAACGCCAGACGCCAAAGAGACAGCCATGAGAGGGGTTACACCACTCATACCCATTCCAACAATTGTGTCTACTCTGCCGAAGACTGGATTCTTGAGTTGGTGAGATAATACGTCTACTGTTGCCTTTTTATGTGTGAAGACTTTATTGAAATAACACATAGAAATATACTCCTAAATTATGGATTGTTGATATTAGGATATTCAGAGGGATCATAATACTTCTCTTTTTTGAAGGAAGAAAGAAACATGGAGATATCTTTAAGATCAACATCCTTGTCTAGGTCAATGTCGAATCTTCCCCTACATCCGAGTCTGTTTTGTGGAGCAACAGGACCAGAGACACACTTAGGAATATGTGCTATACTAATACCCTTGGAATAATCGGAAGGATTTACCCACGAGAATTTTCTATCTAAAAACGTACACGTCTGGGAATGCACAGACGTATGTATGACTAGAACTGCCAATGAGTTCAAAAAGAGTAGCTTCAGTTTTCTGCTGTTGTTTTTTTTCATTCTTATCCTTGTTCTTATGAAATACGCAGGCTAAACTGCTAGTATTCCCCGGGATTATTTGCAGCCGGACAATGACAGCATCCGTCGCATGAATGCCCCATACCGCCGCATACACATCCTGTGTCGAAGCATTCTTCGCATTCATACTCTGTCTGTCTCATTCTCTTTTTGTTAGAGAATTGTCTTGTCTCACGACAGTAAGGACAAGAACCTCCGTTACGGCACGATCTATCGCAGGCCTTAGCCCCTCGATATGGTTTTCTCTTCTCTTTTCCATTGTTGATAGACTTATCTAAAGTCATTTTTCACCTATCTAATTGATACTTATGTTAAGAACTATCGAGACCTTGATGCAACAGTGCCGTTATGATGCGCACCATTAGCATGGTTCATGCCTCGCACACGAAATTTACATTTTGGACACTGGTTTCCTATCTTTGTTTTGATATCGTCACCACTATTGTCTTGCCCAACTACGACAACTTTTCCGTGTTTGATATTACTGTTCTGTCGATTGTTGTTGGCGTCTATTAGCCAAACACCTCGTTCTGAAACTTTCATGGTCGAACCTTTCTTAAATGTTGAAATTGAAATTATTTTGTCTTTTGCCAATCAGTAACAATACGCAAGACACAAGCCGCTAAACCAAGTTGGGTCTTTGTACCCCAATTGGTCTGGACTCTATCTTTGTTTTCTCTGTCCTTCTTTAAATAATACCAAAGTAGGTCTGAAATTTTACAGGACAAATCTTCGTCTGCTTCTACCTCTTCTTCGTCCTGCTTCACTCCATTCTCGGCCCGATTAATCGCATCTCTTAATCGACCGATAGTGTCGGCTGGATTTCCTCCCCGTAATAGTTTGTTCTTTGCTTCTTTCGCGGCTGTTAGTAATAGTTCATGAGAATTGCAAGCTTTTTCAATAAATTTGGCGTTGGCTATTTGCTGCCTCGTTGGCTCAGTTTTTCTGTTAACAATAATAGCAATTTCATCGCCATCTGAGTTAATGATACTAAGCCATTTTTTACCTGGTTCTGGCGGCTCACACTCTTCCTCTTCTCCACCGTCCATCCAAAACCATGGTGTCGGCGTGTGCTTGGTTCTCACGATATATTCTCCTTTGGGTATTTTTAGTTTCAATTCAATATGCGTACAAAAAAGTCCAAATACCAAAATCTCTTCTATCCCAAAGACTCAGTGGTTCTAGACGTTCTTCCATTTTTTTTACAACACTATCAATACCATCTGGACTCAATGGCAGAGGATAGAAACAGTCATTATTGCTAATCGGTTCCATAGAACAACAATTGTGAGTAGCGGACACTAAGACGTAGTCATCCCAGTCTCTGTACCACATTCTATATCCACACAGCTTTCTTTGCTCAGGATCAAAGCCTTCTACTGTGCAATTTTTATTAACCCAAACACGCCTGCCACACTCAGAGCAATATGGTTTATTGGTGTCTATGTCATGATCACACCCACGCACCGTTTTCTTAAAGAATATCTTATCTTTTCTGATTTTACAACCCACAAGTGTTACTGCTTTATATGTGGCAGACATATCATTATTTCTCCTGTTAATATGGCCATTTTCCAGGCGGCAGAACCCTAGTAAGACACTTTCGTATGGTCTCGGTTGAGTACCCCATTTGACACTCTACAACTTCCCAATCAGGTTCGACAAGAAGTTGCTCTACGAGAGGTTCAACAACTTTATTGTCTTCGTTCCTCACAAAGTCGCCGAACCAAACATCGCAATGACCCCTCAAAACTCCACCGCACGTTTCATTCGCCATGACCACACCTATCCGGCCATCAGATACTTTTACAAATTGTCTTACTTTACCAGTATCCATCCCTATATCCCTTTATTGGAACACGTTGAAAACGCTTACATAAAATCTGCTTTAGTGAGCCAAGATGGTAGATAATTTTCCATGACCTTATCGTTCTGCGCACGACGTAAGTCCATAAGTCTATCCCTGCATTTTCCCAAAAGGACAAACGCTTTATCTGCTTTGATTTCGTCTGGATCAAACAGGACTCCACTATTCTTAATGCGCCGAATCAAACGCTCAATCTTTAATTCTCTAGCTGTTGGGATAGGATTACCCTTTTTATCGTATTTCCTTATCATTTATTCACTCTTATATCTGTTTAAGTTCTTCTTTCATATTTTGCAATGACTCTTCCATTTCTTCTAATTCGATAGCAAATTCTGTCATCTGCCTTTTTCTTATAGGTATAACTCTTTTTGCTTGTTTAATTTTCTTATTTAGGAATCTTCGTCTCATCTTTTGTTGGTTTGGCATGGGACATTTAGTGATGGTAGCTTTATTGCAATCGATTTGATCGCCATAAAAGCTAACACCTACGATATCTTTTGGTTCAACGGTAGCTGTTATTATATCTTTTTGACGCCCCGGTGGTTTACCTACATAAAAGTTCAAAGCGGCACCAAAACTTTCGCCTTCTCTAAGTGGTTTCCTGGGTCCAAACTGTTTACTTATTAAACCCATTTTAAAGACTATTTTGCCACGATATTTATATCTGTTTCCATCATCTTCGACAAAACCTGTTGCTTCATTTACTGTTCCACGTTTCCATACTTGAATTTTCCTCTTTCGAGACCTAAATTTTTTAAGTTGTTCTGCGCAATTGTACATAATGTTTTCTCCAAAAATCTTCTGTAGACATTTAAGAATCTTCATATTTCGCTTTTAATGTTTCGTAGACATATCTTTCGTGTTTTTCGTCTTCGTCTTTTAGACGATTTTTCAACTTTTGTAGATAATCAGTCATAGATAACCACGATTTAATAGCCTTTTCTACGTCAGAGTATGTGTATTCAGCGTGCCCATAACAAGGGTGATCCAATATATTGTATAGAAAATCAATCTTGTCAGAAGTGGTTCTAAACCATTTTTCATAAAATCCACATATATTATAATGTGCTATGTGCCCGAAGCAATTAGACAGTCTTTCATAGAACCACTTATAAAACATTCTTTCTGGGAAATCATTCTGAATAAATTTGATCAAATGATTTGCAAATTTAGCCTTATCTTCTGCGCTGTTAAATTTTGTTGCAGTAAAATCGTTATGACTAAACTCTGGGTTTGCTGGTGTCGTCATATTAATCTCCTTAGATATATCTTGTGCCAGCATCGGATATCGGTCATGCCCTAATTCAAGTCTTCTCATATTGGGCTTAGTGGGACTCGAACCCACGATCCCTCCGTTATGAGCGGAGCGCTTTAGCCACTAAGCTATAAGCCCATTCCATTTCCTACTCTTTGTAGGTAGGAATATTAACTACGCCTTTTGGAGCATCTTTGGTCGTCTGACATACAGTACACCTATATTTTGGTGGTGTCCCAGGACATTGATTATGTACTCTTTTCCCACTTCCATGAATTCTATCTTGTGCTTCGTGTGCGCAACCACATTTGATAATCATTTCGCCCACCTTTCTGAACAAAACCTTTTATTGAGATGACGGAATAACCGCGATTTACCCACCCAAGAACATCATGGCGATAAAAGTGCCAACAGCCCCAAGAATTGAAACCCAGGCTAGGCCAGGAATAAGGCCAAGTAGACCGCCCATCCACCAAGTGAATACAGGTTGTTTGCCTGTATACTCTAGCCAACTATTGACCGTATAGGGGAAACAGATGGCTCCGATCGTGAACATGACAGCCGCGATTACAAATACCATAAAACTACCTGCTCCAACCACTGATACCAACTTCATGACATTCTCCTTATGAGTTTGAAGGACAAACCTTATTATGAAATCCTCATCGTTCCGTTGCAAATAGATAAAACACCACACTTTAGTCCGTCAAGTCCCCAGCCTATGTGTCCGCACTTATCGCATCGACATTGAACAGTATGTGACTCCCTGGCCGTCTGTCTTTTTTCGGAAGCTCTGACCGTGGCGACCTCCTGCAACTGCTTAGACTTTTCCAGCAGAGAATCACTAGGCAGATCACTGATCATAATGTCTTGGCTGCAAGACGCGATAGACGGTATGTTGACAAAGAACTTATCCAACCATTCTAACCCAGGCTCTGCATGGCCCATAACTACCAGTTCTTCAATAGTCTTGCAACTACCAACTTTCCCTGTAGGAGATAGGATGCCGATAGCCGTATTTGGTCCAAAACACCTTTTTAGACAAAAGAGTTGGTGTACAATCCTTTGTTGTCTTGCTGCTTCTTCTATAGACGACAGGAATATATAATTCATGATTTATCTCTATAGATAGTTTTCTTTGTCCATTTGTTTTTCGGCCTTAGTTAACATTCTTTTTGAAACAGTCATTGCCAAATATGCGCTGAAAGAATTGGCTACTTTGATCAATAGATCACAGACAATCCAAAGACCGATCAGAAAAGCTAGTGTTGCACTCATACTTGTTCTCCTTTTATTTTCTCTATTAAAGATTCAGAATCTGGCAACCTGTATTCTGATTTACACAGATCACATCTCATTACTCTTCGATCCTCAATGAACACCATAGGGAGAAGATGGTCTACTGTCAGGTCTCTGTTTTGAGAACATTTAACACACATTTCAAAATTTCTTATAGCGTCCATCTTTTACCCTTTTATTTCATGAGTGCGCAGCACTCTAGCCGATAAATTCTACCAAGGCTTCGCAAAGTTTACGCTGTATAGAAGCTCTTTTGGATTCGTTACAGTCTACGCCAACAATTAGACACAACTCACCAATGCCTGCGATAGTATTACAGACAATCGTGGTTTTCCCTTCAAATGAAGATACTGAATATTTATCACCCGCATAATCACGAAGGGTTCTTAGCATATCACTATCGTCTTCGCACACAAAGACAAACTCTCTTTGTAGTTTCGGATTCATAATTTTTCCTTTCTAAGGTTAACCAAAAACACTTGCCAAATTTCTATCGGTTTGTTCTTTAAGGAACTGATCAACATCATCGTGGTTAGAACACGATAACATAGATTCTTTTTTCTTAATTTTGTATGTCCCATCGGGTACTTTGACAACTTCATTGTTATAACACACCCATACACCACCTTTATACTCTGTGTATTCGTGAGGTCTTTCTACAACTTTAAATGCATACCCGTTAAACTTGCCTTCTCTGGTAATTATGATAGTATCTCCAACAGAAGCGTGTTGATTAGGCATAATTAAATCTCCAAAGTATTTTGATTCTACAATAGGTAGGTTGTGTACCCATCCTGAAAACACCATCGTCATCTAGAGAATACCACCCAGGGCGCTGATACTCAATTTTATTATCCAGTCTTTCAGGATTGTCTAGCTGGACAGACAAAGTGGGCGGTAGTTCTCGTAGTTTTCACTTGAGCATGTTTTGGTTCCTAGCTATTTTCGTTGAATTCCTTTTGCATTTGACGCAAACTTTTTTCACAGTCACCAAACAAGACTCGTCCGAGCCATTTTTTTGCAGTGCTTGCTCTCCCTGGGGCGTTGGAAGCATCTACGTGATCTATTGCTTGACTTGCTAGGTCCAAGATTTCTTCGGTTGTCACTGGTATGTCATGACATATATCAATTGACCCTCTGTCGCTAGCACCGATAGGGGACGAATAATAGTCTGATGGTTCGTCTCCATATCTAATGACAATGGTTCCACCATCACATCTTGGACAATAATACATATTGCCATATCCATCTTGTGCTTCTCGCCATGGTACCCATCCAACCCAAATACATTGGTCGCAATCGTGTTTATAAGGTTGAAGTCTTTTCCTTGATTTCATTTCTAAGTTCCTCTAAAGACCCAAGAACGGTCTCTGCACTTCGTTTGTCTGGGAATGCAAGACCCTCAAAAATACTGCGATTCCATTCCAACTTCTCGTCAAGCCACCTGTTATCTAACTGAATCATGTGTCCATGTGCTATTTTTTCTGTTATAAAAGGTCTGCTCATTATTGTTGGCTCCCTGAACTTTGATTAAGAAGATAATATTTTCTTGCACTCTCTTCACTAGTTTTCCATGTTGACAAATCGTCTACAACATTTTCCCCACTAACGTCTTCCAATAATCCAGTCAAGCTATCTACAATAAGAGCCATTCTCATAGAACCGCCAATGACTTTATAAACCATTGTCCCGTTCGACTTAGGTGGGTCATGATCTACTATACAGCCCTCCATGTCGTCGCCGCATTTTGGACAAATTGGCCATCCACTTTCCTGGATGTTTGATAAGTGCCATTCTATCGTTCCTCTATTGTGAGTCACTATCTCACATGAATCGCAAGTAAGTTTTAGATCAAATTCATAATTAAATGGACTAATCATTTTGATTTCCCCTTATTTTGTCGTCCACACTACTTTCCCTGTACGGAATTTTATTGGGTGAGTTTTTGAAGAGCAACGATTAAGTCTTTAAGCATTCTTTGTCCAATCTGGTGCATTCTTTTTTTATACTCTTGAGTCCCTTTCTTAAGTTCTGATTCATTAGATTGACCCATTGAGGCTATTATTCGTCTATTGTGTTTAAGACTGTGTGTTATTTCTCTTACTTTATCACTAACCCAAGCATCTACCCACGTCTTTTGAACATCTGTCCACGTCGTGCATGGAACTTTGTTCGCTAGTATTTCGAATTGGACATCATCGGTGAGATATCCCGTCCCACCTTCCCATTGTGTCCAGATTGCCCCTTCTGGACAAGATTTACCAGGGGGAGTTCTTATTACGATATGTACTTGGTTTTGTAGACGACTATTTGTAATACGGATTTTATCTCCGACTTCAACCTTTGGGTTTTTCATCAATAATATCCCTTAACATAGAAAGTGTCATATGTATTTCAGAAGACAGGTCAGCCACTTTTCCACAAAGTTTGTCGTACTTTCTCCACCTCTTGTCCCATGTTTTACTCTCAAACCTACATCTGTCAGCCATCATAGCCATTTTCCCAGCAGACTGAGAGGTCGGAGGAAGTTCCATTAAAGATTGAATTGCTTTATCTATTTGTTTAATCATCTTTTTTTTGTCATACATCTGTATATTCCATAAAATAGGCCGGGCAGGATTCGAACCTGCGACTTGCGGGTTAGAAACCCGCTGCTCTATCCACTGAGCTACCGGCCCAAAACAGGGAACCCCACCGAATCCTGTCCAGACTTGGAGCTAGGCTTATGTATCGTTCCGCTCCGACCACCAGCCTCAGTTATCTTACTGTTCGTCCTCGTCCTCCCAGTCCTTACCCCCTCTTGCGGAGATATATAAAGGCAACATTCGTTGCCGTTGTTGTAGGCGTGTGCTGGAATGCCCACCAAGACCAGCATGTATAGTTTACGGGGTTCACGTTCTATACGCCCTTATCGTTGTTCTGTGGTCTAGACTTTCAACGATACACTTCCTTCGCACGCAAGGATAGATGTCTAAAAAAAATGATACAGTCCCCACCAACCGTATCCGGAGACAGATGCCGGATTATAAATCCGGTTCCACCTCCTGCCCAATTATCAAACGCCCAAAATGGTGTGTTCTTTTAGTTATCTGGCAATTTGTTTTTGAAACAACACCTTTCAATCCATATTATTTAGGGTGTGTTCGCAACAAGGACAACCACGAGTTAATGAACATGTCTCGTGCTCCTTTTCTTTGCACTGCGAGCAATATTCGTCCACGAATCCACCGTCTATGTGTCCACAATTCCAGGAGTTGTTACCTACATATTTACACCCACACTCGTTCGGATCGTGTTCTCTTGATTCCAGGGCCATGTTTTTCCTTTCAGCCGAATATAGATCGAAAAATATCGTCTCTTCGCTGTGATAGCGACTTATCTACGTCAATTGGTTCATGTTGTTGGTTTGTCTCTGCCCGACGAACAAGAGTATATTCATGGTGTCGTACATATAGTTTGTTTCCATGGCACATTATCCATACAACAAATTTGGCACCATATAGTCTTTTGTTGTCAACGACTACATATTCTCCTGCCGGTATGTCTGATACGTGTTCGTGAACTCGAATGATGTCTCCAACTTCAGCGAGTTGTTCATTGACAGAGTTACTTTTTGTCATAACAGTTTCCTATTGTTTGTTCATTAAGCTACAGAGTTTATCAGACGCTTCTCTTAGGTTGTCAATATGGGTTAGGGCCGTATTCAGGGCTTCCCTTATCAGTTCTTCTGAGGTAAGAACATGGCCATCTCCTCTAGTGACGTGCCGTCTCGTTGCAGCGCCAGTAGTTGCCATAGCCATCCAATATTTAGCATAGAGTTCACATGTTTTTATGTAGTTTTTCATGTGCTCTATTTTTGTTTCTTTGCTAGGTTCTATTATTATTTTACCTTTTAATGAATAGACTGTGTTGAATTTACTATCAACGTCTGCTCTGCACAAGTGGGCGAGCCAATCCCCTTAGTAGCTCTTTTTCGAATGTTACCATTCGAACACCAACCCCGAAGGACAGTCTATCGCTTTTATTAACAGAATGCAACACTTAATCCTCTATGGCTAGCAAATTGCCTGTATCGTTCTAGCTCCATTCTCAAAGGGGTTGTAGCAAGATTCCATTTTGGGCCTTTCCCTTCTAGGTAAGACAAGGCAAGCTGAGTTGTTTTGATAACAAGTTTTAGTTCATCGTCTGTCCATGAATCAACAACTTTCGTTAATTCACCAGCTTTGTAAAAGGTTTTTGGTCTTATGGTCATCTAATATCCTTTCTTGATTTTTTGATCAGACGCACAAAGGGCTATTGTCTTTGCCGTCATATTTCATATTTGATACCCTTCCTTCGTTGGCCAAAAATACGGTAGATTATCTGGCTCTCCCCAATCGAATTGAGAATAGTATTCTGGATTTTTCCTCATCAGATTTGACCTATGAGATTCATGAAATCTGTCGTTCCCAAACCAAGGTGGTAACTTAACAGAAAATCCCTGCAAATTTACGGACAACATTGTATTCTTATATCCTTTTCCAATCCACCACCGAATACAAGAATTTAAATAGCAGCACAAAGCCATTTCGTACCCTTTCCACATTTGTACCGCTGGATGGTTATACCAAGCCGCGCCCGGGCCAGACGACAAAGCTTTAAGGATTTGTTTAGCCTCGACTCTTTGTTTCCCAAGCCTTTTCATGTCTAATAATCTGACCGAATCAAAAGATGGATAAGGAAGGAAGGTTTGCATTTACATCTTCCTTTTCATAGCGTTGAATGCGTCTCTGGCTAGCCAAAAGAAAGCCAACCCGACAGCAGCACCAAGTGCAATGATCGTGATTTTTATCATTTTTATTCCTTCAAATGCCTTATTTGTCCATACGAATTGCTATGCACAACAATATAACAGAAATGACCATCATGACCCATTCCATGACAATTCCCTTCCTCAAAAATTAAGACATAGATTCTGTTAAATTCATACGAGTGCAGAAAATCTATCTAGGAATTCTCCTAGATTATCGGGACAAACTCTATGGCTTCTTGCCATTAGAAGTTCGGCAAACCGATCGGCGTTCAACGAGACATTTCCGTCCGTTTCATGGACAACTGCTCCGTTATTGATAAAAGAGACAGTAACATCATCGCCTCTATCAAAACAGAATTGTACTTTTCCACTAGTCAGTACCCGAATCATATTAGACTCCATATTAAACACAAAGAAATTCTAAGCAGGCCACTTAGGCCAAAACATCGAAATTTGATAGTCTGGAAAATGTGATTTGATCATATTGGTTGCGCCTTTGGCTGATCTAGCCTTTACCTCAACCCTTTTCTTGATCCTTTTTAATCCAGATGGGTAATAAACATATCTTACAATATGGACTACATACCTTTTCACGTTTGTTTCCTTGTAGTTTTCACGATATTTATTCCTTGTCTTTTATCAAGGATCGAATATCAATTCCAATTTCCCTGTCATTTTCAGACAGGTTGGCTTCGCTTATATTGCCCATCAAATCGGAGCAATCCCCCATTAAACCGGAGCAATCACCCTTCAAATATACCAAGAAAGAATACTTTTAATCATTAGTCCGATCATCATCCCAAGACAGAATAGATACCAATCACTCAAAATCCTTAAAATCAATTTATCATTTGCATAAAAATTTGTATAAAAACGCTGTTTGATCATAAGTGCGCACATAACTAGACTAAATATAAACATCACAACTGGATTATCCATTTTTATTTTCCTCAGTTTGATTTGAATTTGAAAGTTGGTGCTACATCTATGCAGCTTGTTTCAGTTGTCGTTTATGATTTTGCTTAGCTGCTCTTCTGGCCTTATTGCGATTCACTCCACGGAACTTTTCTCTTAACTTCATTTGTTTCCACGATCTACTAATTTTGAGAACTTCTTCTGGGTCTCTACAGGAAAGTTTCACCTCGACAGAAGAGGCTAATTTACACTTACTCCCATCGACCCTCCTTGGTCTTCTGGAAGATACGGCATTTGCCGATTTCCTACGAACTAAAGTATGTCTTTTCTTCCGAAGCTGACCGTCCCCACCAACTACAATTCGGACTTCTTCCTGACCCTTCCTTCTAGTAGAGAACCCCATACTGCCATCGCCGCACTTATCCTTCAACCACTTCGGACCACCGAATTTCTTTCCGCCTTTAACTGGAGTACAAAACTCAGACCTAGGAAATCCATTATCCTTTGCCCAGTCGCGCGCATCCCCGTTAAGACGATTATATCCGATTCCATTGAATTGCTGAACCGGCTCACCTTTGTTCGTCTTGCAACATGCACATGGTTTTTTAGACATAATGATCTCCAAAGTGTTGGTTTCTGGGATTTGCAATATTATTTCGGCATACACGACTCATCAGACTTTTCAACTCTACGCCGAGAGAAGCGTCGTTGTCGATAGCGACTAAATCTTCAAAGAACTTTGAGACAGCAACTGGATGCATCGACTCATATGTTTTCCCAGGCGTTGGTTCCGGAAGTTCGACTGGCTTTTTGGAAGAAACATGCACTTGTCGATCATCTTCGCATGATCTGAAAAGAAATCCTAAATTTTGTCCAAGGTGATAATATTGACACCCACAAAGTCTTACAACAAACCCTTCTGGAATTTGCATTTTATCTCCGATCACTTAAGATGTTTAGAAAAATCGATATCTAGCTCTCGACATCTTTCCTTGAGCGCCTTGACCTCTTTTCTTAATTCGTCGTAATTTTCTGGACATTGAACGGCTTCTCGTTCAATAAGGAAATGTAGTTCGAGCCAATCTTGTTTTAATTTTTCTTTAGTCTGTGACATGTTCTTCTTCCGGAAGATGGAACTCATGTCCGCACGACGAACAAGAGAAGTACACCCAGGCTCCGATCTTAATGAGTAGTCGACAAAATTTTCCACACCTTATGCAATGGTGTCTATTCATTTTTTATCTTTCTGTAGTCCTATGGTTCCCTAACCTGTGTACGAGATGGTATTTCCCTTATGAGAACAAAGACCTAAGATTGTCGTCGGTTCGTTTTCTTATAGACTCTTCTAATTGCGTGGCGGAGACAGGTTCCTCTGATTTTGTCTCATTTACGACGTTGCCGCCACAACTTAGAATTTTGTATGTGACGTCAGAAGTGAAATAGCCTGGAGATTCCTGTCTTCCAGAGACGGGCAAGACCCAGAACACTGCTTGTGAATAATTGGTTGCGTCTTTTGGAGGAGGGACCACGCGATATTCATTGCCATCAACCAGAATGATATTTCCTATTTCAGGAACTTCTAAAGTCTTTTCCCCCTGTGATGGGTTTTCGACAACTTGATCAAAAATTTCTTTGAAAGCGTCACAGACTAAATTGCACAGTCCATCAACAGTGTGATCGTCGTGTCCATCCATCCAACACACTATGTCGTCCTGCAACACATTTTTGATCGCATTCAGACTGCTCTTAAAATCTTCAATATCCGATACTGTTATCTTCCCCATCTTATTTCTCCAAATTAACAACCAACTCCAAAATGCAGTGCAGTAAGACCGCAATCAGGGCAGGTTTCTTGGTTACGTATTTCCTCGGACCATACCATCGTTGTCCCACATTTACACACGGTGTTTCTCTCTTCGAGAACAGACCTGGCGAATTCAATTAGCTCGCCAACTGGTTCTTCCCATTCTGGATAAACCTGTATCCCCGATTCTACCACCTCATATCCGAGTTCAATAGCGTCTTCGCGATCTTCTAGTTCCTTGCTCAAGAGATGGTTGTCTTTCGGTCTTTTATCGTTGGACACCATGACGTGAGAACCGCTCTCGTCAGTGATTGCTCTGACCCGATACCCTTCTTTGGTGTATCCACATTCGCATATTTCGTTTCTCATAGAGAGAACCTCGCCTCTAGCCAAGCCTTTTTCGTTATCCTGACTTTCGTAAGGACACACACAGTACGGTCCATAACAAAAATATCATCTACATGACATATTACCGGAATTACAGTTTCCCATGTAGATACTACAATAAGAGACGCCCTATCTCTTGACCTGTAGACGTGAATCCCTGTTGGATTACGTGTATCATATCTTTTGTGAAGACGGTTTGGCAGGTTGAGACCCGGATGATATTGCTGTTTCCCAATTGGAGCACACCCAAAAGGCCTCAACAATACCTTGAATCCAACGAAAGTTTTGCGCCTTTGTTTTTTCATGCGTTTTAAGAATTCTTCTTTGAATAAATCATCCTTATAACAACACATCTGTTATCTCCATTTTCATTACTAGATGGATCAAGTAAGATTTCTAATAAAGTCGTTCTACTAATTCAATTTGGTCT
>Ga0102953_1001700_pt1 | contig 13748 bp, 8 predicted proteins | sample SalPon2A_C_D2_MG_FD_78509 | JGI IMG/M metagenome (GOLD analysis project Ga0102953, IMG submission 78509) | Soil microbial communities from South San Francisco under conditions of wetland restoration - Salt Pond MetaG R2A_C_D2_MG | ecosystem: Environmental > Terrestrial > Soil > Wetlands | place... | reverse complement strand
TCGGCGTGGTGGGCAAGTTCGTCGAGTTCTTCGGCCCTGGTCTCGCTCGTCTGCCGCTCGCCGATCGCGCCACCATCGCCAACATGGCCCCCGAGTACGGTGCCACGTGTGGTCTCTTTCCGGTCGACCAGGTGGCGCTCGACTACTTGCGCTTCACCGGCCGCGACTCGGAGCGCGTGGCGCTGGTCGAGGCCTACGTCAAGGAGCAGGGCCTCTTTCATGACGCGGAGAGCGCGGAAGCGGAGTACAGCGCCACCCTCGAGCTCGACCTCGGTACCGTCGTGCCTTCCCTCGCGGGGCCGAAGCGGCCGCAGGACCGGATCGGGCTCGGTTCGGTCAAGCGGCTCTTTCTCGATCAGCTGCCCGGCCTGCGGGGAGCCGGAGGCGTGGCGAAGCCCGCCGGCGTCAACAGATGGGAGAACGAAGGCGGCGACGGTGGCGCGGTGGCGGCGGCCGAGGAAGTGACGACGTCGGTAGCGGCCGAGCTCGACGGGCAGCGCTTCACTCTGAGCGACGGCTCGATCGTCATCGCCGCGATCACCTCGTGCACCAACACTTCGAATCCCTCGGTGATGGTGGCGGCCGGGCTCCTGGCCAAGAAAGCCGTCGAGCGCGGCCTCGAGGTCAAGCCCTGGGTCAAGACCAGCCTCGCCCCCGGGTCCAAGGTGGTGACCGAGTACCTCAACGAGGCAGGCTTGACGCCTTTTCTGGAGCAGCTGAGCTTCAACCTGGTGGGCTATGGTAGCACGACCTGCATTGGAAACAGCGGTCCGCTGCGCCCCCCGATCCACGACGCGATCGAGGAGGGCGGGCTGGTCGCGGTATCGGTTCTCTCCGGCAACCGCAACTTCGAAGGCCGGATCAGCCCCGACGTGAGGGCCAACTATCTCGCCTCACCTCCGCTGGTAGTGGCCTACGCCCTGGCCGGGCGGATCGACATCGATCTCGCCAGCGAGCCTCTCGGTACCGGCTCCGACGGCGCGCCGGTCTTCTTGCGCGACCTCTGGCCCTCGCGCGAGGAGATCTCGGACGTGGTGAAGAAGGCGCTCCACTCCGAGATGTTTCGGCGTGAGTATGCCTCGGTCTTCAAGGGAGACGAACGGTGGAACGGCCTGCCGGTTCCTGAAGGCGAGACATACGCCTGGCAGCTCGACTCGACCTATGTACGCCGTCCGCCCTTCTTCGAAAACCTGCCACGAGAGCCAGAGGCGGTCCAGGACCTGGAGAATGCCCGCGTTCTTGCTCTTCTCGGCGACAGTGTCACCACCGATCACATCTCACCAGCGGGCGCGATCAAGCTTGCAAGTCCGGCCGGAAAGTACTTGACCGAGCATGGGGTCGAGGCCAAGGACTTCAACTCCTACGGTTCGCGACGGGGCAACCACGAGGTGATGATGCGGGGCACGTTCGCCAACGTGAGGTTGCGCAACCGCTTGGTGCCCGAGATCGAAGGCGGATTCACGCTCCATCTGCCCGACGGGGAGCCGTTGAGCATTTTCGACGCCGCGATGAAATACCGTGACGAGGGCGTGCCCCTGGTCGTCGTGGCCGGCAAGGAGTACGGCACCGGTTCGTCCCGCGATTGGGCCGCGAAGGGCCCGGCGCTGCTCGGCGTCAAGGCCGTGATCGCGGAGAGCTACGAGCGAATTCATCGCTCGAATCTGATCGGAATGGGCGTGGTGCCGCTCGAATTCGTCAACGGTGACTCGGCCGAGAAGCTCGGCCTGAACGGTCACGAGCTCTTTTCGACGCGCGGGCTTCCCGAGGCGTTGGCGACGGAAGACGAGCATCAGGAGATCGAGGTGGAAGCAAGGCGAGAGGATGGATCGGGCGTCAGCTTCAAGGTTCGGATTCGTCTCGACACGCCGCAAGAGGTCGCCTACTATCGTCACGGTGGCATCCTGCAGTACGTCCTGCGCCAGCTCGTTGCAAGCGCTTGACGGGGGTCCCCGAGACCTGAAGAAAAAAGCCCCGTGCCGAGGAGGGTGACGGCACGGGGGGAGGAGAGGGAGCTGAAGGAGATTGCCGGAGTCGCTTGACTCCGCGACGGGCCCAACTCCCTTTATGACCCGTCTTACCGTAGATAACAATTTTTGCCAGAGGGCGATTCCCGCCCGCGGGTGAAGCTTCCAATGCGTATCTATCTCACTGGCGGCACTGGATATATCGGCACAGCCCTCGCCGTGCGTCTAGCCGCGGAAGGACACGAGCTCCACTGTCTGGTGCGCTCGACGAGCGACCGGAGAGGACTCGAGCAAGCGGGGGCCGAGTGCCACATCGGCGACCTGTCGGATCCCGATTCGCTTAGGGCCGGAATGAGAGGGTGCGAGGTGGTGATTCACGCCGCGGCGGAGCTCGACCTCCGGGTGCCGCGAGAGCGGATGGAGGCGGTCAACGTGGCGGGGAGCGAGAACGTGGCGAGAGCGGCCGTCGACCTCGCCGTGAAGCGCTTCCTTTCCGTCTCGTCGATGGCCTTCTTTGGGGGAAGCCCCGACGACGGCTCGGCGGGCAATGAGGAGAGCCCTCCGCGCCGCCCATTCCTCACCGCCTACAGCGCCACCAAGAACGCGGCTCAGCGGGCACTGGAGCGCTGGGCGGCTCAGGGTCTGGAGCTCAACACCGTCTATCCGAGCTTGGTGTATGGGCCTCCTGGCAAGAAGGGGGGAGCGAATCCCCTGCTCCGCGCATTGGCCAAGGGAAGACTTCGTTTCCTGGTGGGCGCCGCTCGCATCGCGCGCTGGGTGTTCATCGACGACGTCGTCGAGGCGATGGTGCGGGTCCTGGAGCGGGCGCCGGCGGGGCGCGGCTACCTGCTGACCGGCGAAGCGGCGACCGTGCGCCAGGTGGCGGAGCAGGTTGTGCAGCACACGGACGTCCCGGCCCCTCGATTCAACCTTCCTCTGCCGCTGGCGCGAGCTCTGCTCAACACCTCGAATGTCTTGCTGCCATTGATCGGCCGCCGCTCACGAGTACACCGAGAACAGCTCAAGAACCTCCGCCGCCACTGGAATTTCGACGATCGACGCGCTCGCGAGGAGCTCGACTGGCACCCGCGGTCTCTGGCCGCGGGTCTTCCCCCAACTCTCGCGCTCCTTCTCAAGAGTGATTGAGCGGCCGGTCTTGGAGCCGTGAACCGAGGACAAAATGATGAGGCCGCGCTTCCGGTTGGAAACGCGGCCTCTATGGAAACGCGCGGGCTTCCCTTGAAAGCTGTCGGGAAGTGCTAGCGCGACATCTGGCGGATCTTCAAGGCGAGGCCGATCAGCACCAGCGCCACGAAGGCGAGGGCGACGTAGAGGCCACGACGCCGGTAGCCGAGCTCGTGGAGCGCCTTTTGCGCCGCGGCGAGCGCGGACTTGGCGTGCTTCACACCCTCCACCTGCGTCGTCTCGAACTTGCCCTTGGGGGCGTCCGAGAAGGTGTGGACGAGGACCTCGAGTTGCACCTGGGCATCGACGGCGCTGTCGATCTCGCCCAGGGCCGGCCGCGTTTCGACCCCGCCTCGGCGCGCGGTCAAGAGGATGCGCTCGGCGCGCGCCGTGAGGCCGGTCAACTGCCTCATGCCGGCGAGGAACGTGCTGCTGGTGTCGAACCCGATCGGCTTGTCGGTGAGCGTCGGCTTCTGAGCATGGCACTTGCTGCAGCGGACGATCTCCTTGCGCGCCATCTTGCCCGTGGCCGGATCCTGGTAGGTGTAGTAGGTCTTGCCGAGGCGGAACTTGTCGAAAAGACGCTTGAACTCGGGGCGGAGCGTGACCCCGGCCCCCTGTGCCTCGGGTTGCGTGTGCGTCGGGAGGAGCTGGGCCTGGTCGACAAGCCAGTCGAAACGGTCCTCTCCCGTGAGGCCCTTGGACTTGGCCTCGGCGAGCAAGCGGTCGCGGAACTGGTGGTACTCGACCACCTTGGCCGCGGGCTCCTCCTCATTGGGCGCGAGCGGGCCGGGAGGCTCGTGGCAGAGGGCGCAGGGCGTAGGCGGCAAAGGCGCCAGCATGGCGAGCGTCGGGCGCACGATCCCGTGGTTGCCGTGACAGGTCACGCACTCGCTGAAGGAGTGAATCGTGGTGATTTTGGCGGCCGGATCGGGAGCCGAATGGCAGGCGGCGCATCCCTGCGCCCCGGCCGACTGGAGATAGCCGTTGTGATCGTCGAAGAGCTGCTTCTTCTTGCTGGCCCGGAAGAGGTCGGCTTCGCGCGCATGACATTGACCGCAAACGAAGGCGAGCGAGTCGAGACCCGGAGGGGTGGCGCCGTGGTTACCGTGGCAGTCGTTGCAGGTGGGCGCCGAAAGGTCCTCGTTGACCAGCAGATCGTGGGCGTGAACGCTCTGCTTCCACAGAGCGTACTGGTCGACCGGGAGCGGACGCCCGTCGGGAAGTTTGTACCCCGCCATGTGCTTGGGATCGGCGTGGCACTTGGCGCAGGTCTCGGCGACGTGGGTCGGGTATACCGGAGCGGTGGGATCCTTCGGATTGAGGATGCCGTGCACGCCGTGGCAGTCGATGCAGGTGGCGACCTTGGTGTCGCCCTTCTTGAGCAGCTTGCCATGCTGACTGGTCCAGTACTCCTGCTCCTGATCGACCCGCAGCTCCGGGTTGAACTTCTTCATGTAGCTGGCGTCGGAGTGGCAGCGGCCGCAGAACGCCGGAATCGCGGTGCGCTCGGGAGCGCCACGGAACGGATTGGGCTTGAACTTGGGATCCATCGCCTTGTCCATGTCTTGGGCGAGGGACGGATCGGGGTTGCCGCCATGGCAATCTTGGCACGACAGGCCAGCGGCGGCGTGAACGCCATGCTCGACTCCGCTGACGATCTTCACGCCGGCTTCGCCGACCATGTCGGCGTTGCCGTGGCAGGCGATGCATGAGCTCACCTGGGCGGAGCCCTGGGCTGGCGACGATTGGGCGAGCGCCGCAACAGGCGCCAGGAGAACGACAAGAATCAGGAAACAGCGTCTCACGCTTCACCCCCGGAGTCGCGTCGGCGGGTGGCCCAGGCGAGGAGCACGATCAAGGCTGCGACGCCCAAAACGACGTAGATCGGCGTCCAGGAGTGGTAGCCCCAGGCCGTCAGCGCTACGATGTAGGCGACCCCGACGGCGCCGACTGCGGTAAAAAGGGGGCTACGGCCTGAGCGGACTACTCCCCGGTCGAGGAAGGGGACGAGGACGAGGAGTAGTGCCGCCAGGCCGAAGCCCAGGATTGGTATTACTTCGTACTCGACGCCGGCGATCTCGCCGCCGGGCACGAGTCTCAAGGTCTGAAACATGAACATGAAGTACCACTCGGGTCGGATGCCCGCCGGCGCCGGCGCGAACTGATTCGCCTTGACGCCGAGCTCCCAGGGGAACCAAGCGGCGAGCGAGGCGAGAACTCCGAGCGCCACGGTCCAGCCGAAGAGGTCGCGCATGGCGAAGTTGGGGAAGAAGCGCATCGGCCGACGCTTCGCCGCCTCCTCCTCGACCGAAGGCGGAACGCTCATGCCCAGAGTCTGGACCAAGAGGAGGTGAGCGCCGAGGAAGAAGGTCATCAGGGCCGGGAGAATGGCGACGTGCCAGCCATAGAAGCGCGACAGGGTGCCACCGGTGATGCGGTCGCCGCCGCGCAGGAAGCGCAGGACCCAGTGCCCGACTCCCGGCACCACGCCCGCGATGTCTGTTCCCACCCGGGTGGCGAAAAACGAGAGCTGATTCCAGGGGAGCAGGTACCCGGAGAAGCCGAAGGCGAAAGCCAGAAAGAGCGCCAGGGCGCCGGTGATCCAGGTGAGCTCTCTTGGTTTGCGATAGCCCTTCATGAAGAAGACGCTCGCCATGTGGACGAAGGCGAAGAAGATCATCAGATTCGCCGACCAGGAGTGGATGGAGCGCAGGAGCCAACCGAAAGGAACGGTGGTCATCAAGAACTCCACCGACTCGAACGCCCCGTTGGGAGAGGGCCGGTAATAGAGCATGAGGAGAATCCCGGTGCACACCTGGACGACGAAGAAGAAGAGGGTCATGCCGCCCAGGTAATAGAAGACCGAGTAACGATGCACGGGAACCGTCTTGTGCATCGCGAACTCGCGCACAGGGCCCAGAGCGATTCTCTCGTCGAACCAGCGGTAGATCTTGCGTAGACGTTCCCTCATCGCTCAGGCCCTCGAAACGATGATCGACTTGGCGCTGGCGCCGCTCTTGGCGACCAGGTCGACCTTGAAAGGAGTGAGCGGCTTCGGGGGCGGCCCGGCGATGTTCTTGCCCTTCAGGTTGTACTCTCCACCGTGGCAATTGCAGTAGATGTCGTCCTTCTTCTTGCGGAATTCGACGATGCAAGCGAGGTGGGTGCAGGTGGCGGAGAAGGCGCGAACGTCGGTGTCCGACAGCTTGATCACGATCACCGGCTCACTGCCGAAGCGGACGATCTTGTAGCCGTTGGAGACCAGGGCGGGGTCGTTCACCGAGCCGGCGTCGACCTGATTGGTCGTGGCCTCGGGAACGCGGGGCGGGCTGACGAAGCGAGCGATCGGATAGACGATCGAGGCGAACAGGGCTAGAGCCGAGCCGCCCAGAAACCAGTTGATCACTTTGCGTCGCAGCGGATCTGCTGGGTCAGGCTTGTTGGTGCTCAAAGGCGATCCTCTCGTGGTGGCTTTGCTGATATCGCCGCGGCCGCACGGTCCCAGGCTCGACTCGCTATCCCCTGCTCCGTCGCCGGCCGCTTTACGGAACTGCCCATCAGTTTCCTTCCCTGGGCGTTGCCTCGCCATCCCCGGCGGGGTGGGGGTCGGATGAACCATCGGAGGGGGAGAGCCTACCCGTTGGGGTAGCCCCTGTCGAATGGTTTCCGGTGCCCTTCCACACCGGGTTCGTTGCGATTGAAAGGAGAGTGTACAGGACGCGTCGCGCGGCTGTCAGATTGGCGGCAGCGATCGGCGCAACATCGGTCCGATGCGTCGGAGTTAGCAGGGACAGAAGCGACGGTTAGAAAAAGACTGCGCCGGTCGTGAAACCGGCGCAGTCCTCAAGCTAGGAGGTTGTCCAGTCTTCGGCTACCAGCGGTACCCGATCGAGAACTGCCCGATCTTGGCGCTGTAGTCGTCGAAGTTGTACTGCTTCTCGTTGTACTTGATGTAGCGGTATCCGGCGTGGACCAGGTAGCCGCTCGTGAAGGTGTACTCCACGTAACCCTGGTAGTCGTCGTGCATCAAACCCCAGCTGCCGGAGTTCTTGTAGTACCTGAGGTCCCCTCCGATTGCCCACTGCTTGTTGAGCGCCCAACGAATCGAGCCGTCATAAAGGTCCGTCTTGGCGCTGTAGTCGATGGGATAGAAGAAGAGGAAAGTCGTACTGTCGGCGACATAGGTGTCGTGGGAGATGTTGCGGCCGATGTCGATCCGGCCGTAACCCAGCGTTGCCGTGATCGCCTTGCTCTGGTACCCCATCCTCAGGTTGGCCTCGTTGTAGTGAGAATCCCAGCCCGAGTCGTTGTTCTTGAACTTGTTGTACAAGAACGAGCCGGCCAGATAGAGGCCCTTCTGCAGGTTGTATCGAGCCCGCAAGCGCAGCCGCTGGCGGTCGGTGGGCGACTTCAAGGTGAAGGGGTCGGTGTAGCTGGAATCCTCGAGCTCCGCGGTCAAGCGGAAGTTCTTGTTGGGAACCCAGCCAAGGTCTCCGAAGAAGCCCGTCGCCTTGGTGCTCACCTTTTGCTGCTCTGTGAACTCGCCACCGTCCGTGTAGGCGGGCGTCACGTCACGCTTCTCGTACTGCACGCCAGCGGTGACGGTGACGTCCGCGGGTAGATTGAACTGCACTCCACCGCGGGCGCCCGTGGTCTTGAGGTCCCACTTGCCCTGGTTGAGGGCGCTTTCGAAGGTGAAGTCACCATTCTGCGACAGCTTGTTGTACCAGAGGCCAGCGATGAACCCCACCTTTTCGCTCATCATGTAGGTGGCGTCGAGGTTCAACAGATCGCTGTTGCGGCTGATGCTCCCCGAGCCGCTCGCGGTCGTGGGGCTAATGGGGCGCCCGTTCTGGTCGAGACCGGACTGACTCAGGTCGGCGTTGACGTTCATGTCGAGGCGCTGCAGCAGGGCCGAGGCCTTGATGATCAACTTGCTGTTCGGGTGGGCCACCACTCGGATCGTGTGGTCGTAGCTCTTGTAGTCGTAGGGCTGGTTGAGGAAGTAATAGTCGATCATGTCGTTTCCGCCCGGTGCGGCGCCTCGCGACGCTCCAGGCAGGAAAAGATCGACCACATTTTTGTAATCGCGGATGTTCTCGTCGAGTGACAGCGTCACCTTCTGCCAGGCATAATCCAGGCCGACGCCGTAGCGGTTCTGCGACTCGTTGACCGGCTTTTCGAGCTCGTAGCTGTCACGCACCATGTCGATGGGCAAGGTGCTGTTGCCGAGCTTGGTAAACCGGTCGAAGGTGAAGTGCAACTTGGCCGCTTTGGTAAGCGAGATATCGAGCTTGCCGAAGTCGCGCACGTGGTCATAGTTGAAAGTGCGCTCGTCGCCTCCGGTCTCGGACCGTGCGTTGGCGAGATCCGCGGGAAGGATGATGTCGCTGTAGAAGTACGTGTCCTTCGTTCGACTGTACTGGAAGTTGTAGGTGCCGTACTTCTCGATGCCGAGGTGCATGCTCTCGTTGGGGTCGCCGCCATAATTGTTGACGGTCAGCTGAACCCGGTCGGCGAAGCCGCGGAGCTGCTTTTCCGGCTTCAAGACGAAGTTCAGGTTGAAGAGCCGCGGCCCCTTCTGCAGGTTGTAGTCCTGCATGTACTTGTTGTTCTGGCCGTCGACGCTCACCGAACGATAGCCGACCATGAACTGGCCGGTGAAGAGCGCTCCCTGATCATTGTCCTGTGCCAGGGCCGGCAGCGTTGCCAGCAGCAAGAGCGGCACCACGAGCGAGAGGACTATCTTTGCTGTACGTGTCATCGTGGGTCTCCCTTACTGCAAGAAGAATTGGCTGAAGTTCGAGCCGTGGATGCTCGTGTGGCAGTTCGTGCAGTTCGTGTCCAGCGTGAACCGCGAATGGAAGCTCGGAATCTCGGTATGGCAGCTCAGGCAGAGCTCCGCTTCCTTCTGGAACTTGAGCTGGTGCCGGTTGACCGATCCGTGCGGATCGTGGCAGGCGGTACACCCCTCGACGCGCACGGACCCGTGCTCGTAGATGTAGGGGCCCGTCTTGTCGGCATGGCACTTGGCGCAAGCTTCCTGTTTGAAGCCTCCGAGCATCGTGCGGGTCTGGACGTCGTGCGGGTTGTGGCACGAAGTGCACTCGAGAATGCCCTCTTGCAGCCGGTGGTGCGAGGTGAGCTTGAAGCGGCTGGCGATGTCGCCGTGGCAGGTGACGCACACGGCGGAGTTGCCCATCCGCCCGGCGATCATGCTGCCCACCGGTGCCGGCTTCAGGAGCACGTGACTGTTGGGATCCGAGTTGTGAATGCTGTGGCAGTCGGTGCAAGAGATTCCAGCCTTGCCGTGCGGCCCCTGCATGAAGTTGGGGTGGACATCGGCATGGCAGGTCAGGCACCGCTGGCTCTTGACGGAAGCGGGAACGCTGTCTCCGAAGGCGAAGATCGAACCTGTTCCTCCACCTTCTTCGACGTGCTTGCTGACGTCGCCGTGGCAGGCGGCGCAACTGAATTTCGCTCCCGCCTTGGATGCCAGACCTTCCGTGTCTAGCACCGAATGCGGGTTGTGCGCGAAGTTCGCGACGCGCTGGTCGTGGCAGTCAGCGCAAGTGCTGGCGTTGATCTGCTGCGAACCGCTCGCCGCGGCTTGGCGCGCTGGCGCTTGCGTCGCTGTCACAAGAAGAAAGGCGACAGTGGCGAATGCCAGCAGTGTGAAGCGGCTTAGCTTCATGGATTTCCTCCCTTGAGCGTCTGTGGGGTCTAGCTGTTGACCACGCAAACTGGTTAAACCTCCTGGTCAGTCAGTTTCGCTGAGTTGTCGCGAGGGTAACACCGCTTCCGGGGTGGCGGTCAAGGACGTTGGCGGGCTGGTCTCTCCCCGCCCGAATGGGTGGGAGGGGCGCTCCGCTACGGCCACCCAAAGAGACGTGGACAGCTTGCGCTCTCGGTGTCAGGGTCTACAATCGATGAAGGACGAGGTGAACAACTGGAGCGGATCCACCGTTCCGTTCTTGTAAGGAAGGAAGAAGAAATGGTTATGAAGCTCATCCGTCAAGCCGCCATGTTGGTTCTTCTCTTGGCAGCGCCCGTAGGGGTGGCGTTGTTCTACTCCGGTCCGGCGTCGACCGCCTATGCGTCGCCGGCGGACGACAGTGCCGGGGCCGCGATGAACGGCAAGGCGATTTTTTTGGATCAGCACTGCCAGACCTGTCACTCCCTCGACGTCGACAACATCCACCGGATGATCAAGGAGTCGTCGCCGATGGCCGGCCCCGATCTCACCGGCGTGGTCGCCAAGAAGGGCGCCGACTGGACCACAAAGTGGCTGAAGCACGAAGTCAAGATCGATGGCAAGACGCACAGGAAGACGATCCACCTCAACGATGAACAGCTCAAGACCCTCGTTTCCTGGCTCGAGAAGCAAGAAAAGAAGTAAGCCCGAACTAGACCTCTAAGCCAGCGCTCAGCGAGCGCAGACCGGAAGCGCGGTCCGGGGACCTCGTTCCGCGGATCGCCCGGTCAGACGGAGAGGGTGTGCACGACAGCAGGGGAAGAGGGTTCAGGGAGGTAGAGAAGTGACTCGCAGTCCCGCTGATCGACTCCAAGCTAGGGTGGCCTTCACCGCTCTCCTAGCCTCCTTTCTCATCCTAATTTTCACCTTCGCCGGGGCGGTCACGGCGAGAGCGCAGCAAACCGACTGCCTCTCCTGCCACGACGACGTCAAGATCGCTCCCCAGCCGCACGGCGATCTCGCCTGTACCGACTGTCACAGCAATATCGAGAAGTATCCGCACCCGGAGAATGCTCTCAAGCAGCTCCAGGCGCCGGAGCTCTGCGCCCAGTGCCATGAGGTTGGCAAGACTCTCGCCGGCAGCGTGCACAAGGACCTCTCCTGCACCGATTGCCACGGTCCGGCGCACGCGATCACGCCGCCGTCCGAGGCCACCTCGCCGCTCTTCCCTTTGCAGCAGTTCAAGACCTGCGGCCAGTGTCACGATCAACCGCCGCAACTGGTGCAGGGGTACCTGGCGAGCGTTCACGCTAAGGCGCTGCTGGTCGACGGCCTGGCCAATGCGCCCACCTGCAGCACCTGTCACGGCAGCCACGACATCCTGCCGCCGGACAACCCGAAGTCCAAGGTTTCGCATCAAAACGTTCCTAAGACCTGTGGCTCCTGCCACCGCTTCATCCTCACCACCTGGGAAACCAGCAGCCACGGGGAGCAGTGGAAGGCCGGCAACCAGGACGCGCCGGTATGCATCACCTGTCACACGGCGCACAAGATCGTTCCACCGACGAGCCAGTCGGCGCGCTTGAAGACGCCGGAGAACTGCGGCAACTGCCACGAACAGCGCTATTCGACCTACCGTGACAGCTTCCACGGTCAGGCCACCGATATCGGCTTCATGACCGCGGCGACCTGCTCCGATTGCCACACCCCGCACCACCAGCTGCCGGCGAGCAATCCGCAGTCGAGCGTCAACTCCAAGAATCTGACCAAGACCTGCGGCGCTTGCCATGGCGCGGTCTCGGCATCGTTCATCACCTTCGATCCGCACTCGAACCCGGAGAGCCCGGAGGCAAGCCCGACGCTGCACTACATCTGGCTCTTCATGACCATCCTCCTGGTCGGAGTCTTCGGCTTCTTCGGGCTGCACGACGCCTTGTGGCTGCAGCGCTCGATCGTGGCTCTCCTGCGCGGCGAGGTGAAGCGGAGCGAGAACGGCGGCAAGTACGTGCGGCGGTTCTCCAAGACGCAGATCTGGATCCATGCCACGATCATCATTACCTTCCTGCTGCTTGCCGCCACCGGCCTCCCCTTGAAGTTCCACGAGGCGATCTGGGCGAAGACCCTGGCGGATATCTTCGGTGGTCCGGCCGCGGCGCGGGTGCTGCACCGCCTGGCGGCGATCTTCACCTTCGGCTACTTCGTCTTCCACCTCGGCCAGATCTTCGTCCTCTCGGTTCTGCGTCGTGAGAAGGGCGTCTTCTGGGGTTGGAAGACGATGGTTCCGCAGTGGAAGGACGTTCGCGACATCTTCAACAACTTCAAGTACTTCTTCTATCTCGGAAAGCGGCCGCCGATGGACCGCTTCACCTACTGGGAGAAGTTCGATTATCTGGCGGTCTTCTGGGGCGTCGTGATCATCGGGACCTCTGGTTTGATCCTCTGGTTCCCGGCTCTGGCTGCTCGCCTGCTACCCGGCTGGGCGCTCAACGCCGCCTACATCATTCACAGTGACGAAGCCCTCCTGGCGGTTGGCTTCATCTTCATCTTCCACTTCTTCCATACCCACCTGCGGCCGGAGAGCTTCCCCATCGACCCGGTGATCTTCGTCGGGGCGATGCCGCTCGACAAGTTCAAGGAGGAACGGCCGCTCGAGTATCAACGGATGGTGGAGAAGGGCGAGCTGGAGAAGTATCTGGTCGACCCGCCATCGCCCAAGGAGCTTCGCACGCGTTCGGCTTTGGGCTTCTTGGGTCTCTTTATCGGTCTCCTGCTGATCATCGCCATTCTGTGGAGCATGATCGGCTTGTAGAGCCCTCTGGCAGGGGCATTCATCCTCCTTACGTTCTCCCGCGGGCGGCAAACCCGCGGGAGCTTTTTATTGTCGCCGTAGGTCCCCTTCTCGAGATCACGGCGCCGCATCCGGGGCCCAGGCATCCTCGCTGGCTGCGTTGCGTCTCCTCGGCGATGCTCGGCATCGCCTGCGGCGCCGCGCCTTGCCAGCGAGGCGCCTGAGCTATTTGAGAAGGCCTGCGTCACCGTGCTCTTGAGACGGTGAAGTTAGGCGGCGGAGTTCGTATGACCCAGGTCATAGGAGCACCGCTGGTTCTCTTCTAGGCTCCAGTCGAGAGGAGTAGGGATGGAAGCTCAGATCAATCGCAATCACACCTTCGCGTCGCCGCCTCCTCCCGTGGCGGCGCCGCGTGAAGCATCCTCACCCCAAACCAAGAAGCGCCTCGTTCGCCGCCGTCCGGCAGACAGCTCGCAGCGCTGGCGGCACCTCTTTCAGATTGCCTTCCTGCTGCTCAATGCCGTTCTGGGCGCCGAGCTCTACGTCTGGGTCGTGACCCTGGGCGGCTCGGGTGGGCCGTCGGCCGGGCACCCGGCCGGAGTCGAGGGCTGGCTCCCGATCGCCGGGTTGATGAACCTCAAGTACTGGCTCGTCAGCGGCCACATTCCAGCCATACATCCCGCCGCCATGTTCCTGTTGATCGCCTTTTTCGCCATCGCCCTCCTCCTGCGCAAGGCCTTCTGCAGCTGGCTCTGCCCGGTGGGGACGCTGAGCGAGGGACTGTGGCGGCTCGGACGCAAGGTCTTCGGCCGCAACGTCCGTCTGCCGCGCGGCCTCGACCTGCCGCTGCGCGGCATGAAGTACGTCCTCTTGGGCTTCTTCGTCTGGGCGGTGGCGGGAATGTCCGCGGCGGCGATCAACGGTTTCATGCGCTCGCCTTACGGGGTCATCGCCGACGTCAAGATGCTCGACTTCTTCCGCTTCCTGGGAACCACCGGGGTGGTGGTGATAGGGCTCCTGGTGGTTGGCTCGATCCTGGTCAAGGACTTCTGGTGCCGGTATCTGTGCCCCTACGGGGCGCTCCTGGGCATCGTCTCGCTGTTGAGCCCGACGG
>Ga0102953_1001699_pt1 | contig 13752 bp, 11 predicted proteins | sample SalPon2A_C_D2_MG_FD_78509 | JGI IMG/M metagenome (GOLD analysis project Ga0102953, IMG submission 78509) | Soil microbial communities from South San Francisco under conditions of wetland restoration - Salt Pond MetaG R2A_C_D2_MG | ecosystem: Environmental > Terrestrial > Soil > Wetlands | place... | reverse complement strand
GCAGTCGGCGCAGCGCGTCCGGCATGGCGGCCTCCCTCAGTGATAGCCGTCGTCGGGGTGCACCTTGCCGCGGAACACCCAGTAGGCGTAGCCGGTGTAGCCGAGCACGATCGGCAATAGCACGACCGCGCCGACCAGCAGGAAGCCCTGGCTCTCGGGCGGCGCCGCGGCCTGCCAGATGGTCACGCTCGGCGGCACGATGTTGGGGAACAGGCTGATGCCGAGGCCGAGGTACGACAGCGCGAAGAGCGCCAGCGCCATGAGGAAGGGCAGCGCGGTGCGCCGCCGGTGCAGCGCCCAGAACAGCGCCAGCGCCGCGGCGCCGACCAGGAGCGGCACCGGCGAGAGGTAGAGCAGGTTCGGCAGCGTGAACCAGCGCGCCGCGATGGCGTCGTTGAGCAGCGGCGTCCACAGGCTGACCACCGCGATGGCGGCGAGCACTGCCACGGCGAGCCAGGGCGCCCGTCGGTACACGCGCTCCTGCAGGTCGCCGTCGGTCTTCAGGATCAGCCAGCCGGCGCCGAGCAGCGCGTAGCCGAGCAGCAGCGCGATCCCGGTGAACACGCTGAACGGCGTCAGCCAGTCGAACCAGCCGCCGGCGTAGGCGCGCCCCTTGAAGGCGATGCCCTGCACGAAGGCACCGAGCATGATGCCCTGGCAAAGCGTGGCGAGGGTCGAGCCGAAGGCGAAGGAGACGTCCCACAGCGGCCGGTGGCGCGCGTCCCTGAAGCGGAACTCGAAGGCGACGCCGCGGAAGATTAGTGCCAGCAGCATGCCGATCACCGGCGCGTAGAACGCCGTCAGCAGCAGCGAATAGGCCAGCGGGAAGACCGCGAAGAGCCCGCCGCCGCCGAGCACCAGCCAGGTCTCGTTGCCGTCCCACACCGGGGCCACGGAATTCATCATCACGTCGCGGTCGCGCTTCGCCTTGAAGAACGGGAAGAGAATGCCGATGCCGAGGTCGAAGCCGTCGAGCACGACGTACAGCAGCACCGCGAGCGCGATGAGCAGCGCCCAGATCAGCGGCAGGTCGAGGGTCATGGTCGCGCTCCCCCTATTCCTTCGTTGGCCCGCCCGCCCATTCCGAGGCGAGCCGCGGCCGGCGCGCGCCGCCCTCCGGCGCCGCGGCGGTCGACTCCGGCTCCGCCCGCATGAGGCGCAGCAGGTAGTAGATGCCGGTGCCGAAGACGACGACGTAGACCAGCACGAAGAGCGCCAGCGAGCTCGCCACCGCCGGCGCGGCGATCGGCGAGGACGCCTCGCTGGTGCGCATCAGACCGTAGACCACGTAGGGCTGGCGGCCGACCTCGGTGGTTACCCAGCCGGCCAGCACCGCAAGGAACCCGCTCGGCCCCATCAGCAGGGCCACGCGGTGGAACCACGGCGTCACGTAGAGCGCGCCGCGCCAGCGCAGCACCAGGCCGGTCAGGCCGACGGCGATCATCAGCAGGCCGAGCCCGACCATGAGGCGGAAGGTCCAGAACACGACCGGCGCATAGGGCCGGTCCTGCGGCGGCCAGTCCTTGAGGCCGCGCAGCTCGCCGTTCCAGGAATGCGTCAGGATCAGGCTGCCAAGGTGCGGAATGCCGACGGCGTAGCGCGTCGTCTCGGCCTGCATGTCGGGCAGGCCGAACAGCAGCAGCGGCGCGCCGCGCTCGGTCTCCCAGTGGCCCTCCATCGCGGCGATCTTGGCCGGCTGGTGCGCGAGCGTGTTGAGCCCGTGCATGTCGCCGGCGACCAGCTGCACCGGCGCGACCAGCGCCGCCATCCACATCGCCATGGAGAACATCACGCGCGCCGACTCGTTGTAGCTGCTGCGCAGCAGGTGCAGCGCGCCGACCGCGCCGACCACGAAGGCGGTGGTCAGATAGGCCGCCAGCACCATGTGCACGAAGCGGTAGGGGAACGAGGGATTGAAGATCACCGCCCACCAGTCGGCCGGCACGTACTGGCCGCCCGCCATGGCATAGCCCGCCGGCGTCTGCATCCAGCTGTTGGCCGAGAGGATCCAGAAGGCCGAGAACAGCGTGCCGGCCGCGACCATGACGGTGGCGAAGAAGTGCAGGCCGCGCCCGACGCGGTTCATGCCGAACAGCATGACGCCGAGAAAGCCGGCCTCGAGGAAGAAGGCGCTCAGCACCTCGTAGCCGAGCAGCGGCCCGAGCACCGGGCCGGTCGCGTCGGCGAAGGGCCCCCAGTTGGTGCCGAACTCGTAGCTCATCACCACGCCGGACACGACGCCCATGCCGAAGGTCAGCGCGAAGATCCTGGACCAGTACTTGTAGAGGCGGAGAAAGACGTCCTGCCCGCGCCACAGCCAGAGCGCCTCGAGCACGGCGAGATAGCTCGCCAGCCCGATCGTGAAGGCGGGGAAGACGATGTGGAACGAGACGGTGAAGGCGAACTGGGCGCGCGCCAGCAGGACGGGATCGATGAGGTCGGTCATGGTGCTGTCGCTCGTTCTCCGTCGTTACCGGCAAACGCTACGTCCGCCAACGCCGCCGCCCGGCGATGGGTCCGCCGGCCAGCCCGAGAAAAAAGGCCGGCCGTGCGACTGGGCGCCCGGTCGATCTCCCGTTCCATGCGCAAGGTGTGCCGCAAGCGCGCGATAATATCCAGGGTTGCAGCGGCCGTGGCCGACGGAATCTTCGGGGCGGGCCCGCCCGCGGGCGCCTAGCGCGCCTGGTCGAACATGCGGTCGCCGAAATCGTCGACGATCTGGCGGCCCTTGACGACGGAGAATTTGGCCGCCTCGTCCTGCGAGGTCAGCGTCTCGGCGCGGATGAAGTGGTGCTCACGGGTCTCGCCGTCGAGCTCCTTGGTGATCACGCCGGCGACGCGCCACTGGTCGCCCTCGCGCCGCGGCGCCGGGCGGATGGCGAAGCCCTTGTACTCGGTGGCCGGGCCGGGCTCGGGCGGGCCCGCCTCGCCGCCCTTGCCGCCGAAGAGAGAGCGCAGAGAGAATTTCGATGCCATGAGGGCCGCCTTTCCGCCGTCGTCGGGCCGAACCGTGCCTTGAGCGATAACGGGCAAAAGCATACCTTATCCCGGCCGTCGGTGCGAACCGCCGACGGGGCGCCTAACGTACGCGATTCCATGGACGTCTATTTCCCCATCGCCGGGCTGTCGCTCAATCTCTTCCTGGTGCTCGGGCTCGGCACCGGGATCGGCCTGCTGTCCGGAATCTTCGGCGTCGGCGGCGGCTTCCTGCTGACCCCGCTGCTGATGCAGATCGGCATCCCGCCGGCCGTGGCCGCCGCCTCGGCGGCCAATCAGGTGGTCGGCGCCAGCGTCTCGGGCGCCCTGGCACAGTGGCAGCGCCGCAACATCGATTTCAAGATGGGCCTGGTGATGCTGCTCGGCGGCCTGGCCGGCTCCACCGTCGGGGTCTGGCTGTTCAAGCTGCTGCGCGAGTTCGGGCAGATCGAGCTGACCATCTCGCTGTGCTACGTCGTCCTGCTCGGCTCGCTGGGCGCGCTCATGCTGGTCGAGGGCACGCGCAGCATGCTCAAGCGGCGGCGCAGCCCCTCCGGCATGCTGAGCCGCGGCGCGCACCACCACACCTGGATCCACGGCCTGCCGTGGAAGATGCGCTTCCGCGGCTCGCGCCTCTACATCAGCGCCCTGGTGCCGGCCGCCGTCGGCTTCGCGGTCGGCCTGCTCTCGGCCATCATGGGCGTGGGCGGCGGCTTCGTCATGGTGCCGGCGATGATCTACCTGATCGGCATGCCGACCTCCGTGGTGGTCGGTACCTCCCTCTTTCAGATCATCTTCGTGACCGCCAACGTGACCTTCCTGCAGTCGGTCACCAACCACACGGTGGACATCGTGCTCGCCGTGCTGCTGCTGGTCGGCGGCGTGCTCGGGGCGCAGATCGGCACCCGCCTCGGCGCGCGCCTGCGCGGCGAGGAGCTGCGCGTCATGCTGGCGCTGATGATCCTGGCGATGAGCGTGAAGGTCTTCGTCGACCTGACCGTGACACCGCCCGACGAATTCTCTCTGGGCGTGACCGGCTGAGCGCGCCCCGCCCGATACCGTCCCGCCCACTGCCGCCCCGCCCATTGCCGCCCCGCCCGGTACCGCCCCACCCGGTACCGCCGGCGTTTTGAACGTGCTAGCGTCGGCAATTCCAGCATCGAGGACACACCGGCCATGATCTTCGCCACGCCGCCGCCCGAGCGCGACGCCCTGCGCCGTGCGATCGATGCGCACTACCGGGCCGACGAGACCGACTGCGTGCGCGCCGCCGTCGCCGCGCTCGACGGCCGCCCGGCGGCCGCGCTGGAGCGCATCGCCGGGCGCGCCCGCCGCCTGGTCGAGGCGGTGCGCGCGGCACGCGGGCGCGGCGGCATCGACGCTTTCCTGCACGAATACGGCCTCTCGACACAGGAAGGCATCCTGCTCATGTGCATCGCCGAGGCGCTGCTGCGCGTGCCCGACGACGAGACGCAGGAACGCCTGATCCGCGACAAGATCTCGGCCGCCGACTGGGAGCGCCACCTCGGACACAGCGGATCGGTCTTCGTCAACGCCTCGACCTGGGCGCTGATGCTGACCGGCCGGCTGGTCGGCATGCACGACTACGAGGGCGCGAGCACCGGCGCCGCCGTGCGCCGCCTGGTCGCCCGCCTCGGCGAGCCGGTGGTGCGCGAGGCGGTCAACCAGGCCATGCGCATCCTCGGCCGCCAGTTCGTCATGGGCCGCACCATCGATTCGGCGATCCAGCGCGCCGCGGCGCTCGAGGCGCGCGGCTACAGCTATTCCTACGACATGCTGGGCGAGGCGGCGCGCACCATGCACGACGCCGAGCGCTATTTCGATGCCTACCGCAACGCGATCGCGGCGATCGGCAAGGCGGGCCGGGGCCGCGGCCCGATCGCGGCGCCGGGCATCTCGGTCAAGCTATCGGCGCTGCACCCGCGCTACGAGGTGGCGCAGGCCGGCCGTGTGATGGACGAGCTGGTGCCGCGCCTGACCGCGCTGGCGCAACACGCGGCGGCAGTCGACATCGGCATGACCATCGACGCCGAGGAGGCCGACCGGCTCGACCTGTCGCTCGACGTCATCGAGGCGGTCTCCGGCGAGCCCGCGCTCGAGGGCTGGAACGGGCTTGGCTTCGTCGTGCAGAGCTATCAGAAGCGCGCGCCCCAGGTGCTCGACTGGCTGGCCGAGCTGGCGACGCGACACGGCCGCCGGTTCATGCTGCGCCTGGTCAAGGGCGCCTATTGGGACGCCGAGATCAAGCGCGCCCAGGAGCTCGGCCTGCCCGGCTATCCGGTGTTCACCCGCAAGCCCTCGAGCGACGTGTCGTTCCTGGCCTGCGCGAAGAAGCTGTTCGAGCGCGCCGACGCGTTCTATCCGCAGTTCGCCACGCACAACGCGCACAGCATCGCGACCGTTCTGGAGTTCGCCGGCGAGTCGCGCGACTTCGAGTTCCAGCGCCTGCACGGCATGGGCGAAAGCCTCTACGAGGAGATCGTCGAAACCCAGAAGCTCGGCATCGGCTGCCGCATCTACGCGCCGGTCGGGCAGCACGAGGACCTGCTCGCCTATCTCGTGCGACGCCTGCTGGAGAACGGCGCCAACAGCTCCTTCGTCAACCGCATCCAGGACGACCGCCTGCCGGTCGAGGAGATCATCGCGGACCCGGTGGCCAGCGTGCGCGCCCTGGCGCACGTGCCGCATCCGCAGATCCCGCAGCCGCGCCACCTCTACGGCGCGGAGCGGCTCAACTCGGCCGGCGTCGACCTCACCGACCGCGCGCTGCTGCAGCAGCTCGCGCCGCGCATGGAGGCGGCGCTGGCGCGTGACTGGACGGCCGCGCCGATCGTCGACGGGCGGGAGCGCGACGGGGCGACCCGGCCGGTGCCCTCGCCGGCCGACCGCGAGCGCATCGTCGGGCAGGTGATCGAGGCCGGCGCCAAGGACGTCGACGCCGCGCTGAGCGCGGCCACCAAGGCGGCAGCGGACTGGGCCGCGACCCCGGTCGAGACGCGCGCCGCCGCGCTCGAGCGCGCCGCCGCCCTGATGGAGGAGGAGATCGCCGACTTCATGGCGCTCTGCGTCGCGGAGGCCGGCAAGACCCTGAACGATGCCGTCGCCGAGGTGCGCGAGGCGGCCGACTTCTGCCGTTACTACGCGATGCGCGCGCGCAATGAGTTCGACCGTCCGCTGCGCCTCCGGGTGCCGCGCGGCGAGGCCGACCGGGTGCGCCTGCGGGGCGGCGGCGTCTTCGCCTGCATCAGCCCGTGGAACTTTCCGATGGCGATCTTCTGCGGCCAGATCACCGCGGCGCTGGCCGCCGGCAACGCCGTCGTCGCCAAGCCGGCCGAACAGACGCCGCTGATCGCCGCCGCGGCGGTGCGCCTGCTGCACCGCGCCGGCGTCCCGCCCGAGGTGCTGCACCTGCTGCCCGGCGACGGCGCCGCGGTGGGCGGCCCGCTGGTCGGCGATCCGCGCGTCGGCGGCGTCTGCTTCACCGGCTCGACCGAGGTCGCGCACCTGATCAACCGCACGCTCGCCGGGCGGGCCGGGGCGGCTGCAGCGCTGATTGCCGAGACCGGCGGGCAGAACGCGATGATCGTCGATTCCACCGCGCTGCCGGAGCAGGTCACGCGCGACGTGCTGGTCTCGGCGTTCCAGAGCGCGGGGCAGCGCTGCTCGGCGCTGCGCGTGCTGTTCCTGCAGGCGGACGTGGCCGACCGCATGCTTGGCATGCTGGCCGGCGCCATGGACGAGTTGACCGTCGGCAATCCGGCGCTGCTGTCGACCGATATCGGGCCGGTGATCGACGAGGAGGCGCAGGCCATGCTGCAGGGCCACGCCAAGCGGATGCTCGGCGAGGGCCGTCTGATCAAGCGCGCCAGGCTCGGCCCCGGCACCGACCGCGGCCACTTCGTCGCGCCCGCCGCCTTCGAGATCGACCGCATCGCCCGGCTGCAGCGCGAGGTCTTCGGGCCGATCCTGCACGTCGTGCGCTACGACGCGGCGCAGCTCGACAAGGTGGTCGAGGCGATCAACGCCACCGGCTACGGCCTGACAATGGGGATCCACACCCGCATCGACGAGACCTGGCAGGACATCTTCGCCCGCGCAAAGGTCGGCAACACCTACGTCAACCGCAATCAGATCGGCGCCATCGTCGGTGTGCAGCCGTTCGGCGGCCAGGGCCTCTCGGGCACCGGGCCCAAGGCCGGCGGCCCGCAGTACCTGCACCGCTTCGTCGCCCAGCGCCCGGCGAACGGGGCGGCGGACGGGGTGGCCGACGGGGCGGCGAACGGCGACAGCGCGGTACGGACGGAAGAGCCAGCCGACCTGCGCGGCTTCAAGATGTCGGGCAGCGCGCTGCGCGCGGCGGTCGCCGCCACGCTGGACGTGCAGGACGCCTGGGCCGCGACCCCGGCGGCGCGGCGCGCGGCGATTCTGGAGGCGGCGGCCGGCCGGCTCGAGAGCGACGACGCCGGCGCGGTGCGCAGCGCCGGCTACCTGCGCTTCTACGCCGCGCAGGCCCGCGCCGAGTGCGGCGGGCCGCAGGTGCTGCCCGGCCCGACCGGCGAGCGCAACGAGTTGTCGCTCGCGCCGCGCGGCCTGGTCGCCTGTCTCGCCGCCGGCGGCGACGCGGGGCTGGCCGCCCTGGTCGGGCAGAGCGCGGCGGCGCTGGCCGCCGCCAACTGCGTCCTGCTCTGGCATCCCGACGAGGCGCTGGTCGCGCGGGTCGCGACGCTGTTCCGCGACGGCGGCCTGCCCGAGGGCGTGCTCTGCGGCCTGCCGGCCGGCAGCGACGCCGACCTGGAGACCCTGCTGGTCGAGCCGCGCCTGGCCGCCGTGGCCCTGGCCGGGCCGGACGCCCTGGCCGACGCCGCCGCGCGCGTGCTGGCCGAATGCGACGGGCCGATCCGCCCGCTGATCCGGCATCTCGAGTTGCCGGCCGCCGAAGGCCCTCTGGGCGCGCCGCTCGCCGGCAGCCCGCATTACCTGCACCGCTTCACGCACGAGCGCACGCTGTCGATCGACACCACGGCCTCGGGCGGCAACGCCTCGCTGCTGTCGCTCGGCGAGGAGGCGCGCTAGGACGGGACCTAGGGCCGGGGCTCGCGCCGTTCGCCGGGCGCGACGATTTCGGGGACCGGCAGCCCCTCCGCGGCGGGCAGGGTCTCGGGCAGGATCTCGGCGGCGCGCCGCGGCCGCTCGATCACGATGAAGGCGACTCCGCCGATCACCACCAGGCCGCCGAGGACGGTCTGCAGGCTGAGGCTTTCGCCGAGCACCGTGACGCCGCCGATCACCGCGAAGACCGGCATGAGCAGCAGGAAGGGCGCGACGTGGTTGACCGGGTGGCGGCTGACCAGCGTGTACCACAGCCCGTAGCCGAGCGCGGTCATCACGAGCCCGAGGTAGAGCACCGTGCCCCAGACCAACCAGCCGGCCGAGCGGATGGCCGCCAGCTGGCCGTGCTCCAGGACCAGCGAGAAGACGAAAAGCTGCGGCGTGGCGAAGACCGCCATCCAGGCAATCAGCGTGAAGCCGCCGACGGGGCCGAGCTGCCGCACCATGATCTGGCCGACGGCCCAGGCGAAGGGCCCGGCGATCAGCAGGAAGAGCGCCGCGTCGGCGGTCTGCAGGCGCGGCTCGCCGCTGATGATGGCGACGCCGACGAAGGCCGCTGCGATGCCGAGCCACTTGCGCAGGCCCGGCTTCTCCTTGAGGAACACCGCGCCGAGCAGCACCAGGAAAGGCACCTCGAGCTGCACGACGAGCACGGCGACCGAGGCGTCGACGCGCTGCAGGCCGGTGAAGGTCAGACTGTACTGGATGGCGCCGGAGATCAGCGCGATCAGGAAGATGCGCCCGAACAGCGCGACCGGCGGGCGCACGAACCAGACCAGTGCCAGCGCGGTCAAGGCGAAGCGGAAGGCCATCAGCAGGATCGGCGGGAAATGGCCGATCGCCGCCTTGGCGAAGACGATGCCCATGCCCCAGATCAGGGCCACGGCAACGCCGGCGATGATGTCCTGAAGGCGCAGAGTCACGTCGAGTCCCTGGTCACGTCGAGTCCTGGGGGGCCCGCTCCGGGGCCCCGGACCGCCCGGCGCCGCCACCGCCGGACGCTAGCCGAAGCATCCCGGTCCCGCCACGGCAAAGTGACGGGGCCGTGCTACACTGCCCGGCATGAACGAGCGAAGCGACCTCGACCTCGCGGCCGTCCGAGAGGCGCTGCAGCGGGAGCGCACGGAAATTCTGGCGATGAGCGCCAGCACGGCCGATTCGCGCCGCCCGGTCGAGCTCGACCAGCAGAGCGTCGGGCGCCTGTCGCGCATGGACGCGATGCAGGTGCAGGCCATGGCGCAGGCCGTCGACGCCCGCCGCCAGGGGCGCCTCAAGCGCATCGAAGCGGCGCTCAAGCGGCTCGACACGGGCGACTACGGCTATTGCCTCGACTGCGGCGAGGAGATCCCGGCCAAGCGCCTGGCGACCGACGCCGTCACCGAGCGCTGCGTCGACTGCGCGGCATAGCCGCGGGCGGCCACGGCGCCATAAAGACTCCCGCGGCGGCGTAAAAATTCTGGAGACCCGACATGCGCGTTCCGGCCAGACGGCTTTCCGCCTATCCCGTCTTCCTGCGGCCGTTCTTCTGGAACCAGCGCCGCAAGTACGGCGCGGTGCTGCAGGCGGCGCTGCTCTGGGCGCGCTCGCCGAAACTGTTCCTCGGCGTGGCGCTGCTCTACGGCATGATCGACCGGCGGTCCTCGCCGATCGACCCGGCGCTGCGCTCGCTCGTGACGGTGCGCGTCTCGCAGATCAACGCCTGCGCATTCTGCGTCGACATCAATTCGGCGACGCTCTTGAAGCGCGGCGTCGCCATGGAGAAGGTGGCGGCGCTCGCGCGGTGGCGCGAGAGCGACCGCTTCGACGCGCGCGAACGGGCCGTCCTCGACTACGCCGAGGCGATGACGCGCAGCGACCTGGCCGTCTCCGACGCCGCCGTCCAAGCGCTGCGCGCCCATTTCGACGACGACGGCATCGTCGAGCTGACCGGCCTCATCGCGTTCCAGAACATGTCGAGCAAGTTCAACAGCGCGCTCGGTGTGCCGGCCCAGGGTTTCTGCCCTCTTCCGCCGGACGCGGCGGCGGCGGATTCGCCCGATTGAAGCCCGCAGCGGGTTCGTGCGAGGATCGCAACCCTGACGTGTCGACGCCCGGGGCCCTTCCCGAGGCGCGATGCGTCCGGAACGCAGGAGAGGCAGGACATGGGCAAGTACATCGCGCTCGCGAGCTGGACCGACCAGGGCATCCGCAACGTCAAGGACTCGCCGGGGCGCGTCGACGCCGCCCGCAAGCTCGCCAAGAAATACGGCTGCGAACTGCAGGACTTCTATATGGCGATCGGCGCCTACGACATGGTGGTGACGATCGAGGCGCCGGACGACGACTCGATGGCCAAGTTCGCGCTTGCGCTCGGCGCCGCGGGCAACGTGCGCACGACGACGCTGAAGGCCTTCACCGAGGACTCCTACCGCAAGATCGTCGCCGCGCTGTAGCACGGGTCACAGATCGAGCTTGAGGCGCTTGGAGCGCGCGCGCGAACAGCACACCGTCATCAGCGTGTTCGACGCGTGCTCCTCGTCGTCCAATACCATGTCGCGGTGGTCGGGCTCGCCCGCCAGCACGCCGGTGATGCAGGTGCCGCAGAGACCGTCCTTGCAGGCGCTGTCCACCGCAATGCCGTTCTCCTCGAGGACGTCGAGGATGGTCTTGTCGGCCGGCACCTCGAAGACCTCGCCGCTGCTGGCGATCTCGACCTCGAAGGCGGCGTCCGGCTCGTGCGCGCCGATCACGGATTCGTCGATCGAGAAGTATTCGAAATGCACCGTGCCCGCCGGCCAGTGGTCACTGGCCGCGCGCACCGCGGACATCAGGCCGGTCGGGCCGCAGCAGTAGAGGTGGTCGCCCGGCTGCGGCGTCGCCAGCAGCGCCTTGGCGTCAAGCCCCAGCGCCGGCACTCCGCCGTCGTAGTGGAAGCGGGTGCGCGCGCCGTACGGCGGGGTCGAGAGCAATGCGCGGAAGGCGGCGCGCTCGGGCGCGCGCGCGCAATAGTGCAGCTGCCAGTCGGCGCCACTCTTGTGCAGCTGCCGCACCATGGCCAGCACCGGCGTGATGCCGATGCCGCCGGCGATCAGGATGACGCGCCGGGCGCCCTCGCGGATCGGGAAGTTGTTGAGCGGTTCGGTGATCGCCAGGGTGTCGCCCTCTTCGACCTCGTCGTGCAGGCAGGCCGAGCCGCCGCGGCTGTCCGGCTCGCGCTGCACGCCGATGACGTAGCGCCGGCGGTCGTCCGGATCGCTGCTGATCGAATACTGCCGCACCAGGCCGTTCGGCAGGTGCACGTCGACGTGCGCGCCGGCGGTGAAGGACGGCAACTCGCCGCCGTCCGGCGCCGCCAGCTCGAAGCTGCGGATATTGTCGGCCTCGTCGCTGATGCGCACCACGCGCACCGGGAAGGTCTGCCGCTCGCTCATCGCCGTCTCCGTCGTTGCGCGGGGCCTGCCGCGCGCCTTGCGCCGCCCTCTCTACCGAAGCGCGCGAAGCGAACCAAGGCCCGTCAGCCCGTCTTGCTGCTGCCGCGCCGCCCGGGGCGCAGCAGGTGGACGTGCGCCGCGTCGTAGAGCCGACTGTCGGCGAAGGCCGCCTGCTCACCCAGCGCGGGGCCGACCAGGACGAGCGCGGTGCGGGTGATCTTCGCCGCACGCACCCGCGCGCGGATGTCGGCCAGCGTGCCGCGCAGGACGAGCTCGTCGGGCCAGCTCGCGCGGTAGACCACCGCGACGGGGCAGCCGACGCCGTAGCGCGGCGTCAGGGTCTCGACTACGTGGCGCAGGTTGCGCACCGAAAGGTGGATCGCCAACGTGGCGCCGGAAGCGGCCAGGGTGGCGAGGTCCTCGCCCTCCGGCATCGGCGAGGCTTTCATCGCGGTGCGCGTCAGAATCACCGTCTGGCTGATGCCGGGGAGCGTCAGCTCCTGGCCCAATGCGGCGGCGGCGGCGGCGTAGGCCGGCACGCCGGGCGTGATGGTGTAGTCGATGCCGAGCGCGGCCAGCCGGCGGATCTGCTCGGCGATCGCGCCGTAGAGCGACGGGTCGCCGGAGTGCACGCGCGCCACGTCGTGCCCGGCGGCCTGCGCGGCCTCGATCTCGGCGATGATCTCGTCGAGCGTCATCGGCGCGGTGTCGCGCACGCGGGCGTCCGGCGCGGCGTGCGCCACCACCTCCTTCGGCACCAGCGAGCCGGCGTAGAGCACCACCGGGCAGAGCGCGATGAGGTCGCGCCCGCGCAGGGTGATGAGGTCCGGCGCGCCCGGCCCGGCGCCGATGAAGTGCACCGTCACGCCGCGTCCTCCGAGCCGCGCGCCCGCTTCGCCTTGGCCGCGTAGCCGCGCGGCGTGTAGACCCAGCGCCCGCCGTCGCCGCGCGGCACGATGCGCGTCTCCGAGGCGCCGACCAGCACGACCGTCAGCATGTCGACCAAGTCGGGCGTCAGCGCGTCGAGGCGGACGATCTCGACGCTCTCGCCGTCGCGGCCCAGGTTGCGCGCCAGCACCACCGGCGTCGCGGCCGGACGCCGCCCGCCGAGAATGCGCGCGGCCGCCGCGAGCTGGTCGCGCCGGCGGCGCGACACCGGGTTGTAGAGCGCCACCACGAAGTCGCCCTCGGCCGCAGCACGCAGGCGCCGTTCGATCACCGGCCAGGGAGTCAGCAGGTCGGACAGCGAGATGGCGCAGAAGTCGTGGCCGAGCGGCGCGCCGGCGCGCGCGGCCGCGGCCTGCAGCGCCGAGATGCCGGGCACGACGGTGATCGCGGGCCGCGCCCAGGCGGGCTCCTCGGCGCGCTCGATCAGCTCGAAGACCAGCGCGGCCATGGCGTAGATGCCCGGGTCGCCGGAGCAGACCAGCGCCACGTCGCGGCCCTGCGCCGCCAGCTCGAGTGCGGCGCGCACCCGCGCCTCCTCGTCGCCCAGCGCGTAGGCGTGGCAGGCCTTGCCGGCGGCGAGCGGCCCCAGCAGGTCGAGGTAGAGGCGGTAGCCGACCAGGTCGCTCGCTTGGCGCAGCGCGGTCTCGGCCTCCGGCGCGCGCCACATGGGATCGCCCGGCCCGAGGCCGACCACCGCCAGGCTGCCGCGCGCCCGGCCGAGCGCCGCGGGCTCGAGCGGTGCGGGCGCCTGCGCCACGGCGCAGGTCGCGCGCGCCGACTTCGTCTTGGGCACGACCAGCGCCGCTTCGGGGCCGGCGGCGGCAAGCGCCGCACCCTCGGCCACGCCGTGGCAGCCGACCTCGCGGAACACCGCCTCGGAGGGATGGGCCAGACGCGGCGCCTCGGCCTCCAGCTTCGCGGCGGGAAAGAAGCGTGCCGGCACGCCGAAGTGCGCCGCCGCGGCGTGGATCGCCGGCTCGTCGCTCTTGAGGTCGAGCGACACCACGACGGCGAGCGCGCCGGGCGCCAGATCGTTCTCCGTCAGGCAGCGCTCGGCGAGCGCGATCGCCTCCTCCGGCGCCGTGCCGCGCTCGCAGCCGAGGCCGAGCGCCAGCACTTGCGGGTGATAAATGAGCGCGTGCGGCGCGCCGGTTCGCGGCGCCACGCTGGCGCGCAGGACGAGCGGCGCGTCGTCGGCCAGCGGCAGGTCGCTCGTTGCGAGCCACGGCAGATCGCCGTCGAGCCGGACCGCCGCGCCGGCGAGCAGGGCCGCCGAGAAGGCCTTGTG
>Ga0102953_1001698_pt1 | contig 13754 bp, 10 predicted proteins | sample SalPon2A_C_D2_MG_FD_78509 | JGI IMG/M metagenome (GOLD analysis project Ga0102953, IMG submission 78509) | Soil microbial communities from South San Francisco under conditions of wetland restoration - Salt Pond MetaG R2A_C_D2_MG | ecosystem: Environmental > Terrestrial > Soil > Wetlands | place... | reverse complement strand
CTCCTCGAGGCGGCGAGGGCCATCCGTGGCGGTCGCACCGTCGACAGCCGCAGCGCCGAGTCGAGCTTCGAGGCGCTGGAGCGCTACGGTATCGACCTGACGCAGCGCGCCCGCGAGGGCGGGCTCGACCCCGTCATCGGGCGCGACGAGGAGATCCGCCGGGCGGTCCAGATCCTGCTGCGCCGCACCAAGAACAACCCCGTGCTCATCGGCGAGCCGGGGGTGGGGAAGACCGCCATCGCCGAGGGCCTGGCGCAGCGCATCGTGCACAAGGACGTGCCCGAGGGGCTCCAGGGCAAGCGCATCATCCAGCTCGACATGGGCAGCCTGCTCGCCGGCGCGAAGTACCGGGGCGAGTTCGAGGAGCGCCTCAAGGGCGTGATCCAGGAGACCGTGCAGTCCAAGGGCGAGATCCTGCTGTTCATCGACGAGCTGCACACCATCGTCGGTGCCGGGAAGGCCGAGGGCGCGGTGGACGCCGGCAACATGCTCAAGCCGCCGCTGGCGCGCGGCGAGCTGCGCATGATCGGGGCCACGACCCTCAACGAGTACCGCAACATCGAGAAGGATGCCGCTCTGGAGCGGCGCTTCCAGCCCATCCTGATCGACGAGCCGAGCATGGAGGAGACCATCAGCATCCTCCGCGGCCTGAAGGAGAAGTACGAGGTCCACCACGGCGTGCGCATCAGCGACCCGGCCATCATCGCGGCGGCCGGCATGGCGCAGCGCTACATCGCCGACCGGCGCCTGCCCGACTCCGCCATCGACCTCGTCGACGAGGCCGCCAGCCGCATCCGCGTGCAGCTCGACAGCCTGCCCGAGGAGATCGACGACCTGCGCCGCCGCCGGCTCCAGCTCGAGGTGGAGCAGGAGGCGCTCAAGCGCGAGGACGACCCCGACTCCGCGCAGCGCCTGGCCCGCATCGATGAGGAGCTTCACGTCCTCGAGGACGGCATGGAGCGCGCCCAGTCCGACTGGGAGGCGGAACGCAGCGTCCTCGAGGAGCTGCGCGGCTCGCAGGAGCAGATCGACGCGGTGCGCACGCAGATCGACCGAGCCGAGCGCGAGTACGACCTCGAGAAGGCGGCGCAGCTCCGCTACGGCGAGCTGCCCAAGCTCGAGGCGTCGCTCAAGCAGCTCAGCGAGCGGCTCGAGGGCGCACGCTACGTACGCCTGGAGGTCGGCGAGAACGAGGTCGCCGAGGTGGTCAGCCGCACCACCGGCATTCCCGTGTCGCGGCTCATGGAGGGCGAGCGGGAGAAGCTCCTCGATCTGGAGGGCGCGCTGCACGCGCGTGTCGTGGGTCAGGACGAGGCCATCACCGCCGTCGCCGACGCCATCCGGCGGTCGCGCGCGGGCCTGGCCGACCCGCACCGCCCCATCGGCTCGTTCATCTTCCTGGGGCCGACGGGGGTCGGGAAGACCGAGACCGCGAAGGCTCTGTCGCAGCAGCTCTTCGACACCGAGGACAACATGATCCGCCTCGACATGAGCGAGTACATGGAGCGCCACACCGTCGCCAAGCTCATCGGGGCCCCTCCCGGCTACGTCGGTTATGACGAGGGCGGACAGCTCACCGAGGCCGTCCGCCGCCACCCCTACAGCGTGATCCTCTTCGACGAGATCGAGAAGGCGCACCCCGACGTCTTCAACACGCTGCTGCAGATGCTGGACGACGGGCGCCTCACCGACTCGCACGGGCGCACGGTGGACTTCCGCAACACGGTGGTGATCATGACCAGCAACATCGGGAGCCCGGAGATTCTCGAGGCCAGCCGGGCCGGCGCCGACTACGACCGGCTCAAGGCCACGGTCTTCGGCCAGTTGCAGGATCACTTCCGCCCCGAGTTCCTCAACCGGGTCGACGACATCATCGTCTTCCACGCCCTCACGCGGGAGCAGGCGGCCAGCATCGCCGAGCTGCAGCTCGAGCAGGTGCGCGCCCGGCTGGCGAGGCGCCACATCGACCTGGAGCTGACCCCCGCCGCCATGGACGAGCTCGCCCGCCTGGGCTTCGATCCGGTGTTCGGCGCCCGGCCGCTCAAGCGGGCCGTGCGGCAGCACATCGAGACGCCGCTGTCGCGGCTCATCATCGCCGGTGACGTCGTGGATGGTGATAGCGTGCTGGTCGAACCCGGCGCGCAAGGCTTCCGCTTCACGGCGAAGGAGCCGGCCGCCGCCAACTGAGCGGGCGAAGGTGGAGGGAGCACCCATGTGCGGCATCGCAGGCTGCTGGGGGGAGGGAGCCGGGGCGGGCGCGGTGGAGGACACACGGCGCCGCATGCGCCGGCTGCGTCACCGCGGGCCCGACGGCCAGGGGCTCAGACCGATGGAGGCGGGTGTGCTCGGGCACACCCGCCTCGCCATCATGGACCCGGCCCGCGGCGACCAGCCGCACGTCGCCGAGGACGGCGTCACCGCGCTGGTCGCCAACGGCGAGATCTACAACCACGAGGCGCTGCGCGCCTCCCTGGGCGAGCACCGCTTCGTCAGCCGTAGCGACACCGAGGTGGCGTTGCACCTGTTCGAGGCCGAGGGCGCCGGCGCCCTCGGCAGGCTCGACGGCATGTTCGCGCTCGCGCACGCTGCGGGCGACGAGCTCCTGCTGGGACGCGACCCGCTCGGCATCAAGCCGCTCTACATGGCACGGTCCGCCGGCGACAGCGTGCGCTTCGCCTCCGAGATGAAGGCTCTCCAGGACGTCGGCGACCGCATCACGGAGCTGCCGGCCGGGTGCGTGTGGAGCAGCCGTGGCGGGCTGCGCCGCTACTACCACGTGCCCGAGCCGTCCGCGGCGATCACCGATCCGGATGAGGCCGCCGCGGAGGTCCGGGCCGCGCTCGAGCGGGCGGTCCGCAAGCGCCTGATGAGCGACGTCCCGCTGGGGGCGTTCCTCTCGGGCGGGCTGGACTCCAGCGCCATCGCGGCGCTGGCGATGCGCGAGATGGGTGCGCTCCACACCTTCTCGGTGGGCGTGGAGGGCTCTCCGGACCTCGATGCGGCGGAGGCGGTCGCCCGGCACATCGGCAGCCACCACCACACGCTGGTGTTCGGCATCGATGAGGTGGAGGCGGAGCTGGAGCGCCTGATCTTCGCCCTGGAGTCGTTCGACCGCGACCTGGTCCGCAGCGCCGTTCCTACCTTCTTCACGGCCCGGCTGGCGGCGCGCCACGTGAAGGTAGCGCTCACGGGCGAGGGCGCGGACGAGCTCTTCGGCGGCTACCGCTACGTGCGCCGGCTGCGCGGGCACGCGCTCGCGGCCGAGCTCAAGCGCAGCCTGGAGGGGATGCACAACCTCAACCTGCAGCGCGTGGATCGCCTCACCATGGCGCACGGGCTGGAGGCGCGCGTCCCCTTCCTCGATCGAGACATGGTGGCGTTGGCCCAGCGCATCGCGCCCGAGCTCAAGATCGGCCAGGTGGAGGGCCGGCCGGTGGAGAAGTGGGTGCTACGGCGCGCGGTCCAGGACCTGCTGCCGGAGCGCGTGGTGTGGCGCGACAAGGCGCAGTTCGACGAGGGCTCGGGGACCACCGACCTGATGGCCGACATCGCCGGATCCGCGGGCACGCCCGTGCCGCGGCTGGGGGTCACGCCGCGATCGGCGGAGGAGGGGCTCTATCTGCGGCTGTTCGCCTCGGCCTTCGAGCGACCGGAAGCGCTGGTGCCCAACCTGGGGCGCTGGCTGCCGTCGCCGGCGTGAGCGGCAGGCCGCGCCGCGAAGCCGCCGGCCGGCCCACGGGTATCATCCGGCCATGACCGATGTCCTCTTGATCGTTCCGCATCCCGACGACGAGGTGTTCGGCTGCGGGGCCCTGTTCGCCCGCATGGCCGCCCACGGCCGGCGCGTCGCGACGCTCACTCTCACCCGCGGCCGGGCGGGGCGTTCGCTCGATCTGTGCCGGCGCGAGGATGTGCCTGCCGTTCGCGAGCGCGAGCTGCGGGCATCGCTCGCTGCCCTGGGCGTGGAGGACGTCACCGTCCTCGACTACCGCGATTTCGTTCCCGACGCCGATCGCGGCATCGATCCCGATCCGGGCCTGCAGGCCGTGGCGGAGGCGGACATCCTGCCGCGGATCGTCGAGGTGCTGGAGCGCACAGCGCCCCGGGCGGTCGTGACCTTCCCGCCCAACGGCAGCAACGGGCACCCCGACCACGTCACGGCCAATCGCCTGACCCTGCGGGCGGTGGACGCCGCGGCGGTGCCCGTCGAGAGGGTCTACTACTTCGCCGGGGACACCCCGTACGCAGGGCCGGCGCGGCCGGGCTTCCTCGATCCCGCGGAGGTGCGGGCGGGGCACCTGGCCCCCACCCACGTGGTGGAGGCCGGGCCGTTCCTGGAGGCGAAGCTTCGGGCCATGTCCCAGCACCGCACGCAGGCGCTGTCGGTGCTCGGGTTCATGGAGCGCTTCACCCGGCGCCTGTTCGTCGAGAGCTTCCACCGTGCGCGGCCGGAGGCGCCCGCCGGCGAAGGGCCGCAGACCGTCCCCTGGCTGTAGCATCGGGGCGTTCCCGGTGTCGGCCGTTTAACAGCGCCCAGGACGCGCCTGCGTGGTAGCGTAAGACGTGATGTTTCGCAGGTCGCGGGTCGTCGACCTGGAGCCGGCACGACGCGCGCTGGCACAGGGTCGTTACGACGTGGCTTTCGCGCTCCTCGAGGACGCGGCGAGGGGCGGCTTCGCACGGGCCGCCCAGGCTCAGTACTGGCTGCACCTCGCGGCCGTGTACGCGCTCTACGCCGAGGACGGCGTCGAGAACGGCGTCCCTGCGTTACGGAGCGCCGTGGCGAGCGATCCCAACCTCGCCGAGGACCCGCTCTACCGGGCGCTCTTCTGGGAGTTCGCCGCCTACCGCGGAGACACCGTGGGCGACGTCAAGCGCGGCATCCGGCAGGTCCCCGCAAGGGCGGACGCCATCGCGGCGTACCACGCCGCCAGCGCGCTGCTCGCCGCGGGGGCGCCCAAGAGCGCGGCCAAGCGGCTGACGTTGCTGCCCATCGCCGAGCTGCCCGCCTACCTGGTGTGGCGGCGCTGGTCGCTGCTGGGGCAGAGCCGTGAGGCGCTGGGGGACTGGAGCGGCGCGGCGGAGGCCTTCGGCAAGGCGGTCGAGCTCGCGCCCGAGGCGGAGCGCGACCCGGAGCGGTTGAGCCTCGCCGGGACCCTGCTGGAGCTCGCCGACCCGGAGGCGGCGCTGGCCGAGCTCGAGCGCGTCGACGAGGACGCACTCCGCCCGGAGGAACGAGCCGTGCTGCGCTACCTCTCCGGCCGGGCCCACCTCGAGAGCGGCAATCCCAACCTGGGCCTCGCCCTGCTGCGCGAGGCGCATGCCCTGGAGGGCGAACGCTCCGGTCCGGACGCCGGCTTCCAGACGTCGCTGGCCACCGCACAGGCGCTGGTGGCGCTGGGGCGCTTCGACGAGGCCAACGAGGCGTTCGCCGCCGCGCTGGCCGTCGCCCCTGCTGAGGATCGGCCCTTCGTCCAGCACGAGGCCGCCTACGCGCTCATCGAGAGCGACGCCCTCGGCGCCGCCGAGGCGATGCTGTCCGAGGTCGTCAGCGACCCCACCTACCCGCACCGCGCCGAGGCGCTCGCGGACCTCGCGGACACCCGCCTCAAGAGCGGTGAGTTCGACGGCGCCGAGGTGCTGGCGCGTCAGGCGCTGGAGATGGGGGCGACCGCGGCCGCCTGCCTGTGCCTGGGGAACATCGCCTACGAGTACTTCCGGCTGGACGAAGCCATCACCTGGTTCGAGCAAGCGGTGAGCGCCAGCCAGCCCGGCGATCCCGTTTGGGTCGGGGCTCAGCAGCTCCTCGCCGATGCCTGCGCCTGGAGTGGCGAGGGCATGGCCGAGCGCGTCCTCACCCACGCCCGGCTGGCGCTCGAGTACACCGAGCCGTCCAGCGAGTGGTACCTGCCCCTGCGCCGGCACCTCGCCGCGGCCAAGAAGCTGCTGGGCGGGCACGACCGGCTGCTGAACTGAGACCTGCGCCCTCGTCGTGGAAGGGCTCCTGCTCGCAGAAGCGGTGCGCCCCCTGGAGGGGCGGCTGCCGCTCGATCGTGGACCGTGGCGCTTCCCCGACGAGCGCACCGCCGTGTTGCCGCTCCTCGGTCCCGGGTCCGGCACGGGGGAGGCGCTGTGGATCTTCAGCCGGCCGCCCTCCCCTTGGCTCGCGCTGCGGCCGGGCGGCGCCGCGGAGCTCGCCTCCTCCAAGGGGGCGCCCGCCAGGACGTCGTTCCAGGAGCAGCTCGCGGCGCGGGCGGTCGGCCGGCTCGAGGCGGTGCGGCAGCGCGGGCTCGACCGTGTCGTGGAGCTCGCCTTCGGCGCCGCCGGCGGCTTCGTGCCGCACGCCCCCGTTACGCTGGTGGTGGAGCTCACCGGGCGCAACGCCAACCTGGTCCTGCTCGATCCGCAACGCACCATCCTGGGCGTTGAGCGCGTCATCCTGGAGGAGCGCAATCGCTACCGGGAGCTGAAGCCCGGCATCCCATACCGTCCACCGCCCCCCTACGACAAACTGGACCCGCGTGAGGCCGGCGCCGACGCGCTCACGCGCACGCTGGAAGGGCAGCGCTTGAGTCGCGTGCGCAGCGTGCTCGACGGGGTCGGTCCGCAGCTGACGGCGGCTCTGGCGGCCGGTTGCGACTTGCAGCCGGACACGCGCCTGGAAGGGGACGCCCTGGCGCGGGTGGTGGATGCGGTCCGCGAGCTGGCCGCGTCCCCGGCGGCGTGGCTGGAGCGCGCGGGCGGCGTGCCCGACCTGCAGGCGCAGCGGCGCTCCGACCGGCGCCAGCGCGACGTGCGCCAGCTGGAGAGCGCCTGCCGGCACCGCCTGGAGGTGACGGGGAAGCGGCTCCAGGACATCGATCGCGCGCTGAGCCGGGCCGAAGAGGCGGGGCGCCTGCGGGAGGAAGCGGACCTCCTGATGGCCTACCCGCAGAAGGCCCCTCAGGGGGCGGCACGCGCCCGGCTCACCGGCTTCGACGGCCACCTCCGTACGCTCGACCTCGACCCGCGCCAGGACGCCTTCGGCAACGCCCGCAAGCGCTACGACCGAGCGCGCCGGCTCGAGCGGCGTGCCGAGCGGGCGCGCCGGGAGCGCCCGACCGCCGAGGCAGAGCTGCGCGCGGCGGAGGAGGCCTTGGCAGGCGTGCACGAGCTCGATGACGCGGCGTTGCGCGAGCGCGCCGCCGCCCTGACGTCGGCCGGGCAGCGGCACGCGCGGCCGGCCGGGCCCGGTGTGCGCTTCGCCGGCCCGCACGGCTTCGAGGTGGTCGTGGGCCGCAACGCCCGCGAGAACGACGCGGTCACCTTCCGGGTGGCCCGCAGCCGCGACCTGTGGCTGCACGTGCAGGGCTTCACCGGCGCCCACGTGGTGGTGCGTTCCGGCGGCAAGGAGGTCCCCTTCGACACGGTGCTCTTCGCCGCCAGGCTGGCGGCCGGGTTCTCGCCGGCACGACACTCGGACAACGTCGCGGTCGACTACACCCTGCGCAAGAACGTCTGGAAGGTGAAGGGGCAGCCGCCCGGCGCGGTGCGCTTCAGCCAGCAGAAGACGGTGTACGTGACGCCCGCCAGGGACGACGCCGCGGCCGCGGGGGAGAAGGAGGCGTCCGCCGGCGACGGCGGCGAGCGGCGTTGAGGGGGGCGTACGCCCCACGGCGGCCGCCCCCGGGTGCGGTCTACCGGGGGGTCTCGTGCCGCCGCTGCGCGGCGTCGCGCGCCGGGTAGACTTGGCGCCATGCCCGCGCCCGCCCGCCGCTCCCTGCTCGCCTCGGCGGGCATCCCGCTTCTCCTCATCGCCGTCCACGCCACCAACGACGCCTTCTCGGCGATGTTGGCGGCGCTCCTCCCCACGCTCCAGGCCCGCTTCGCCCTCTCCGAGGCGACGCTCGCGCTGTTCGTCGCCACGCTGTCGTTCAGCTCGGCGGTGATGCAGCCGCTGTTCGGCGGGGTGGCCGACCGCGTGGGGAGGCGCACCATGGCGGCGCTGGGCATCGTCACCAGCACCGTGTTGCTCAGCTTGGTGGCGGTGGCACCGAGCCCGCCCGTGCTGTTCCTGCTGCTGCTGTTCGGCGGCCTGGGCTCGGCGGCCTTCCATCCCGCCGGGACCAGCCTGATGCGCATCATGGGGGAGCGCTTCAAGGAGCTGGCCGTGGCGGTCTTCAGCAGCGGCGGCACCCTGGGCATGGCGTTCGGGCCGGTCGTGATCCTGCTGATCGCGCGCACCGTCGGCCTGCGCTTCTCGCCCTTGCTGGGGATCCCCGGCCTGGTCCTGGGGGCCCTGCTGCTGGTGGTTCTGCCGAAGGTGAGCGGCGTCAAGCAGGCGCGCCGCATCAGCTTCCTCGACCCCAAGCTGGTCATGAGCCCGGTGGGCGCGCTCAGCCTGGCGGGCATCCTGAGGAGCCTCGCCTTCGTCAGCTTCAACAACGCCATGCCGCTGTGGCTGGCGCATGCACGCGGCTTCGCCCCCGACGCCCCCGTCATCTCCTGGACGCTGGCGGCCTTCGCGCTCTCGGGCGGCCTCGGCGGCATCGCGGCCGGCGCCCTGTCCGCGCGCTTCCCCCGCCGGCCGTTGATCGTGGGCGCGATGCTGGTCGCGCTGCCCGCGATGCTGCTGACGCTCGCCATCCCCCCGGCCACGCTGGGCTACTACCTGATGGTGGTCGCGGCCGGCGCCACCGCCAACGCCGCGGTGCCGCTGCTCATCGTCAGCGCTCAGGACATGGCGCCCGGCTCCATGGGGGCGGCCACGGGCATGCTGATGGGATTCACCTGGGGCACCGCCGGGGTTCTCTACCTCGGCGAAGGCTTGCTGCAGCAGGCGCTCGGGCTCGCTCCCGCGATGGTGATCGCCTTCCTGGGGCTGCTGCCGGCGGCGGCGCTGGCCTGGGCGGTGCTGGCCCGCCGGCGCGAGGTCGTGGTGGCGTGACCGGCCCGGCGGTCGCCGGCGGCGACGCGCCGTGGCGAGCGACGCTCAGGCGCGCCCGACGGAGCCGAACAGCTCCAGGCGGTCCTTCACCAGCTGGCGCATCTCGTCGCGCGCCGGCCCCAGGATCTTGCGCGGATCGAACTCGGCGGGGGAGCCGGCCAGCACCTCACGCACGCGCGTGGTGAACGCCAGCCGCAGGTCGGTGTCGGTGTTGACCTTGGCGATGCCCTCGGTGACGGCCTGACGCACGTCGTCGACGTGGATGCCGCTGGCGTTGTCGAGCGCGCCGCCGGCGGCCCGGAAGCGCGCCACCAGGGGATCGGGGACGCCGCTCGCGCCGTGCATCACCAGCGGGCTCGGCACGCGCTGCGCGATCGCGCGGATGCGCTCGTGATCGATGTAGGGGCGGCCCGTCCCCTTGTTGGCGCCGTGCGAGGTCCCGATCGCGACGGCCAGAGCGTCGGCGCCGGTGGCGGCCATGAAGCGCTCGGCCTCCTCCGGCCGTGTCAGGAACGCCTCCTCGGCGCTCACCACGACGTGCTCCTCCACGCCGCCCAGGCGGCCGATCTCGGCCTCCACGCTGACGCCGACCGCGTGCGCCGCTTCCACCACGCGGCTGGTCTCGCGGATGTTGCTCGCTTCGTCCTCGTGGGACTTGTCGATCATCACGGAGGTGAATCCCGAGCGGATGGCGCGCATGCACGACGCGAAGGACGAGCCGTGGTCCAGGTGCACGGCGACGGGCACGGACGCGCCGGCTGCCATGCGCGTGACCAGGTCGACCAGCGTGGGGCCGCCGTAGCGCAGCGCGCCCTCGGAGAGCGCCAGCAACACGGGACTGCGCGTCTCCTCGGCGGCTTCCAGGACGGCCTGGGTGATCTCCATGTCGTTGGTGTTGAACGCGCCCACGCCGTAGCCGTGGACGCGCGCGGGAGCGAGGATGTCGAGTCCGCTGACCAGAGGCATGGGCGGAGTATAGCGCGCGTCCATGGCTCTTCCGGCGCGCCGTCGACCCCTGCAGGTGCGTGCAGCACGCCGGTGCGACCGGCAACCCGCCGCGGCGGCGTCAGCGTTCCGAGGCGGGAGGCTCTCCCTCGCCCTCGCCGCCGGCGTCGCCATCGGTCGGCGCGTCGCGGGTGGGGGAGCCGCTTTCGGGGCCGGCGTCCGGCCGGCGTCCGGCCGGGGTGCCGCGTGGGGGAGGGGGCGGTGCGGTGCGCCCGCTCACCACCCCGCCCAGCAGCGCCAGCAGCAGCGCAGGCAGCACGGTGCCCACGTGCCGGTTCGAGACCAGCAGCAGGCCGCCGAGCAGTAGCAGCGACGACCCCCACCGACCGGCCAGGCGGCGCCCGCGCCCCATGGCGGGGTCCGGCCGGTAGGCGAGCAGGTGGCCCGTGATGAAGAACGCGCCGAGGATCACGAAGTAGCCCCACAGGGGGATGTTCTGCAAGAGGGTCACCGGATCGTCCCCGCCTCCGCGAGCGCCGTTGCCACGGCCTCGTTGACGGCGCGCACGGCGGCGGGCACGTCCCAGGCCGTCCGGTCGCGCTCACCCACGATGTTGCTCACCGCGCGCAGCTCGGCGAAGGGCACGCCCAACGCCAGGCACACCTGGGCCGCCGCGGCGCCCTCCATCGACTCGATCGACACGTCGTGCGCGCGCTGCACCCGTTCGGCCTCGTCCGGGTCGCCCGTGACCTGCTCGGAGGTGGCGAAGCGGACGCCCGGCAGGCGCAGTCGCTCGGCGAGGAGCCCGGTGAGGGCGGCGTCGGTGGGGATCTCGTTGTAGCGCGGCGGCGGCCCCTCGAGCAGCGGGAACCCGAGCGACCGGAGATCCCGCCAGCTCGAGCCGTGGCCGGCGCCGCAGTCGACGTGGACCTCGGCGGACGCCAGCGCCGCCATGCCCACGCTCAGGAAGCTGCCGACGTAGGCGCCGCCGATGCCGAACTGGAGCACGGCGCGCGGTTGCCAGCGCTGCAGCGCCAGGGCCAGCGCGGCGGCGGTGTTCACCTTGCCGACCCCGGCGACCAGCAGGACCACCTCTCCGGCCGCGACGCGGCCCTCCCAGGCGCGACCCAGGGGCACGGCCGCGGGCACGGCGGCGAGCGCCTCCAAGGTGGGGGCGGCCTCGCGCTCGGTGGCGCTCAGCAGGAGCAGCGGGGGTCGCGCGGGCACGGCGCGGGCGGCTCAGGCCGCCGCCTGCGGCATGTCGAGGAGGGCACGCACGAAGGCGGCCGCGTCGTAGGGTTGCAGGTCTTCCGCCTTCTCCCCGACCCCCACGAACTTGATGGGCAGTCCGAGCTCGCGGGCGATCCTGAGGAGGATGCCGCCCTTGCCGGTGCCGTCGAGCTTGGTGACGATCACGCCGGTGACGCCGACGCTCTCGTGGAAGCGCCGCGCCTGCTCGAGCCCGTTCTGCCCCGTGACGGCGTCGAGGACGAGCCACACCTCGCCCGGCTCCCCGGCGTCGGCCTTGTGGATCACGCGCCTGACCTTGCGCAGCTCCTCCATGAGGTTGTGCTGCGTGTGCAGGCGCCCGGCGGTGTCGACGAACAGCAGGTCCAGGCCGCGCGCCGCCCGCGCCTGGCTGGCGTCGAAGGCGACCGCGCCCGGGTCGGCGCCGTCCGGCCCGGTGATGGTGGGGATGCCCAGGCGCTCCCCCCACACCGACAGCTGGGCGCTGCCCGCGGCGCGGAAGGTGTCGCCGGCGGCGAACATCACGCTGCGGCCGTGGCCGCGGTAGTACTGACCGAGCTTGGCGATGGTGGTGGTCTTGCCGACCCCGTTGACGCCCACCATCATGACCACCTTGCCGCGAACCTCCACGACGTTGCGGCGCACATCGAGGTCGAAGCCGACGCGCCGCAGCTTCTGGCGCAGCCGGTCGGGCTCGAGCTGGTCCATCAGCGCCTTCTCGAGCGCGTCCCGGAAGGCGGTGCCGCGCTCGCGCTCCTTCCTCGCCTCCTCGACGATCTCGGCGGCCAGCTTGGCCCCCACGTCGGCGGCGATGAGCGCGAGCTCGAGGTCGTCCCAGTCCATCTCCCAGGTGCCGCCCGCGTCGGCGGTGAGCACGTCGCGGGTGCGGGAGAGGCCGCGCCTGAGCGTGTCGAACCAGCTCATCCCGCGGGGTCCCGCTCCCCGGGCTTGCGGCCGTCGGTACCCTCCTGGCGCCCCTGCTTGCGGACCTTGGCTTCGTCCCCCTTGGCCGGCCTGCGCCCGCCTTCGCCCTTGGAGGCCGCCTCGGCCTCCGCCGCCCGTTGCGGGTTGTCGTCCAGCAGTCCCTGGTTGATGGCGCTCAGCGCCAGCCCGATGCGCCGGAGCACGCGGCGCTTGCCCAGGATGGTGACGAGGTCGGTCACGCCGGGCGCGCTGGTGGTGCCGGTGAGGGCGGCGCGCAGCGGTTGCAGCACCTTGCCCATGCCCACGCTCTGGGCCTGCACGTAGTCGTGCAGGAGGTCGTCGACGCCGTCGTAGTCGAAGAACTCGAGGATGGAGAACTCGCGCTCCAGGTCCTCGAGGTACTTCTGCCCGGCCGCGAGCTGCTTGCGGGCCGACGCGTCGTAGCGCACCTCTTCCGTGAAGAAGTAACCGGCCCCGTCCACGAGGTCCACCAGGGTCTCGGCCCGCGGCCTGAGCACGTCGACGACGTCGAGAAGGTAGTCGTGATCGCTCCAGGAGAGGCCCCGCTCCTGCAGCAGCGGCGTGACGCGCCGCGCCACCTCTTCGAGCGGGAGCACGTCGCGCAGGTACTTGGCGTTGTAATAGCGCAGCTTCTTGAGATCGAACACCGGACCGCCGAGCGACACGCGCGTGATGTCGAAGGCCCCGATCATCTCGTCGAGCCCGAAGAACTCCCTGCCGTCGGGCATGCTCCACCCCATGGTGGCGAGGAAGTTGATGAGCGCTTCGGGGAGGATGCCTTGGCGGCGGTAGGACTCCACGGAGGTGTCGAGCTTGCGCTTGCTGACCTTGCTCTTGTCGGGGTTGCGCAGGAGCGGCATGTGGATGAACTGCGGAAGCTCCCAGTCGAAGGCGCGGTAGAGCAGCACGTGGATCGGTGTGCTGGTGACCCACTCCTCGGCCCGGATGACGTGCGTGACGCCCATCAGGTGGTCGTCGACGACGTTCGCGAGGTGGTAGGTGGGGTAGCCGTCGCTCTTGTGCAACACCGGATCGCGGATCTCGGCGTTCTGGATGGTCACCTCGCCCCGCAGCGCGTCCTCGAAGGAGGTCCCGCCCTCGTCCGGCGTGCGCAGCCGCACCACATGCCTCTCGCCCGCCGCCGCCCGGCGTTCCTGCTCCTTGCGCGCCAGCGCGCGGCCGCGCCCGTCGTATCCCAGCGGCCGGCCGAGGCGCTTCTGCTCCGTGCGCATGGCCTCGAGCTCCTCGGGGGTCTCGAAGGCGCGGTAGGCCCTGCCCGTCTCGAGCAGGCGGTCGACGTGCTCGCGGTAGACGTCCAGGCGCTCGCTCTGGCGGTACGGGCCGACGTCGCCGCCGATGCCCGGGCCCTCGTCGGGAGGCAGGCCGAGCCACTCGAACATCTCCAGGATGCGGGCTTCGGCGGCGGCGTCGTAGCGCTGCCGGTCGGTGTCCTCGAGCCGGAAGACGAAGCGGCCGCCGCGGCTCTTCGCGAAAGCGTAGTTGAAAAGACCGATGTAGGCCGTCCCGACATGGGGGTCGCCGGTTGGGGACGGTGCGATCCGCGTTGCGACTGTCATGGCGACGCCTCCTCTTCGGCGCATTGTAGCCCAGCGCCGAGGTGCGCGATGTCGGTCCCTGCCGCGTCCCCGGCGAGATTCAGGGCCCCTCGCGTACGCCCCGCCAGGCGGCG
>Ga0102953_1001696_pt1 | contig 13759 bp, 14 predicted proteins | sample SalPon2A_C_D2_MG_FD_78509 | JGI IMG/M metagenome (GOLD analysis project Ga0102953, IMG submission 78509) | Soil microbial communities from South San Francisco under conditions of wetland restoration - Salt Pond MetaG R2A_C_D2_MG | ecosystem: Environmental > Terrestrial > Soil > Wetlands | place... | reverse complement strand
CGCCTGGAGCAGATTCCACGGCGGCTGGAGCGGCTGCGGAAGAGCGGCCTGCGGCAGATTTCGCGGAGCGATCCGGAGAGCCGTTTTCTGCGGAGCCGGGAGGGCTGGCAACTGGGGTATTCGGCGGAGATCGCGGTGAGTGAAGATCATCTGATCGTGGCCCAGAGGGTAACGCAAAACGCCAGTGACAATGGCAGCTTGCTGCCGCTGGTGGATGAGGCGGCCCGCCAATGCCGGGGGAAGCCGCAACGGGTGAGTGCGGATACGGGGTTTTTCTCGCTGGCGAACCTGCACGGGTTGTGCCAGCGGCAGATCCAGGGTCATGTGCCGGACGCCAATCTGAGTTACGAACTGAAAGGCCAGGGGAAGGCTCAAGGGATCGGTAAAGGCCGACATCTGCGCGACCCGGAACACCGACGGATGCGGCGGAGGCTCCGAAGCCCGGCGGGCCGGGAAATCTATCGGCAGCGGAAAGCCATCGTCGAACCGGTCTTTGGCGTTCTCAAACAGCAACGCGGGCTACGACAGTTTCGCCTGCGGGGACTCGAACGAGTGGGGATCGAGTTCACCCTGGCGGCCCTTGGTTATAACTTGAGCCGCCTGTATCACTGTACCAGTTAACCGCCGGCCGGCCCTTCAGGTCGAAACACACGGCCCAAGCCGACATAGACTGATCGACCACAAGCCACAACCGCTCCCAACGTCGCTTCAAGCTTGTTCTCACGCACTCTCTCCGGGGCTCCGAAGGCTTCCAACGCGAATCCGTTCCCACGGCTCACGCCGTGGGCTAAAATCTGTCGGCCCTCCGGGCCTGGAAAAGACACAAGACTGTAGGCGGAACCCTGAAGACAGAAGCTGGCGGGAAGAACGAGGGAAAATTCCGGCCGTGAAACACTGGAAAAACCGCGGGCAGTAAAGAGCCGCGCGGCAGAACTCTGTGAAGCTCGAAACCGGAGGTTCACGTTCCCCGCCGTCTCTGTCGATTAATGCGGAGGACCCGTTGCAAGGGCGACACGCGGCAGATGCGGCTGCTATTTCCAGGGTGGAGATGCAAGGCGGTAGCCGCCATTGCCGGCTTTGTCAATGAAGGTGAACGAGACGTTCTGGCCAACACCCGGTATGCGGCTGTAAGTCCAGACAGAGAATTGATAGGGCGTGCCATTGGGGTGGAACTGGATTTGATCCGGCGGGCCGTAGAGGATGTACATGTGGCCGCGGTTGCTCATCCATCCAGGATGGGAGTAGGCAAAGTGCGCGTTGGCATATTGGACGCGCCGGTAGAATTCTTCTTTAAAGTTATTCACCCGGCTGCCGGGATTGGGATTCCGCCGCTGCCAGAACTGCCGGATGAACATGCCGCGCGCTTCATTGGTGGTGAGGCTTTCAAAGACGGCGCGTTCGTGCGGGGTGACGAGGTAGCTGACCGGGCCGTTGATCCATTCGTAGGTGGGTTGGGTTTCAACCGCAATCGGCAGATGCCGCTCGGCTAGACCCTGCCGGGCCTGCAGCACCATGTTCATGCCTACGGCAACGATGGCAAGGAAAATCACGCCCGCAAGCAGGGGCGTCCACGCGCCTTCCAGGCCTTTCAGGCGTAGCAAGCCTCGGATGCGTTTCACTATAATCCCCCTTCGCGGCTGCGAGCCCCCTCACAACCCGTGCCGCTGTGATGCCTCCCTCTCAACTTATACACCCCCGGGAAATGGATGCGCAAATCAGCCATGTTCCCGGCGGAAAACAGCCGGCAGAGCCAAGATTCACGGCTGAGGCCTGAAAGCTGACCACCATTAGCTGAGAACCAGAGCACCCCTGCGGCGGGAAAGCGGATCATGAGGACAAAATAGACACATAAGTAGGCTATTGACGATCAAAACCGGCCAAAATGGGACGTTTGGGATTTCCAGCTCATCTTTTACGAAAATGTAATCTATTGATGTACAAACACTTACAAAAATACATTCCGAAATGAAGCCGCTTTTTAAAAAGAAGTGTTTGTTTATGGTACAGTGCGTAAAATTTACATTTACGCTCCGTTCTTCTAAAAATGTAGCCGCTGAAAGCTAGAAATTCTCAATGATGTCGGTCACCAGGGTGCGGGCGAAATCCTGCGAGAGGCGGTTGAGCGCAGGCTCGCTCTCCTCGAACAGCGCGGGTGCGGACTGGCTCACCTGGTACTGCTCGCGGAAGATGTAATGAGGGTTGGAGAATACCACCTTTTTGGTGTGCAGGTCGATGAGTTCAACGTCGGCCGTCACCTGGATCTGGAACGTGGTGGCTCGGCCGGTGTTCGGGTCATACGTAAGGACGCCGGAGCGCACGGAGTCGATGGTTCCCTTCAGCTCGGCGTCGGCTCCTGCAGGGTTGGGCGTAACCCGGAAGCGGGTGCGCTCGATAAACTCGCGCGTTACGGCGGCGGACACTCTTTGCTCAATCCGGAAGCGGGTGCTCTTGTTGGTGAATACCGGAATGGCGATGGTCTTGATGTCGGGTGGCAGGCGCGTTGCGGTGCCGGCCACCTGGTAACCGCAGGCGACCGCCAGCAGAATGGAGCAGGCCGCAAGCACGGCGGCAGTGGCGCGGGTGAGTTGTTTCATTTCAGCAGGTGGAGCGGCTGGCGTTGGCGATGCAGCCCTTCCGCAATCTGGACGGCGTTGATGGCCGCTAGCCGCATGTTATCCGCAACAGCCCAGAGCCAGATTCCCGAAGGATGCGACGCGTCGGGCTGGATGGCATCAACCAGAATTTCATTTGAGCCTGCCGCGTCGGCCGGCGACGGTGCCTTCTCAGTGGTCCGGCGGATGGCGACGGGCGCGCCGTCGAGCGCCATAACGAGGTCTGAGGGTGGCACGCGATCTTCGGTCTCGGCGTAAAGCGAAACGGCAGTGGAATAAAACACGGGAACCTGCACCAGGCGGACGGCGGGCGCCGGAACATCGCCGCCCAAGTAAGCTGCTAGCTCGTTGCGCACGCGCGACTCCAACGCATCGGCTCTTTCGTAGCCAGTTCCCAGGCGCGGCAGCAAGTTAAAGGCGATCTGGGCGCCGAATGCTTCGCGCGGCACCTTCTGGAAACTGAGCAGATTGACCGTCTGCTTTTGCAGTTCGTCGATGGCGCGAGGCCCCATTTCAGAAGCCGGGCTGAAAATCTGGGCCACTGCGCTGCGCACCTGGAACCGCGCGGCCAATCGCGAAACCAGGGAGCTGATCATCAGCGTCGATGCGTGAGGCGCGGCAATCACTTGGAGCCCCTTGCGCCCGCCCGAATCCTGGGCACTAGCTGAAGCTCCGTCGATGAAAGGAACTCTCAAAGGAGCTGTTGCCGCCTCCGAAGTGCCGGAGCACAGGTCGATAACCGCCCGCACCCCCTTCGGGCCGAGCCGCTCGCGTCCGGCCCGTTCCATCCATGAAGCCAGCCGCGGGTGTGGCGCCGCGACAAAAGCGAAGTCGAAGCGGGAGGGAATCTCACCCTGGTAATCCCTGGCGGTCCTGCGCCCACGGCTGAGGTCCACGATGGGCAGGTCGGGTTCGCCTGTTTCACCCGAGACAGCGATCATCTCTGCAACAGGGAAATCGCGTTCCTCAAGGACGGCCAGAAGTTCCTTGCCCAGAAGTGATGACGCGCCAATGACGGCAACATTGTAACCGGGGTTCTTCATTGGGCCTTCACCTCCTCAGGGAGATGAGGGTTGGGTGGACGCGATCTGCCGGGAATCTCATGGACCAGACCGGAAAGTGCATAGGTAAGCGCCAACACCAGGAGGACGGGTTCCGAGTAGAACAGAATGGCCCAGATGATGAGACCAATGAAGATGATGGTGACGTACGGACGCCTCCGGCGCAGATCCAGAGACTTGAAACTGTGGTAGCGCACCCGGCTGACCATCAGGAAGGCAAGGCCCAGTGTGGCCAGCAACCAAACCACCGCAACCGGCCAATAGGTAAGCGGGGTCTTCTCCCAGTGGACAACAGCGGCGATAACTCCAGCAGCGGCTGGAATGGGAAAGCCGACAAAATAGCGGCGATCGACTCCCGGCTTCACGGTATCAATATTAAAGCGCGCCAGACGCGCCGCTCCGCAGATAAGGTACGCGAAAGTTATGATCCAACCCACAGCCCGCAGGTGATGCGTCATTGGAATTTGTGAAGCATCGATCGCAGGCCGCACTCCCCAGGCATAGGCGAGGATGCCGGGCGCCAGGCCGAAGGTGATGACGTCGGCCAGCGAATCGAACTCGCGTCCGAAGTTTGAGGTAGCGTTGGTAAGGCGGGCAATGCGGCCGTCCAGGGCGTCAAACAAAATTGCGAGCCCAATAGCCATTGCAGCGTTATCGAAAGTTCTGCTTGCCAGCGTGCGGGCGGCACCGGCGGCCATCAACTGGGCTCCCTGCAAAGTGCTCAGGATGGCATAGTAACCGCAGATCAGCGTTCCGGCAGTGAACAGGCTCGGCAGGACATACATTCCCCGCCGCAGTCGGTGATTATTAACCGGCGTTTCCTTTCCTTCCATCACGCTGGGATAGATTTCATCTTCTGGTTCCAATGATGGTGCTCCCGGCTTTCACATGGTCGCCAACTTTAACGGAAAGGGTGACCTCGGGCAAGACGAGGATGTCCACCCGCGACCCGAACTTGATCATCCCTACTCGTTCCCCGCGCTCGACACGGTCGCCGACGTTTTTCCAGAAGACAATCCGCCGGGCCAAAACACCGGCAATCTGGCGAACAACAATCTCGCCGTCCTCACTGTCCAGGATGAACGTGTTGCACTCGTTTTCAACCGAGGCGCGCGGCTCCGAGGCCATGCGAAATGATCCCTTGCGGTAGACAACTTTCTCGATGCTTCCTGCGACAGGCGAGCGGTTCACATGAACATTGAGAGGCGACATGAAAATACTGATTCGCTGGCGAGGATGGCCGGCTTCCTCCTCCGTACGAATCTCAACCACACGTCCGTCCGCTGGAGAAACAAATATCCCCGGGCCGGACGGAACCGACCGTTCCGGGTCGCGGAAGAAATTCAAAACAAACAACGCGAGGATTAAAAAGAATGCGCCGGCAATAAAGAAAAACTTGCCCGGCCAGAAAAACCCAAAACCCAGCAGCCCCCCTGCGATCAGAATCAGCGGCAGGCTATACCAATACCCGTCTTTCACCATAGTCGTTGGGTGTGCGGCACCGCCCCGAACAAGCATCGTCCAGCGGGAACCAGCAACCCGCCGCAACTGAGTAAAGAACCCCCTTCCCTCGATCAGTTCCTCACCTGCGAGGGAGTGATGACATCTCCTTGCCTTGCCGCCGGGTCAAGCAGCCGGCTTGCCGCCGTTCAAAACAGCGGCCATCTGGTCCTTCAGACGAAGTTTAATCTTCTTCAGCCTGACTTCTTCAAGCTTTTCGTCTTCCGTCAAGAAAGACTTCGCTTCCAGGCGGTCCAATTCGGCTGCGTACCGGCCATGCTCCTCGTAGAGCCGCTGAAACTCCGGATTGTGGGCCATCGAATTATCCCGGATGGCCTCGGTAGGGGTGCTCACGGGTGTGCCACCTCCGCTATAATTATTTTACTTCCGTCAGGCTAACACACACGCATGGCGCGTTCAAGCCGGAAAGATGGCCATCTTCGCAAGGCGTCGTTTGAACTCGCAGAAAGGCAGGGACAGCGATAGGGGAAGGCCTGGTAATCCTGGGTCCTGAAGAAAAAAGAAAACCCGGCCGTCCGGCCGGGTTTTCTTTTGGCAACGAGAACTGCCATTTTACGAACAGGAAAACAAGCGGCGATAAAATAAATGCCGCCGGAATCGTTCCTTACTGGCCCTTCTTCGCACCCTTCTTTGCACCCTTCTTCTTGGCGTGCTTCATGTGCTTCTTGCTGTGAGACTGGGTGGTAGTATGGTGCTTCTTGGTGTGCTTCTTTGCAGCAAAAGCCGGCATCGAAAGGGTCGTGGCCATCGCGATAGCTGCAATCAAAGTGAAGAACTTCTTCATGGGTTCTAGAACCTCCGGTTAAAAATAACTACAGGAACTGCCCTAGCAAGGCATATTCCAAAGGCATTCTGCCGGTGAAAGGATACAAGCTAACTCCTGTGGTTGCAGTCTTTTAAATTCTCAGGCTGGAATTTGGAGGGAGGAGTTCAAAGGGTCTATTCTGGGCTCGTTACACCATATGGTGCGGTGCCTGCACGCTTTCGGGTAGCAATTCCAGCATACGCCGTTGAGCTTCGAAGGGAAGACTCGAGTTTGGCAAATGGCGTCTTCGAATTTCAATCTCAACTGTCCCGCCCCGCCGAAAAGCTCTCTTCAAGTCTCAGGGCCAACGATGTGATAAACAAGAACCAGAGCGTCTTCTTTCGGATTCTGGTAATAGTCTTTCCGCCGAGCCTGCGACACAAAGCCAAAAGAGCGGTAAAGTTCCACCGCGGGCAGATTGGACTCCCGGACCTCAAGAAAGAGGCGGTGCACCCCGGCCCCTGACAATCTTCGACAGGTTTCCCGAACCAGTTCCCTGGCAATGCCCTGGCGCCGGTGTGTCGGCGCAACCCCGAGGGTCCAAAGCTCTGCTTCCCCGTCCAGGCGGTAGAAAGCAAGGAATCCCAGGATCTCCGGCATCATCAGGTCCCCAGATTCAGCCACGAGGATCGTTCCCCTGGGGTCCGCTGCCAGTTGCTCATAATCGCGCGCCCGCCAGGCCGCCACTCCTTTGCAGGTGTTGAGGATTCTCAGCACTGCCTTCATGTCGTCCGGTGAAAACAGCCTGATTTTCATTCCACCCGAATGGTTGTGCAGAGAGAAGCCGGAGGGATTCTGCGGTTTTCGCGGGCGCGGGACAGCGTCTGATTTTCTCAATCAGTTACCCGCCTTTGCCGCCGGGGGCTGCCAGTTCATTTCAGCATCCGACTGCCTGATGTAACAGGCGTCGAGCTCATCTGGCGAGGGTTTCCCGCCCTGTTCGTGAGCGCGAAGGGCCACGCTGGCAATGGCTTCAAGGAGAGCTCCCGGCAACTCAATCCCGAGGAGGTCCTGCGGCAGGCTTTCACGCAGGGACCGCGCCTTCAAGTCATGGGATCGTGTGAGGAAGGCGATTGTCCCACCCCTGAACGTCCGGCACTGTCCGCCATGGCTGAGCGCATCCAACATGCCTTGAAGGCGTTCAGGGCGCACCAACTGGCCCGTGCCGGCCGGCTCAAATTCGGATTGAGGGCCGGCTGCTTCGGCCGTTCTCCGGTAAATGCCGGCAAAGAACTCTCCGCGGCGCGCGTCGAGAACGGGAACGGCCCAGTCGGCCTCCGGATGAGCATAGTCGACCATGGCCTCCAGCAGGTTAACTCCCTTGACGGGGCGCTGAAAGGCTCTGGCCCAGCCCTGCGCCGCGGCCAGCCCCACACGAATTCCTGTGAATGAGCCAGGCCCGTTTGAGACGGCGTAAAGATCGATATCGGGAAAGCCGATCCCGGCCTGCGCGAGCGCCCGGTCTGCCAGTTCAAACAAGGTCACGGCATATCGCGAGGCAGGCTCGCTGTTTAAGGCGCTTGCCAGGCATTCTTTCTGATCGTAAATCGCCGCCCCGCCATGTTCACTGGTCGTGTCAATTGCCAGAAGTCGCATTTTGAATCATTATACCCGCCCTAGCCGCCTCGCAGTCGCAATTCCTTCAAAAGCGCACGAAGGGCCGGGAGTGGAAGACCTTTTCAGATGTTTCGGAGTTCTTCTTCGTTGAGTCCGAAATAGTGGCCGATTTCGTGCAGAAGCGTATCGCGAATCTGCTGCTCGATCTGTTTTTCGTTCGAACAGATGGCCTCAATGTTCTTCTGGTACAAGAAGATGTGGTCCGGAGGATCAGCGGAGAAGACGCTCTTCAGGGTCCGCGGAACCCCCGAGAAAAGTCCCAGCAACAGTCCGCCCCGATAGGGTTCCCGTGGAGGGGAATCTTCAACAATAATGGCAAGGTTCGCCAGCCGGCTGCGAAACGGCTCAGGCAAGGTGTCGAGGACCTCGCTGACCAGTTGTTCGAAACGCTCACGCTCCACGAAATCATTGTACATGCCTGCGAGTTTCCAGCGTGTGCCTCTTGACACATCGTGGCCGCTCACCGCAGTCTAAAGCCGGGAGGCGGTCCGGCCGGTTATGTTAAAATGGCAGCTAATGCGGCCGCTCCTTAGTTTTCCAGTGCTATCCCATTCCATCGCGGCAGTCCCCGGGTGGGAGCAGTTGTTTTAGGATCGCCAAAGACTTCTTATGCCCACACTCTCATTGAACCGGCCGGATATCACGGAAATGATTGGGCGGATGGCCCAGGCAATGCAGCAGACAACGGGACTTCCGGACAGCGAAAGTCCAGCTCGGCAGGACTCGCCGGATCTCCGTGCGCTGGCGCGCATCATGGACCACACCCTGCTGCGCCCGCAGGCAACTTCGGATGATCTGGACCGATTTTGCCGTGAAGCGGTGTCTCTGCACGTTGGAGCCATCTCTATCCACCAGGTGTGGGTTCCACTGGCTGTCAGGATTTTGCGGGGGACGGGCATCAAGGTTGGAACTGTTGTCGGCTTCCCGTTCGGCGCCATCTATCCCTCCATCAAGCGGGTGGAAGCCGAAGCATCCATACGCGCGGGCGCCACGGAACTGGACATGGTGATGAATATTGGAGCGATGCGCTCCGGAAACCTGGAAGGCGTTTACAGCGACATTCAGGGTGTGGCAAGCATCGCGCATGATTCCGGATGCATCCTAAAGGTGATTCTGGAGAACGCTTACCTATCTGATGAGCAGAAGGTCATGGCCTGCCGGCTGGCGAAGCAGGCGGGCGCGGACTACGTAAAGACCTCAACAGGATTGGGGCCGTCTGGCGCTACAGAGTCTGACGTCCGGCTGATGCGCAAGGCCGTTGGAACAGAAATGGGCGTCAAGGCAGCCGGGGGCATCCGGACGCTGGCGGATGCCGTGAGCATGCTGCAAGCCGGTTCAGACCGGCTGGGAACGAGCACATCGGCTGCCATTCTGGCGGAAGCCGCCCGCCGCGTGGGCTAATCCATGTCGCAAGTTGTGAAATCACCGGTGCGCCCCCTTGGGGCAACTGAACTGCTGACGCTGCTGATGGAAGTGAGCGAGCAGATCACCTCCACGCTGGACCTGGAAGTGTTGATGGTTCGCATTGCTGAACTGGTAAAGCGTGTCATCAACTACAAGGTTTTCGCCATTCTGCTGTTGAATGAGAAGACGCAGGTACTGAGAATCCGTTCCAGCGTGGGCCATCCGGAGGAACGGGTCCGGAAACTTCGAATCAAAGTAGGCGAAGGCATTGTGGGACGGGCGGCGCTGGAACGCCGGTCAATTCTGGTGAACGACGTCCAGAGCGACCCGACCTACATCGAGTCAATGCCCACCATCCGGTCAGAACTGGCGGTGCCGCTGATCCTGAAGAACCGGGTGATCGGCGTGATCGACCTGGAAGCAGACACGCCCGACTTCTTTACCGACCAGCACGTCAACCTGCTGGAGTTGCTGGCGGGCCGCATGGCTATGGCCATTGAGAACGCCCGGCTCTACCGGCGCAGCCTTCGCCAGTCCCGGACGCTGCAACTGCTGAATGAAATCAGCCGCGAGTTGAGCTCGGTGCTGGTACTGAATGAGCTGCTGCGCAAAGTGGGAACCCTGACCAAGCGGCTGGTAAATTATCACCGCTTCAGCATCATGCTGGCGGACGAGCAGGCAAAAACCTTCAACTCCGTCCTGACGCTGCGACAGGACGAGAGCCTGCCGGACAAGACAACGGTCCGCTTTGGCCAGGGCGTCGTGGGTGCGGCCGCAGAATCGCAGGAACCGGTGGTGTCACCCGATGTCACCCGCGACCCGCGGTACATCTGCATCTATCCGGACACGAAATCAGAAATGGTGGTTCCGCTGATCTACCACGGCCGTGTGATCGGCGTGGTGGACCTGGAAAGCCCTGTGCTGAATTATTTTACGGAGGAGCACGTCCGGATTTTTTCCACCCTGGCGCCACAGATCGCCATTGCCATCGAAAACGCCCGGCTCTATGAGCGAGTGCTGCGAAGCGAGTCGAGGCTTGACCGAGACCTGCAACGCGCGCAGGAAATCCAGATGCTTCTGATGCCCGGGACCTCACCCGAGGTCACCGGACTCGAGATCGATCTGCGCTTCCAGCCGGCGCGGCAACTGGGCGGCGACCTCTATGACTTTCTGAATTACGGGAAAGACCGCCACGTGCTGGCTGTCGGCGACGTCAGCGGCAAAGGAGCTCCAGCCGCACTCTACGGGGCGCTCGCGGGAGGCATCCTGCGGAGCCTCGCTCCCCTTCGCCTTCCTGTTCCTGATTTGCTTCGCCGGCTGAACGCGACGCTGCTTGAACGCAGAGTGGAAGGCCACTTTATCACCCTGCTCTGCGCCGTGTGGGAACCCCAAAAGATGGCTCTGCGCCTGGCCAATGCGGGGATGCCATTGCCGCTCCTCATCCGGAATGGACGTTCGCGGCATATTCAGGCCGAAGGAATTCCGCTTGGCCTGCTGGAACATACGGAATATCAGGAGGTTTCTCTCAGCCTGAAAAAGGGTGACCTTCTGGCGTTCTTCTCCGACGGACTCGTGGAGGCCATGAATCCGGAGCTTCATGAGTTCGGCGCGCGGCATTTGGCAAACCTGTTGCGTGATAACTCAAGCCGGCCGCTGCGCGAGATTATTGATATCCTTTTCGGCGAGATCGCGCGCTTTGAAGCGGGAAGGCCTCCCCGCGATGACCAGACACTGGTCTTGGCCCGCGTGCGCTGAGGCTGACTCCGGACTCATACGACTTGGCCGCACCCTTGCAAGCCGCGGCAGGGTAGGAACCAGGCAGATCAATCACAATGGAACACTTCCACTACGTTGAAAACAAACTGCAATGTGAGGACGCGCCGTTGGCCGGACTGGCCGCGAGGTTCGGCACGCCCGCCTATGTCTACAGCCGTTCGACGATTGAAGAAAACTTTAACCACATCAAGCGCCGGCTGGATGGAATCCCTAACCTGGTCTGCTATTCGGTGAAGGCCAATTCCAACCTCAAGATCCTGAACCTGCTGCGGCAGGCGGGTGCGGGCTTTGACATCGTTTCCCGCGGTGAACTGGCCCGGGCGCTCAAGGTGGGAGCGAGTCCGGACACGATCGTGTTCTCCGGAGTGGGGAAAGACGAGGCGGAAATCGACGCCGCGCTTGCCGCCGGCATCCTGATGTTCAATGTGGAATCGGCTGGAGAGCTCGATGCCATCGCGCGCCGCGGCCGCCAGCTGAAAAAACAAGCAAACATTTCCATTCGCGTCAATCCCGATGTCGAGGCCGACACGCATCCCTACATCTCAACCGGGCAATTCATCCACAAGTTCGGCGTGCCCAAGGACCAGGCCATCGACCTCTTCCGGCGCGCCGCCACCATCCCGGAGCTGCGGGTGCGCGGCATCGCCTGCCACATCGGGTCGCAAATCCTCGATGTCGATCCTTTTATCAAGGCGCTGGAGGAAATTCTGGAGCTGGCGCGCACACTTGAGCGTGACGGCATCCGGCTGGAATTCCTGGACCTCGGCGGCGGCTACGGCATTCGGTACGTGGATGAAAATCCGCTGGAGATGGACCGGCTGACAGTGGAACTGAAAAAACTCCTGGCTGAAACTCCTTATCGCCTGATTATGGAGCCGGGGCGCGCGCTGGTGGGCAATGCAGGGGCACTGCTCACGCGCGTTCTCTACATCAAGAACACGGGGAAAAAACATTTTGTGGTGGTTGACGCCGGCATGAATGACCTGATGCGCCCCACGCTGTACGGCTCATTGCACCAGATTGTACCCGTCGAGCGCCGCACGGAAAAAACCTTTATGGCTGATGTGGTGGGGCCGCTTTGCGAGACCGGAGACTTCCTGGCGCGCGACCGCGAAATGCCCTGCCTCGAACCAGGCGACCTGGTGGCCGTGATGACCGCCGGCGCCTATGGCTACGTCCTCTCTTCAAACTACAACTCCCGGCCCCGCCCGCCGGAGGTGATGGTCTCCGGCAACGAAGTGGAACTGATCCGCCCCCGCGAAAATCTGGAAGACCTGATGGCAGGGGAAGTGCTCTAAGCGTCGGGACAGAAAACCAGGTGCCAGGAACACTTCGCGTTCAGAGGATTTCTACCGCTCACCCCACTTGAGCTTCTGGCGGAGGATTTCGAAGTAGTTTCGCTGCGGAGGCTGAATCAACTCGACGACGGAATCGGATTTGCGGACACGAACAATGTCTTCGCTGTGGGTGGCGATGCCGACCTGGCCGTCGACGGTGAGGTAAGCGGCTTCGCGCTGGCTCTTCACCACAATTTCGATCAGAGCGGTATCGCGGAGTACCAGGGGCCGATTGGTGAGCGTGTGCGCGCAAATGGGAGTGACAATAAAAGCTTCGACGGAAGGTGACACCACAGGGCCGCCTGCCGCCAGCGAGTATGCCGTCGAGCCCGTGGGCGTGGAAACAATCAATCCGTCGGACTTGTAATTGGAAATGAACTCCCCGTCGGCATACACCTCAAAGTCCTGGATGCGGGCGATGGCGCCTTTGTTGAGCACGACATCGTTCAAGGCCCGGAATGTGGAGAGGACCTCGTCCGCGCGGACCAGTTCACCCTCAATCTGGACCCGCCGTTCGGAACGATAATCTCCGGACAGCACGCCTTCAAGCGCCGAATACATCTCATCCTGGGTGATGACGGTGAGGAAGCCCAGATCACCCAGGTTAACCGCAAAAATGGGAACCTCGTGCCGGTAGAGTGCCCGGGCTGCAGCCAGCAGCGTGCCATCGCCTCCCAGCACAACCAGCAGATCGACCTTTCCGGGAAGCTCATTCCGGGTGAGGCATTTTTCCGAACTCTCCAGGATGGAACCTGTTTCCTTGTCAATCGAGACTTCGATGTCGCGTTCGCGAAGCCACTCCACCAGTTGTGGAACAATCTCCCGAATCTCAGCTTTTTTGGGCTTTGAAACAATTCCGATTTTCTTGATCGTCATAAGAGTGTGAAGTCACCGTGGAATGATGATGGACCGTGCTGCCGCCCATCGTTGAAAAACCATTCTAGACATTTTTGGGCCAAATAGCATGCAGGAAAAATTCACGGTTGCCTGCAGCTCCCGGCAAGGCACTTTCAACGCGCGCAATTTTGCTGAACCCTAAATCAGCGGTTTTCCGCGCAACCTTTTGAATGGCCTCCTCGTGCAGGCACGGATCGCGCACGATGCCGCCCTTGCCCACCTGGCCTGGCCCCACTTCAAATTGCGGCTTCACCAGCACCAGAAGATTGGCACCCTCTTCCAGCAGAGGAGGGAGAACAGGAAGAATCAGCGTGGAAGAGATAAAGGAAACGTCCATCGTGATCAGGGCAACAAGCGTTCCAATCTGTTCAAAGCCCAGATACCGGGCATTGGTTTTCTCCATCACCGTCACGCGCGAATCCTGCCGCAGTTTCCAGTCAAGCTGGTTGGTCCCCGCGTCCACGGCAATGACCCTGGCTGCCCCGCGCTGTAGCAGACAATCCGTAAAACCACCGGTTGACGCGCCGATATCCAGGCAGATTTTGCCTTCCGGGTCCACAGCAAAGTGGTCGAGCGCCGCTTCAAGCTTGAACCCAGCCCGGCTGGCGTAACGGGGCAGTGCACCCAGCAATCGCAGTTGTGCCTCGGAACGAACGGTCGTCCCACACTTTTCAATCTTCTGCTCGTCCACCAGTACCTGGCCGGCAAGAATCAGCGCCTGGGCCTTCT
>Ga0102953_1001695_pt1 | contig 13759 bp, 12 predicted proteins | sample SalPon2A_C_D2_MG_FD_78509 | JGI IMG/M metagenome (GOLD analysis project Ga0102953, IMG submission 78509) | Soil microbial communities from South San Francisco under conditions of wetland restoration - Salt Pond MetaG R2A_C_D2_MG | ecosystem: Environmental > Terrestrial > Soil > Wetlands | place... | reverse complement strand
TATTCCGGTTGAAAACAGCACCACAAGTAATATAAACCGTTTGGCTTCCCAAGATAACATGGAAAAGTAAAATCCTGAATTTAATAAAAGGAAGAAACCCAAAGTGGGTATAAGTACCGGATGAAAAATAATTGAAATAATTTTTGCTATTTTTTCCGACATGTTATAATTCTTTTCGCAGGCGGGCTACCGGAATACCAAGTTGTTCTCGGTATTTGGCAACGGTTCGCCGGGCAATGTTGTACGATTTTTCTTTTAAAATATGGGCTAGCTTATCGTCGGTTAAAGGTTTGTGTTTGTCCTCAATTTCAATACATTCCTGAAGAATTTTTTTGATTTCCCGAGTGGAGACTTCTTCCCCGTCATCTTTTTGCATTCCTTCAGAAAAGAAATATTTGAGTGGGTATATACCAAAATTGGTTTGAATGTATTTGCTGTTCGATACTCTTGAAATAGTTGAAATATCTAATCCGGTACGTTCTGCAATGTCTTTTAAAATCATCGGGCGAAGTTTTGTTTCTTCACCGTCCTGGAAATATTCCTTCTGAAAATTAATGATTTCTGACATGGTAAGCAGCAGCGTGTGGTGCCGTTGTTTTATGGCATCGATAAACCATTTGGCAGAATCGAGCTTTTGTTTCACAAAAAGCATAGCTTCTTTTTTGCTCTTGTTGTTTTTGTTTTTGCCGACGTTCAACGACCGTAACATGTTAAGGTAGGTTTCATTAATCCTGAGGTCGGGCACATTTCCCTGGTTTAACGACAGGTTTAATTCACCGTCTATGGTTTCCAGGATAAAATCGGGTATAATGTGCTGGTTCGACCGGTTCAACGGGTTACTGTATGAACTTCCGGGTTTTGGATTTAATTTCAGTACCTGTTCGATCCCCTTTTTTAGCTCTTCTTCTTCTATTTCAAGTTTTTTCTGAATTTTTTCGTAATGTTTTTTGGTAAACTCTTCAAAAAAATCGCGTACAATTACCCTGGACAGTTCCAAATCTTTTCCTTTTTTCCTATTAAGTTGAAGTAAAAGGCATTCACGTAAATTACGGGCGCCAACTCCCGGCGGATCAAAATCCTGAATTACCCGTAAAATATGTAACAACTCTTCTTCCGAAACTTCCATGTTCATATTAAATGCCAAATCGTCGCTAATTGATAATAAATCGCGCCGCAGGTATCCGTCTTCGTCGATGTTTCCGATTACATACTCAGCAAGCTGTTGTTGTTCTTCGGTAAGTTTTACCAACCCAAGTTGTTCATATAAAAATTCGTTGAAAGAGGTTCCAATCGAAAAAGGAATATCAACGTATTTATCGTCTTTAGAATAGTTGTTTGCTGAAAGTTTGTAGGAAGGAATTTCCTCTTCTTCATTGATATAATCATCAAAAGAAAATTCCTCTTCGTCGGCATCGTTACCCGAATCTGACTCCTGGTTTTCATTTTGTTCTTCGTAATCAGGATTGTCTGACTCCAGCTCCAGGACCGGATTTTCTTCCAGTTCTTTTTTAATTCGTTGTTCGAGTTGCATAGTTGGGATTTCCAAAAGCTTGATCACCTGAATTTGCTGGGGCGACAGCTTTTGAAGCAATTTTTGTTGTAATGACAGTTTTTGCTCCATATCCCAATTTTTTACTCCGTAAATTTAATATTTTTTTGGAGTGTTTTTTCTTCAGATTTTCAGAATTCTGCATTTTTGGGCGTCCGTGCGAAAGGAATTACATCGCGGATATTACCCATGCCCGTAACAAACTGAACAAAGCGCTCGAATCCGAGGCCGAAACCGCTGTGAACTACAGAACCAAACCGGCGGGTGTCGAGGTACCACCACATTTCTTCCAACGGAATGTTCATATCTTTCATCCGGGTTTCCAGTTTTTCAAGGTTTTCCTCACGCTGCGATCCTCCAATGATTTCACCAATTTGCGGAAATAAAACATCCATTGCACCAACAGTTTTGCCATCGTCGTTTTGTTTCATGTAAAAGGCTTTAATATCTTTCGGATAATTGGTTAAAATTACGGGGCATTTGAAATGTTTTTCAACTAAATAGCGTTCGTGTTCGCTTTGCAGGTCAACTCCCCAGTCAACCGGGAACTGGAATTTCTTTTTCTTATATGGTTTTGAATTCTTCAGAATATCGATAGCTTCAGTGTAAGTTATCCGAATGAAATTGTTGTTCAACACAAACTGAAGCTTTTCAATTAAATCCATTGAACGTTGGTCCTGCGGTTTGTTTTTCTCTTCTTCTTTTAACCGGCTGGCCAGAAATTGTAAGTCGTCAATGCAATTTTCCAGTGCATATTTTATCAGCGACTTCAAAAATTCTTCCGCCAAATCCATGTTGTCGGTCAAATCGTAAAATGCCATTTCCGGTTCAATCATCCAGAACTCGGCCAGGTGGCGGGTTGTATTCGAATTTTCGGCACGGAAAGTGGGACCGAAAGTATAAATTTCGCCTAAAGCCAGAGCGCCCAATTCTCCCTCGAGCTGTCCCGAAACTGTTAAGTTGGTTGGTCTGCCAAAAAAATCTTCATCGTAATTTACCACTCCGTCTTCCGTTAACGGCGGATTTATTGGATCAAGCGTGGAAACCCGGAACATTTGTCCGGCACCTTCAGCATCACTGGCTGTAATAATAGGTGTGTGCAGGTATTTAAATCCTTTTTCATTAAAATAGTTGTGAATGGCAAAGGCCATGGCATGCCTGATTCTGAAGACAGCACTAAAAGTATTCGTGCGAAAACGCAGGTGGGCATTTTCCCGCAGAAATTCGAGTGAATGTTTTTTAGGTTGAATGGGATACTTTTCCGGATCGGCAATTCCAAGCAATTCAATTTTTTCTGCTACCAGCTCTACTTTTTGTCCGCTTCCGGCCGATTCTGTTAATTCACCTGTAACTGCCAGGGCAGCGCCGGTATTAATATCGCGTAAAATGGATTCGTCAAAATTATTTACATCGGCTACCACCTGCAGATTGTGAATGGTTGAACCATCGTTTAAAGCTATAAAATTTACATTTTTACTTCCCCGTTTTGTCCTTACCCAGCCTTTTACAACAACTGTTTTTTCTGTTTCACCGTTTTGCAGAATGTCTTTAATTTTTAACCTTTTCATCTTAATACTCAGTTTGCCTAACTACTATTTTTATAAACAGGTTACAAAAGTACATTTTTATATGTATTAATCGATTTGGGGAGTTTTAAATTATGTTGATTCTTGACGAATTGATAAACTGAAACAGGGAATGACAAAAGCTGATATGTCTGTAAAAAAATGATTATGTTGAGTTACAAAAAAGGGATAATTTAATTGAAAGAATTACTTTGAAAAAAACAAATATGTACAAAAAAGCCATCTGTCATCAGGCAGATGGCTTATGTTTTCGAATTGATTGATTCTTTTTAAAAAATAATTAAACCAAAGGTGAACGAAAAACATCCACCTTTGATTTCATTTTATGTTTTAGTAATATTTTGCTAACGAAAATTATCCATTGCGAGGTTTTCCAGCCTCAGCTCCCGGAACCGGAACAGTGGCGTTTTTGACGTAACCTATATTACCCATAATGTATGTATCCGGACCAAGTTTCATATCGGAATTCATCATTTCTTCAAAAGTTACTTCTTTTCCGGTATAAGCTGAAACCCTTCCCATAATAGCCATCATTGTTGATAAAGCAGTTCTTTCAGCTTCGTTAACGGGAATGTCTTTACGAATACAGGTTACAAGGTCGATGTGTTCCTGTACGTAAGGACTGGTTTCGGAGCCTTCAGCAAGAAATACCTGATTTCCGGCAGCATCAATAATTTGTGGCTTATGACCAACTGTGGTTGCTATTGCTTTTGTCCCCTGGAAGATTTCATATACACCATTAGTACATCCGTTTATCTGGCGGCAGGTACTTATCAGGTGTCTTCCGTCGTCATAAACAAAATCAACAGTAAAATTATCATACTGGTCTCCGGTTACCCTGCGTTGTCTTGAGCCAAATCCAAGTGCTTTTTGCGGAAGTTTGTCGAAAAACCAGTGAGCTACGTCAAGGTTATGAACATGTTGTTCAACAATATGGTCGCCAGACAACCAGCACCAGTTCACCCAGTCGCGAATCATCCATTCCATTTCGCTCCAGCTGGGCTGACTGGTTCGGTACCATAATTGTCCGCCGTTCCAGTAAACAGCACCTGATATTAATTCTCCAATTCCATTATTGTCATTCACTTCTTTTATCAGGTTAATGTAACTGTGTTCGTGACGACGTTGTGTTCCGGTAGCGATTTTTAATCCAAGTGATTCGGCCATTTTTGCTGCAGCAATTACACGGCGAATGCCTGTGGGATCAACGGCAACCGGTTTTTCCATGAAAATGTGTTTGCGTGCTTTTACAGCAGCTTCAAACTGTTCAGGGCGGAATTTTGGTGGAGTTGCCAGAATTACCATGTCCACACCTGAATCAAGTACTTTTTCGAAGGCATCAAAACCGATAAAACATTTTTCATCAGCAACTTCATTACCTCTGTCTTTCAGCTTACCTTTTAAACTGTCCAGACGATCCTGAAATACGTCGCCAAGTGCTGTGATGGTCAAACCGGGACCGGCATCCAAAAAGTTCATGGCTGCACCTGAACCACGTCCACCACAACCAATTACACCTGCTTTTATTTCTTTACCCTCCGGGGCAGTTTGCAAAAGCGGTGGTAAATTCAAGTCTCTGGGTTTCCAATCGTATGAACCAGATGCACCAGCACCGGCTGTTCCGCCACCTGAAGTACACGATGAAAGAGTTCCTACTCCCATGGCGCCGGCTGCACCAATTGCGGCTGCACCGGCTAAGAATTTTCTTCTCGAAAAGTTATTTTCACTCATAATTATAAGTTTTTAGTTGAATTTAGGATATTAAAATTATTAATTTTTTCCCGTTTTATCATCATATTCACAAACAACTCTGAAACTAATATAGTTACAATCTGATAACCACCAGATACTTTTTGGCATTTGCGGGTCGGTTTTTAACCATGCCACTGATTTTGTAAAGTCGCGTGCTGCGCTTCTCACATCACCAATTTCGCTTTTAAAGTAGCCGCCTCTGACTACATGTTCTTTACCGGTTTCAGGCCCTTTCGGGTCGAGTGTTCCATTCTGTAATTTTGAATAAGCATCGGGTGCATACCAGTCTAAGCAATATTCAGAGGCGTTCCCTAGCATATTTTTCAGTCCAAATGGATTGGCTTCCACGTCGCCAGGTTCGTGTGTTTTTCCTTCGCTATCTTTAATATAAAAAACATAGTTGTTTATAGAGTCGCTGGTTTTCCCAAAAAGTTTTCCAAAGAATCCTTTTTCAGCAAATTCTTTTGGTTCGCCCGGGAAGAAGAAAGGAGTTTCGGTGCCACCACGAGCTGCATATTCCCATTCAGCTTCGGTTGGTAACCGGTAAGTTTTTCCAGTAACCTTCGACAACCATTTGCAATAGGTTTCTGCAGAGTGGTAACTCATGGTAATAGCCGGACGTGTTCCCAAACCCCAGTTTTGGTCGGGCTGGCCGTAAGGAGGAGTTGGCCCGGAAATGGCATCGACATCGGCTTCGGTACGGGCTCCTTCTGTGTCGGTAGAACGGCCTTCTGCTGCCGTGGCGCTGTAAAATGCCAGGTATTCATTCCAGGTTACTTCAACTTCTGCCATAAAGAACGGACTGAGTTTTACCTCTTTTTGTGGTCCTTCATCGCTTTTACGCATTTCTTCATTTTCAGGGCTTCCTATTTTGAAAGATCCTCCCGGAATGGCTTTCATATTGAATGAAACCGTAGTTCCCGGAATGGTTTCGGTAAAATTTTCGAGGGTGGTAACTTTGGCAGGTTCAGTGAAAATTTCCTTGTTTTCGTTGCCGGTACTTCCAAACTCAACGTTTTTGGCATGAAGTGCATTCGGATCGTAATGTCCAACATGCAGGTGGCAATTGATGCAACGTAATTCCTCTTCGTGTTGCGAATAATAAAGGTGAGCATCCTGTCCATCTTTTGTAAGGGTAAGCGGAAACAGGTTTTGATGGCAATGAACACACGAAGCTTTGAACATATAATGTTGCGCTTGTTCCAGGGTCGATTTTTCTTCCCAGTTAAAATCAGCACTGTCCTTGAATGCAAATCCGTAAACATCGCGCGCCGCTGCTATTATTTTTTCTTTTAAATATCCTTGTCCTACCGGGGGTAAATGGCAATCGACACAACCAATATGAATGCCTACACGGGTGTTATAATGAACGGATTGTTTCCATGAGTCGAAAACGTGTGGATGCACATGACATGCTTCACATGACGTGTTAGTGGATGTTTCTTCAATTACTTTCAATGAAAGAATGGAAATCAGGATCCCAAATACAAATCCAATAAAAGTAACAAGAAGGAGTTTTTTTCTTAAGAAGGAGCCTACTTTTCTCAGCATTATCAATTGGTTTAGTTCAGGTAAAACGTTGATTTTTCAAACGCCCTCAATTTTAATATTTTCGCCAGTGCATTACGCCTTCAAAATACATAATTTGTATCAAGAAACAATACAAATGAATAGAAGAAAAATGCATTTTCCATTTTTATTTCAATCATTTATACTTAAATGACGCAAAATTTGGAATTATTACCTATCGGAATTGTGGAGAGGAAGTCAAATATTTTCCCCGTGTTTGTAACTTTCAAACTTTTTTCAGGATTGCCTGAAAATATAAAACATCTTTCACCATAAATTATTTTTGAAGTAGAAAGATAGAACATTCTTGTTTCATGAAAATTAACATTCGATTAAGAATTGGTTAAACTTCGCTCCATATTTTTTCATTCACTTTTATGATAAATGGTCAATTCTTTGTATTTTTCCCGGCATGAAAAGGTTAGCCCAATATACTGACGAATTACTTGGTCTTTTTTTCCCCGATTTGTGTGTTACCTGCGGCGAACGTTTGCTGTCGCATGAAAAGTATGTTTGCCTGAATTGCTGGCACGATTTACCACAAACTCATTTTCATTTGGTGGAAGAAAACAAGGTAGCACAATTATTTTGGGGGCGGGTACAAATTGAACATGCCACATCGTTTTTTTCATATAAAAAAGGAAGTCGCTACCAGCAACTTATTCATTTTGCCAAATATAAGGGATTAAAAGAACTGGGTTTTGAAACTGGTCGCAGATTTGGATTTATGCTGAACGAATCTGAAGTATTTAGCTCGGTCGATTGGATTGTGCCGGTACCACTTCATCCTAAAAAACAAAAAATTCGTGGATACAATCAAAGTGAATGGATTGCTTGTGGAATGGCTGATTCGATGAAAAAACAGGTTTCTGCCGATAACTTATACCGGAAAATTTACACATCAACACAAACCCGCAGGAATCGTTTCGAACGCTGGCAAAATGTAGAAGGTATTTTTGATGTGGCCCGGCCCTCCGAATTTGAAAACAAATACATTCTTTTGGTTGACGATGTGGTTACCACCGGTTCAACCCTAGAAGCCTGCGCATTTTCGCTTTTAAAAACTGAAAATATCAAAGTGAGTATTGCAACACTGGCTTTTGCAGATTTTTAATCCTGATTTTTTGGTGAAGCGGAAAAGAAAAATTTTTCAACCTCTTTCAGTTCTGTTTGTTCATAGAGTGAAGAACAACTAAAAAAAACGTATGGAATTCACGATAAGTAAATATATCCCCGGAACACGTCCGGAAGTTACCTTACCATCAACCCAAATGTTTTCCCTGCTTGGAGAGGAAGGAATAAGAAAATTGGTGAGCGACCACTACGAATTACTGAAAGAAAGTCGTGTTAAGCATCTGTTTCCACAGGATGAATCAGGGCTTGAAAGAGCGAAAAAACATTCATCCGATTTTTTTATTCAAATTTGCGGCGGGCCCATGTATTTCAGCAAAAACAGGGGAAAACCTCAGCTATATAAACGTCATCTGCCACACAAAATAACACCTGAAGCACGCGAAGAGTGGCTGGAATGTTATAGACAGGTATTGGTGAAACACCATATTCCGGAAGATGTAATACAGTCGTTCTGGAACTATCTGGATTTTTTTTCAGTCTGGATGGTAAATTCCTAATTCATAATATGTTAGTATTTCATTTAATTCGCTTATAACTGTTTTTTGGTTTAAACATTATAAGCAAACAGGTGTTTATAAGCTATAGAAAGGAAAATTAATCATCTTAAATTTTGAAATAATGAAATGGTATAAATTGTTTTTTTTTGTGATAATTGTTATCGGATTTAATGCCTGTACCCAGAAACCATCGGGTATGCAGGATAATGTAAAGTATTTCCGTAATATTCAATTTAGCGAAACTCCGTGGGATTTAGAAAAGGGAACACATCCGCTTTCAGCTGATGAAGCAAAAACGATAAATAACTACAAATTTACATACAACGATAAAAATCAGCTGGTTTCAGTAGAGTATAACCGGAATGGCATTTTGCTGGGTTATTCGTCGCTTGGCGCAGCTAAAATTACTTATACTTACGATGGTAATAAACAGGTTAAGCATTTTTTTAATGAAAAAGGAGAGTCCGTTGAAAGTGGCGGAGCATTTGCTTACGAATATACATTAAACGATTCCGGAATGCGTGTGGCCATGCAGTTTGTCGACAAAAATGGGCAACCCATCGAAAACCGGAATAAAATTCATAACTATAAATGGAAAAAACTTCCTGATGGTTTGATCCAGGAATTGCGTTACAACCGTGCCGGCGATGAAGTTGTAATGAATCCGTTTTGCCCGTTTTACGAACTTCGATTTTCGTACAATGAAAAAGGATATCCTGTAAGAATGGCCAATTACGAAGCGGACACTTTGTACAATTGTACGGCTGAAAATTGTGGCGATATTGGTGTTTCGTATTTCTTGTTTGAAAATAACGATCAGGGTGATTTGAAAAAATTCTCGGTTCATAATACCATCGGACAACTTTCCAATTTGTATTTTGGTTGGGCCAAACGGGTAAACGAAGTGGATGGAAACGGTTATATCGTTCAAACAACCATGTACGACCAGGACGATGAATACGTTGCCGGACAGAATGTGCCGGTAACACAATCGGTATACGACGAACATGGTGCGCTGGTGAAACGTATTTCGATGGATGGAGACAAAAACATAGTAAATAATCCCGGGAATGGAGTTGCTATTACCGAATATAAATATGATGATCAGGGGCGGCGTACAGAAACGTTGCGTTACGACAAAGACGGTAATCTGGTGAAAAGTTAAAATGTCAACGGTAAATTAAATTTTTATGCGAATACTATCCCTGTTTTCAATACTGTTGGTGGTGCTTTTTGTCTCCTGCTCGGGAGGCGGAAACCAGTCGAAAAAATCCGAGATACAAACATCGGTTCAGTCAAAAACCAATTCGATTCAAATAAATGATGAGGCAAAAAAATTGTTGGCTTACCTGGAAGAAAATGGTGATTATGTCAAAGGCCGTAATTTCCCGTCGCTGATTAAAACTTCTGAAGTGTACAACGAACTGGACAGTAATAATTACATTATTGACCTGCGAAATCCAGAATTATTCGCAAAAGGGCATATTAAAGGGGCCCATCGGGTAAAATTCACTGAATTACCCGATTATTTTCAAAAGGAAATAAATCCGTCGGATTACGATAAAATTGTGCTGGTTAGCTACGCCGGGCAGATTTCAAGTTATGCCACTTCCCTATTGCGTTTGATGGGGTACAACAATGTTTATTCCATGAAGTGGGGAATGAGCAGCTGGGATAAAAATTTTGCTGTCAATTCGTGGCTCGATGTGGTTTCAGATGAATATGAAAACCAACTCGATTCGACCAACCACACTCCGGCACCGGAGGGAGATTTACCGAAAATGAATACCGGCAAAACAACCGGAAAAGAAATTGCACAGGCTCGTTTTAAAAAAGTGTTTGAAGACGGAGTTTCTGTGGCAATGGTTTCAGCGGAAGAAGTATTTGAACATCCTGAAAACTATTATGTGATTAATTACGACCGAAAGGATAAATATGAATCCGGGCATATACCGGGAGCTATTCGTTACAGACCACACGTAACATTGGGCTACGTTCCTGAAATGCAAACCATTCCGGCCGATAAAAAGGTGGTGGTTTATTGCAACACAGGCCAGAATTCGGGATTTGTTGCAGCCTACCTGCGTTTACTGGGATACGATGCAAAAACATTAATGTATGGTAACAACTCGTTCATGCATCATAAAATGTTGGAAGAGAAAAATACACTGTCGTGGGTACCTTTTACCAGTTCAGAAATTGATGATTATCCATATGTAAAAAACTGATTTCCCTGGTTTGTTTAAGACGTTTTACGAAAAACATATCCGACCATTCTCACAACAAATCCATGGGGTAATACAGATCCTAAGTAATAATAAAATTTAGTAACAATACCTGGTACCACTACTTTTTCCCCTGAAATCATTTTTTTGACAGCAATATGAGCTACATTCTCCGGGCTCAGTGTTGAAATACGTGCTATTAGTGAAGATTTTCGAATATTATTAATTGCTCTTTCTGAACTTACACCACTTGGATGTATTGAAGTAACCTGAACATTGGTCCCTTTCAATTCAATATTAAGGGCTCTTGTTAGAAAAAGCAAATAGCTTTTAGTTGCGGCATAAACACACTTGTATGGTAATGGAACAAAGGCTCCGAAACTGCTTATGTTTAGAATATATGCTTTTGCCAGTTTTTTCATTTCCGGAAGAAACAGAAAAGTCAGCAAAGTAGATGCCCTAATGTTTAGTAAAATCATTTGATCTACCAAATCTGTAGTTAAGTTTTCAAATTTTCCGTTAAATCCTACGCCGGCGTTATTAACCAGTATATTTACTTTTATGTTATTATTACGTGTATAATCAAAAACCATTTGCGGAGCTTCAATTTTTGTCAGATCAATATCAATGTAATCAGCCTCTACCTGATATTTTTCTTTAATTTCTTCTGCAAGCTTATCAAGTCCGGTATTTGGTAACGAAACGAGTAACAGATTAAATCCTTTTCCGGCACATTCAAATGCGATTTGTTTTCCTATTCCTGCATTGGCTCCGGTAATTAATGTGTAATATTTTGCTGATTTGTTTTCCATTTTTTAATTGTTTGTTTTTAACCAATCGATGGTTTTTTGTATGGCTTCAGGTAAAGGCGTGATTGCATATGTTAACTCTTTTATGGCTTTTTGGCTCGATAATGGCCGATTCTGAAGATAACGTTTTACCCATGGAGGAGTTATCAATGGTTTTTTCCCAAAAGTTTCGGCCATAAAAAATTCGAATTTTGAAATGCCCATCATTAAAGGTAAAGGGAAATGAACCATAAATTGTTTCTTTCCTGATACCTTTGCCAATATATTAAAAAATTCATTGTACGAAACATTATTTCCACCAAGAATATAATTTTCGCCTGGTGTGCCTTTTTGCATCGCCAATAAATGTCCCTGAACAATATCATCGATAAAAACGTAGCTTCCAATCTGGCTGCCGTCACCCGGGATTATCCGCCAGGTACCTTTCAGGTAGTATTTAATCATTATAGTAACCGAGTTGCTTTTGTTCAGATAACCTGGGCCAAATACCCTGGGCGGTTTAACCACGACCACATCGAGGCCTTTTTTGTAATAATCGATACAAAGTTGTTCGGCTTCTTTTTTTGTTATTTCGTAATCAGTAAGATATATTGCCGGTAAAGGAAAAGATTCATCAACATCTTCTTTTTCTTTTGAAGGTGGTAATGTGGCTGCTGATGAGGTAAATACCACTTTTTTTATCTCGTTTTTTAAAGCCGCTTCCAGTATATTTTTTGTTCCCAAAACATTTGTTCTGAAAGCCAGAGTTTTATCTTTTGACCAGATATTTGCATACGCTGCCATATGAAAAACAACATCGCAACTTTTCATTGCTTTATCAATTATTTCAGTATTATGCAAATCGCCTGTGAATACAGTTATTTTTTCATTTTTGAAAAGTTTTTTTGCTTTAGTTGATCGCACTAAAACATTTACCTCGTATCCTTTGCTTATCAACTTATTTACAAGATTATTCCCAATAAAACCGGTTGCACCGGTAACAAAGCATTTCATAATTTTGTGAGGTTATTTTTTTTTGCAGAGACAAAATGAATCTGGTGGTTCAGTCGTATTGAAAAGTAATCTGAAATCAGACTTAGCGAAATGTGCATAAAAAATGGAATTAAAATGGTTCCACGGGTTAAAGTTAAATAACATGCAAAGCTGCCAAATACCAAAGCACCAATAGCCTGGTCTTTTCCGTTAACCATATGAATGGCCGAATAAATTGTAATATTAATTGCAATGGCCGGCCAGAATCCAAAACTGTTGCTGCATTCGAATAATAATATTCCGCGAAAAAGAATTTCATACCCGGCGAGATATATAATCCAGCCAACTGCATTTATTGTAAATAGATAACTGTTCCATTCGGTTAAATTTATTTGAAGTGAATTACGTTCCGAATTCATTTTTTGTGCAATAAAAAGAGTAACGGAAATAATTAAAATCAAAATAAAAATCAGGCTGAAATTGTCTTTAAGTGCAGTAATTGATATTCCAAATTGTGTAATATCAGGTTTAAACAAGAAATAATACATTAGCCCTGGAATAAATCCAAGCAGCAGAAATCCCAATATTTTTTTTGAGAAGAACAACAAAATTTCAGTTTGAGGATGGCCGGTTCTTCTGCTTATAAAATTTTTAAGAAACCCGGAGTTTGCAAAATAATAGTAGATGTAGAAAAATAACAGGGTTCCGGGAATTATCAAAACCGATAATATAGGGTTATGTGAAACTGGTATTTGCATATTTAGAATTTAAGAATAAAACAAGTTACAAAACTTGTATAGATGTGCAAAAGGAATGGTATCTTTTTAATTTGTAATTAAATTTCACCCCGAATGAAACACTATTTGTTAAGAAATTTCAAAACAGGAAAAGAAACTACCTGTCGAGCCGATAGCAGGCAGCCAGTGAAATTACGTTATTGAACTGGTTATTCAGCCAGTAATAATTGGTGGCATCTTCGCCCGGCTGACCACGGATGGGCAATACCGACAAGGCAAATCGCAGGTCGAGTTTTAACCGATCAAGCATATCGAACTGAAATCCGAGGAATGGTTGCAGATCGAGGTTGTTAAATGCATTCCTATCTTGCGGGGGAAATTGTCCATACTCATCAAATTCTTTCCCCGAAAGCAAATACCCGGCAGAAATGCCACCAATTACAGCTCCGCGATCGTTTGTCCTAAATCCCATAAAAAAAGGTATATCAATATAATTGAGGCGCATAATATATTTCTGCGGATCAGGGTCTTTAGGTTTTATCCGATTACGAGAACCTTTTTGTGAATATTTAATTTCCATCCCCGCAAAAATGGCCGGAGCCAAATCGGTTTGGACATAAACTCCGGCTAAAATTCCGGGTTTGTTGTATCCTCTGAATGAATCGCCTTCCACCTGTGCGGCGTTGTATCCTGCCAGTAATCCACCTTCGAAACGCTGTGCCGAAACTACATTTACAAGTAAAATAAAAACGGTCGGGATGAGTATTTTTCTGATCATTTTATTTCAGTTTTTCAAGTTTTGTTACGAGTTGTTTAATTCCTGTTCCTGCTTTTTCCTGGATGAAGGTAACATTATTTCTGAAAATTTCAGGCCGGTTGGGATCGACCACAAACACTGGAGTTTCTTTTTTCGTGTAATTCACTAGTCC
>Ga0102953_1001693_pt1 | contig 13765 bp, 10 predicted proteins | sample SalPon2A_C_D2_MG_FD_78509 | JGI IMG/M metagenome (GOLD analysis project Ga0102953, IMG submission 78509) | Soil microbial communities from South San Francisco under conditions of wetland restoration - Salt Pond MetaG R2A_C_D2_MG | ecosystem: Environmental > Terrestrial > Soil > Wetlands | place... | reverse complement strand
TCAAGAACTTTCTTCCTCATCTCGGGAATACCAACACCAAGTTCTATCTCGATCTCCTGTTCATCACCGAGATTTATAAAAACCGGAAGAACTCCTACAAATGTAGTTGCATCAACTTTTTCAAAACCGAGGGCCCTTAATAGTTTTTTAGGTAGTGCGGGTAATTCAACTGTTGCTACATCCGCGGTCTCCTGCGGCAACAGACCGTCCTGGCTTACACTTACTTTTATACGAGTTGGCTTCATATAGAAATCAATCTCCCTGAATGATCTGAATTTTAGTTTTAAAGAAAAATAAAATCCGCTTACTGCTATAATATCCTATTGGAACTTAATTCATTTAAATCATTTAATTTTACTCTATTTACTTTTAGAATCAAATAGATTGTTAGTGGTAATTTTCTGTTTTATCTGATGTTTCCGCCTGAAATATTGAAATCTATTACAGATATCCGGTAATCAAGACCCAGAATACGGCTTTTAGATGGGAATACCGTGTAAAATGGTATTGTCGCACCGGGTTTTATATCGAAATTCATCCCTGCAAGTTTATCGACATTGCTGTAATTTACATCACCGCTTTTTCTTTTAAGTCTTTCGCTGATCGAGCTGAACGGTAAATTCTTTATCTCGTTTAATGTTAATGTATTACCTGCGTAGAACTGCTGTTCATAGACCAGGTCCTCAACAGAATAAAAATCACTTTTCAGCTTTATATAGTTGACAGTTTTGCCTGATGTATTTAAAACCTTCCCGGAAACAAGATAGACCTGACCATACCTGCTGTCGATCCACTGTCCTTTGTCATCTGTGATTTTCAGAAATCTCCCCGGGTTTTTTTCTCCCACTTTCACAGGAAGGTAGGAAAGTGCAAGCTTTTTGTACTTATTAAAGTATTCCTTTGAAACAACATTGAACTGACCAAGAAGATAAAGACCGGATACGAATAACGTTGCCACGATCAGAATAGTAAATATAAAGATGAAAAGATTTTTAATAAATCCTCCTTTACTCCTTCTGCTACGGTATACCCTGCCCGGGCTTTCCCTTACCGTATTCTGGTCAGTATCATTCCGTGATTCGGGATATGTCTTATAAATTGCGTCCCTGTCTACTGTAAGTTCCGGAGTCATGAACGGATTTTCAGCTTCTTCCGAACCCCTGCCTGCATTACCTTCCCCCGCATAATGTCCGGAGATACCGGTTGCCTGATTTTTTTCTCCGGAGTTCTCCTCTTCCTGATATGTGCCTTTGTCAATAGTATCAGTCGTCTGATCCGGGGCGTCCGATCTCTGTGCTTCAACACCTTCTTCAGACTCCGGTTTTACACCAACTGAACTATCTTCGTCATGGTCTTCCGTCCCGACCAGACCAGACTGGATCATACTAGCTATAGAATCAGCATCGTAAATTTTCTCGCTTTCATTCTCATGTTTCAGTGGACTAGATTCGTCAAAAGGGTTATTGCCGCCGAATTCCAGCTGAACGTCATTGTCTGCTCCTTCCACCTCCACAGGAACATAAAAAATTTCTCCGCACTTGGAACATCTTACCCTTGCACCGGGTGGCTGGATCCTGCCGTCATCTAGTCTGAATTTACGTTTGCAGTTGTCGCACTGGATAATCATTTTTATCTATTATAACAAAAAACTGTTATAAAATTAGGCACTATTTTTGAACGCTTACTATATACATAAGTTTTTATTATAAAATCTTTACTTTATTTGAATATAAGTTCATGATTTCTATTGACGGCATTAAGTTCATATTCTATGCACAAATTCGCTAAATTGAAAAGAAGATACCACTAATGTAAAATTTATTAAAAAGAATTTATCGGAGGCTTTTTTAACTATGGATTATGATAACCCCATGCTGGCTCTAAAAGAAGAAATGGATAAATACGTGGTAGGTCACGAGGATGTTAAAATGTCTCTGCTACTCGGGATAATAGCCAGAGAACATATTTATGTTGAAGGACCGCCTGGAACAGCCAAAACAATGCTTTCCGAAATAATAACATCTGCGGCGCAGCTTAATTTCTTCTTCTACCAGTTACACAGAGACACAAGGCTCGCGGAATTGATAGGTGATCTAGTAATATCCAAGGAATCAACTGAAAGCGGTGAGATCATAAAACAAAAAGTTGTCGAAGGTGGAATACTTACCTCTGAGATATGCCTCCTTGACGATATTTCGAGGGCACCCGGTGAATCCCTGAACGTTTTACTTAGAATTCTTAACGAGAGAAAGTTTTTTAACAGGAACATACCTCTTCTCACAGCAATAGCTACAAGTAACCCGACAGCAGACGAATATTACAATGAACCACTTGACCCGGCGAACCTGGACAGGTTTGTTCTTCAGGTCAAATCAAGCGGTATATCATACGGAAAGAACTGGGATGATGCGAAAAAAGTAATAGGCATATATGCCAACATGCCTGTAGAACCCGAGATCCCTGTACGTGTTAACAAGGAAGTCCTCGATAATTACTTTAACAAGCTTGGTACTGTAGTAATTCCTGAAGATGTGCAGGAAGGTCTGACGAACTTTGTATCGATCCTTGTTGAAGATTTCGGTCTTAATGAGTCAAATTCGCTTATATCAGACAGGACTTTCTTTGTAAAATCCCTCAAGATCATCAGGGCGCACGCACTTCTTTCAAACAGAGAGACCTGTACAATGGATGATCTTAAGGCACTTAAATATATGACTGTTTTCAGGATCCCTGAAGAGGTTTATGAGCAGATCGACGAGATACTGGAAAGTTTGAAAGATAAAAAAAAAAGTCAGCAGAAGCCGTTAACTCAGGACGATGACAAAAAAGTGGAGCAGGAAGAAGACCCTCCTGAACAGGAACTACAGGAAGTTCCTGACGACGAGGCCGAAAAGGAGTCTGAAGAAAGCGATGATATAGATGATGCTAAAAAAACTTTCTTTCAGGCATTAAAAGAACTCAAAGACAACATAGAACATGAAAACAGCATAGAACCACCCGAAGGTCAGGACATACCAGCGGATCCAACAGGTAAACCCGCCGACGACGGCGACACAGACAAGAAACCCAGCCAGACCAAACAGGTCTTCGGAAGTAAATCAAAGAATCCCGGAGAAGAAGACGACTTCAAGATCCCGGGAAAAAAGAATCTGGAAAGCGCAGACAATATAAGAGTCATAATGAAAGTGCTTGAAGGTAATTTCCAGAGAAATATTGCCAGAAATGCACAACACCCGGGCGGTGTTCCGAGAAAATGGAAAAGAATGAATTTCTTCGATGAAATGAACGACGTTGATCCTTTTGATGCATTTGTATGGTCTGAGAATACAACACCTTCATTACCCAGGGTGCACAGACGCGAAAAAAATGTTCTCGGCGGCGAGATAGCTATCCTAAGAGATGTAAGTACTTCAATGATGGGTATCTACAGTGAATGGTCGTCCTCTGTTGTAAGGGGGGTACTTGAGCTCGCCAGAAACAAGAACATGCGTGTCGGTTACGTTGAATTCAATCACAAATCGTACAAATATAAAAGGAATTCACGTTTCTTTACGAGAGATTACGAATGGATCCTGGACCTATCCTCAAACACCGAGTGTTCGGGAAACACAAATTATGAAGACGCTCTTATGGAAGCTCTTACGGAATTCAGGGGAAGAGGTCTCAGGAACAAGCACATATTATTTATAACGGACGGCATCCCGACTTCCGGTGATTGCGAAGTTATCAATGAACGACATCTTGCCAAGAAACTGGGAGTATCCATACATTCAATTTTCATCGGATCAAAGAATTATCCAAAAATTCTCCAGACAGTATCTAAGGAAACAGTAGGTACTCAGTTCATAGCTTCAAAAGGAAAGAATGGAAAGATCAAGATCGACCGTAAGGACAAGCTCCCCTTCGAACAGAAAACAGACAGGTTCCAGGTAGACCCGTTCGAAAAGGTCTTTACCAAATACTAATTGTTGCTCCTTATATATTTGTTTACCGCCCTTATATGCTCATTGTAAGTCCTTGAGAAAACGTGAGTGTTATCCCCCTTTGAAACGAAATACAGATAATCCTTATCCGCAGGATTAAAAGCAGCCTTTAACGATTCTCTACCCGGATTGGCAATCGGTCCCGGCGGCAGCCCCCTGTTTCTGTAGGTATTATACGGATTATCAGACTGTAAATCCTTTTTGGTCAGGTTCCCGTCGTAATCCCTTCCCAATCCATATATCACCGTTGGATCACAGTCCAGTTTCATACCGATCCTGAGCCTGTTGTAGAAAACCGCGGACACAAGATCCTTTTCAGGATCATAACCGGTTTCCTTTTCTATCATTGATGCGAGTGTTACGACCTCGTGGTCACTTAGACTTGATTTATACCCATTATTCTTCAGCTGGTTGAATACTTTAATGAAATGTTGTGTCATGGTCTTTACGACTTTTGTTGTACCAGCATTTTTCGGGAAGAAATAGGTATCCGGGAACAGATAACCCTCCAGACTGTTGGTATTAATCCCCGTTTCTGATTTTACATAATCCGGGTCGGTAACAAGTGAGAGAAATTTCTCTGGGTGAACTATTTTATTCTCCCCGAGTATTAAAGATATTTGATAAATATTCTTCCCTTCCGGGATAGTAATTTTTCTGAGTCTTACTCTACCCTCTATTATCCTGTTCAGGATGCTGTTTAGTGAATCGTCCTTCCGGAATTCATATTCTCCTGCCTTGAGAATTTCTCTGGCACCTTTCAGTACTGTCATAAGGAAAAACAGGTTCCTGTTCCTGATAATTCCCTGCTCCTCGAGCTCCGAAGCTATTTGTCTTGCTCCAGTTCCCATGTCTATTTCTGTAACATAATTATTGTCGAGCTTATCGAAATACACCAGGTATATAAAAACTATAAATAGAACAAGTATTAACCCTGTGATAATTAATAGGATTCTTTTATTCATAGATTACAGATTATTTCTTTTTAAGATCGGGATTAACAGCAAGATCGTCTCTGTGTACAACTTCTCCGCCGTAAGTATAACCGAGCACCGATTCTATCTGTGAGGTCTTTATGCCCATGATCTTCCTTACCTCTACTGCACCGTATGATGCAAGCCCCCTGGCCAGTATATTTCCGTCTTTATCGGCACATGCAACTGCATCCCCGACATCGAAATTGCCCTTTACTCCGATAACCCCGGAGGGAAGTATACTTTTCCCGTATTTAACAACTGCGTTCCTTGCACCCTCGTCAAGAACGATCTCACCTGCCGGTTTGAGTGTATAGGCTATCCAGTGTTTTCTTGCACTTAGTTTTTCCTCTTCTGGATATATAAGTGTTCCAATCTCCTGACCCCGGAATATTTGGGTCAGTGTATCCTTATTCCTTCCGTTTGCTATTATGGTCGGAACTCCAAAGGCTGCAGCAGTTCTGGTGGCCTGTATTTTGGTAACCATTCCACCTACGGTAGCCCTGCCCGATGTTGTCTCCGCTGTTTTTTCTATCTCGCTGTCTATCCGGTTTATCCGGGGAATAAATCTGGCGTCACTGTGTTTTCTTGGGTCCTTGTCGTATAGCCCGTCTATATCAGTGAGCAGTATCAGAAGATCGGCTTCGGTAAGTGAAGTTACGAGTGCAGCAAGGTTGTCATTATCGCCGAACATTATTTCATCCACAGCAACAGTATCATTCTCGTTTACAACCGGGATAATATCCATCGCCAGCAACTGGTATATGGTCCGTCTTGCGTTGAGAAATCTTTTTCTGTTTGAGAGACCGTCATGGGTCAAAAGAAGCTGGGCGACGTTCATACGATATTTGATGAAGGCCTTTTCGTACTTCCACATCAGGGTCGTCTGCCCGCTCGCAGCAATAGCCTGCTTCATATGTATATCAACAGGTCTTTTATCGATATCCAGCTTTTTCATTCCCGAGGCAATAGCTCCGGAAGATACAATTATTACTTTTATACCGTTATTTCTAATCTCCGACACCTGGGAAGCTATTATTTTGAACGCAGCATCGATCAGGTTGCCATCGTCATCGGTGAGTATACTGCTACCGATCTTTACTACGACCTTTTTGATGTTTTTTATGAATTTCTGTCTTGAAAAGTCCGTCATTGGAATTTTTTTTTAAAAGCCTGACCCTATAGATTAAACTATCTTGACATTTCCTTTTCATCTGGCTATCTTTTGAATTCCATTGCATTATAAATGCGGGAATAGCTCAGTTGGCTAGAGCGTCTCCTTGCCAAGGAGAAGGTCGCGGGTTCGAATCCCGTTTCCCGCTCCAAAAATGATATTTTTCTAATCTTTTTCCTTTTACATCTATCAACTTCTTCTTTTAACGGCGCTTTCCTTTATTTTTTTACCGATTTCCCATAGTTCCTTTTCTTCGTCCGTTTCCGCATAAAGCTGCGGTACAGGGCGTGGCTCTCCGTTTGCATCAACTGCAACAAAAGTTGCATAACCACCACATGCATAGTCTTTTCGGGAGTGGAATTTACCCACGCGAAATACATCTACTTTCACTACCATTGATTTGGAGGTTGTATATATGACCTTTGCTCTTAGTTCAACTATATCACCCTGTTTGATCGGCTTCCTGAAGTCAACCGCCTCAAAAGACGCCGTAACCGCTTCTTCGTTGCAGAACTGTATAGCTGCAAGTGCAGCGGTCATATCCATCATCGCCAGCACCCTGCCTCCGAAGATCGTCCCGTAATGGTTCGTATCAGTCGGGAATACCAGCTCAGTATGCACCACCTCAACTGTTTTTTTTGTTGCTTCCTTTTCCATCGTCTATGAACCTCTGCTATGCCTGTGCTTCAATCTAAAAATATAAAACTTAATTTACGGCAACACTCTATGTCTTGATAATAAATAATAATAATTTTAATCTGTGATAACGCTCTAAATTACCCGCTAATAATAAAAAAGCCAGACTCCGTTAAGAGCCCGGCTTTTGTTTTTAACATAGCAGGGAACAGATGTTTACTTAATAAAGGAGGATATCCCTGCACTTTCCCTTTTTAATTCTGTCATCATCAGATCAATGAAAGATTCCTCCTGATGACAGATTGTTTTTATTTTCTTATTTTTCTCCTTCTTATCTCGTATGCTCCGAACAGCGGTATCATCGGGAGTAAGAAGTTGGCTGCTGCCGTAGCCGCACTTACACTTCCTGCAACTACACAACCGCCTCCGCCACCACCGCTACCGGTGGTTCCGCCTGTGTCAGATGCCTGACAATCCGGGTCTTCACTGTCGGTTAGTCCGTCGGCATCGTTGTCTATTCCGTCGTTACAACTAACCTCTGTTCCGAATTCACATGAATCAAATCCGTCACAGCCTTCGTCTGCACAGTCTATCTTGGTATCGTTGTCGTTATCTACCTGGTCGTTACACTGTGCTTCGCCGGTTTCACAGTTAGAAGCTGTTGCACATGCAGGGTCAAGACAGTTGGCAAAGCCATTCCCGTCTTCGTCTGCCATTGCAGCATCGTCACATACTTCATTTGTCGGAGGTGGTGTTATCTCCGTCCTCTGTCCCCTTACGAACATAAAATCTGCTCCGCCTTCTGTCGGGTTATAGAAAACACCTACGTGGTTCTCGAAGTCATCCATTCCTGATACGAATATCCTTGTCCAGCCTGTCTGGAATGAGATATCGGGCTGCGGTGCGCTCGTTGAACCGGTACATAATAGATCGTTCCCGTTGAAATCGATATCCGCGTGTGGAATATTGTCATTAAGTCCGGTGCTAAGGAAACAGCCAACAGTCCTGTCTCCGCATGAAGTAGGGTCTTCCTTGTAATCGAATATGAATGATGTCCAGTTTACCTCTCCGGGTGTTACCTGGTAACCCAGAAGTCCCGGGTCACCGTAAACATCGTTGAAGGCTATTCCGACAATGTCAACAGGGTTCGAATCGGCTTCAAAATCGAATAGAAGCTCTTCGGGCTGAAGTACAACATAACCGTTCGTTACACCGTCAAGAGGCGTCCCGTCAGCGACTGTCTCCCCTGTGGTGAAGTTTACCGCGTCCCTTCCCATGGCATTTATTATGAATGTTCTTGTATCATCGTTTGAAGTACCCGTCAGATACTGGAATGAGATAGCTGAAAGGTCAGCTTCGCTTACGACCGGTGTTATAACAACAAAACCCCTTGTAGGCGGTGATATAAGCTGTACACTGGTTGATTCTCCTGCGGTTGTCTCAGCTTCACCTGAGTTCTTGTCAAAATTTGGTGTTGAAAGGTCATATACATGTGTATCGTTAGGTGTGAGGAAATCATTAAAATCCCTCTCGTCGCATATTGTCGGTGGTGCACCTGTACCCGGCTCGTCAGGATCAAAGCTCCTAAAGATCTGAACGTGGATTGTAACACCTTCTGTATCATTTGTGTTTGTTACCTGTATGTCTGTACTGCCTGGTGAACCGCTTACATCATAGTAGTAAACCAGCTGACTTGAAGCCCTTGTTGTAATGCCGGTCGGGGCTACTATCTGGGCTTTTGCACTGTACGAGACAGTGCAGAGTAAAAATAGTATTAATAATGTCTTTATAAACCTCATTTATTTCTCCTCCTTTATTACTTGTTGGTATTCATCCATTTGGCATCAAGGTTAGGTGAACTAAAGAAAGTTAAACCTAACTGATTCTCGAACTCATCAAGACCGGATACGAATATCCTCGTCCACCCTATTTCAAGCCCGCTTAGACTCGGAACAGGATGTGTCGGAGTGCTGGCCCCTGCACAAAGCAGGCCAGGTCCGAAGTTGCTCTGACTGTAGTGTGTTATATCATCGTGAAGTCCCACTGTTGTGTAGCAGGCAACTTCAGTGTCCCCGCATGATGTAGGGGATTCCTTCCAGTCAAATATGAACGGTGTCCATGTGGATGAACCTGGAGTTACAGAGTACCCCTGAAGTCCTTCTGGTCCGTAATTATCAGTGAACGTAATACCAACTATATCAGATACCGGTCCAGATCCAGATTCAAAACTGAATATAAGCTCCTGCGGCTGGAGGAGAACAAAACCATTGGTCGTCCCGTCAAGCGGTGTTCCGTCTTCAAGAACGTCACCGGTCGTAAAATCAACTGCCGCTCTTCCCATCGCGTTGAAACTGTAAATACCCAAATTGTTAGATGAACCGATAAGGTGCTGGAAAGAAATTGCAGTAAGGTCCGATTCAGAAACAACCGGGGTTATGATCACAAAACCTTCTGTTGGCGGTGAACTCAGGTCAATACTTGTTGATTCCCCTGCAACACCCTCTGCTTCCCCTGTGTTCTTCGCAAAGCCACTATCATTCAGGTTATAGACATGCGTGTCGTTTGGTGTGAGGAAATCTATGAAGTCCCTCTCGTCGCATATGGTCGGCGGTGCACCACCAGAGCCATCTGCATCAAAACTCCTGAATACCTGGACATGTACGGTAACACCGGTCGTGTCGTTGGTGTTCGTAACCTGTATGTCGTTGTTACCCTGTACGAGGTTGTAGTAATAGATCAGCTGGCTCGATGCCTCCTGAGAGGTGCCGGTCGGCTCTATCACCTGTGAATATGAATTTGTCGGCTGGAATAACATTAATGATAATATTATTGCCGAGAGAGTTGCAAAAAGTCTTGAACTCATCTGGTTCTCCTCCTTTTATGTTTTTTCTTGCTTTCCTTTATAGAAAGTTATAAAAAAGCACCGTACTATAAAAACAAAAAAACTCAAGTATTTTCTTAAAAAAATTATAATTTGACCTCAAAATTTTAAATATTTATTTAAAATCAGTCATTAGAAATTAAAGAAATGCTAATTTGAATACTAATAGATAGAAATAAAGCGTTCGGTGTTTTCTATACTTTTAAGCCACTCTGTTATATTCGGGAAGCCGGAAAGATCTATATTCCCCTCCGGGGAAAGTTTTATATAAGGATAGCAAACCATGTCCGCAACGGAATACTCACCCGCAAGGAAATCTCGGTCTGAAAGATGATCCTCAATTATTGATAAGGTCCCCATCCCATTGGCCTGAAACTTCTCAAGGTCTTTTTTATCGTATTTATCTTCGGGAAGGAACCTCACATAATATCTTGCAAGTGCGAGGTTCGGGTCTATCGAGGTCTTTGCATATGTTACCCACTGCATTATCTCACCCAGCTTTGCAGGGTTTTCGGAATAAAAAGGATTTGGGCGATATTTTTCAGCAAGGTAGAGAATTATTGCTATCGATTCCCAGAGAATAAGATCACCGTCTACCAAGACAGGGACTTTCCTGTTCGGGTTTAGTTTGGTGAACTCCTCGGTCCGGTTCTCACCCTTGAATATATCTACGTTTACTTTTTCATAATCCACTCCGAGCTGGTTCAAAAAAAGCCTTACCCTATAGCAATTACCCGAAAGGTGGTTATCGTATAATTTCATAGGATCAGTCTTTAATATACTGCATAAGATGTTGAGAGAATTTTTCCTCCCCCATTATTCCAAATAGAACTTCTTTCACGGGAAGGTAATAAGTTATCTGACCTTTTGTACATTCCTCGCCGTTATGATTGATTATGACTGTATCTACAACCACAAACCTGTCACTTATCTTCGACACTTTTCCCCTTACTTTCAGCTCTACGTTTGAGCTTACGGCTTTAAGGTACTGCAACTGTACTTTTGTGGTCAGGCCAAGCTTCCCGACCCTGTCGAACATTGCCCAGAGAGCTACTTCATCAAGAAGGGCGCACTGAATGCCACCGTGTAAAACACCGGGGAAACCGGCGAAATACCGTTCCGGTTTTATTCTAGTGTAAACTTCGCCTGCTTCATCGTCGGCAAAGAACCTTAGGCGCAAACCATGTGGGTTATCGGGATGGCATGCAAAACAGTTGTTACCCGGCATGTCTCTGAATACGTTTTCTACTTCCCTGTCCATAAAGCTGCAAATATCATTCCTTTTCTACAATTACCTGCTCATCCACGTCATCATCGTCTTCTCTTTCGACTACCTTAGCAACAGCCGCCACTCTCTCGTCCTTATCAAGATCGATCAGTCTCAGACCCTGTGCTCCTCTGCCATATACGCTTATGCCTGATGCCTTTATTCTTATGACCTTTCCGGACGGTGTAGTAACCAGCATTATCTGTGTATCGTTAGTGACCTGCAGTGTACGTATTACCTTGCCGTTCTTTTCGGTGGACCTTATAGTGATAATCCCCTTACCACCTCTCTTGGTAACCCTGTATTCAGAGATGGTAGTCCTCTTTCCGTAACCACGGTCTGTAACTGTGAGAATATGCGCGTTCTTGTCCTGGATGACCTCAAGGCTCACCACCTGGTCATCATCATCCAGTTTTATACCTATAACGCCGGTGGCTGTCCTTCCCATATCCCTTACATCGGTTTCATGAAACCTTATTGCCTTTCCGTTCCTGCAGGCAAGGAATATGTCATCATTACCCTTAGTTAATGCAGCACCTATAACTTCATCTCCTTCCCTTATATTTACTGCAATAATACCGCCGGACCTGGGGTTTGAATATGCCATGAGCTTTGTTTTCTTAACAAGACCCTCTCTTGTGGCCATTATAATGAACTGGTCTTCGCGGAATTCGATTATCGGCAGAACAGCCTGAACTCTCTCTTCGTTTGCCAGATTCAGCAGGTTCACCATCGCTTTACCTCTTGCCGTAGGGCCGGCTTCGGGGATCTCATGGACCTTCAGCCAGTAGCATTTCCCATGGTTGGTAAAGAAAAGTAGATAATTGTGTTTGGAAGCGGTGAACAGCTCTTCCACGAAGTCGGAATCCTTCGAACTAACACCGGTCCTTCCCTTCCCACCTCTTCTCTGGCTCCTGTATATGCTGAGAGGTGTTGTTTTTATATAACCTTTGTGTGTGATGGTAACGACCATATCTTCATCAGCTATAAGGTCTTCAATGGAAAGCTCTTCAGCGCTATCCATAATTTCTGTGCGTCTTTCATCACCGTAATCACTTCTTATTTTTTCCAGTTCGTCTACGGCTATGTCAAGGATAAGCTTTTCATTCCCAAGAATTTCCTTGAGTCTTTTAACTGTATCTATAAGCCCTTTCCTTTCTTCCAGAATCTTGTCTCTTTCAAGAGCTGTCAGTCTCTGGAGTCTCATATCGAGGATAGCCTGTGACTGTTTATCGCTCAGGGAAAGTTCTCTCATAAGTCCTTCTTTTGCTTCAGCTGGTGAATCGGAACCCCTAATGAGCTTTATTACCTGGTCAAGGTTATCAAGTGCTATCTTGAGACCTTCGAGTATATGAAGCCTGGCTTCTGCTTTTGCAAGCTCGAACTGCGTTCTTCTGGTTATTACCTCTTTTCTGTGTTCTACGAACTGGGCGATCGCTTCCTTCAGGGAAAGCACTTTCGGCTGATTGCCGACCAGTGCAAGCATTATTATTCCGAAGGATGAATCCATTGGAGTATGCTTATAGAGCTGATTCAGGACGACCTCGGCAATATCGCCTCTCTTAACCTCCACTACCATTCTTATCCCATCCCTGTCAGATTCGTCCCTGAGATCTGCTATGCCCTTTATCTTCTCTTCTTTTACAAGTGCCGCTATTCTCTCAATAAGCTTTGCCTTGTTAACCTGATAGGGGATTTCAGTAACGATGATTACTTCCTTGTCACCTTTCTTCTGCTTCTCTATGAATGCCTTAGCACGTGTTCTGAGTATCCCTCTTCCTGTTTTGTAAGCGCTCTTGATTGCATCGCGTCCGAGAATGAAACCGCCGGTCGGAAAATCCGGACCGGGGATATGTTCCATAAGTTCTTCAACCGTTATTTCAGGATTTTTCACCTGAGCGATTATTGCATCAATCAATTCCCTGAGATTGTGCGGAGGTATGTTCGTGGACATACCGACTGCAATACCGGAAGCTCCGTTCAGAAGCAGGTTAGGCAGCTTTGCCGGAAGCACTACAGGCTCACTTTCCGCCCCGTCATAGTTAGGAACAAAATCAACAGTCTCCTTATCAAGATCATCCAGTAGCTCTCCGGCGATCTTGGCAAGCCTAACCTCTGTGTATCTCATAGCAGCAGGGGGGTCTCCGTCTATAGAGCCAAAATTACCCTGACCATCCACAAGCGGATATCTCATTGAAAAATCCTGGGCGATCCTTACCAGTGTGTCATATATGGCGGCGTCACCATGCGGATGGTACCTACCCATGACGTCACCAACGATCCTTGCAGATTTTTTGTACGGACGGTTCCATGCGTTACCGCCTTCATGCATACCGAACAGGATACGTCTGTGAACAGGTTTTAAGCCGTCCCTTACATCGGGAAGAGCCCTGCCGATAATTACACTCATCGAATAACTGAGATAAGATTCCTTCATCTCGTCTTCGATATTTACAGGTATAATCTGGGAAGATGCAGACATCTGCTATTAAACCTCCTGAATAATGCAGCTTTCATGTATTTAAGTAAAACCATACTATTATAAACGTTTTACAGGAAATGACTAATGCAAAAGACCGGGATCTTGTTATTATTCAGTGTTTATAGCCGGTATTTGAGATTGTCTATCTTTTTATATCATAGCAATCTGTTTTCATACTTTACTAAAATCTGCAAGAATAGATAAGGTTCAATATTAATAAAGCATATTTTAAGAGCATAACTACCTATAATTGCTATAGAAAAGCGCTATGGTAGTATATCAAAACCGATGAGAGTACAGACAGGTACAGCCAAGGGCAGGAAATTAAAGTCCCCTTCAGGCTCAGATATCAGACCCACTTCGAGCAG
>Ga0102953_1001692_pt1 | contig 13780 bp, 8 predicted proteins | sample SalPon2A_C_D2_MG_FD_78509 | JGI IMG/M metagenome (GOLD analysis project Ga0102953, IMG submission 78509) | Soil microbial communities from South San Francisco under conditions of wetland restoration - Salt Pond MetaG R2A_C_D2_MG | ecosystem: Environmental > Terrestrial > Soil > Wetlands | place... | reverse complement strand
CCGGAACAGAAAGAATACCTGGGGATGGCCGAAACCTCAGCCCATACCCTGCTGTCGATCATTAACGATGTTCTGGACTTCTCTAAGATTGAAGCCGGCAAGCTGGATCTGGAGCAAACCTCATTCAATCTGCGCGACCTGGTAGGCTCGACGATGAAGACCCTGGCCTGGAGGGCTTATGACAAAGGTCTTGAACTGGCCGTTGATATCGATGAGAAGGTTCCGGAATGCGTCATCGGGGATCCGGTTCGGCTGAATCAGATCCTGATTAATCTTGCCGGTAATGCCGTAAAGTTTACGGAGGTTGGAGAAGTGATTGTCCGGGTTGATACATCCGAGATGGACGAGCCGATACAAGAAGATCCGAATGTCCGGTTACATTTCACCGTACGGGATACGGGTATAGGCATATCCGAGGATCAACAGAAACGAATCTTCCGGGCTTTCGAGCAGGCCGATATGTCAACGACAAGGAAATACGGGGGGACGGGGTTAGGCCTTGTGATATCTTCGCGTCTTGTGCAGTTGATGGGTGGTGAAATCTGGATGGAAAGCGAAGCCGGGACCGGAAGCACCTTCCACTTCACAATATCTTTTGGAATTGACACGGAGGAGTCATCACAGCCGGTTCTGCACTTGCCCCCTTCCCATGAGGGACTGAATGTTCTGGTCGTCGACGATAATGCGACGAATCTGCGCATACTCGAACGTGCGTTGAAAAACTGGGGGATGGAACCGATCCTTGCAATAGACGGATTTGATGCTATCAGGCAAATAGAAGAAACGCGGGAAATCAGGAATGTACCATTTCCACTGATTCTGCTCGATTATCACATGCCCGGTATGGATGGTCTGGAAGTGGCTGAGAAAATTCGTGATTGGTGGGGAAGCGACAAGGTTGCCATACTTTTGCTATCATCTGTAATACCACAGGGGCTTTCTAAAAAACTGAAGGACCTGGATGTTTCCACAAATTTGATGAAACCAATTATCCAGTCTGATTTGTATGAAAAAGTAATGCAGGTTTTGGGTCGTAAGCCGGACGGGAAAGAGAAAATTAGGGTTGAAGAAGACGGAGTCATGCTTGGGGGGCTAACCAGTACACTCCGAATCCTTTTGGCAGAAGACAACAAGGTCAATCAAACATTCACCGTTCGTACTCTAGAGAAACATGGACATTCAGTGGATGTGGTAGAAAATGGAAAAGAGGCACTTGAGTCGTATCAATCCGGTAAATATGATCTCATATTGATGGATGTAGAGATGCCGGATATGAATGGTTATGAAGCAACCCGGCGGATCCGAAAAATAGAGAAAGGAAAAGATCAACATGTTCCGATTATTGCACTAACGGCAAGAGCCATCAAAGGTGATCGGGAGAAGTGCTTTGAAGCAGGTATGGATGATTATCTGCCGAAGCCTATCCGGACCCGGGACTTGTACGAATCAATATCGCGAATTTTTACGGGTCCGTCTACTAATAGTGAGGGCGAAAAAGTGGAACAACCGGGATTAAATGACGGCCGGTCAGACCAACAGGAAATACCATTCGATCGGGACGCCCTCATGGGCTTGGTTGACGGAGAATGGACGATGTTGGAAGAGATGCTCAAGGTCTTCCTGGAACAGGCTCCCGGCTATATCAACGATATACGTAATGCCGTGGATTCAGGTGATAGCGACCTGGTCCGCCAGAAGTCACATGCTTTGAAGGGAGTTCTGGCTACATTGCAGGCAACACCATCTTTTGAGATCGCCATGCGTCTGGAAGAGATGGGGGAAGCCGGAAATATTGATGAGGCTCATGATTTAATACCGAAGCTGGAGCTAATGCTGGATCACCTGGTCGAGGCGCTTCAACTTCTCATGGACGAAGCAGAAAGCAACCAACAGGCACGGAATTCAGCATCCTGATGTCCACCAGGAGCATCTGGGTTGATCTTCTCTTGAGTTGCTAAAAGATAAAAGCCGGTCATTTTTCATATTAACCCTCGTTAACCCTCGCCACGCGGATTAATTAGATTGTAACCACTTACAGCAGCCACAGAATTTTATCAGCAGATTATATTCAGACAACACAATTAGAATTAATTACTCTTATCCATTACATTATTTCAGTGTTATAAGTGTGATGCGTGATCTGCTTAGTGTGTGAAGGGCAGGCACCAAAGACCATGTTGTGTATATGTAAAGGATATCGGGAGACATGAATCCAAGTGATTTTTGGCGGGAATTGAAACGTCGCAACGTCTTCAAAGTTGCCGGTGTTTACGCTGTGGCGGGGTGGGTATTGATACAGATTGCGGCCACCACATTTCCCTTTTTGAATATACCTGACTGGTGTGTGCGTCTGGTCATCGCCCTCATTCTGCTCGGATTTCCGATTGCCCTGATTCTTGCCTGGGCTTTTGAAATGACTCCGGACGGTGTTAAACGCACCGAAGAGGTGTCTGAAGAACAGTCGGTCACCAAAACCACAGGGAAGAAACTGAATTATGCCTTAATCATTGCTTTAGCTTTGGCAGTTATTATTCTTTCATATAAGCTGTTCACCGGCCAGTCAACTGCTGCAACAGCACCCGGCAAATCTATTGCTGTTCTTCCCTTCGAGAACCTGAGTTCCGATTCGTCCAACGCCTATTTCGCCGACGGCATGCAGGATATGATTCTGACCAAACTGGATCAGGTTGGCGGATTAAAGGTGATTTCACGTACTTCTACTGAAAAATATAAAAGTCATCCCGGCAATCTTACGACTATTGCCAGAGAACTTCATGTAGCTGTCGTGTTGGAAGGCAGCGTCCAAAAAGCCGGGAATCAGGTTTTGGTTAATGTGCAGCTCATTAATGCACATAGTGACCAACACCTCTGGGCTCAGGACTATACACGAACACTCAGTAACGTGTTTGCTGTGGAAGGTGATGTTGCAGGAAAAATTGCACAGGCTCTTAAAATAAAACTGGCTCCTGCTGAGAAAAAGACCATAAGCAGGAACCCCACTGACAATGGGGACGCATTTGATCTGTTTTTAAAAGCCAATTTCCAGGTAGATCGATACAATAATACAGTCATACTCCCGGACAGTGCCTTGAAATGGTATCACCAGGCGATCAAGCTGGACACCTCGTTTGCATTGGCCTATGCAAACCTGGCAAATGCTGAACGGCTTTGGTCCAGGATCAGAGATAGAGATTCACTGATCAATCAGGCCCTGCTTCATGTACGGAAGGCATTAAGCATCAATCCAAATCTGGCAACAGCCCGTATATATCTGGGTGATATTTATGAGTTAACCGATCAAAATGATAACCGGGCGGAAACCGAATGGAAAAAAGCCCGTCAATTATCCCCGAATAATGCCGATGTGCTGCAACGGCTATCGAATATCGACATCAATAAAGGCCGGTGGGATGCCGCTCTGGCTAAGCTAAAGCTGGCCGTAGAACTTGACCCGAAAAACAGTAAACGATATCTCGGTCTGGCCTATATCGAAACGGATCTTAGGCACTACAAAAAGGCTTTGCAATTTTTTGATCAGGCCGGACAGATTAACCCCACAGATGGACAAGTCTTGTATAATAAAACCCAGTTCTATACAAACCTGGGAAAATTAGAACTGGCAGGTAAAGAATTGCAGTTGGTTAAAAAAGCAAGTCCGTCTATGCTGGCTCAAATAGGTGATTACAGGCTTAAATACTATATTGATGGGATAAATAGGGACTTCAAAAAACAGCTCATAGATTTACAAAAGGAAGATTCCCTGGCAAACGAATTTCGCCGGCAAGGACAAACCGGTTTTGGTCAAGCGGGTTCCCCGGAATTACTGAATATCATCGCATACCGGATCGGAAAGACCTATTATTTTATGGGCAAACATAAACAGGCCACCCGATACTTTCAGCAACTGCTCGGCAAGCTCAGCATCTTCTCCCCTGATGAATCTCCCGGCGACAAAAGTGACAGGTTGGATTTGCTGGCAGCTTGTTACGCTTTTCTTGGTCAGCGTGGGAAAGCTATTGCAACGATCAAAAAAGTCATCCAACTGAATCCGGTAACCGATCATTACCCGGACTATTATTATTACGAGGAACATATGGCGGCGATATATGCCCATTACGCCGATAACAATCATGCCATAACTATCTTAGAACGGGTTTTTTCATCCAAAGGTACTGGTTATTTAACAGTTACCTCCCTGAAGAATAACCCGATTTGGGACCCCCTCCGCAAGGATACACGCTTTCAGACATTGGTTCATAAATATACGGAGCATGAACAGGAGGCTGCCTTATGAACCCGAAACGTCTCATATCCGAACTCGGTCGCCGCAATGTGTTCAAAGTGGCTACGACCTATGTCATCGCCGGCTGGCTGATCATACAGGTTGTCACGTCCGTATTCCCAGCCTTTAAATTTCCATCATGGACAACCCAGTTTGTGATCATCCTGGTAATCATTGGATTTCCCATTGCCCTGATCATCGCCTGGGCTTTTGAGCTAACGCCCGAAGGTGTAAAACGCACTGAAGAAGTGACTGAAGAACAATCCATTACCCAAAAAACGGGAAGGAAATTAAACAACATTGTCATAGTTTTGCTCGTGTTAGCCGTGGGTGTCCTGTCCTACAAACTGTTTTTTGGCGGGCAGCCTTGGACGCCTCAACGAAGCAATAAATCTTGTCCGCAAAGCGGTAGCTGCTAACCCGTTGGATGGATATAATTACAATAATTTGTCTCGTCTTTTAAGCGGGGCCGGGCAATTGAAGGATGCGGAGCAAGCAGCGCGACGAGCCGTTTCTCTGGATCCAATGACAGCCAACTTCCATGCCTGGCTTGCTGCTGTCAATGTATTGCTGCATCATTCATCCCTTGCTTTGAGTGAAGCTGATGCAGAACCGGCTGCGGGTATGCGCGCCTGGGCGTTGACTCTGGCCTATACAGCGTCAGGTAAAAGAACACAAGCCGACCGGGCAATGAAAACATTAATCGATGGATATTCGGGGAATGCCGCTTATCAGATAGCAGAAGCTTATGCTTACCGGCGGCAGCCAGATAAAGTCTTTGTCTGGCTCGATCGTGCATGGCGCCAGCGAGATCCCGGTATTGGTTTCTTGGTGTATGATCCGTTCCTGCATCGCTACCGTAATGATCCGCGTTTTGCTGCCTTTTGCAAAAAAGTCGGGTTGCCAGTTCCTAATCAGGATAATGCTGTTTCTTCAGATTTAATGAAAGGACCGCAACCATAAATGAGATTTAAAATATTTGCTTGTACAGCATTCATTTCCTGAATTCGCACTAAATTAAGATGCTCTCGGACTTTGATAATACAGATTATGGATTTTAGCCTGGATCTGACCCGTTAACCCTGTGCTCCAATAAATGAATTACAAGCAACAACGATGGAGGTTGGTAATGAATTTTAAACAAACTTTTTTCAAATCTGTCCGAAACCTGACAATTTCCGGAAAGCAAGGCAGCATTCTGTTACGGGCGTTTTTTCCCGTGGTTCTCATTTTTACTACCTCGCTATTATTTTCACAATTCGCCACGGCAAAACCAAATACGGCAGCCAGTGGGACCTCAAAAACCGTTTCTCTGGCAACGAAAGTGGACACCATTGCATCACGAGTGCTCAGACAAACCGGCGTCCCAAGCGCTTCTGTTGCGGTAGTGGTACATGGACGAATAGCTTACCTACAAGCTTATGGAGCAGCGAGGCTGAATTCCGGCGTTGCGGCCAATACGAATATGCGCTACGCTATTGGTTCTATCAGCAAGCAGTTTACTGCTGCGACGATCTTGCTGCTCGAACAGGAAGGTAAACTATCATTGAATGATCATATCTCAAATTGGCTGCCCGACCTGACGAGAGCTAATGAAGTGACAGTGCGGGAGATTCTATCCCATACCTCGGGCTACCAGGATTTCTGGCCACAGGATTATGTGCCGCCGATGATGCTAAAACCGATGCCGCCCCAGGAGATTCTCGACCGTTGGGCCAAAAAACCGCTGGATTTCGATCCGGGAACCAAGTGGCAATACAGCAACACAAATTTTGTCATAGCGGCACAGATCGTGGAAAAAATCACGGGTGAGCCTTTCTTTAAGTTTTTGCACGAGCATATTCTTGGACCATTGGGATTAACGAGTGCGGTGGATTTCGACAAAGGAAATATGACGTCAGAGGATCCTGCCGGATACACGCGTTATGCTCTGGGACCATTGCGTCCGGCACCGGAAGAAGGTCCCGGCTGGATGGCGGGAGCCGGTGAGTTGGCTATGACTCCCCGTGATCTGGCGAAATGGGATATCTCGATGATTGACCAAAGTCTTCTGAATCCGGATTCTTATAAGCAGATGGAGACCGAGGTATTGCTGAAAAGCGGTGTAGGCACAGGATATGGACTCGGTGTTGAAGTCGGGATGATGAACGGTCATCGCCTGATCTCGCATAGCGGAGAGGTGTCCGGATTTACAGCCGAGAATATGGTTTTTCCCGACGACAGTGCGGCCGTAGTTGTTTTGACCAACCAGGATGCAGCCCCGGCAGCAAGCGCCATCGCCCGCGGGGTATCACGCATACTATTTAACACCCAGGATGCACAAACATCGATGAGAACAGCCCAGGCTCTTAAAATCTTTACCGGACTCCAGCATGGCAGGATCGATCGTTCACTTTTCACGTCCGACGCTAATGCCTACTTCAGCAAACAGGCATTACAGGATTTCAAATCCAGTCTTGACCCGCTTGGCTCTCCTGAATCGTTTATTCAGACAGCTCAACGGGAACGTGGCGGGATGCTTGAGCGCGTATTCCGTGTGGTTCTGAAGAATCGCATATTGCGTGTCTGGACTTACCAGATGCCCGATGGTAAGCTTGAGCAGTACCAGGTGGCGCCGCAAAACTGAGGTGTGATAAACGATATTTTGGTGACAGGTTACGGTAGCAGGAAAGTCGTGAGGGGCTGCATTATTGTTTAAGCAGGCGATCAGACTCACTTCATCCATGAAATCAAATCTTTCAGCGGGAAAACGCTGCGGAATATCTTTGAATCAATCTCTGGACAATACTGTCCGGAAACGAGTATAGCCGGATCCAATTAGGCTATAAGGTTATATTCTTTTAAAATTTTCAAATAAGTTCCTGAAATGCTGATTTTTTATTAAGATATACTGTTTCCTACTGATTGTAAATGGATTACAGTTAACCATTGAATATCCTTCCCGGGGAGGATAGCGGTAAGTTTGTGTGTGTGATAATGTTCAGATTTGTTGACTACGGGTGATTAAAGATGAAGGACGTGCAATGAAAGGGCTTGTTCTTATTCCCCATCGTATCCTGCGACCCTATATACGGCATTATGTCTATTGTGAAATAGGTGACCAGGGTAAATGGATGCATGTCAATTCGGCTCCACCAGGTTGCACTGCTCTTGTCGTTACCTGCGGAGTCTCCAAAGTTTGCATGAAGGAAGCTGCAAATCAGGCAAATACCTATGAATCTGTTGCCTTTTCCGGACAGACCACAAGTTTTAAACAGATATTTTTGTATGATCGGCTGAGAACCTTTTTTGTGATTTTCCAGCCTTGGGGTGCTTACCGGTTGTTGGGTATTCACCAGGGTGAATGCGAGAATACCTACAATAATCTGACTGATTTGCTTGGTACGCCGGCGAAATATCTGAAGACAGAGCTTGCGAGTAAGACCGAACCTTATGAGATAATGGCTGTCGTTGAACGTTTTTTCCTCAAACAAATAGCAAGGGTAAAGAAGTCGATGGATAACATTCGGCTTGCTAATGTAGTGGAACAGATCCGTTTACACAGCCATCAGAGTTCTTTGATCAAAAACATATGCCATCAGGAAGGTTACTCGATGAGTAAACTGGAACGGCACATGAAAAGAATTGTGGGCATCACACCAAAACAATATCAGCGTATTATCCGGTTTAACATGGCCTTACAGTACATCAGCCGGAATTCCTCCCATTGCAACTGGTCGTGGATAGCTGACCGGTTCGGTTATTTTGATCAGGCGCATTTCATAAAGGAGTTCAAATTTTTCTATGGGAAAACCCCCGGTTCTGCCGAACAAGATCAGTTTCTGAGTAGCATTGCTTACCGGAAACAAGTACAGGCTAGTTATTGAAATGTTATGAATGCACGCGTCCTTTTTCCGCAACCTGCTCTGTTACCTTATATTAATCATTATCTTTTTTTTGAGATCGGTGATCCTGAGACATGGTCTGATACCAACATGGCTCCACCTGGGTGTGCTTCGTTATCCATTACAACCGAAAAGAAGACTATTTCGATTAAAGAGAACAATAATCCCGCCGGCAAATACGAATCTGTCACTTTTGTGGGGCAAACCACGCGTTTTAAAAAAATATTTCTATACGATCGGCTGAAATGTTTTTTTGTAATTTTTCAGCCGTGGGGCGTCTATCCTTTGCTTGGAGTTCACCAGGGCGAATGCCGGGATGCCTGTATTTCCCTGAGCGATTTGCTGGGGTCGTCAGTACGATTATTCGAGGAGGAATTGGTCGAGCAAACACATACCGAAGACTTACAGCGTGTCGTTGAAAAATTCTTCATAAAACGAATTACGGATTCGAGGCGACAGGCGCAAAAAAAACAGACGGAAAGCTTTCGGTTGGCTAATATAGTTGAGAGAATAGGGTTGCATAGCCATCAAGGCACATTAATAAAAAAAATTTGTCGGGAGGAAGGTTTTTCTCTGAGCAGGCTGGAGCGTCATATGAGAAGGATCGTAGGGATTAGTCCCAAGCTATATCAGCGTATTATGCGATTTAATATGGCCTTGCAATACATCAGACGAAATAAATGCTGCTGCAACTGGTCGGAGGTTGCCAGCCGATTCGGTTATTACGATCAGACTCATTTCATCAAAGAGTTCAAACTTTTTTATGGTAAAACGCCTGCTGAACAATCGGCTGATGACCGGTTTTTGAGTAGCATCGCAAAAGGTATGAAGAAACCGACAATTAGCTGATCTATCATGAATGCGCGTGTTCTCATTCCTCACCCTGCTTTGCAGTCTTACATTCAAAACTATCTGTATTTTGAAGTTGGCGCAAGAAATCAATGGACGAGGGCCGATACCTCTCCTACGGGTTTGCCTGTAATGTTATTTGTTATGGATACCGAACAGTTCTCATTTAAAGAATTTGGCAGCCATGAGCCACTTATGTTTTGGGGGCAGGTTACCAAATACTCCCAAATGCATGGACACGGAAAGATGAGGATGTTTTATATTTTTTTTCATCCAGTTGGTGCTTATCAACTGTTTGGTATTCCCCTGAAGGACCTGAAAGATCAGGTAGTGAACCTGAGCGACTTGATGGGTGCCACTGCAAGAATACTGAAAGAAAAGCTTGCTGATCAAACCACCGTGGCAGGCATGCGGCAGGTGGTGGAGACTTTTTTCCTGAAAAACTTAACACAGCAAAAAAAGAATGAAGCGGTTATACGGCTAACACATGCTATTGATCAAATAGGACGGTATTGTCATCAAAATAATGTGATAAAAGAAGTTTGCTTCCGGCAAGGGTACTCAATAAGTACTCTTGAGCGACACATGCGGGATATGGCAGGATTGAGTCCTAAGATGTTGCAACGTATTGTTCGTTTTAAGAAGGTACTGCGGTACATCAAACAACAACATCCCCCCTACAGATGGGCACAGATTGCCCGCCAGTTCGGCTACTATGATCAAACGCATTTTATCAAAGATTTTGTATGGTTTTACGGAACCACACCAGGTTATCTCGAAGCGTTGGATTCAAAAATTCAGTTGAGTTTAAATTCCTCCGGGGAAGAAGAAACGGGAAAATCTATTTTTAGGGTATATGAATAGATGCTGATATTAGATAATGTTAAACTCTTCTTCTGCTTTATTCCCTTCCCAAATGCTGCTCAAAATACCGTGTAATCACTTTATAGCATTCCTTCGATTCGGGTACGTCGGGGTTGTAGAAGAATCCGTGAAACAGGCCATCCCAAACTTCCAGATCCGATTCGACGCCCTGTTTTACAAGCTGCGTGTGTGTATAAATGGCCGAACTCATAGCGAAGTCGCGTGTACCGGTAATGATTAATGAAGGCGGAAACTTGACGAGTTCATTCGGATAATCGGCCACGGAAATAAGCGGACCTTTGACATTGGCACCCTTGAAATAAGGTAAGGCAGATTCGTGATCTTTCCCGGTTTGTGGAGGTTTTGGCATACGGGCCTCGCCGACGGGCAGGGCCAAATAACCGGAATCGCCCCCGAAACCGGTGGATGAGATGGTCAGACCGGAGCAAAACATACCGATCGCACCGGGCAACGGGATGTTGTGCTTCTCAAACCATGCAATGGATTCTCCGGTCAGCATGCCGCCGGCCGAACATCCATAGATCCCGATATTTTTAGGACTGTAAGTCTTAAGAAGCTCATTGTAGACCGTAGCGACATCTTCGCTGGCCGCCGGGAACTTATACTTGGGGCCTTCTCTGTAGTCCACACTGACGACCTTAAAATGACCCACACCGGAAACAGGAATGGATTCCAGCAAGGCACACCCCGGCCAGCAGCCCATAAAACCTCCGCCGTGGAGGTTGATCAGCACTTTATTCCTGTTTTGCGAACTTATCCCGGACTTCGGCGTGAAGATGATGACATGCACATCGGCAATACGCGTGTCATCCTCGTTTACAGGATAGAGCTCCCTTTGCCGGGCCAGGTAATGCTCCATGAAGACCGGGACACCGTTGTGCTGAACAAGCCGCTTTGGGTGCTGCATGTCTATCAGATGCTGGGTGACATACGCCTTGCCCGCTTTGCTGAGGAACGATGACTGGGGAACCGCCATAGCCGGGAAATGGACGGTGCCGTCTGAATCGATTTTAACCGGATTGCCATGGCCGTTATTCTCCTGTGCGTGTACGGAACACGTTACTGTGAGAAACAAAATTAAAAACTGCAGGAATTTGTGTTTGCAAATTATGATACCCCGATTGTGATTGATCATGATGCCTCCTGGTCAGGATTTACAGCCGGAAAAAGCAGAATGAATGATTAATTCGAACTTATTTGCATAGTATATACCCGTTGGGAATGTGTCAAGGCAATCTTTCTCCCTCAATGAGGGAAAACGGTTGTCAAGAATCCGCGATGAAGCGGCGTTAATCCCGAATTTATTCAGACACGCTGCTCGAAACGTTTTATTTTTTGGGGGACAGTTGACTCATAAGAAATTCAAAAATTGCCGATTTTTTACTATACCTATTCCTTCCGCAGGCAGATATTAATCTCAACATTATGTGTGTAATGCGACAATGTAGTGTGTGATAAGGCATTGTCGTGATTATTAAATGATAGTTTCCTCTTCCGGAAGCAGAGTACTGTTTTTGGTCGATGAGAGGAATTGCGGATTTTTCAATTAAAGAGACGTGAGATTATACATAGTCAGGACAGGTGGATTTTTTTGTCATCAGACAAAATATGGGAACCATTACCCTATGAGGACCATATGGCTATATCGATTTAAAAGCAACCTGATGAACAGATCACGAGTGACTCTTGGGCTTAGGTCTCTTTTATCAAATGAAAAAGAAGATACAGAAAGCGATTCAAGGAGTTAGTACGACATTTAGGATTGAGTGTAATGAAGATATTCTTTTTGATTACTGTAGCACTTCTGTTTAATTCGGTGGCCTCGTTCGCTCAATGGAATGCAACCCTTAACATTGTGCCTTATCCCTCGCCTTATGTCAGTGACTGGCAGAATAATACTTCTCAGGTTGGTCAGTTGATGATTTTTAGCAACTCCAACAATCCTGCAAAAGTAAAGATACTAAGTATAGCCACACTCCAGGGAGTTGGTAAAGTATTCGAGGGCACCAGTGATGAAATAACCGTACAACCTGGAATTCCAACGACAATCGATGTCACTAAGCTTATCAAATTTGGAGAGGCTACCTTCCCGGAAAGACACCTTAAAAACCAATCTGTTGAAACGGGCAGGTTGCCCGAAGGACAGTATGAACTGTCCATAACCGTTCTGAACCCATCAAATCCCCAAACTCCGCTAGTCAGCAATGTTGATGCCGATTTTACCATTATCTATCCGGATCCACCCAGTCTGATTTTTCCGGATCAACAGGATCAAATAACAAGTGAATATCCCACATTTCAGTGGACGCCTGTCACTGTTCCTCCTGATTATACCATCTATTATTCCCTTAAGGTTGTACAGGTTTTAGACGGTCAGACCCCGCAAAGAGCTTTGGAAGCCAATATTCCACAATTCGAAAAAGATCATCTTACCACCCCAACATTTACGTATCCGATTGATGCGCTTCCCCTGGATACGGGTAAAACATATGCGTGGCGGGTGACGGCACTCGATCAAAACAATTTTCCACCCACACATAATAACGGCAACAGTCAGATATACACGTTTACCTATTTCAATCCCGATACCGCTGCAACCACCGCGGGCAGTCCGGTAACGGTTGCAAGTTCGGGATCCGGGTGTGCCGGAACTACGCTAAGTGGTGGTAATCATACTGATATTAGTTCATCCAGGGTCGCCGGGCTGGACCATCTGACCATTGGCGGGTTTCTCATACACCCGGATCAGATACAACAACAAAATGCTTCGGATCATACATACAAGGGCACAGGTTATATTACCTGGAGTCCGCTTGGCAGTCCCATCAAACTGGCCGTGGCATTTAGCGGGATCAAAATAAATTCGGATGGGGCGGTTTATCAGGGTACGGTAACGACTACGGCTACTGGCAATTCTGGTATGAGGGCCTGGAATTCTCTTGACAGTGCGTCCACACCGGGCGCGGGGATCAGTAATCTCGGCACACTTTCAGATGAGCAATACAATAACCTGGATGAATACCTCTCCAATCATTTAATCAGGTCTCTTGGCGAGAACGTTACGCCAGCCGATTTCCCCCTTGGATTTCGAAATCAAAATCAACTCAACACACCCACGCTGGCACTCATGGGAATTACCTTTACTCCCAATGGCGCCAGTATGAATGTGCTTTACAATCTGAATATTCCGGATGCAAATAAGTGGATCTCCTTCTTTAATACTTGTCAAAGGATAACTCCGGGTGGGATGGGAACTGGATCGGGGGACCACGGCATCTTATATCTACCTGAGGACCAATCCATGACATTAAACGGAACGTCATTCCGGTTTAAGGGTTCGGGGACATCCCCTTCAGACACTGCCGGCGGAACATATGTCAAATGGAACAACGAGGGACTGCAGACGATCGTGGCAACGGCCGAGCGATCATTTTCGCAGGATGATATAAAATCACTGAATGATGACGGCACTGTTGCAAGCCAGCCCGAGAAGATGCAGCTTAAATTCACTTTTACCAGTTGGAACAACTGGATTGCCCGTGCTACCCCGGAGCACGATTTCGAAATTGCCGATCTGCCTGGTTTTTCTATCAGCGTTTACGGAGGTGGTTTTTATGATCACTCCACAAGCAGGAACCCCGCCGGCCTCAATAGTGCCGGTTTTCCAGACAACTACACCGATGGCTCCAAAATAGGTGGCAATTTTACGGGACTTTATTTCCCTGATCTGACCATAAAACTTCCCGAGGGTTTCAAAACATATGGAAGTGGAAGCGACGAAAGGATAAGTTTTCCCTTTCACAATTTCATTCTGGACGATCAGGGGGTAACCGTCCATATCAATAAAAGAAATAACGTATTTCCCTTCAGTAACCGTGGT
>Ga0102953_1001690_pt1 | contig 13783 bp, 9 predicted proteins | sample SalPon2A_C_D2_MG_FD_78509 | JGI IMG/M metagenome (GOLD analysis project Ga0102953, IMG submission 78509) | Soil microbial communities from South San Francisco under conditions of wetland restoration - Salt Pond MetaG R2A_C_D2_MG | ecosystem: Environmental > Terrestrial > Soil > Wetlands | place... | reverse complement strand
TCCGCTTTTCGCACTGAAATTCACAGGCCTCGGCAAATGGTCTATGTTGGTATGAGATGAGTGTCCCACTGTTTGGCAACCATTACGTGCGAGGCAGAGCAATGCATCGATGTTTGCATGGTCAGCCGGCATGGAGGCCGGACGATGGCAAGAACATGAAAGGGGGAAGTGATGACGCATTATCCTTACCTTATCGTCGGCGGCGGCATGACCGGCATGGCGGCCGTGCGCGGGATTACCAAGGCCGACCCCGCAGGACGCATCGGCATGATCAGCAGCGAGTCCCATCCGCCCTACAAGCGACCGTTCCTGTCCAAGGCGCTATGGAAGGGGACAGCCTTCTCGAAGGTGTGGATTGGCTACGACAAGGACCGTGTCGATCTGCATCTCTCCAGATCGGTTGTTCGTGTCGATCGTGCGGCCAGACAGGTTGTCGATGATCAGGGGGCTGTTTATGGCTACGACAAGCTGCTGCTGGCGACGGGAGGAACGTCCAGGCATCTGCCATGGGATGTGCAGGGTCTCATCTATTTCCGGGATCTTGATGATTATCTGAATTTGAAGGCCCTGGCGGAAGAGAAGCAGCATTTCCTTGTCATCGGCGGTGGTTTTATCGGTTCCGAGGTCGCGGCTGCATTGTGTATGCAGGGCTTGCAGGTGACGATGATCTTCCCGGAAAAGAGCATCGGTGTGCGTGCTTATCCCGCGGGATTGTCGGACTTTATCAGCGAGTATTTCCGCTCAAAGGGCGTAAAAATCATGGCCGAGGACACACCCGAAGGCATTGTCCGGAAGGCCGGCGGCTACGAAATCCGCACCGCAGCGGGTAAAACGCTGCACGCCGACGGCGTGGTTGTCGGCATCGGCATCGCATGCAACACCGGGTTGGCACAACAGGCAGGACTGGAGGTCGACAACGGTATTCTGGTCAACGAGTTTCTGCAGAGCAGCGATCCCGATATCTACGCGGCAGGCGATGTGGCCAACTTCTTTAATCCCGCCCTTGGCAAAAGAATGCGGGTGGAACATGAAGACAATGCCAACCTGATGGGGGAGATGGCCGGTCGGAACATGGCAGGGGAGCGGCTTGCATACCATCACCTGCCGTTTTTTTACTCCGATTTGTTTGACCTTGGCTATGAGGCGGTCGGCACATTGGATGCCGGCATGGAAATGGTCGAGGACTGGCAGGAGCCATTCAGGAAGGGTGTCGTGTATTTCCTGCAGGAGGAACGGGTGCGGGGCGTTCTGTTGTGGGATACATGGGGGCATATGGATGAAGCACGCCAGCTGATTGCACAGCAAGGCCCCTTCAATAGCCGGAACCTTATAGGTCGGATCAGGGATTCCTGAATCGTGCTCCGCTGTATGGGGCGGTCACGTATTTGAAGACAGGTATAGCGAACCGAGGCCATTCTTCATATCCACCCCGGATCAGGTATGCCCCCCCGGGGATAAAAAAAGGGACCGGAAGACCGGTCCCTTCGGGTTTGTATAGCAATGCGATCGGGCTATTTCAGGCCTTTCAGGAACGCAACGACAGCGTCAGCATTATCGCCCGTCACATGCTGCGACGGCATCTTTGTTTTTGCGCCGGCCGCCTTGGCAATGCCGGCAGAATCATCGATCCATGCCTTGACCCTTTCCTCGTCCCAGGTGAAGTCGGCATCCTTCAGATAGGCGCCATACCTGTAACCCTCCACAGAGCCGGCCTTTCTGCCCATGACGCCGAACAGGTTGGGCCCCATCTTGTTCTTGCCGCCCTGATCGAAGGTGTGGCATGCCTTACACTTGCTTTCAGGGGCTGCCATTGCATCACTTGCTGCAAAGCCGCCCACGACCAGTGCTGCCACTGCCGCGATCATCATAGTCTTTTTCATCATGGACTCCTTGTATAACGGTATATTCAGGCCACGTTGCCGCGCCAGCGGATTCCGGCCCCGTCCTTAAGCATAGTGAGGTTTTATGAACTCAAGCTTAAAGCACCGTCATGGTTGCTGCTGCGCCATGCTTGGAGTAGGAATGCAGGCACAACGGCAACAGGAGGCTGGTGTGAAAAGCAGACTTGAGCAATTGCGGCAGATGACAACGGTGGTTGCGGATACCGGCGATATCGAGGCTATTCGCCAGTGGCGACCTGTCGATGCCACGACCAATCCATCCCTTTTGCTCAAGGCGGTGAGCATGCCGGAATATGCTCATTTTATGGACGATGCGGTTGCCTGGTCTTCAGCGCGTGGTGGCGACCCGTCGCGCATCATCGCCGATGCGGGGGATAAGCTGGCGGTGATGGTCGGCAGCGAGGTGCTGAAGATTGTTCCCGGGCGCGTATCCACCGAGGTGGATGCCCGCCTTTCCTTTGATTGTGAATCGACGATTGCCCGTGTGCACAGGCTGATCGAGCTTTATGCGCAGCATGGCATCGGCCACGACCGTATCCTGGTTAAAATTGCCTCGACCTGGGAGGGGATTCGCGCCGCTGAGCGACTGCAGCGCGACGGCATCGACTGCAACCTGACGCTGATGTTTTCCATGGCGCAGGCGCGCGCCTGCGCCGATGCCGGGGTGTTCCTGATTTCCCCCTTCGTCGGCCGTATTCTGGACTGGTACAAGGCCGAAACCGGGCGCGAATATCCGGCGGAAGAGGATCCTGGCGTGCTATCGGTGCAGGAGATCTATCGTTATTACAAGAACCACGGTTATGCCACCGAGGTGATGGGCGCGAGCTTTCGCAACACGGGAGAAATACTCCAGCTGGCCGGTTGTGACCGCCTGACCATCAGCCCGGCCCTGATGCAGGAGCTTGATGCCTCTGGCGATGCCGTGGAACGCATGCTGCTTGACGACGGCACACGTCATGAGTGCGAGGCCTTGCTGGGGGAGGCCGATTTCCGTTGGCAGCTCAACGGGGATGCCATGGCCACGGAAAAACTCGCCGAAGGCATCCGGACATTTGCTGCCGACCAGTGCAGGCTGGAGGCCCTGCTTGGCGCCCGCCTGGGCTCAGCCACCGCCTGAACCCTGTCAGTTCCGGCAGCATCGGGGGCTGGTTTCAGATGTGGTTGTCTGGCTCGGCTGAAAAATAAAAGTCCTGCCGGGAGGGGCAGGGCCTAGGGGAATCGCATTGATATGAACGCCCGCTGCGCTGGTGATGTGGCCTATAATGGACTGAACCCTTTACGTTCAGGTGGGCGCCGCATTCCGGCTTCAGGTGTCCCGCGAGGGACTCACACCGCCGCAATAGTTTGGCTCCCGTTCAGTGCGTGTCGGCTCAACTTTATAAGTCACATCACCAGAGCAACGAGCGTGTATTCATGGTACAACATCCGTCATTTTCGTCAACCCCTGTTGCTAACACTGTGTCAGGACCCCTGAAGGCTCGATCATGTTGGGCCGGAACGGAGAAAATGTTCGCAATGCAGCAATATTGTCTGACATCGTACAGGGGAATGCCCGGAGGCTGCGGAAACGAAATGGCCCGCTTCCGGGCGAGTGAATGAAGGTTTACGGGGAGGCGTTTCGCTGCACTGGCGTTATGACCTATTGTGTACTGAACCCTTCAAGCGAAGGTGGGCACCGCATCCCGGTATCAGGTATCCCCGGCCGGCCATTCAGGCGGGGGGACGCGCACAACCGTGATAGACAGGCTCCCGTTCAGAACGCATCGGCTCAGACAAATAGGTCATAACGCCAGTGCAACGAGCTGCTGCAAATAGTAGAGCAATACTCGTGCCAAAAAAAGGTTTTGGCCATGAATGGAAGCTTGTGCAGTCGACGGATGTCAGTGCTTGCCCTGCTCCAGGACGATGCTGGCCAGGTTTTCGTAGTTGCCTGCGAAATGGTGCCCGCCCGGCATTTCAATGCTTCTGGCGCTTGCAGCATCGAGTTTGTTGCAGGCGCTGTGGCTTTCATCCCTGCCGTAAATGCAGACCACGTTCATGCCCTTCAACTTTTGCACTTCGGGAACCACGTCGTGCTGCCCTTCGGTGTCGCTCGACAGCCAGTCCTCAACATGGAACTCGAAATCCACGTGCTCTCCCATGCCGAGCAGGGCCACGGAGCTGACCTTCGATTTCAGCGCATCCGGCAGGCGACTGACCATGAATGGAAGGGTGTCCGCTCCGCGCGAATAGCCGACCAGAATGAAATGCCGGATCGACCACACCCGGCTGTAATGCGAAAGGATGCGGGCCAAATCCCTGCCCGCCATATCGGGGGTTTTCTTTTCCCAGAAATATTGCAGCGAATTGAGGCCGATGACGGGAATGCCGTGCCTGTTCAGGGCATCACCGATCTGTTTGTCGAGGCTCGCCCAGCCTCCGTCTCCGGAGACAATCACCGCCAGGCTGTCGCTTTGGCCGTCAATCGGCAGTACCACCAGCGGCAGATCGTTGACGGCGGCATCCCTGATTGCAGGGGCGGCCTTGGCATCTGCCTTTTGCCTGTCGACGATGCGCTGGAAGGCATCCCTGAACTGGGGCATCCAGTTGCGCTGTACGGAGAAGCCGTGGCCGACTTTGGGCAGTGCGATCAATTCGCTGTTGCCAACCCTGGCTACAAACTGTTTCGTGTCGGGAGGGGAGCAAACCTGGTCGATCTCGCCCTGTAACACCATCCACGGGGAAGGCAGGCTCTCCACGGCTGTGTAGATAAAGCCAAGCTTCGGGTCTGGCCTTTTTCCCATGTTTCCACTGCCGCGGCAAAACGGCTTGATGGTTTTCAGGTCCGGGCAGAAGGCCAGACTGATGCCCCCGGCAAAGGTGTTGGCCGGAGATTGTGCCAGCGTGGCATAGACCATCGTCGCCCCGGAGGAATAGCCCACCAACACGGGCGGAACATAATGCCGGAAGCGATACTTCTTCTGCAGATACTGGCTGAGCGATTCAAGGTGCGCGGCGGCATAGCTGCATGTTCCGTGCGCAGCATTGAGCCGACCGATGTAGTGGTTGATGTCGATGCCCACCACCATGCTGTCCAGGGTGGCAAGCGATCTGGCCATGTCGACCACGCCCAGGTTCCAGCCGCCGTCGCCGGATAGAAACAGCACCAGATGCCCGGGGTTGTCGCTGGTTTGGTAGAGATGCAGCGTTCCGAAGGGGCCGTAGATGTCAGAGGATTCGCGAAGCTCCGCAGCATGGGCATAAGTCGCACAGAGCAACATGGCAAACACGACCACGACAAGGTTTGTTCTCATTTCCTGATGACCCCTTCAAGACCCCCGGAGATCAGGCCTGTGACGGCAAGCAGCGTGGAAGCCACCTGCAATCCGGACGGGGCGGCGAGATAGCGTGGTTGCCAGTCCGGGTCGAATTTTTCCTTGTAGTTGTACAGGCCTTCGAAATTGTAAAATTCGCCGCCGAAGCGGAAGATGGTGTGGCCGATCCTCTGCCAGACCGAGGCCAGCGGGTGGCCCTTGAGCCCGGAAAGCGGCGCCATGCCGAGATTGAACCATTGATAGCCTTCTGTTCTGCCCCAGAGCATCAGCGACACGGTAAGGAATTCCATCACTCCGTTGGGCGAGTCAGGATCGTAGCGCATCAGGTCGATGGATAATTCGTTCCTTCCCTCGGTTTTCCACAGATTGGCAAAGGCCAGGGTCACCCCGTCCTTTTTGACCACGGCAATATCGCAGTGACTCAGGTAGGCAGCATCGAAATAGCCGAGCGAGAAGCGTTTCTCCCTCGCCTGCTTGTTGTCAAGCCAGCGGTCGGAGATGACGCGCAACTCGGGCAGGATGGCGGGTACTTCATCGGCCGGGATGATGTCGAATTCCATTCCCTGCCGGACAATCTTGTTGTAGGCGTGACGCAGGCTCTGCCGGCGCTTGCCGTCGAGCGCGAAGGATTGCAGCGGCACGCGCGCTTCCTCTCCGAGCTTGACCATTGACAGGCCGAAGTCGAGATACAGCGGCAGATGTTGCTCGCTGACCTGGTAGAAGGCGACTCTCGCACCGTAGTGATCGGCGATCTCACGGAATTTCCAGGCCAACTCCTCATGTTCACGGGCATCGCCCACAGCATCACCCATGGCCACCCAGACCCTGGGTGTGGTGTCGTACATCAGGAAACTGTTGCCCGAGTCGCTCCACAGCAGGCGTTTGTCGCCCAACAGGGCAAGGTGCGGCATGGTGTTTGAAGCGCGGCCGACAAGCAGCGCGGCCTTTTCCAGCATGGCCGCGTCCGGCAGGGCCAGCGCGCTGCTCGAGTGGGTAAGCAGACGATAGAGGATCAGGCCACAGGCGAGCACGGAAATCGCCACCAGCGAGCGCAGGAAACGGGGTGCATCCCCATGCAGGGAGAATTGCCACCAGAGCTCGTTGGAGTATTCGACATGCCTGTAGGAAAAGAATCCAAGCCAGGCGGAAATGCCGATGACCAGTCCGATCAACACCATCCACGGCAAGGGAAGATCAAGCGAAAGCATCGAGGATTTGCGGTAAAAATGCTTGTGCGCGGGGAGAAACATCAGGAGCAACAGGCTCAGGATCGTCGCTTCCTCAAAGTCCCAACCCTTGGCCAGCGAGGCGATGGCTCCCAGGATGAGCATGACAATGGTTGCGTAATAGGCTGCATCCATGCGCTGCAGCACGGCAAGGGAAAGAAACAGCAGCGCGACGCCGGCCATGCTGGCCAGCAGGTGGGAAAACTCGATCAGGGGCAGGGGAAGGATGAAGTGCAGCCATTGCAGACGCTCCGCCACGCCGGGGGTGGCACCGGAAAACAGCAGTACGCTGCCGCCGAGCAGTAACAATACTGAATAGATTTGTGGAATCGTGGCTTCGATGCCGTCCAGCGCAGCGCTGACTCCCGGACGCTCGAGCAACCACTGTCGCGGCTTCAGTTCATACAGGGCCAGAACGATTCCGGCAATGGCCAGCGGCATGAAATAATACACGGTCCGATAGGCAATCAGCGATGCCAGGATATGCGATGGGGGATATTGGCTGGAGGCCAGGAACAGGAAGCTGCCCTCGAATATGCCTATGCCGCCGGGCACCTGACTGAACAGGCCGATGAGTTGCGCCATGATGTAAAGCACCAGAAAAGTGCTGAACGGCACATCGGCGTATTGTGTCAGGGGCAGGTAGAGCACCAGCGAGGCCAGCACAAGGTCAAGCAGGGCAACCAGTGTTTGCCGCAGGGCGAGCGACACGCCGGGAACGACAATCGTGAAGCCGCGGAAGGTGATATCCCTGCGGTAGAACAGCACCATCCCCCACCAGGCAAGCAGCACGCCAAGACTCGCCGCCATCACCGCCTGCATCAGCTTTCCGCTGTCCGGCAGGCTGCCGGCGGGCAGGGCATGATCGGGCAAGGCAGCGTAGCCGGCGAGCATCAGGGTCAGCGCGCCGACGATGTAGGTGAGCGTGCAAAACAGCACGATCCTGGCGATGGCGATGGCTGAGATTCCCCATCCCGAATACAGCCGGTAGCGCATCGAGCCGCCTGAAATCAGCGCATGTCCGACATTGTTGCTGATGGCATAGCCCAGAAATGAGGTCAGCAGAACCCGGCGCCAGGGGAGCCTTTCACCGGCATATTCCAGGCCCAGATAGTCGTACAGGCTGAGGCTCAGATAACCGAGCAGGGTCAGCCCGGCCATGGCTAGCAGGGTGGTTGAAGGGATGCCGAACACGGCCGCCTTGATTTCCTGCCAGTGGTAGACATCGATTTCGTGGTGGATAACCGCGATGGCAGCTGCGATCAACACCAGGCTGATCAGCGGGGTCAGGCGTTTCAGTTTGTGGACCAGATCAAGCATGACCGTTCACTATAAGCCGGTCATCGGAACCTGCATAGAAGACATGCCCGGGGCTATCCCCGTTTGCAGAATGGTTCTTCATGTTGAGGAGGATTTCTTATCCGATGACGTACTGTTTGAGCGGCGGAAAGCCGTTGAATTCGACGGCGCTGTAGCTGGTGGTATAGGCACCGGTGGAAAACCAGTAAAGCCGGTCGCCGATTTCCAGGCTGAGCGGGAGTTCGAATTTGTGGTCCTCGTACATGATGTCGGCGCTGTCGCAGGTCGGGCCCGCGATCACGCATTCTTCCAGATCCCCCTTCTTTTCGGTGTAGATCGGGTACTTGATGGATTCTCCCAGGGTTTCGATCAGGCCCGAAAACTTCCCGACATCGGTGTACACCCAGCGGTGCAGCGCGCTGTAGGATTTGCGCGAGATCAGCACGACTTCGCTGACCAGAATGCCGGCGTTGGAGCACAGCGAACGGCCTGGTTCGAGGATGATTTGAGGCATGTCGTCGCCAAAGTCCTCTGTCAGATAATGCGTGATTTCTGCGGCATAGGTCGACAGGTCGTTGGTGCGGTTGATGTAGTTGGCCGGAAATCCACCGCCCATATTGATCATCTTCAGTTGGATGCCGTTCTCGTTTCTGAGCCAGTCGAAGATGGTCTTGACCTTGTCGATGGCCGAATCCCAGGCACTGATATCGCGCTGCTGTGAGCCGACATGGAACGATACGCCATAAGGCTCCAGGCCAAGCTTTTTGGCCAGCAACAGCAACTCGACAGCCATCTCGGTCTGGCAGCCGAACTTGCGCGACAGCGGCCAGTCGGCGGTGTGACTGCCTTCGGTCAGCAGGCGGATATAGACCTTCGCGCCAGGGGCTTCGCTGGCAATATTGCGCAGGTCGGCCTCGGAATCGCTGACAAACAGGCGCACACCCCTTTCGTAAAAGTAGCGGATATCCTTGCGCTTCTTGATGGTGTTGCCGTAGCTGCAACGCTCGGCTGACACCCCGAGTCCCATGACCTTGTCCAACTCGTAGATAGAGGCGATGTCGAAGTTGGAACCCATGTCACGCAACAGGCTGAGAACTTCCTCGGCAGGATTGGCCTTGACGGCATAATAGATGGTGGCAAACGGGAAGAAGCCGGCTAGATCACTGTAGTGCTGCCGGATGATGCGCCGGTCAATCACCACGAACGGGGTTTCCTGTGTGTCCGCGAATCGCTTGATATCGGCGAAAATCTCCGGATTGTAATAGTCCTCAACCTCGACAGTGTGGGTTTGCATGGATGTTTGCCTCAATGAAGGATCGGGCAAGGTGCCCGGTGCAGCTCGTGGCCGCTGGAGGCAGGGGATCACGCTGTCCAGGGTCGAAAAACCGGCGAACTATTTCCGATATGGAACAGGTTTGGCAAGCGGAATTTAATGCCCCCCGTTTGGCGCCCCGGAGTGACTGACAAGCCATTGTTTTGCAGATCATTTTCCGCCCGATTTGGCGAGTGATTCCCTGCATGCCGGACACATGCCATGGCTGATCTGCGCGTCCGAATGTTTTTCGATATATTTGTAGACCTTCACCCAATCGCCATCCTCATTGCGGATGGCATTGCCGCACCAGGCACATAGCGGCACGATGCCGCTGATGGTTTTGATGGTGGCCATGGCCTGTTTGAGCCGGCTGATATCGGCAACGGCAGAAACGAAATAGTCAGGATTTGCGTTACTGTCGCGAACCAGCGAAACGGTCAGCTGTACATCAACAATCGAACCGTCCTTGCGAATATAGCGTTTCTCTATCGCGTAGGTGTCGATGTCTCCTGCCAGCGTCTGCGTGATGTGTTGCAGGTCAGCATCGAGGTCGTCCGGATGGGTGATGTCGTGAAAGGTGAGTCGCATCAGTTCTTCGCGGGAATAGCCGACGATATTGCACAGGGCATCGTTGACCCGCAGCCATTTGCCGTCGATGGCGACATGGGCCAGGCCGATAGCTGCATGGGCAAATGTTTCCCTGAACAGTTTCTCGCTTTGCTCCACCCGGCGGCCGATCCGCTTCGTAATGCGCCGGAAGGCCCCTGCTCCGAGTAATATCAGAACCAGTGCGATGGCACTGGATACCCATGCCGCATGGATAAACGGCGCGCGGATCTCCTTCAAATCGATTTTTGCCACCACGCCGAGGTTGAGTTCCGCTACCGGCTCATAGGCCGCCAGCACGGTTTCCCCCCGGTAGTCCGGTCCGACCAGCGAGCCGGACTCCCCCTGCAGGGCCTGCCGCATGGGTGCCGCCTGCACGCCGTCAAGCGTCACCGGATACAGGTCGCTCAGGTCGTGGTGGCGATGATTGAGAAGGAAGACAATCTGCTTGCCCTGCAGCCTGGCCAGCGTGAACTCGCCTGTTTTGCCGAGGCCGGCGAAGCGCTCGTGCGCCTCCCTGATCTGGGCGAGTGCCGCGGCCATGGGGTGTTTCGCACCATGCGCTATGGCAAAGCGGGCGATGGCCTCGATCAGGCGGGCCTGGCTCTGGGTCGTTTCGATCAGGCGATTGCGCTCCTCTTCAAAGGCTGTCTGATAGAGTGTGATGATGCTCGTGGCCAGCACGATCGTGGCGATGGTTGCCATGATGAGGCCGAGCCAAAGGCTTCTGATGGTTGGACCGCCGATGAGCCAGGTATGCATACTCCCTTCCATACGACCAGTATAGTGAACACCTGAGCAAGCGCATCCCCGACTTGCTTTTCGCCCTTGAATATCGGGCGTTGTACGAGCTGTCAGGGCATCATGATTGGGGGCTGTTTTCCACGTCTTCCTGCAACTCGATAATCGGAACGCCACTTGGTGGTTGCGGGGCCGGAGTGGCGCGTTCACGTGCAACCGTAATGCCGGCGGCAGTGATCAACAGCATACCGGCCAGACCGAGAAGATCGGGGACCTCGCCCCAGGCCGCAAAGCCGATGAGGCCCGCGAACAGCAGGCCCGAATAGCCCAGCGGCGCCACGCGCGTGACCGGGGCGTGCTTGTAGGCCCATGTCAGGCCGAGTTGGCCAAGGCTACCGAACAGGCCGACTGCCAGCAGCCATGCCCAGGCCGTACCCTGCGGCAGGACAAAGGACCACAGCAGGGGAAGGGCGGAAACGACGGAGGCAATCAGTGCAAACCACACGACGATGCTAAGCGGCTCGTCGCTGTCCGACAGTCGTTTGGTCGTGGTCAGGGCCAAGCCGGCCAGCGCCCCGGAGGCCAGTCCGCACAGGCCGGGCAGGGAAACAATTCCTGCCGAGGGGTGAAACAGCAGGCCCAAGCCGACCAGGCTCAGGCCCAGTGCCCAGCGGCGCGCGGCTGTCCAGTCCTCCTTCAGCCAGAGCACGGCGAACAGCGCGATGAACACCGGCGAGGTGTAGTTAAGCAGCAGGGCATCGCTCAGGTGCAGGCCATTGATGGCGTAGAAGTACAGATACATGGCGCTTAGGCCCGAGAGCGCACGCAACAGGTGCAGATCGAAGCGGCCGGTTCTCAGTGACACACGACTGTGGAACATCAACGGCAAAAGCATCAGCAGGGCAATGAAATTACGGAAGAATACAACCTCGGTTTGCGGCAGCCCGCCACTGGCCATGCGCACGCAGGCTGCCATGCAGGCAAAGCCGGCCGCCGAAAGCAGGGCAAAGCCGAGCCATGCAGCATTGTCCGTTCTGCCGGACGGGGAAGGTGGATGCTCTGATTTCACATGCATGCGAAGGCCTGACTCAGGTTACCTCGGCAGAGGAAACGATGCAGATGGATGGTTCATGTTCGGGATGGCATGACGGTCCTGCTGCATCGTTCCCACTTTGTTTGGAGTTATCTTCGTCTGCATGGCGTTGGCTCCCGGCATTAAATGGGCTGTCAGTATGCTGGTGGGTCAGAGGTGATTCAAGGATGGCCGTGACAAGGCATGAAGGCGCTCCAGGTATATTTGTGCTACAACCCGATATGTTGCCGGCATCCTAAAAGATGCGGCGCAAGGGAGGAGTGTATCGCTCGTGGCCAATCAGGCGGTTGAACTCAGATATGCGGTTCGAGCGCGTGTCATACTGAAATACTTCGGGCAGCTCTGCCTCGTGCTGGCAGTCCTGACACTGGTGCCATTGGCAGTCTCCCTGTTTGCCGGTGAAACCAGTATCAGCATCAGATATGGCATGGTTGTGCTCGGCCTGTTGCTGGTTGGTGCCAGCCTGGCGCGACTGCGCGCTCCTGCCGACATGCAGGCCAATGAAGGCATGGTGCTGGTGGCCCTGATGTTTCTGTTCACACCACTGGTAATGAGCTATCCGATGATGGCATCGGGGTTGGCGTTCATCGACGCGCTGTTCGAGGCTGTTTCCGGCGTCACTACCACGGGGCTGAGCACCACCATGACGCTTGCAGGTAAACCGGAGACGTTCCTGTTCTCGCGGGCATGGATGCAGTGGTACGGAGGCCTCGGTATTGTCGTGCTGTCGCTGGCGCTGCTGGTCCATCCGGGCCTCGTCGCCAAGGGGCTCGCCTCCACCGAGACCGACAGCGAGGGGCTCATCGGTGGCACCAAGGCACATGCGCTGCGCGTCCTGAAGGTCTACCTTCTGCTGACCGCCATCGGTATTGCGGGCGCCATGCTGGCGGGCATGGGTGGACTGGACGCGGTGTTGTACACCCTGGCCGCGATCTCCACCGGCGGCTTCGCACCCCATAACAGCAGTCTGGCGTCGCTGAGCGGTATAGCCCAATCGTGGATTACCCTGCTCTGCCTGGCCGGTGCCATCCCCCTTACCCTGTATTACCGCATGCTGCGCGAAAGACAGCGCCTTCCCGTAGACATGCTGCAGCTTTATTCCATTATCGGTGCGGCACTGATTTCCACAATCCTGCTCGGGGCCAGTATGCGACTGCTGGACGGGATGCCCTGGGCGGATGTCCTGCACCACGCACCAACGCTGGCCTTTTCGGCGCAGACCACGGCCGGTTTCGCTTCCATGCCCTGTTCGGATCTGGATGCCGACTCCAAGCTGGTGCTGATCTACTCCATGTTGATCGGTGGCGGTGCCGGCTCTACGGCCGGGGGGATCAAGGTGTTGCGGCTGCTGATTGTCTTTGCCGTTTTCCGCCTGATCATCGCGCGTGCCTGTCTGTCCCGGCATGCCGTGACGGAGCCCATGCTTGGTAACAGGCAGCTGCAGGCCAGCGAGATTCAGGAGGCCATGCTACTGATCCTGCTGTTCATTATGGTGGTGGCGGGTTCCTGGCTGCCGTTTGTTGTCATGGGATACGACCCCCTCGATGCCCTGTTCGAGGTGGTTTCGGCTACCGGTACGGTCGGGCTGTCGGTGGGCATCACCAGTGCATCCCTGCCTCCCCTGCTCAAGGGTGTGTTGTGTGCGGATATGCTGATGGGCAGGCTTGAAATCATCGCCTGGCTGGTGCTGTTTTACCGCGGCACCTGGTTCGGCAGGAGAATGGAGGTCGCATGAGAATTGCATTTATCGGTGCCGGAGAGGTGAGCCTCGGTACCGCCAGGGCACTGATCAAGAAAGGGCACGAGGTTGTCATCATCGAATCCTCGAAGGAAAAGATCGAGGAACTCTCCCACGAGATGGACTGCAGCTTCCTGTTGGGTGACGGCAGCCGACCGGACATCCTGCGCGAGGTCAACCCGGCCCAGACGGATATCCTGTTCTGCCTGACCAATAGCGATCAGGTTAACCTGATCGCCAGCCTGGTCGGGCGTTCACTGGGTTTCAGGCGCGTGGTTACCAGTATTGCGGACAACCAGTTCGAATCCATCTGCCTGGAGCTGGGGCTGAAGGATACGATCGTGCCGTCGCGCACCATCAGCCGCTATCTGGAGGATATGGTTGGCGGCAGCGAAAGCGTTGAGCTTTCCACCGTCATCAAGGACGAGGCCCGTTTCTTCTCTATGATCGCCAGGGAGGAGGATGCTGTCAGTCCCGCAGAGCTGGATCTGCCCGAGGGGGCCAGGGTCATTTGCTATTACCGCGACGGCAAGTTTTGCCATGCCGGAGC
>Ga0102953_1001689_pt1 | contig 13786 bp, 16 predicted proteins | sample SalPon2A_C_D2_MG_FD_78509 | JGI IMG/M metagenome (GOLD analysis project Ga0102953, IMG submission 78509) | Soil microbial communities from South San Francisco under conditions of wetland restoration - Salt Pond MetaG R2A_C_D2_MG | ecosystem: Environmental > Terrestrial > Soil > Wetlands | place... | reverse complement strand
TGGCGGTGGCTGGCGGGGGCCGCACTGCCTTCGCTGAACATGTCGTTGACCAGCTTCGGGTTCAGGTAGCGTCCAAACACCCCGCGCAGCTTTTCCTTGTGAGCCAGTTCGCTGACCATGTGATTGAACTGATGTCCGGCATCGCTGATTTCGTCGTTGCCGCGTATCTGGATGCGCGTGCTGAAATCGCCATCGGCAACGTGACGGGCGGCCATGGCCAGCGCCTCCAGCGGTCTGCTCATGCGCGTGGCAACCCAGTATGCCGCAATGCTGGCCAGCAGGATGACGATGACGGCAACCATCAGGGTGCCGGCAATGAAACGATTGGCCAGATGCCGCCACTCATCTCCGGAGAAGCGTACGGCAATGCTGCCGACACGGGTCTGGGCATAGGTCACCGGCTGGACATACCAGAGATCATCGGAAAGCAGCAGGTGTGATGCGGAAGGCGGTGCGCTGCCTTTGGCCAGCGGTACGACCCCGCCCACATCGGCATAGTTGTGCAGTTCGCCATCGGCGTATTGCACCTGAATGCCGAGCACGGTCGGTACCTTTTCGCGGAAGCCGGTCACGATGATATCGATCTGGGTTTTATCCAGTTTCCTGGCGGCGAGCATGAAGCTTTTCACCTCGTCGCCGAGCCGTTCGACCATCACCCGGGCCTGAGCTGATTGGCTCTTCAGCCACGCATCGCGTTCCATGTTGAGCAGGATCAGGGAAACCATCAACACAGCCAGGGCTACCATGGTGCTGACCAGCACCATCCAGCGCCAGCGGATGGGGAAGCGCATCATGACAAGGGATTTTTCCCAGGGGGAAAGCAACGCTGGCAACGACGGGAAACGCATCGTGGAAAGGTTTTTTTTCCAGGAGGAAAGCAGTTCCGCTAAAGGCATGTCGACAGTCTAGCCCTATTTTTCCGGCAGAACAGAGCATGCAGATCACACTGGAGCCTGCCAACCCCATTTTTGATTGAAGTGCTGCTGTCCCAAACCCGTCGCGGGATAAAAAAATGGCGGAAGCCTGAGCTTCCGCCATTTCCGGAGCCGCTGCTACCGGGGAGGGGAGGGAGGAGGGAGCGGCCCCGAAGCTGCTATGGGTCAGTAAAAGTAATATTTCATCCCGAGGGTGAAGACGCTGGCCTCGGCGCCCTGGAAGCTGGTCTTGATGGCCGTGGCATCGGTTTTCGGCTTGCTCAGCATGTGCGAATATTCCGCGCCCAGTGCATAGTTCTCGGAAAGGCGATATTGCAGGCCCAGTCCGTAGGCATACCCGGTGCGGGTTTTCTTCTGGCTGGCAAGCCCGGTCTCTGTGTAGCTGGAACGCAGGGTGGCAATGCCGATCAGGGCATAGCCCATCCATTGATCGTCGAAGTTGTACTTCGGTTTCAGGAAGGCTGCGCCGAAATAGTCGATGCGGGCCTTGGCCTGAGCAGCACCACCCAGATTGGACTGGCCCGAGGTGCCGATGCGCAGCTCGCCGCCCAGGTATTCGGAAAAGTCATCGCCGATCTGCACGAAACCGCCGGTCACGGCCTTCTTGGATACGCCGGTGCCGACATTGAAGGCGCCGAGGCTCGCGCCGACATAGGGGTCGGATGCGAAGGCGCTGCCTGAAAAGGCCAGCATCAGGCACAGGGCCGAGGCGATTTTGTTTGCGTTGTTCATCCAATCAATCCCCCGTGGGTTGCAATGGCTGCAGGCTGTGGGGCGAACCTGAAATGAATCTGAAAGCCGTCCATTCATTGCATGCATTTGCCGCAGCGGGAAGATCGGGTCATTGAAGTCAGTCAGAGACGGATGCAGGGGAATGAAAGGGGCGAAGGCCTGTCCACCCTTCCCCTGGCTGTGCCGGTTGGGTGATAGGCCCGTGTGTCAGGGCAGGACGATGCTGACCTTCAGGCCGTGCAGGTCGGGGGAGCGAAGCAATTCGATCCTGCCCTCGTAGGCCGCCACCATGTCGGAGACGATGGACAGGCCCAGGCCATGTCCCGGTCGCGATTCGTCGGCCCGTTCGCCACGCGACAGCAGTTGTTCATAGTCATCCGGATCGATGCCGGGGCCGTCGTCCTCGATGCTGACAAAGGTCTTGCCCTGATCAACCCACAGCCGGCAGAGCACCTGCGAGTCAGCCCATTTGCAGGCGTTTTCCAGCAGGTTGCCGAAAATTTCCAGCATGTCCTCGCGGTCTGCCGGGATTGTCAGTCCGTCGTCCAGTTGCAGGTCGAAGGCGATGTGCGGAAACACCTGGGCAAGCATTTTTGCCAGATCCCTGATGTCCTGTCCGGGGTCGCTCCAGTGCCCGCCGTGCATGCGCCCTGCGGTGCGGGCGCGCACCAACTCGCGTTCGATGCGCTGCTGGATGCGCGCCAGTTGTTCGCCGATCTGCCGGTTGTCGGAAGATTCCTGGCGTCGATCGACGATTTGCTGGGCCACGGCCAGCGGTGTTTTCAGGCTGTGCGTCAGATCCCCGAGGGCATGTCGCGAGCGTTGCAGGCGTTGCTGCATCAAGCGCATCAGGTGGTTGATTTCCTCGACCAGCGGCCCGATTTCATCGGGGGCCGGGGCGTCGATTTGTTCAAGGTCGCCATTCTTCAGGCTATTGATCTGCATGCGTATGCGTTGCAGCGGTTTCAGGCTGTAGCCGATCAGCCAGCCCTGCAGAAGCATCAGGGCCAGGATGGCCGCCATGGCAGAGAGCAGCAGGTGTCGCCGGAAGGTATTCGTCGTCCGTTCGATCGGCAGGATGTCTTCAGCCGTGCGGATAGTGAGGGTCCGTCCATTGAACTGGACAGTATTCTTTACAACAAGCAGGCGTTGCCCGTCCGGGCCCGGGACGTCGCGCGTCATGGGGGCGGACTGGCCGCCGGGAAGGGTCTCATCCCACAGTGAGCGCGAACGCAGCGTTTGGCCTGCGATCTCCATCTGGAAATAGTGGCCCGAAAAAGGCCGCTCGTAGATGCCGGGGATCAGGGCCTGGCGCAGTTCGGGAGGGGAGGGCGGATTCCATTCGAGTGCCGCCAGGATCTGTTCCTGGTCGTGCTGTAGCCGGGATAACAGATTGCGTTCGCTCAGCGACTCAACCTCGTTACCGGTCATCCATGTCTGGATGAGGAAGAAAAGCGCCAGACTGGCAGCCAGACTCAGGGTGAGACGCTGGCGCAGGGAATGCATCAGGTTCCGTGTTCCAGCAGCTCGGGATCGAGATAATAGCCCTGCCCGCGGCGGGTGCAGATGACTTGCTTGCTGATCTTGCGGCGCAGTCGGCTGATATAGACCTCGATGACGTTGCTTTCCTTCTCGTCATTGAAGTCGTAAACGTGCTCAAGCAGATGCGAGTTGGAGCAAACCTTTTTCGGATGCAGCATCAGGTAGCGCAGCAGACGGAACTCGATACCGGTCAACTCGATGTCGCGCCATGCGTCTGCTTCCTTCCACTGGGCGGACTGACTTCCCTCATCCAGTCGCAGCCTGCCGATTTCGAGGCTTGCAGCGGCGACGCCGGCAGAGCGTTTTACCAGGGTTTCCAGGCGGACGGCCAGTTCCTCAATGTGGAAGGGTTTGGTCAGGTAATCGTCGGCCCCTTTACGGAAACCATCCACCTTTTCATGCCAGGCGCCGCGGGCGGTCAGGATCAGCACCGGTGTTTTGATGCCCTTGGCACGCCACTGTTCGAGGATGGTCAGGCCGGGAAGGTCGGGCAGGCCGAGGTCCAGAATGATGATGTCGTAGGGTTCGGTTTCCCCCATGAAGGCGCCGTCTATACCCTCATGGCAGCTGTCCACGGCAAAGCCGCGTCGGGCAAGTTCGCTGCTCAGCTCTCGGTTTAGATCGGGATCGTCCTCAATGAGCAGCAGGCGCATCAGTCGTCCCTGTCCACGGAGAGGATGCGTCCGTTTCTGGCATCGACCTTGAGTTTGTGCACGACCTTGTCGCGGCCCAGCAGTTCCATTTCGTACAGCACCTGACCTTTCTCCTCTTCCAGTTCCACCTCAAGCAGGGTGCCGGGATAATGCTTTTCCACCACCTGCAATATCTGTGAAAGAGGCATGATACTCGCTGTGCTGCGAAGTTCACGCACCCGGTCCACATCCTCGGCAAGGGCGGGTCCCGGCAACAGCGTGAATGCGAGAGCGAACAGGGCAAGGCTCGCCGCAAGACAGGGTAACATCCTGTCCCGTTTCAGGTCTTCGGCCCGGTTCGCTCGCATTCCGGAAGCCTAGTCTTCCCAGCTTCCGAAGCCAGGTATCCTTACCGAGTCCTCATCGAATGAGCCCTGTGCCGCGCCACCATGGCAGGAAGCACAGTTCGAGAAGGAACGCACCTTGGGGTTATCCTTGACCATGCGGGCAGGGATCTCACGGTGCTTGCGGTGGAAATATGCCGTCTGCGAGATGCGCATCGGGGTGGAATCGGCATCGATTGAGCGCATGAAGCTGCGGCTGAAACGGTTGGGCAATATATCCGCAGCATGGCCGCGCAGATAGTTCTCGATTGAGATGCGCGTGGGTTCGTCCAGCTTGGCATTTTCGCCGAAATGATCATCCAGAGAACCCATGATTTTCACCCATGAGCGTTCGGGAAGGAAGCCGGGCTGGTAGGCAAAATGGCAGGCCGAGCATTCGGTCTGGTACTGTTTGTTGGTCACCACGGCAACCCCTGTTGTGCGGCCCCAGCTGCCTTCGTTCTTTTCGGAGCCATACTTTTCGCCGGCATACTTGCTGCCGCCTTCATAGCCCTCGTCGCTGTCGCTCCATGCCAGAGTGCCCATCGATAGCGAAATGCAGCCGGCAAGCAACAGCATGCCCCAGAAGCGGTCGATTTTGAATACCTGTTTCATACTTGTCTCCTTTATTTCGATTGGATGAAGGTAAGAAAGTCCGCCTTCTCCTGTGCCGTACAATCGCGCCCCAACGTCCATTCACAGTTACGTCCGAACCATTTCTCGATCTTGGCCGGGTCGCTCAGGCGATCTGGGTTGACGCTGGGAGCCATGGGCTCGATGCGCTTGCCGGTGCGCATGTGTTCGCCGGCCTGGTTCAGGTCGGTGCCGTGGCAGGAGGCGCAACTCACCATCTTGCCGAGTTTGGCCTGCATGTGTTGCTCACTCCACTTCGTCATGCCGCGGGTTGCATCGGGCGCGTCGGCGCCCTGCTGTTCATACTGGGCAATCTGAGCCTGCACGACGGCTTCCGAAGCCTGGGCGGCGCCTGCTAGCAGCAGCATGGGGATCAGCCATAGATGTTTCATTATTCAACCTCCTTGAGGGTTTTTTTTCCGGAAAGCATGGCGGCAGTCAGGTTGCTCTTTTGCAACACGCTCTCCGCCGCAACCCCGGCCAGATGTACTGTGATGAGGAGTTGCAGGAAACGAAAGGACCAGTGATGCACTTGCTGAACCAGCACCTCTGTTGAGAAGCCGGTCTGTGCGGCCCAGCCGGCAAACGGTCCCAGTCCCATCTGCAGGGCCATCAGCATCATGCCGCTGATGCCCAGAACAAGCAGGACAAGCAGCAGGCAGTAGATCATCAGGCTGCCGATTGGTGTATGCCCTGCATAAGGGCTGGCTTTCAGGCGAAGCAGTGCGCCAAGTTGGTGCATGATGCCGGAGATGGACGGACGGAAGGAGGCGAACAGGGCATGGTGTTCGCCGGCCACGCCCCAGATAAGGCGGAACAGGAGCAGGCCGGGAATCACACTGCCAGCCAGCAGGTGAATCTGGATGTCGCGCCCCTCGCTCCACCACGCCGTGGCGAATGCAGCGACCAGCAGCCAGTGGAAGCTGCGCAGCAGCGGATCCCATACCTCGATTTGCGTGTCTTGCCCGTTCATGGCCGAACGATAAAAGATTGAACTGAAATAAACCTGAAAGAAATACGTGATTAGATGCGGGACCCAGACCGGGATGTCAGCCGCTGTTGCCGCACACCCGTTTTCTGCCCTCGCGCTTGGCCTTGTAAAGGTGCTGGTCGGCCTGGTGAAGCAGTGCCTCGACCCGCTCCGCCGTTGTCGTTTTGTCGCCCGGAGCCTTGTAGCTGGCGACGCCTGCGGAGAAGCTGATTTGAATATCCTTTCCGTCCGGCAGGTGGATGGGGGTTTGGCAAACATGCGCAAGCCAGTGCTCTGCGGCCAGCACAGCCTCGTTGTTTTCAGTATGCGGCAGCAGGATAATGAACTCCTCCCCGCCCCAGCGGCCGATGACGTCGGCATCGCGGACGCATGTGCGTAGCGACTGCACGGTTCCCTTCAGGGCGGCATCGCCGGCTGGATGGCCATGGGTGTCGTTGATGCTTTTGAAATAATCCAGATCAAGCAGGGCAATCGAGAAAGGAAAACCGTAGCGGGATGCCTGGGATACGGTTTCGCCGAGCAGGGTCTGGATATGACGCCGGTTATAGATGCCGGTCAGGGCATCGTGTGTTGCCTCGTAGCGCAGTTGCTCCCGGGTTTCCTTGATCTGGCTGACCATGCGTACGATCAGCCGGGCCTCCATTCCGCTGATGACGCCGCCGGCGCCAAGGCTTCCGGCCAGAACATCCTCGACCATCTCGTTGCTGGTCAGATTGAATGCAACGCAGGGCTTGCAGGCTTCAACAGCGCTGTCGATATCGGGGAAAACCGGAATACCCAGTTCGCGGGCCAGAACCATGCCTTCGGCATCGGGGTTGGAGTCTGCAACACCGACGATGGTTACCAGTTCCTCGTCGCGCAACATCTCCAGTACAGATGTGCCGCCATCTCCGGCACCGAGTATCAGCACACGGCGCGGGTCTTCCTTGTGACGTTTCAGGCCCATTGATTCAGCATTCACCTTCCTTCCGTTATGCATGACATCCGTACGGGCCGTATAATAGCCGCTTCATCGCCAGCCTGCATACGGCTAGAGTCTGGCACGTTCAAAGGAGAAATGCATGTCGCTGGATGCCGCAGAAAAAAAAAACTGAAACAGGCCGCCCATCACCTGAAGCCTGTGATCCGTGTCGGCCAGAAGGGAATGACCGATTCGCTGGTGGCGGAAACCGACGCCTGCCTTGAGCGCCACGAATTGATCAAGGTGCATGTCGCTGCAGGCGAGCGGGATGAACGCAGCGCTATGGCCGAGGCCCTGGTGGCCAGGGTCGGCGCGGAACTTGTACACAGTATCGGCAAGGTCTTTATCCTGTTTCGCAGGAAGAAGGATTGATGAGCCCGAGGATCGCGGCTATTCGCACCGCCCTTGAGGGGGCGCTGAATCCTGTGCTGCTTGAGATTGAGGACCAGTCTGCCCGGCACGCCGGTCATGCCGGGGTGCGGCAGCACGGCGGCGGGCATTTTGCGGTGCATGTCGTGGCCGCCTGTTTTGCCGGCCAGTCGCGCATTGCGCGGCATCGTATGGTGAATGGGGCACTGGGCGATGCCTTCAGGGATGAGATTCACGCCTTGTCCATCCGCGCCGAAACGCCCGAAGAGGCGGCCGGCTGACGCATAAGCCAAAGGCCGGCTCAGGCCTGGTGCTCGGCTTCCTTTTCCTGCCGGAAAATCGCGGCATTCCTGCCAATGATCAGTAGCAGGATCAGCGAGTAGATGAAGGTGGAGAGCAGGATCACTCCGATGACCACGGCCTTGAACATGTCGAGGTGCGGAAAGTCTGGCGGGAGCATCATCAGCATGACCACCGACAATCCGCCCTTGATGCCCGCGAAGGTCAACACGCCCCACCAGCGGAAGTTTACATTGGTCATCTTGTTCGTCTGATTCGTGATCAGGGCGAATTTGGCCATCATCAGGGCGCGGATCACCGTCGTGGCCAGGAACATCACGATGATTTCCTTTTTGTAATGCAGCAGCAGTCCCAGGTCGACAATCTCGGCCATGGCGACAAACAGCATGGTGTTGGCCACCAGCGCCAGCAACTGGATGTCTTCCTTGGAGCGCAGGTGGCGCTGCTGTTCGTCGAGGGTGACGCGGATCCTGGCAATGGCGGTGTTAATCAGGCGGCGCGAGGGCTTGCCTTGTCCCGACTCCCTGAGCAGCAGATTCTCCTGCTGCTGAAGCTTGGCATCTTCGGCGGCCGCTTCCTTGGTCATGTGGTGGTGCAGGGTCACGGTGGCAAAGATGCAGGACAGGATGCCGGAAAGATGCAGGTGCGAATGTGCCCCGAAAAGATTTAGCAGGGAATAGAAGTGCTCGGCCAGCGAGAAGGCTCCGTAGCCGGTCAGGATCAACACCATCAGCTCGGCGAACCGGTTTTCAGTGGTTTTCATCATGACCAGTCCGGCATAGCCGAAACCAATGCCGAGGGCTGCCGAGCCGAACACGACGAGCAGGCTGATTTCGCTGACGTAGGCTGCGGTGATTTCCCCGCCATCCAGGGCATACAGGCCGATGAACACGAACACGATCAATGCCGTGGCATCGTTGAACAGGCTCTCGCCCTCGGCAAGGATTTTCAGGCGGTGGGGCAGCTCGAACTTGGAGAAGATGCTGACCACGGAAACAGGATCGGTGGCCAGCACCATGGCAAACAGGATGATGATGTCCGCCATGTCGAGGTGGTACTGCTCAAACAGCCAGCCACCCAAAAAAATGGCGGTAATGACCGAAAGGGCCACGGCAATGACCGCCAGGTAAAACAGGCTCAGAGCATTTTCTCTCAGGTCAGCCACGCGTAGTTCGAGCGAATCCGAGATGAGCAGGATGGGTAGCAGCACGACCACCAATGCCGCGAACTGGCCGGCATCGTGTGCCAGGTCGATCTCCGGCAGCAGGTAATACAGGGCAAAGGACAGGGTAATCAGCGAAAGCGGAGAGGGAATGCTGAACTTGTCCTCGATTTGCAATGCAAGATAGAGAATGGCGGCAACGGCCATTACGGTTTCAATCATCGAAAAACTCCCCGGGGCGATCCGGCGTGCCCGGTATAAGCGGGCATGCAGGGATCAGAAACATTTTCCGAGCTGTTGGCCAGGCCAGGCAATCTGGTTCGGCTCAGGTGAAGCTCAGCGCTACATATACCCCGAAGCAGACGTACAGGGTGGCATTGAGCAGTAGCAGGCGCGGCTGGAGGTTGCGCGAGGCATGCAAGACAGCCAGACCGACGGTGCCGGCCAGCGTCAGGACAATCGACACGCCGGCAGCCGAGGAAAGATCGATGTGCCACGGCATGATAAGCATGCCGATGGCCGGAATGACCGTACCCTGGAAGACCATGGCACCGGTCATGTTTCCGAAGGCCAGGGTATCCTTGCGACGGCGTATCCACAGCACGGAGTTCACCTTTTCCGGTAGCTCGGTGGCAATGGGCACAATCAGCAGTGAGACGACAAAGGCCGAAACACCGATCAGGGCGCTGACTTCCTCAGCACCGTTGACGAACATGCGTGCCCCCCCGACCAGCAGGCCAAGGGCGATGAGCAACTGGGCCATGGCGGTCCAGTTGGCGGCCGGCAACAGGCGGGCAGCGTACAGTTCCTGATGGGCTTCGGTGGCGTGGCCGTCTTCAACCAGCGCCTTGCTGGCCTGCACCGTTTTCAGCACATAAAAGATATAGCCCAGGATCAACAGGATGGCGATGCCGCTGCGTACCGCCCCTGTCCCGTCGGGGATCAGGCCGGCAAGCACGACCAGGAAAAAGCCGGGCAGGAACACGCGCAGGTCGCGTGTCAGGCCGCTCGGTTCGGGGTGCAGGGGGTTGTGCCAGCCGCGCGACAGGCCGGCGGCCAGCGCCATGATGCCGATGCCCAGTGTGGCCAGCATAAAAGGGGCGCCGAGAATCGCGCCCATACCGACAGCATGATTGATATCTTCGGAGGCGCCGCCGGCCAGAATGGCAACGATGGGAACAATGGTTTCCGGCATGGCTGTGCCGACAGCGGCGAACAGGGAGCCGGTGACGCCCTCGGAAACGCCCATGCGCTCGCCGATAAATTCCAGCGCGTTGGTGAACAGCTCGGCCGCGACAAAAACAAGTACAAGGGCAAGGGCAAGCAGCAACAGTGATTCCAGCATCAGCGGTGTTTCTCCGGGAAATTGAGCATGTGTATCTGCCTATTGTCGGGATGTTATGGCATACAGGCAATCCTGTGACGATAGCCGGGAGCCGCTGAAATGCAAGCAAGGTCGGGGCCAGACATGGGCGGTTGACGCTCTGCGGGAGCACATCCAGATTCATCAACATGCCGGCTAACACCTTTGTCCTTGTCAAGACCCTGCATGCCAGTTGTGCCCTGCTGACCCTGTTGCTGTTCGTCTGGCGCGGGCGTCTGGCCATTGAGGGCGAGCAGATTTCCCGTCGCTGGCTGCGCCGGGTGCCGGATACGGTGGATACCCTGCTGCTGGGCACGGGTGTGGCGCTGGTTTTCATGACCGGGCAGTACCCGTTTGTCGTTGGCTGGATGACCGCCAAGCTTGCGGCCGTGGTTATATATATTGCCCTGGGCTTCATCGTGTTTCGTTTCGGGCGAACCCGGACACAGCGCAAGGGGGCATGGGTTGCGGCCTTGGGGGTATTTTCTACGATTGTCTGGCTCGCCTGGGCGCAGCACCTTCCGTTTTTCTAGGGCCTGTTGTTGGCAGGTCGAGATGCCCGCAAGGAGGAAGGTTATGAAACAGCTTGAGCAAATCGAGGAAGGATTTAGCACCAGCATTGGCTCCATCCATCTGGAAAGTTTCCTGCATGACGGCCTCTATGAGAAGGGTCCGCAGGTTAAACGCTTCGGCATGTTGCGGATTGATGAGAACGACGACATGGCATTTTACCGCACCGACAACGGTATTGCGATTGACCTGAAGAAACTGAACCGGCACCTGATTTTCGGCACGGCCAATTTCGGCGATCCCATTGGCACGCCCGTATGGTATTGTATCACCCGGGCGGTCGCCGCAGAGTTGGACGGCGAGTTCATGCCGGATACCTTTATTCCGAGCTCGGCCCGGGAAAAGGAAGCCGCCGAGTATATCGAGGTGTTTCTGGCGCATTTGAAAAAACACTACGAAGTCTGAATGCCGCCGGGGCGGCGCAATTGCGCCGCCGTGCGGCAGGACGTTGACGACAACGGAAACAAGGGGGAACTTTCGATGGCTCTCGTCGCATCAATTCATGTGGATCTCGGTTGGGAGTTGCCCGACATGGAGCTGCAAACCCCGGATGGAGAAAACGTCCGGCTGCGTGAAAGTATGGGTGAGAACGGCCTGCTGGTGGCCTTCACCTGCAATCATTGCCCCTATGCGCTGGCGGTCTGGCCGCGCCTGATCAAGCAGGCTGCAATCCTGAATGGCATGGGGGTGAACACCATTGCCGTGAATCCGAATATCCATCCCGACTTTCCCGAGGACTCGATGCCGGTCATGCAGCAGAAGATCAAGGAGTGGGGTATCGATTTCCCCTATCTGGCCGATACCTCACAGGATGTGGCGCGCAGCTTCGATGCCCAGTGTACCCCCGATCTGTACCTGTTCGACAAGGCAGGCCGCCTGTACTACCACGGCCGCATCGACGATTACTGGAAGGACGAGGCGAAGGTGAAACAGCAGGAACTGATTCCAGCAGCCGAGGCGCTGGTGGTCGGAAAACCAGCACCGCAGCCGCAGCACCCGACCATCGGCTGTTCGATTAAATGGAAAGGCTGATCAAGTGGAAGGGCTGACGCCCCGCGGGGCTTGCCTCCTCAGGGCTTTGCAGCGCCGAGGGTTTTTTCGATGTCATCGACAAAGGCAAGCTCATCCCTGGCCAGGGAGATGACTTCCTTGCTGTTGTCGGCCTCATGCATGTTGCCGACAATCTGATCCCCGCGCATGACCAGTGTCTTGTTGCGGAAATCCTTGATCAGATCCTCGCGCACCCGCTTCCATGTTTCACGCAGTTCGTCACGTCTCAGGTCGATGGTCTGCTGGTTTCCCTGCATGTCTTCCATGGAGAGCAGCATCACATCCATGCCCAGGTAATTCATCCAGGCCACGTCGCGCATGGTCAGGTCGGAGAAATCGGTGAAGCGGATGATTTCTCCGCTCATCTGGTTGGCGGCAATGGCAGCCCCTGTCCATGCCTTTGAGTGCATGTCGATGGCGGTCAGTCGCATCCAGGAGTAGGCCGTGAATAACTCCCGGGTTCGGCGTTCATTGAAATCCTTTTTCGCAATAAGGGTGTGCAACTGGTCGAGGTCGGCCTTTAATGCATCATAGTGCTGCTCGGCACTGGCCTGATGCTTCTTCAGCAGGGCGTCAATCAGGGCCTCGGCCTGTTCCGCCATATTGTCAATGACTTTTGCCTGAGTGACGCCGGCTTCCTCCGCCATGACAGGCTGGCTGAAGGCAAAAAGTCCCGACAGCAGCAGGATCGTGAAACAAGTCCGTCCGATCATTTCCATACACTCCTCAGTCTGGCGATTGCCGACCTACCCCCGAGAATAGACGATTTCCCTGAACTTACACTGAATGTCTGTTGCTCCATCCGGTAAGTCATGCGTGTTTATTGAGCCGCAGCGCAGATGGCTTGTCAAATGCCAGTTGCGCTCTCCGCTGTCATGCTGTCCGTGCAGCATCAGGCACCGCCCGGCTATGTGCCCAACTGGTTTCTGATGATGTTGCTAAGCTCCGCCATTTTGTACGGCTTGGAAAGAACAGTCGCTCCGTCCGGTATATTGCGGGGGATGGATGCATTCCTGTCATAGCCGGTACAGAAAATAACCTTGATGTCCGGTCTTGTTTTGCGAATCCTCTCCATGGCTTTTACGCCACCAAGGGAAGGCATCACGACATCCATCATGATCAGGGAGATGTCATCCCGATTGGCTTCAAACACATCGACAGCCTGCAGGCCATTGCTTGCAGTCAGGACCCGGTAGCCGATGCTTTCCAGCAATTCTTTGCCGATCTCAATGACCTGCGGGTCGTCATCGACCAGCAGAATCAGTTCATTCGATCCTTCTGCAATCGCCTCGTCCTGCTGCGAGAATGCAGAAGCAGGGGATTGCTGGTCCAGCAGGGGCAGGTAAACGTGGAAGGTGGCTCCCTGGCCTTCGATGCTTTCGGCTTCAACATAGCCGTGGTGACTCTTGATGGCGCCAAACACCATAGCCAGTCCGAGGCCGGTTCCCTTGCCCTGCTCCTTGCTGGTGAAAAAGGGCTCAAACAGGTGTTCAAGATGTTTCCCCGGGATGCCACAGCCATTATCCGTTACGCTCAGATGCACATACCTTCCGCGAGGAAAGTATGGGTGCGCCGTCCTGAATGCTTCATCTGCCTGAAAAGGCTCAAGCCTGATGTTGATGCGGGGCTCGGGCACTCCCTCGACTGCATCGCGGGCATTGTTGATCAGATTCAGCAGCACCTGGTGCAGTTGCGTGCTGTCGCCGTTTACAGTCAGTGTCTCCTTGCAGATGTCCTGCCGGATTTCAATATCTTCAGGAACCGAAGTGCGCAGGAACTTGACCGTTTCCTTGATGAACGGGGCCAACGGAAACGGCTTCATGCTGATTTGATCCTTGCGGGCAAAGGTGAGGAGTTGCTGAATCATGTCAGCCGCCCGAAACGAGAGTTGTTCGATGCCGGACAGTTTCTGCATCACATCGGGCATGTCTTTAACACGCAGCTTCAGCAGATAGAGGTTGCCCAGAATACCTGCCAGCATATTGTTAAAATCGTGCGCAATGCCGCCAACCAGTGTGCCGATGGCCTCCATTTTTTGGGCCTGATGAAACTGCTGTTCGAGGTTTTCAAAGGCACTCAGATCCTGCTGGATGCCGACGTAGCTTTCGATCTCTCCGGCCCTGTTCCTGACCGGGGAGATGGTCAGCATCGCCGGATAGAGAC
>Ga0102953_1001688_pt1 | contig 13806 bp, 13 predicted proteins | sample SalPon2A_C_D2_MG_FD_78509 | JGI IMG/M metagenome (GOLD analysis project Ga0102953, IMG submission 78509) | Soil microbial communities from South San Francisco under conditions of wetland restoration - Salt Pond MetaG R2A_C_D2_MG | ecosystem: Environmental > Terrestrial > Soil > Wetlands | place... | reverse complement strand
GGCCGTGGCGCCGGCGCCTTCGGCCCCGGCACGGGCTACGGGCCCCGCATGGGCTACGGCCCCGGCACCGGTTACGGCCGCAGCATGGGCTACGGCCCCGGCATGGGCTACGGCCCCGGCACCGGCTACGGGCCAGGCATGGGCTACGGCCCCGGCACCGGCTACGGCCCCGGCATGGGCTACGGCGCACACCCGCGCGGCTCCGGTCCTCGCTGGTAGACGACTCCCCCCACCCGCTGTCACGACACCCAGCCGTCCCCTTCGGCGCTTCACGGCCGACGGGGACGGCCTTCCACTTGGCGGCACCCGCCCTCCACGGGCAGGCCGCCCGTCACCGGGACCTGGCGGTCCAGGACGGGGGCGCCGGCCGCACGCGGCCGGTCACGCGCGCCACCCGGTTGACGATGACCGCGTCGCGGCATAGGCTCAGGACGTTGGCACTCGGGGAAGACCGGTGAGAGTCCGGCGCTGTCCCGCAACGGTAAGGCACGCTGATGCGCGCTGAAGCCCGAACACCGAGCCCGACACACGTTGCACCGCCTTGCGAGGACGAGGAAGGGCAGCCCAGGCACAGCACGTCGCTGGTAGCCGCGGCCGCCATCCCACGGGATGGCCATTTCTTTCCCCAACTCGCAGGACACGACAGGAGGCCCGTCATGAGGCGAATCACGGCCCTGGTGTTCCTGCTGCTGGCACTCTCGAGCGCGCTGGCCACCACCTACCCGCTCACGGTGACCGACGACCTGGGGCGCACGGTCACGCTCGCTCACGAACCCCACCGCATCGTCAGCATGATCCCCAGCAGCACCGAGACGGTGTGCGCCGAAGACGCCTGCGACCGCCTCGTCGGCGTCGACCAGTACAGCAACTACCCCGTGAGCGTCCAGAAGCTCCCGCACCTCGGCAACGGCTTCACCCCCAACCTCGAGGCCCTCGTCGCCCTCCAACCCGACCTCGTCCTCACCGACGAATCCAGCACGCAACTCGTCGACAAGCTCAGCGCCCTCGGCATCCCCACCTACGCCGGCACCGCCCAGAGCTACGCCGAGGTCTTCCAGAAGTTCAAGGCCATCGGCACGCTCATCAACGAACAGACCCCCGCCGCCGTCCTCACCGGCCGCGTCCAAGGCGCCGTCGACGCCGTCCAGACCATGCTCCGGGGCCTGCCCCAGCCCACCGTCTACTACGAGCTCGACAGCACGCCCTACACGGCCGGCCCCACCTCCTACATCGGTCAGCTCATCGCCAGGGCCGGCGGCACCAACATCGTGCCGGCCGACAAGGGCCAGTACCCCCAGCTCGACCCCGAGTTCATCGTCCAGCAGAACCCCGACGTCATCATCCTCGCCGACGCCCCCCACGGCGTCACCCTCGAGAGCATCACCGCCAGGCCAGGCTGGAACGACCTCGAGGCCGTCAAGACCGGGCGCGTCATCGCCCTCACCCAGACCCAGGTCGACGAGCTCAACCGCCCTGGGCCTCGCATCCCGCAGGCCATCGAGCTCCTCGCCCACATCCTCCATCCCGGCGCCTTCCCCCAGTAGGGTTCCGGCGAGCACGAGGAGGCACGAGCCATGAACACGCGGCCCCTTGGCACCGCCCTCCGGTCCATGCGGCAGGCGCTCGCGTTCTTCACCGTTCTCCCGGCCCCGGCCGCAGGAACGTGGACGGAACGGGACCTGCAGCGCGCGCTCGTCGCCCTTCCCTTCGCCGGGCTCGTCATCGGCCTGCTCCTCCTGGCCGCTCAGGCGCTGCTGGAGCCACTCGCGCGCGAGGTGCGCGGCGCCTGCCTCACGGTCCTGTGGCTCGTCCTGACCGGCGCTCTGCACTTCGATGGCCTGTGCGACACCGCCGACGCCGTGTTCGCCGCCACGTCGCGGGACGAGCGCCTGCGCATCGCCAAGGATCCCCGCCTGGGCAGCTACGCGCTCGCCACCGGTGGCGGCATCCTGCTTGTCAAGCTCGCAGCACTGTCACAGCCCGTGGCCGGCGTGTGGCTGGTGGTCGTCCCGGTGCTCGCCCGCAGTGCCGTGCTTCCGATAGCCGCCCTCCACCCGAATCACGCCGCCAGCCGCCTCGGGGCCGCCGCCCGCCCGCCGATCGCGGGCGGCGTCTCCGCTGCGGCCGCAGGCGTCATCGCCGCCCTCGCGGCCGCGGCCCTCGGCGGCACTCTCAGGGCGGCTCTGCTGGCAACCGGGGCGGCGCTGCTGCTCGCGTTCGGCATGGGCAGACTCGTCGCGCGCCGCCTCGGCGGCCTCGGCGGCGACGCCTACGGCGCCATCATCGAGACCCTCGAAGCCGCGCTGCTCATCCTGGCCGCGATCGGCCGATGAGCTTCGCCGCACGCTGCGCATCGGGCCGGCATGGCCCGGACAGGAGACCGGCATGACCCAGACGGACCCACCCAGGCGCGGCCCCGCCAGGCCCACCGGACAGCGCCGCGGACTGGTCATCCTCTACACGGGCGACGGCAAGGGCAAGACCACCGCCGCCCTCGGCCTCATCCTTCGGGCGCACGGGCGCGGCCTGCGCACCGCGCTCCACCAGTTCATCAAGCACCAGGACGCCCACTTCGGCGAGCACCACGCCCTCGACACCCTCGGCATCCCCCACGCGGGCCTCGGCGACGGCTTCAGCTGGCGCAGCCAGGATCTCGACCGCAGCCGTGCCATCGCCCACGAGGGCTGGCTCGCCGCCCGCGCCGCCATCCTCGAGGACCGCTGCGATCTCATGGTCCTCGACGAGATCACCTACCCTGTCACCTGGCAGTGGATCGATCTGCAGGACGTTATCGCCACACTCCGGGAGCGTCCGCAGCGCCAGCACGTCGTCCTCACGGGGCGCGACGCCCACCCCGCCCTCGTCGACCTCGCCGACACCGTCACCGAGATGCGCAACACCAAGCACGCCTTCGACGCCGGCATCCCCGCCCAACGCGGCATCGAACACTGACATGCCCCGCGCCACCCTCCACCTCGTCACAGGCGGCGCCAGGAGCGGTAAGAGCCGCTACGCCGAGCGGCTCGCCTACGCCCTCGGCGGCGGACGCGTCACCTACATCGCCACGCTGGCCCCCGACGACGACGAGATGCGACGCCGCATCGGCCGCCACCGCGCCGGCAGACCGCTGGGCTGGACCACGGTCGAGCTGACGGCAGACGTCACCTCGGACGCCGCGCGCGACCTGGTAGGGCGCGCCGGAACGGACACCGTGCTGCTCGACTGCGTCTCCGGCCTCGTCACCACCATCGTCCTCGAGCGCGCGCCCGACGAAACCGCCACCATCGACGCCGCCCTCGCCGTCGCCGACGCGCTCGCCGGCGCCGCCGAGGCCGGCGGCAAGACCCTCATCGCGGTCACCAACGAGGTCGGCAGCGGCATCGTCCCCGCCACCCGCCTCGGCCGCCTCTACCGCGACACCCTCGGCCTCACCAACCAGCGCCTGGCGTGCCACGCCGACACCGTCACCCTCCTCGCCGCCGGCCTCCCCCTCCCCCTCAAAGGCGACCCGCCACAGGAGCCCGCATGACCCTCCTCCAACACACCCTCGACGCCATCCATCCCGCCGACCCCGAGGTCTACGCCCGCGCCCTCGAACGCCACGACACCCTCACCAAACCGCCAGGCAGCCTCGGCAGGCTCGAGCCCCTCGGCGCCCAGCTCGCCGCCATCTACCGCACCCCCACCCCGCTCATCACCGGCAAGGCCATCGCCGTCTTCGCCGCCGACCACGACATCGCCGACGAAGGCGTCTCCGCCTACCCCCAAGCCGTCACCGCCCAGATGGTCCACAACTTCCTTCGGGGCGGCGCCGCCATCAACGCCCTCGCCGGCGTGGCCGGCGCCGAGCTCCTCGTCGTCGACGTCGGCGTCGAGGCCGACATCCCCGACCATCCCAGGCTGCTCGACCGCAAGGTCCGGCCGGGCGCACGCAACTTCCTCCACGAACGCGCCCTGACCCTGGACGAGGCCATCGCCGCCGTGGAAGCCGGCATCGACGCCGCCACGCGCCAGCTCGCCGGCAGCGCCAACCTCCTGGCCGCCGGCGACATGGGCATCGCCAACACCACCCCGACCACCGCCATCACCGCCGCCATCACCGGGAAGCCCGTCGAGGAACTGACCGGTCCGGGCACCGGCATCACCGAGCGCCAGCGGCGCCACAAGGCCGACCTCATCGCGCGCGCCCTCGAGCGTCACCACCCAGACCCCACCGACCCGCTCGATGTCCTCACCGCCGTCGGCGGGCTCGACATCGCCGCCATCACCGGCTACTACCTGGCCAGCGCGGCCAACCAGGTGCCCGCCATCCTCGACGGCCCCATCACCACCGCCGCCGGCCTGCTCGCCACCCAGCTCGCCCCGAACGTCCGGCATTACCTCATCGCCTCCCACTCCTCCAGCGAACCCGCACACCGAACCCAACTCGAGGCCCTGGGGCTGGAACCTCTCCTCGACCTCGAGCTCCGCCTCGGCGAGGCGAGCGGCGCCGCCCTCGCCCTCCCTCTCGTCGAAGCCGCAGCGCGAGTCCTCAGCGACATGCGCACCTTCGAAGAAGCCGACGTCAGCGAGGTCGCAGGACGGAGCCGAAGGGCGTGAGGAGCCGCTGCCCCTCCCCACCGCAGCTCACCCGCGCGGGCGTCGCCCAGCCGGTGCGGAGCCCGGAGCCGTCCGCGGGAGCCCGCGGGCGTCGCCGGCCCTTCGCGGTGCGAGCGTCAACGCGGCGAGCAGGAAGGCGCTTCCCACCCACGGCAGGGCGCCGTACCCCAGCGTCGTCGCTACCGCGCTTCCCAGCAGGGCGCCGCACACCGACGCCACCGCCCCGAAAGCGGAGTACAAGCCCATCGCCTGCCCCTTGGGAAGCGTGGCGGTCTCGGCCGCCAGGTCGGGACCCGACACACCGAGCAGCGACCACGCCATCACGGCGACGGCGAACGCGACGAAGGCGAGGGCATCTCGATGGGGCGGCTGCGTGACCGCCGTCACGGCCAGTGCCAGGAACGCGGCCAGCCGGACAGCGACGCCGATCCGGAAGACGGCCGTGGCGCCAAGGCGACGCGTGCCGGCGGCCGCCGGCCGGAACAGCAGCACGCGCGCCGCGACCGCACCGGCATAGGCCAAGGAGGCGATACCGGCACTCAGCGCGAAGACGTGGTGCATCACCAGGGGGTAGAAGGAGAACAGCGTGGCGCCACCGACGCCGTTGAGGAACCAGGCCACCAGGAACTCCAGGAAGGCCGAGCGGCCGGAGCGCGCCAACGCCGGAAGCCGTGCCAGGCCCGCCACGAGGTGGCCGGCGTGGACGCGACCCATGAGAGCGCCCAACGTGAGATCGCCCAACCGCAGGTGGGGCCGCACGCCGACCGGCCGGATCGTCACCGCGCCGACGGGTACCGTCCGGACCATGGCCACCCCCAGCAGCGCGAACAGCCCCGCCGCCGCCATGGCGAGCGCATCGTGCTCGGCGCCGAAAGCGCCCGCCACCAACAGTCCGGCGACCTGCCCGCCGCTATAGAACGTCTGCAACCAACCGAACCTCGCGGGCCACGTTCGGCGCGCGTGACGCTCGGTGATGAACAGGCTCGCCACCGTCACCGTCGCCGACGCCCCCAGACCCGCCAGAAGCGCCAGCAGCACCAGCCACCCGAGCGCATGCTGCAGGCTGAGCGCTCCCACCGCCAGCGCTACGGCCCCGAGGCCGGCGGCATAGATAAGACGGTGCCGTCCGCTGCGATCGGCGAGCGTCCCCCACACGGGTGCGGCCAGCATCCCGAGGTTGAAGGCTCCCATGACCAGCCCGGGGGCCGACGCGCCCGCGAACCGCTCTGCCAGCAGCGGCAACGCGATGGGCACCACACCGGCCGCCACGACCCCGAGCAAGGCATACGACGCGAACCAGGCTCGCACCACTGCGGTGGGGCCGAGGGCATCACGAGAGCGTGCGCCTGATCCGAGCATGGTCGCTCCCCGGAGGCGCCGGACGCTTCCTCGCGCCACTCCCGACGCCCCCACCCCCGCAATCTCGGGCCCGCACCCCACGCCGACAAGGGGCAGAGGTCCTCGACGTCGGCGAGCGGACGCGGGACCGCACCCTGCTCGGAGATGCCGCAAGGGTGGCGGGGCCGCTTGCGAGGCCCCGCCGTTGGCTTCGGTCTTGGGGAGAGGTGACGCCACCACTACGGGCCGTGGAAGGCGCACACCGCCGAGCTCAGCACTGCAGGAGAGACTTGGCGTTAGAGCCATGGCATCGCCGTGACGATGCTGAGGTCCCGGCGTCGGCGTCTCTGCCGCGCTCGCCTCGATCGGAGCGAGCGCCTCTCGCGCGTCGCGGGCGCCTGCCTGGCCCCCCTTCCAGGCTGGTCAGTCTGCTGCGACGGGGAGCTCCCACCCGTCCTGTGGCGCGGACGAACACGTGTCTTCCCTGCGCATCGGCAGCGCGCTCACTCGACGAGCGCTACGCAGTCGATCTCCACGAGGATCTCTCCGAGGAGCCCCGGGCAGGTCGTCGTGCGAGCGGGCCTGTGCTCACCGAACGCCGCGCCGTACGCGGCGTTGAACGCCTCGAAGTCCGAGGGGTTCCTGAGATAGGCATTGACCTTCACCACGTTCCTGAGGCTCGACCCACACGCCTCGAGCACGCGCTCCAGGTTCGCGAGGGTGGCGGTCGTCTGCGCCGCGGTGCCGGCGGGCATCGCGCCGCTCCGCGGATCCATGGGGCCCTGACCGGACAGGTAGAGCAGGTTTCCAACCTGCATGGCATGCACGAAGTGACCGATCGGTTTCGGTGCGACGTCGACGGTATGCGGAGTGAGCATCCGGAAGCCTCCTTGCGGGCCGTCCTACGTGACGGCCGCGACCACGCGCTCGATGAGGGTCTCGACCAGGTGCGGATCGGTCCGGCCGTTCACGTCCCTCACGGCCCCGAACACGTGAGGGATGAACAGCAGGCGTGGCACTTCCAGCAAGCGGGCCAGGAGCCTGGGCGTCGCGTCGAGGTCGAGGCCGCCTGCCGGCTCGAAGGCCGTGACACCCGCCTCCGCCGCGGCCTGAGCGACCTCGACGATGGCGCTCACGGGCGTGTCGGGCAACGCGGGGTGGAGCTTCAACGCGTCGAGTTGGGCCTCGCGGACGAGCTGCGCCGCCGCCGTCGGACTCAGCTCGATCTCCGCACCCCCCACCGTCTCCAAGAGGACACGAGAACGGCTGCCCGGGATCACCACGCCGTTCACCCATGCCTGCGGACAGGCGCCCTTGGCGTAGCCCGCCGTGCTGAGCGGCTGATTGAGGTGACCGGCACCGTTGTGGCCGGCCGCGAGGACCTTGTGCCATTGGCGGACATCGGCGCCGCCTCCGAGCGCGGCGCTGACCGAGGGTACCGCTGACCGGCACGCGCTGACGGCGTCGCAGAAGGCGCGGGCGTCCGGGTACCGTGCTGCGGCGACCGCAGGCAGGACGCTCCCGCGACCGGCGTCCCAGATATCCCTCGCATTCGCGGGATCATCGGCGAGCACCGACAGCGCCACGCGCCCCGCGATGAACTCGAGTCCGTCAAGCATGCTCCCGCACCCCTCCTCCTGCCCGCCGGCCCACTCCGGGCGGTTCCCATCGCGCTTCAGGCGGGGCCGGCGAGCCCGCGACGCGCCGTCGACGAGGCACCATCAGCCGGAAGGTTCTCCTTCCCCCCAGAGTGGATCCGGGTCGCGCGCTCGCAGCCACTCGCGATAACGCTCCTCGGCGGCCGCCCGCAGCGGGTAGACATCGAATACGCTCGCACCGTCCCCGACGAGCTCGGTGATGAAGCGCTCACGGACTTCCTGCCGGTACGCCGACAGCGCGATCTCCTCCGTCAACGCCCGAGGGATGACCACGACACCCTCTCCATCACCGACCACGGTGTCGCCGGGGACCACCATGACGCCGCCGCAGCCGATGGGAACGTCGACATCGGCAGGATGGTAGATCGTGAGGTTGGTGTTGGCGTTGGCTGCCGCGGCGTACGTCGGGATGTGCAGCTCGGCGATCGCCGGCGAATCCCGGAAGGCGCCGTCGGTCACGATGCCCGCCGCCCCCCGTTGCTGCAGCCGCAGGGCCAGGATGCTTCCGAGCGATCCGGCTCGCGTATCGCGAAGCGCGTCGATCACGATCACCTCGCCTGGCTCCGCGCCCTCTACCAGCGCCCGCTGTGCGTTCCTCCTGTCTCCCAGGGTGTCGAGCGTGTCGATGTCTTCGCGCGCCGGGATGTACCTGAGGGTTCGCGCTTGCCCGACCAGCCGCGACCGCTTCCTCAGGGGCCCGACGCCGTTGATGCAGCGGGTGCGGAACCCTCTCCGGAATAGCTGTGTGGTCAGTGTCGCGACACTGACCGACTCGAGCCGGCTTCGAGCAAGGCTGCTCAAGGGGTGAATCGGCGTAGCCATATCGCCTCCACATACGAGGGCCGCACGGCCGGCCCGGCGAACGGCCGCACGGCCCGACCCTCGGGTCCGGAACACCGCACCGAGGACACCATCAGCGATCGATCAGGGCGGTCGTTCGCCCCGCGAGAAGACGCAGCTCATCGCGCTCGATCACCACCATGTCTCCGTTCTGAGCCAGCGACAGCGCCGCCAGCGCAGCACCCTGCTGCACCCCGAGGCGCAGGTCACCGCCCAGCAACCCGTCGATCACGCCGGCGGCCAGGGCGTCGCCTGCCCCCGGCCTGCTCACGACATCCACCTGCGGGGACTCGACGCGGATCCGCTCAGCGCCGCGCGCGGCCAGGACGCCCTCCGGCCCCAGCGACATGACGATCCGGTCGATGCCGGTGTCCGCCTGGAGCCGCTGGAGTACCGCCGGCCCGTCCCCCTCGTATCCGAACACCACCCGGGCATCGCGGACACCGCAGAACAGCACATCGACCGAAGGCAGCAGCGCGCTGAGCGCCTCGCGTGCCTCCGCGGGCGGCCACAGGCGCTGGCGATAGTTGACGTCGAAGCTGGTGGTACACCCGGCGGCCTTCGCTCTCGCGAGGGCCTCGCGGGCGATCGCGAACGGCTCCCTGCCGAGCGCCGGGGTGATGCCCGTCATGTGCACGAAGCGGCTGTCGACGACCGCGTCCCAGTCCACATCTCGGCGCGTCAGCCTGCTGAAGGCCGAGCCCCGGCGGTCGTAGATCACGCGGGGCGGCATGCCGCCGCCCCCATCATCGAGGAAGTAGATGCCCAACCTGGCGTCCGGCAGGCTGGATACGCGCGAGACGTCCACGCCGAGCGCCCGCACCCGGTCCACCACCAGCCGGCCGAGCGGCCCCTCCGGAACCTGGCTGACCCACAGGGTCCGGCGCCCGAGCTGCGCCAGGGCCGCAGCGACGTTGCTCTCCGCCCCACCGACGTGCACCACCAGTTGCGCTGCGGACGCCAGCCTCTCGCCGAGAGGCGGCTTCAGCCGGAGCATGGTCTCGCCCAGAGTGGTGAGGTCATACCTGGCCATCGCTCGTCGAGCGCCCGGCTACCGGGGCGGCTCCACGCCTACCGATCGGCCGAGGAGCCTCAGGACGTTGCCGGACAGGATCTTCGCCATATCGGACTGCGACACGAAGCCGCAGTACTCGGTGAAGTACGTCAACGTCTGGCGGTACGTGCAGTAGCGTTCGACGTTCGGCATGTCCGAGCCCCAGAGCAACTTCTCGGCACCGAGCGTCTCGTAGTAGTAGCGGATGCGGTCGTGTGCTTGCGGGTAGGGGTAGTCCCAGACGCCGCCCCACCGCAGGGGATAGAGGATCTCGGCATGTACCGGGTGCTCGCGAAGGAGCGACAGCATCCAGTCCGGCAGGGACAGCGACCCGTCCCCGCCGAGGAACGGCGGGTCGGGGATCCCGTGGACGAGCACCGAGTCGACGGAAGGGTGGGCCTCGCACCAAGACCTGAACCGGCGCATCTCCTCCCCAAAATCGCCGATCGGCGAGCTCGTCGGGAACACCCAGAAGACGGGCAGGCCCAACGCCTCCACCTCGGCCCAGAACGGAGCGAAGCGGGGGTCGTCGTAGTAGTACCGGTATCCGACGGTGAAGAACGTACTCGTCGTGAAGTAGAGCCCGCCGAGCTTCAACTCCGTGACGGCCCGGCGCAGACGCGCCACCTGATCGTCGCGATACGCGAGGGGCTCTTCGACCTGCGCCAGTCCGATGAACCGGTCCGGGTGCTTCTCGACCGCCTGCGCGAAGAACTCGTTCAGGCTGCCATAGATGTGGTCGTTCTGCAGCACCGCCACATCGATGCCCGCATAGTCCATCTGGTGGATCATGAAGTCCACCGGCGCTTCCATGGTCTGGAGCGTAGGCGGCATGAATTGGATGTAGTAGTCCTCGCCGTCCTTGGTCCATTCGAAGCGCCCGTCTCTCCCGACCCGGAAGCCGACGTCGTAGCGGCCCGAGGGGCTGGGGTCATCGGGATCCCACAAGGTGGGCGCGCTCACGACGGCGTGATCGCGTGACCGCCGAACCGGCTGGGAGCCGTGCGTGTGCATGGCACGCTGGACGTACAGCAAGTGCTCCTCGGGGCTCGAGAAGCCCGCGGCGCTCCCGAAGTATGGGAGCACGTGGGCGTGGCAATCAACGACGGGAACGCGCGACCGTGGGGAGTTGTCCGGCATGCGAAGCACCTTTCGACAGGTTCACCCGTTGGGGTCCCAGATGTCCCGGAGGCCATCGCCGAAGAGATTGAAGCCGAGCACCAGCAGCGAGATGGCGATGCCCGGAGCGATCACGACGAACCGCGCGAGCTGCAGATAGTCTCGGCCACGACTGAGCATCGTCCCCCACTCGGGGGTGGGGGGTTGCACGCCGAGGCCGAGGAACCCCAGCGCGGCGCCGACGAGGACGGCCTGCCCGGCCCGCAGCGTGATCTCGATGATCAACGGCGCGAAGGAGTTCGGCAGCACGTGCCGCGTCATCACCCGCCGCGTGGTTCCGCCGAGGGCCTGCGCCGCACTCACGTACACCTCCTCCTTGACCTCGAACACGCGCCCGCGCGTGATCCTGGCCAGGCGCGGGGCGAAGGTGATGCTGATGGCGACCACGAGCCCCACCATGCCGGGTCCGATGACCGTGACGATCGCGATGGCCAGGACGATGACCGGGATGGTCAGAAGGATGTCGATGAAGCCCATCAGCCACGAGTCGAGCCGTCCTCCGAAGTACCCTGCGACGAGCCCGACGGGGATCCCGATCACGGCTCCGATGGCGACCGACAGTACGGCGATCGACAGCGAGTAGCGGGTACCGAGGATCACGCGGCTGAAGATGTCGCGCCCGATCGAGTCCGTACCGAAGGGGTGGGCCCACGAGGGCCGCTGAAGGACGTGCAGGATGTCCTGCGCGTTGCCGCCATAGGGCGCAAGCACGTTCGCGAGGATGGCCACCACGAAGAACACGAAGAGGATCACGCCACCCGTCACGAGGCTCGGATTTCGCAGCATCCGACGGAGGTTGCGCCGCCAGGCAGCCGACCGCGCTGCCGCGACGACCTGCCGGTCCGGCTCGTTGGGCTGCGTGAGGCTCGTCATGCCCCCGCCTTCACCGGTACTCGATCCGGGGGTTCACGATCGCGTAGACGAGGTCGACCAGGAGATTGATGACCAGGAAGCCGATCGAGAAGATCACGGTGATGCCCTGGACCATGTTGAAGTCTCGGAGCCCGACGGAGTTGATCATGAGCTGGCCGATGCCAGGCCAGGCGAAGAGCTGCTCGATCACGATGGATCCGCCCAACAGGTAACCCGCCTGCAACCCGACGGTCGTGATCGTCGGGATGAGCGCGTTGCGCAACGCGTGCTTGTAGACGATCACGCTGTGGTTGAGGCCCTTGGCTCTCGCCGTCCGCACGTAGTCTCGCTGCAGGACCTCGAGCATGCTGGAGCGGGTCATGCGCGCAACCACCGCGACCAGGCGGGCGCTGACCGCCAGTGTGGGGAGCACCAGGGCGAGCGCGCTGCTGAAGCCGAAGCTCGGCAGTAGGTGGTAGCTCACGGCGAACAGGCTGATCAGCATCATCCCGAGCCAGAAGTTGGGGATGGAGAGCATCCCCACGACGAGCAGGCTGATCACGTAGTCGACCGCGTTGCCACGATTCAGGGCCGACACGATGCCGGCCGGAACTCCGATGAGGATCGTCAACAGGATGCTCGAGCCGAGAAGCGCGAGCGTCGGCGGTAGGTGCTGGATGATCACCGGGGCCGCGTTGCCCTGGTAGATGCCGGAAAAGCCCAGGTTCCCGCGAGGAAGACCCTTGAGGTAGTTCCAATACTGGACGTAGATCGGCCGGTCCAGGCCGAGCTGGTGACGGATCTGCTCGACGGTGGACTCCAGGGCCTGAGAGCCGGCGATGGCTCTCGCCGGGTCCCCGGGGACCATCCGGAAGAGCAAGAAGATAAGCGTGACGACCACGAGGGCCACCGGGATGATTCGCGCTATACGCCAGAGTGTGTATGTGAGCATCGGGTCCGAGTCCGGGGGTGTGTGAGGGTGCGCGCCCCCGCAACCGAGCGGGGGCGCGCACAGGAGTCACTTCAGGTGGGCGTCCCGAACGATGGTGAAGAGCGTCGGCCACACCTCGACGCCTGCCACGTTGCTGCGCGTCGCCGAGATCGACTCGTTCACCTGCAGCCAGATGTACGGCGCATCGTTCCACACGATCTTCTCGGCCTGACCCAGCAGGTCCGCACGCTTCTGCGGGTCGATCGTGACCTTGGCCTGGTTGACGAGCGAGTCGACCTGGCTGTTGTCGAACCGTGTGATGTTCCACGCCACCGGCGGCTGCTGCGGGTTGGGGTTGGACACGAACAGCGAGTCCATCTGGTACGTCCCGGCGCCGTTCGACGGATTGAAGCCGAACATGGCGATGTCCCACTTGAGCTGATCGAGGGGCTGCCGGAGGTAATCCCAGTACCCGCCCTTGTCGATCTTCGTGATGTTGACCTTGATGCCGACGTCCTCGAGGGACTTGGCGACCACCTGCGCCACGTCCACGTCGCCGGGGAACAGCCCTTCCGGCGTGTACATGCTCAGCGTGAGCGTCTTCCCGTCCTTCTGCAGCATCTTGTTCGGGCCGGGCGTCCAGCCGGCGGCGGCGAGGAGCTGCTTCGCCTTCGCGGGGTCGTAGCTGAAGCCGCCGATGCTCTGGTGCCCGAAGGTGTTGAATGCGAGCGGAGAGTCGGCCGCCTGCGCATAGCCCAGGAAGATGTTCTTGGCGATGGCATCCCGGGGCACCGCGTAGTTGAGGGCCTGGCGCACGTCGAGGTTGTCGAGCGGCGCATGGTTCGTGTTGATGGCGAACCCCATGGGCCTCAGGCCGGGCTTGGCGATGAGGCTGATGTTCGGGTCGCCCTTCAAGGTGACGGCGAGCTGCGGGGGGATGTCGTCGATCACGTCGACCTGCCCGGCACGCAGCGCGGCGACGCGCGTGGAAGCATCCGGCACGTACTTGAAGACGAGGCGGTCGACGGGGGGCTTCCCGCCCCAGTAGTCCGGGAACGCCTTCAGCACGACCTCCTGGCCCGGGATGAACGAGTCCAGCATGTACGGGCCCGTCCCGACCGGCTTGGTCGTCATGCTCTTGTCGCCGTTCTTCTCGATGGCGGTCGGGCTGACCATCGCTCCCGATCCGTGCGCGAGCGTGTTGAGCAGCATGGCATACGGCTTATTGGTGATGATCTGGACGGTGTAGGGGTCGACGACCTTGGCGCCGGCGATGGGATCCCACAGGGGCCGGTTGGTGGTGTTGCGCTTGGAATCCATCATCCGTTCGATGTTGAACTTCACCGCCTGCGCAT
>Ga0102953_1001687_pt1 | contig 13810 bp, 7 predicted proteins | sample SalPon2A_C_D2_MG_FD_78509 | JGI IMG/M metagenome (GOLD analysis project Ga0102953, IMG submission 78509) | Soil microbial communities from South San Francisco under conditions of wetland restoration - Salt Pond MetaG R2A_C_D2_MG | ecosystem: Environmental > Terrestrial > Soil > Wetlands | place... | reverse complement strand
GACATTTCACTCATGTCAAAGAACTTTTATGTAATGAAGAGTGTAAACTATCTCATGCTACAAATGTGTAAACTATGTTATGCGATCTATCAGTTAGTTGTTAGTTGTTAGTTGTTAGTTGTTAGTTGTTGTTAGAAAAAAGCTAACGGATGTGAAATTATACCAAAAGGGCGATCATCGTGACCGCCCTTTTTATTTTTATTCCATTTTATTTTTGAATGGCAATGCTGTTGGCATCGGCTGATATCTTGAATTCCAGAATACCCGTGTCAGAGTCATAATGGGCATCGACGCTCTTGCCGTCAACCGTAGTAGATTGGGGAGCATGGTGCAAGCCAATGACTTTCACATCAAATGTTGAGACGCCCCCGGTGTAGGTGCCATCCCTTTTCAAATCGATGTCCAGATGGTCATTGTCTGATTTTGTCATGAAGGTTGTCAACCGATACTGGCCATGACGATAATCCTGGGTATGCCCGTCATCTTCATAGAGTTCACTCTTTGCCGATGCGCCGTTGTAAACACGCAAGGTCATGCTTGTAATGTGCTTCTGACCAATATACTGCTGAACCTCCTGCATAGGGATAACCGATCCGGCCTGGACGAACAGCGGCAGCCCCTGAAGCGGATGAGTGTAAATTTTATTGTACGTATCCACCGCCCGAATCGGAGCAGGCACCGTGATTTCCCTGCCACCCGAATACGTTGAATCATTAAAGAAGCCGTACCACTCACCCTTCGGCAAATACAGGGTTCGGTTGTTTTCTCCCTGATGGATCACTGGCGCGGCCATGAGGTGATCTCCCAGCATAAACTGATCGTTGATGTTATATGTGCTGGGATCATTCTGGAAATCCCACACGAGGGGGCGAATAATCGGGCTACCCGTCTGGGTGTGCTCGTAGAAAGCCGTGTACAGATCCGGAAGAATTTTATAACGAAACCGGATCAGTTTCGTATTAATAAACGTGTACATATGTCCATAATCCCACGGCTGCTGTTCGACGGTTCCTTTCGATGAGTGGGTCCTGCAAAACGGCATCAGTACACCTATCTGCAGGAAACGCATGTATAACTCACCGGTCGGTGAGCCGCCAAACCCACCGATATCAAAACCATCGAATGGTTCACCGGCAAGCCCTTCTGCCATGACCATCGGCATGGTCAATCCTACATCCTGCCAGCGGGCAACGTTGTCACCGGTCCACATGGCGGCGTACCGCTGTGTACCGGAGAAACCCGCACGTGTAAGGATAAACGGGCGCTTATTTGGCTCATGCCGCATCATGCCGTTGTAGGTGGCCTTAGCCTCCAACAACCCGTAAATGTTGTGCATCTGAAGATGGCTCGTTTCATGTCCATCATTGTTGAAGAGGACAATATCCGGCATGGTCTTGCCACCGAAGACGGAGGGTTCATTCATATCGAGCCAGACACCTGAGACTCCTTTTTGTTCCCAGTTATAAACCAGATTTCCCCACCAGGTATCGGTCTCATTCTTTGAAAAATCCGGGAAAGCCACCTTACCGGGCCATACCACTCCCGTATAATTGGTGCCATTCGGATATTTGACGTACAGATTTTTTTCTAACCCGGAATTGTAAACAGAATAGGTACTGTCTTTCTTGATACCCGGATCTATGATCGTTACAACTTTAAATCCTTCTTTTTTCAGTTCCGACAGCATCTTAGTCGGGTGAGGGAAAAAGTTCTTATTCCAGGTAAAATCCCGGTAACCATGCATATAATCGATATCCAGGTACAGAACGTCGCATGGAATTTTTCGTGCCCTGAATTGCCGGGCAATCAGTTTCAACTCTTCGGCGGGATAATAACTATAGCGGCTTTGCTGATAGCCCAAAGCCCATTTTGGTGGCAAAGGTGCCCTGCCCGTGAGTCTGGTATATTTTTGCAAGACTTCCTTTATGCCTGGTCCATAGATAACATAATAACACAGTTCACCGCCCTCGGAATAATAACCGATGTGGGTCTTCAACTGGCCGCCAAAATCAAAAGTCGTCTTGTATGAGTTGTTGTAAAAAACACCATACGCCTTGTTATTTGCCAAGCCAATGTAAAACGGATAGGATTGGTAGAGAGGATCTGTGCTTCCACTCAAATATCCTCCATGATCGGTATTCCATAAGGTAAAGGTCGCGCCCGCACGATTCATCTGGTAGGGACGTTCTCCCAAACCATAATAAACCTCATCCTGATCCCTCTGAACCATATGACAAATTTTGTCACCCTGGTGGCCAGCCCCAAAAGAATCCTTCATGAACTGATCACCGTCGGCGGATTCGTAGGTAATTCGAAATGGGGAGCGTTGTATCCTGAGAATTTCATCCCCGGCTTTCAAAAGTAAAGCGCTTACATTTTTCTCGATTTTAATATTTTCTTTTGGCGGCATGTCCTCAACCGTTGCGTATGAGAGCATGGGACCAAACTTCCCTGTGAAGGAATATCGTATCCGGAACCCGACTCCTTTCAGGTAGGCAATCCTGACTTTGGCATTATCCAATCGGACTTCAACCACATTGTCGACTTTTTTATAGCTCCTGAGGTTTCCGGCAAACCGGTAAACACCACTCTGGGCAAAGGTGCTGACACAGCCTGCTGCAAGAAATAAAATGAGTACGAAAACTACACGTTTGTTTTTCATGGTACTGGTCAATTTATAATCACTGTTTATATCACAACCATGTGTGTAACCGCAAGGTACAGCCAATCATGAGACACGGCTCAAATTGTTACTGTATTGATAAGCAAAAGGGCCGCAAAACAATTCCTGTTTAACGGCCCTTGCGTTAACTATTTTTAAAATGTCATTCAGGCTATTTTGTGATTTCTACACTCATTGGCCTGGCATCCGTCTTAAATGAGACCGTGTGGGTCGCTTCATCATACGTGAAATCGATTCCCTTTCCATCGATTTTCACCTCCGCGGGTTTCTCATCGATACCGTAAACTTCCCAGGTGAATGTCTTCGCGCCACCTTCATATTTCCCGTCCATTGCCACTTTCACACTGAGCTCTTTGGCACTGGATTCAGTGCTGAAAGTAGTTAAGCGATAATCCCCGTTACGATAGTTCTGCGAGTGACCGTCATCTTCATACAACTCACTCTTGCGGGAGGCACCGTCATAAACGCGAAGGTTCATGTTGGTAATATCCTTCTGGCCGACATACTGTTGGACCTCTTGCATCGGGATAACCGCACCGGCCTGAACAAACAACGGGAGTCCGGCATATGGATGTGTAAATACTTTGTCATACACGTTCACGGCATCAATAGGTGCATTCACAGTGATTGTCTGATCCCCTTCATACTTTTTATTTGTGAAGAATTGATACCATGTCCCCTTAGGCAGATAGAGCGTTCTTTGATTGGCGTCTTTATCCACGACCGGAGCGACCATCATGTGGTCTCCGAACATAAACTGGTTATCGATGCCCCAGACCTTCTGGTTCGATTGATAATCCCATGAAAGCGGCCGGATGATCGGGCTGCCGTTAACGGTATGCTCGTAAAAAGATGTATAGAGCACAGGGAGCAACTTATAACGTAGCTGAATCATCTTTTTGTTGATGTATTCGTACATCTGTCCGTAACTCCAAGGCTCCTGACGCCGGGTGTCGATCGATGTGTGCGTCCGGCAAAACGGCATGAATATTCCAATCTGCAGGAAACGCATATACATTTGTCCGGTTGGACTGCCATTGAATCCGCCGATATCGAAACCGGCATCCGGGACGCCGGCCAGGCCCAGACTCATCACCATCGGCATGGTAAGCTTCACGTCTTGCCACTTGGCGCTGTTATCACCGGTCCAGATACTCGAGTAGCGCTGCACACCGGCAAAAGAAGCACGTGTAATGATGAACGGTCGTTTATTGGGATCGGCACTCAACTGTCCCTGATAGCTGGAACGCGCCATGAGGAGCCCGTACAGGTTGTGCATCTCCAATGCGCTGGCTTTCATCCCGTCCTTGTCAAATTCGACAAAATTCGGCATCGTTTTTCCACCAAAGACCGATGGCTCATTCATATCATTCCAGACACCGGCCACGCCCATTTTGATGAAATCTGCAACATGACCTTCCCACCACTTGCGGGTTACGGGGTTTGAAAAATCGGGAAAATAAACTTTACCGGGCCAAACTGTGCCCACGTAATTTTTACCACCGGGATATTTGACAAATACATTTTTCTTCACACCCTCATTGAACACATCCCAGTTTTTGTCAATTTTGATCCCGGGATCAACAATCGGGATGACTTTAAAGCCCTTCTTCCGCAGGTTGCTCATCATCTCAACCGGATGCGGGAAGTACCTCTTGCTCCAGCTGAATACCCGGTATTGATCCATGTAATCGATATCCGTATAGAGCACATCACATGGAATCTCCCGGCTGCGGAACTCGTATGCCAAACGGTAGAACTCTTTATCCGGATAGTATCCCCAGCGACTCTGTTGATAGCCAAGTGCCCATTTGGGCGGCAACGGGAAACGTCCGGTTAAAGTGGTGTATTCTTTCAGTATTTGTTTGATTTTCGGACCATAGAACACGTAAAAGCGCAACTCTCCGCCTTCAGAGTAGAAGCCGATATGCGTCTTCAACTGACCGCCAAAGTCGAACTGTGTCTTGAAGGAATTATCGTAAAAGATGCCCCAGGCGCCTTTGGTATTTAAGCCAATATAAAACGGCATGGACTGATAGATGGGTTCGGTACCTTTTGGATAACCCGGTGTATCGGAGTTCCAGAGGGTGTAGGTCTTGCCGGTGCGAAGCAAATCATCCGGGCGCTCACCCAAACCATAAAACTGGGTTCCGTCCTCCCACTTTATGATATGGGCCAGTTTCTTGCCCGAGTGGCCTGCCCCGTACGTTTCCTGGATAAACTCCCAGCCATCATTGTTCGCGAATGAGAGGCGGAATGGTTTTTTATGGACGATCGCCGTCAGATCACCTGCTTTAACCAGGATGCTGTCTCCGCGGTCACTTACAGAAAGGGATTCATACGACGGCATGGGGGTGACGGTAGCATAGGAAAAAAGTTTACTGAAGGTTCCCGTAAAAGAATAGCGGACCCGGAATCCGACCCCCTTCAGATAACTGATGCGTACGGCCCCATTCTTGAGGGTAGCTTCAAAATGATCATGAGTTTTTTTATAAGATTTCAGGTTTCCCGCAAATTCATACAGACTGCTCTGAGCATTTGCCGACACAGATGCGGTAAAAACGAGGAAACACATAATTGCAAGATAAGGTAGTAATCTCTTCATATTAATTAGCCTTGAGGTTGAATATTAATGAGATTATAAAAAAAGATATTCAACTCAACTAGCAGTTTTCGGCTAATTGTGAAATTACTGCTCAAAAAAAGAGGGGCATATCCGGCATGAAATGCGGAGTTACCGGGCTATCTAATCGCTTAAAATGTAGTTTTTAGAGAAGATCCAGACTCCCTGTCTAAGCCAGTTCCGTGCGGAAGATCCACTTATCCCCGATGAATGCAAATGCCAGTGCCAGAATACCCGGCAGCAGGTAATTGGGATACAGATCCTTGTAATCAGTAAAGATCTGCTCGTCGACCTTGGTTTTTTCCATCTTATTGATGCGATTATAGATCTGCTCCAGTGAATCCGTACTCGTTGCCCGGAAATATTCCCCTCCGGTCATTCCGGCTACTTTCTTCAGCATCGTCTCGTCGACATCCACTTTAATATTTTGATATCGTTTACCAAAGATCGGGTCCATTACCGGGTACGGTGCCACCCCATGCGTACCCACGCCGATCGTATATATCTTGATACCATAGGCTTTGGCAAGATCGGCGGCTGTCACCGGGTCGATTTCCCCCGCGTTATTTTCTCCGTCCGTAAGCATGATGATCACCTTGCTCTTGCCTTTCATATCCTTCAGGCGGTTCACGGCTGTTGCGATCCCCATGCCAATGGCCGTGCCATCCTCGATGATCCCCATCTTGACATCCCTGAGCTGTCTCTTAAGCAGACTATAATCCAGTGTTGGTGGTACTACAGTAAAGCTCTTTCTCGCAAAAACGACCAGTCCGATTCTGTCCGAGATACGTTTATTGATAAAATCCGTAGCCACATTTTTGGCTGCGAGGAAACGATTGGGTTTGAGATCCTCGGCCTTCATAGAAGTGGACATGTCGAGAACGAGCATGATATCGATACCCTCTGCGCTTCGCTGCACGCGTACATTCTGCAGCTGTGGACGTGCCAACGCCACGGTTACCAGCCCCACACCCAGAATCTGAAGAATCAGTACAAACCAGTTGCCATACCGACGCCAGTTGCCGGCGATACCTTTCAGGTCGCTGACATCGGAATAGGTTAGTACGGGTTGCCGGTGGCTACGCTGACGCCACCAGAAAATGGCAATTATCACAGGAATTATCAGCAGTGCCCAGAACCATTCGGGATTTTTCCAGATCATAACAAATTAACGTGACGTTTCTTCAGATCTTGTGGCGTCATCTTGCCCCACCGAATCATCATGACTCTTCTCGGGGGGATCACCTGCCTCTTGTCTCTCCTTCTCTTTTTCAGCTTGCTCGCGCTGCCTTTTCTCGCGTTTTCTTTGCTCGAAGGCTTCCTTTCGATGCTTTATTTCCGGACCATCGACATGGCGCGCCCGTTCCATAAACAAGCTTGCCGTCTCCAGGTCTTCATAGGCCTGATCGAGTGTAGGTGTAAACTTCGCGAATTTAACCATATCGGCTTCTGTGAGGACCTTCCGTGTGTATTCCATCATCTCACGATCCAGAGAATCAGAACGAAGGGCACGGATGAGTTCACCGCTGGTCATTTCAAGGGCCGGGATCAGGTTGACCCGCTCATAATACTGGCGCAGAGAATCACCCAATCGTGAATAAAACGGTTTGAACACCTTATTCAGCAAATCCGGATCATTCCGCAGGTGAATGAGCGATTCTTCGAGCTCTTCCAGGGGATCGATAAATATTTCCGGTTCGGGTTCCGGCTCCGGTTCGGGTTTCGGCTCCATTTTTTTCTTGCGGTAGTAGCGATAGGCGAGATAACCTATTATGAGAAGGATAATGAGACCCACAAAATAGGGCCATAACCCCCTGGAGAAATCATAAATCGGCTTTAGCGGCTTAAATTGTGCATTAGTCGTGTCCTTAACCTCACTTTTAAAATAAACTGGTACAGGCAGGAGATGACGTGCCGTGGTATCATTGCCGGAAACAAACGTTACCTGGACCGGTGCGATGAGGGTATCACGAAGACCAAAAAATTGCAATTTATAAACCAGGCTGTCGGAGTAAGGCCCCTTTTTATATCGTTTTTGATCCTGTATGACAAAATCATGTCCAAAATCCGTCGAATCCGGGAAAAGGATATCGTCGTAGGATTTATTTTCATGCGTCGTTATGATGTATTTAAACGTATCCCCGACTCTCAGGGAATCAATGTGCACGAAATTCTGAACCTGCTGAGCATGGAGGGCAGAAACCCCAAGCAGTATGATCCCGGTGAGTAAAAAAAATCGTCGCATGTAACGGATTATGTTCATCAGTATCGTCTGGCTCTGCTTACAAAAAACTTCATAAGCGGTTCCACAAACGACTCGTTGGTTTTGAGTGCCACATTATCCACCTTCATATGGAGAAAACTTTTCAATAGATCCTGTTTACGACGGAGACGGCGCGCCTTGTATTCCGTACGCACTTTTTTGCTGGAACTGTCCAGCCACAACACCTCTCCCGACTCCGCATCCTGCAGCGGAAGCAATCCCATATTTGGCAATTCGGCCTCCAGGGGATCTTCAATGTAAATATTCACGAGGTCATGTTTGTTATTGGTAATCTTCAGCGCCCTGGAAAAATCAGGGGATTGGAAGTCACTGGCAAGTATCACGATCGACCTTCTTTTGAGCAACTTATTTGCATAATTGAGAGCTTCTCCCACGTCGGTTCCCTTTCCGTTCGGTTTGACCGTAAACAGTTCCCTTATCAAACGAAGACCATGTTTGCGTCCCTTCCGCGGCGGGACGACCTTCTCGATCTTATCACTAAATAAGAGTAAACCGACCTTGTCGCTATTGTTGATCGCACTAAAGGCCAGCACGGCCGATAACTCCGCCAACAGATCCAGCTTCTTCTGATTTTGGCTGCCGAAAAAACCGCTGGGAGAAATGTCTACGCAAAGCATCAGGGTCTGTTCCCGCTCCTCTTCAAAAACCTTGATATGGGGCCGTCCTGTCCGGGCAGTCACATTCCAGTCGATCTGCCGGATATCATCACCAAACTGGTATTCTCTAACCTCCGAAAAAACCATACCCCGTCCCTTGAAAGCCGATTGGTATTCCCCCCCAAAAAGGTTCTGTACCAAACCTTTAGTCCGGATCTCAATTTGGCGTACTTTTCGAAATATATCGGGAGATATCATTGCCTGATTAGTCTGTAAAGCTCTGCCCTGATTTTCATCAGGCCATTAACGAGCCGTTTGTCTTATAAATTGCAATGATACGTATTAACGCTTTTTTTCAAAAATATTCCTATGTTTTACTGATTTTTTATGAGTCAGCATGAAATGCATCATTATTATTATTTCATTGATTTTTCACTTCTAAAGTAAAGGAAATTTTTCATGTTAATAGGAGTTCCCAGAGAAATAAAACCCCAGGAAAACAGGGTTGCACTAACCCCGGCCGGTGTTTTAGAATTAAAAAAACACGGGCATGACGTACTGATTGAAACCAATGCAGGGCTCGGAAGCGGCTTCCCAAATGAGAGTTATTCCCAGGTGGGTGCAGAGATTGTAGATACTGCCGGGGAAGTGTGGCATCGGGCCGCAATGATCATGAAGGTGAAGGAACCGATCAAAAGTGAACATCCCTATATGCGGGATGGACAGATTGTGTTCACTTACTTCCACTTTGCGGCCAGCGAAGAGCTTACCCATGCCGTTATGAATTCAGGCATTGTTGCTATAGCCTATGAAACAGTGGAACGGGCCGATCATTCGCTGCCCCTTCTTATCCCGATGAGCGAGGTTGCCGGCCGGATGGCTGTGCAGGAAGGCGCCAAATACCTGGAAAAAGCACAGGGAGGCCGTGGTATCCTTCTGGGTGGAATCCCGGGGGTACGTCCGGCTAATGTTCTTGTTCTTGGCGGCGGCATCGTTGGCGTGAATGCAGCCAAGATCGCAGCAGGCATGGGAGCAAACGTTACGATCATGGATATCAATGTGGCTCGTCTGCGTCATCTTGATGATTATATGGCACGCAACGTCACCACGCTCACCTCATCCGAACATCTGATCCGTCAAGAACTGCCGGCCTACGACCTGGTCATTGGTGCGGTTCTGATCCACGGAGCCAAGGCACCACGTCTTATCACCAAAGATATGCTCAAGCTCATGAAGCCGGGTTCAGTGATTGTGGATGTGGCTATCGATCAGGGTGGTTGCATTGAAACGGCACGACCAACCACGCACGAGGACCCGATCTTTGTGATCGATGATGTCATCCATTACTGCGTGGCCAATATGCCGGGTGCCGTACCGTTCACCTCTACCCTGGGCCTGACTAACGTCACCCTGCCCTACGCCATACAGATCGCCAACAAAGGCTGGCATAAAGCTGCATCAGATAACCGTGAACTTGAACGCGGCCTGAACATCGTTAATGGTGAGATTGTATATGCCGATGTGGCAAAAGCTTTCGATCTTAATTGGAAGGAAATCAACCAGGTCCTTAACTGATTTATTCCAGTTTCTTTTCCTCGATCACAGCGGGTTAGTCGTGATCATAAGGGATATTTTCATAATTGTTTAGCTGCGGTGCATTTAAAAATGCATCGCAGTTCATTATATACAACATAATTCGATATTTGTTACGTTAGCTGCCCGGACGATATCGTGTCGATGAATATCTTTCATTTGTTGCCACAATCCGGTGGCCCTGTTACTTTCAAATTACTGTTTAACCGGGACGAACGCTGAGCCGGATTGAAACCTTTACATCAGCATGGCTTTACAACATATTTCCCAGGCAGTCAGAGGTGCGATTCCTTTAGCAGAACTTGAGGAACACATCAGGAACCGACAGACTGTTAAGCTTGATCATTTCATCGGTTCTCTTTCTGCTTTTTTGATTCAACTTCTGCAGAAACAAGGCAGAAGCATGCTTGTGGTATGTCCAAATCATGAGGATGCCCAGTTTTTAAAGTCTGATCTGGAACAACTTGAGGTGGCTAACTCATTCCTGTTTAGCCCCACCTACCAGAAACCGTACGATACCAAACAGATTCCGGACCTCAACGCCACGGTCCAGCGTTCCGAGACGCTCGAATCCATCATTGAACAGGCTTCTAAGACAGTCGTCACCTCACCGGAAGCGTTGTTCGACAAGGTGGCTTCCCCGGATAGCTTCAGAAAGGCCACTATCCGGATTGAAAAAGGAGACCAGATTCCACCAGAGGAACTCGAAGCCTCACTGATCGATCAGGGGTACCGACATCTCTCCTTTGTAAATGAACCCGGTGAATTTGCCCTCCGCGGTGGCATCCTCGACATTTTTCCATTCTCAGGGGAGAACCCAATCCGCCTGGAGTTTTTTGGCGACGAAGTGGATTCCATCCGTGAGTTTGATGCCGACTCGCAGCGTTCTATCGCTTATCTCGATCACGCTCTCCTCGTTCCCAACGGCGATCAGCTCGACCAGGCAGAACGGCATAACATCTTCGAATATCTGTCTGATGATACGCTGATCATCCTGTTTAATCCACCCGTCCTCTTCAGTGAGTTGGACCAGCGATTTGATGACGCTAAGGAGAAGTATGAATCTCTGAAAAGGAAGGAGGATCTCACACCGCCGGAACGATTTTTCCTTGAACCGGGTGAGTTCAGATCGCACCTGAATGGAAAATCGCTGTTACTGATTGGCGGTTTAGCATCAGATTACCCGGTTGACGAGACGTTCGCCATCAACGCGGCGCCTCAACCCGATTTCAACTCTTCGGTCAAACTGCTCAAGAAGCACATGCAGGATCTCTCAAAGGAAGATATTCATACCTATATCCTCTCCGACAGCAAGGGGCAACACGACCGGTTTGAGGAACTTTTGGGTACGCCTTCTGACGACAACCGCTATTCCCTGTTGATCGAACCGCTTCACCGTGGGTTCCGTCTTCCGGATCAGAAAATTGCGGTCTATACCGATCACCAGATCTTCAACCGATACCATCGGCCGAGACTTAAATCACATAAAAGCCGTGGCGGCATCTCATTCAAGGAGTTGCGCGATCTGAACGTCGGTGATTACGTGGTGCATGTCGATTACGGCATCGGGAAGTTTGCCGGTTTCAAAAAGATAACAGTACGAGATGTCGTTCAGGAGTCGGTCATGCTGCGCTACCAGGATGACTCTATCCTCTACGTCAACGTCTCCAGCCTGCATAAACTGCAGAAGTATTCGGGCAAAGACGGCATTGCCCCGAAACTCACAAAGCTGGGCTCCGGCGAATGGGCGCGTAAAAAAGCCCGGACCAAGAGCCGTCTAAAGGATATCGCCCGTGACCTGATCCAATTGTATGCCAAGCGGAAAGCGCAAAAAGCGCACGCATTCAAAAACGACACGGCATGGCAGACGGAACTGGAAGCTTCGTTCGAGTTTGAAGAAACACCGGATCAGATGGCAGCCATCGAGGCGGTGAAGAAGGATATGGAAACAGCTACCCCGATGGATCGCCTCGTCTGCGGGGATGTCGGTTTCGGGAAAACAGAAGTAGCAATCCGGGCTGCATTCAAGACTGTGATGGATGGGAAGCAGGTGGCCGTGCTGGTCCCTACGACCATTCTTGCCGACCAGCACTACCAGACGTTCTCACGCAGGATGGCCAACTTTCCGGTATCAATCGATGTGATTTCCCGCTTCCGGAACCGGGCCGAGCAGAAGGATGTGCTTAAACGGACAGCTGAAGGCAAAGTCGATATTTTAATCGGCACGCACCGGATTACCTCGAAAGACGTTAAATTTAAGGATATTGGATTGCTTGTCGTGGATGAGGAACAACGGTTCGGGGTTTCGGTAAAAGAGAAACTGAAGGAGTTCCGGGCAACGGTTGATGTCCTCACGATGACCGCCACCCCCATTCCCCGTACCCTTCACATGTCGCTCATGGGAGCACGGGACCTGAGTATCATCAACACCCCACCGCCGAACCGGCAACCTGTTTATACGGAGATCCACAGCTTTGACTCGCAACTGATACGGGATGCCATCATGCAGGAGGTCTCGCGGGGCGGGCAAGTTTTTCTGATACACAATTTCGTGCATAACATCGCCGAGTACACGGATATGATCCAGAAACTGGTGCCTAATGTGCGCATAAAATTTGCACACGGACAGATGACCGGCAACCAGCTCGAACGCATCATCACCGACTTCTACCATCGCAAGTTCGACGTTCTGATATCGACCAACATCGTAGAAAACGGTATTGATATAGCGAATGCCAACACAATCATCATTAACCGGGCCGACCGTTTCGGTCTCTCCGAATTGCACCAGCTGCGGGGAAGAGTCGGCCGTTCTAACCGTAAGGCATTCTGTTACCTGATCACCCCCGATCTGCAGGACCTTAGCATGGACGCACGCAAACGACTCATCGCCCTTGAGGAGTTTAGCGATCTCGGGTCAGGATTCAACATCGCGATGCGGGACCTCGATATCCGCGGCGCGGGTGATGTGCTTGGAGCCGAACAAAGCGGATTCATCAATGAACTCGGCTTTGACCTGTACACCAAGATCCTCAACGATGCCATCCGTGAACTGAAAGAGACCGAGTTTAAGGGACTCTTCGATGAAGTAGAAACGGCCCTTGACGAGGCCGAGACCACCATCGAGTTTGATCATGAAGCCTTGCTTCCACAGGATTATATCAACGAAAATGTAGAACGGCTGAACATGTACCGGAAGCTGGCCGAGACCAACACACAGGACGAAATTGACGATTGGGTGAATGAACTAAGTGATCGTTTCGGGAAACTCCCTGATTCTGCTATGAACCTGGTAACCGCGGCAAGACTGAAATTGTTTGCTTCACGGCTTAATATTTGGAAGGTCACGATACGTGCCGGACGGATGTGGCTGCAGCTGCCCTCGACAAAAACCAGCGAAGGCAAAGCATTCTATGAAGATGACCGATTCCAGAAACTGCTCGCACTGATGCAGAATAAAGCGGCTGACCGCTGCAAGATCATTCAGAAGGATGATGCCGTACGCTTGAATATTTCTGATATTCCAAACATCGAGGCGGCCCTGAATTTCATGCAGGATTTGGTTCCCGGCAGGTCAGAAAAGGAATCAAGCCTTGCGTGATCATGAGACTTTAGGTAAAAAATAATCAGTATTTTATTGTATTTCAATAACTTACAAGACAACGAGTCCTATCGCCTGTAATACTTTCAATAATTTTTTATGATGAACGGAACCTTGCTTGATCATTATGCAGAGCTTCTCCGGGCCGGGGAGGTTGTGGCGTTTCCAACAGAAACAGTGTACGGTCTGGGTGCAGATGCATGGAATCCGGAAGCCGTTTTGAAAGTATTCTCCCTTAAAGGGCGACCCGCCGACAATCCGCTTATCGTTCATATCTCCTCCTTGTACATGCTCGAGGATTTTACCGATGAAATTCCCGACACCGCCAGAAAACTCATCGAGGTATTCTGGCCCGGCCCCCTGACCATGATCTTCAAAAAAAAGGAAAAGGTTTTGGATCTCATTACGGGGGGGCTTGATACGGTTGCCG
>Ga0102953_1001686_pt1 | contig 13811 bp, 14 predicted proteins | sample SalPon2A_C_D2_MG_FD_78509 | JGI IMG/M metagenome (GOLD analysis project Ga0102953, IMG submission 78509) | Soil microbial communities from South San Francisco under conditions of wetland restoration - Salt Pond MetaG R2A_C_D2_MG | ecosystem: Environmental > Terrestrial > Soil > Wetlands | place... | reverse complement strand
GTCTGCCAAGTGTTGTCTCCAATACGGTCGGCAAAGGCATCAAGGACCCGGCGGGTTTTCTTGAGCGCCTTTTTTTCGCATTGGGAAATGAAGGTTACCATCATGGTTGTTTACCGTTTAAGCTGGTTGTTTACCGTTTAAGCTGTTTGTTGACTGCCTTTAGTTTAAGCCGTTTGAACGATATCAAAAGCCGATCTTCCGTTTCGGCTTCTCGTCCTCGCTGAGCAATTGCCGGATCGCCTCGAATACAAGCCTGAAATTTTCATCATATTTTGCTTCCATGTCGTCAATTTTTCTTTTCAGGTCAGCGTGAGTGGCGAGAATCTTGCGCAATTTGACGAATGCTTTGATAATTTCGATGTTGACCTGGATGGCTCTCTCACTGTTCAAAACGCTGGAAAGCATTGCGACTCCATGCTCAGTGAAGGCAAAGGGCATGGTCCTTGCGTACTTCAGAGGTTCGAGGTCATCACAAATTGTGATAACCTCATCGCGTTCCGTTCGATTAAGCTGGAACATGAATTCTGATTGGTTTCACTCTGTATTCATAATTCTTACTTCTGAATTTCAAAACCCGATCTTCCGTTTTGGATTTTCATCTTCCGTGAGCAGCCGTTTAATGGCACCAAAAACAATTTGAAAATTTTCGTCATGGTCTGCGAGTCGTTTTTCAAGTTCGTCCAGACGGTGAACGAACTGTTTATGACCGGCCAGTATTTCCCGAAGTTGCACAAATGCCCTTACGACAAAAATGGAGACTTCCACAGCCTGCTTGCTATTCAGTACAGTTGCCGCCATAATCGCACCATGTTCGGTAAAGACAAAAGGCAACGTCCGTCTTCCTCCATGCCCGGGCAGGTCACTTGAAGTCGCAATTTGCGACCTCAAGTGGGCATATTCCTCCTTGGTCAGCCGAAACATGAAGTCATCCGGGAAACGGTCGATATTGCGTCGCACCTGCTCGTTCAATCGTTTGGTCAGAACCCCGTACAACTCTGAGAGGTCGGAATCCAGAATGACCTTTTTCCCCCTGACAAAATAAATCTGATTTGTAATTGCCTCTGTAGATACGAGATTATTCACTTCTTTCCTCCTTGTGTCTCACTGCCAACTCTTTCACATGGTTAAACATAGCATCCAACGCCTTGTGATCGGCAAAGGCTTGGAGGCATTGCTGGCGGAACTCCTGCTCGGTGGCGTTTTCTTTGGCGCAGATAAAAGACCAGGGTAAAACGATGGCATCTTTCACCAGATCGGCGACATCAAACACCAGAGCACCTCGACGGGTTTTGCCGTGCATAACGGCAAAACCATGAGGGATACCCAATACCCAGAGAGTGCTGGCGGCAAGACCATAGGCAAGATAGTTGCCATGATTGAGAAAACCGTTGGCCTTGTCGGTTGCTTCCCTTTCTCTGACAAAATCGGCCATATTGTTATTCCGAGCGGCAAATTTATAGAGCTGTTTAGTCAGTTTGGCCTCGGTGGCCAAAAGATAGGAAGTTTTTGTGGCGGTGGCTATTTGGGTGTGGCAGGCGTCAAGAGCATCGGCAATTACAGGATCAGCAGCGTCAAAGCCGGCAAGCATCAGTTCTCGGTCTTTGCACCAGACCTGCCGCAGATAGTCGATACGGGCGTGTTGCAATGTCTTGGCAGCTTGCAGACGCTGCTCGTCATCAAACCAGAAAGAGAGCCACCCTTGCAGGTATTCCGTGGGCCGGTATTCGCTTTGCGGGGTCAGCCATTCGATCTCATTGCCCATGTAAAGCGGTGTGCCTCCACCACCGCAGAAACCAAAGAGCACACCCGCTTGGGCCAGCATACGTGCCGCCGCCTGGGTTATGGAGGTGCCGTTGCCCAAGAGAATAACCGTGGTATTGGCAATGGGAATATTAAAGTAGAGATTGTCTTTTTTTGCTTCGGTAAGATAAAGCACCCGTCCATCTTTCTGCATGACCCGGCAATGCTCCAGGTAGTACATATTGGCACGTTTGGAGTGCAGGATTGTTTTTAAGTCCGACGGTGACAAATCATCCATTCTTATTACCTCTCTCAGCTCAACAAATTAATGACCAGCCTGATGATCAAATCCTTTTGCCGTGGGTCGCTCTCGGCAATTAATAGTGCCATGGTGACCAAGACCTTGGCATCGACACCTGATCGTTCCAGCAAATCGTTTTCTTGCAAATAGATTACAAAAAGAAAAGCACCAATCCGCTTATTTCCATCACTGAAAGGATGGTCTTTGATGACAAAGTAGAGAAGATGAGCGGCCTTTTCCTCTATGCTGGGGTAGAGCTCCTTGCCATCAAAGGTCTGCTCGATATTTCCCAAAATTCCCTGTAAGTTTTTCCCCCGCTCCTGCCCAAAGAGACCAGTCGCTTCCCCTCTGGAAACAAGTGTATTTTTTAAGATTACAATTGCTTTCTTTGCCTTCTCATAGGCAAGGGCTATTTGAGGTTGATGCCTCTTTTTCGGCAGCGCCAGTCTATCTTCGTCGTATTGGAGAAGGAGCGTCCAGGTTTTGGCATATCGGGTGACAATATTTAAAACCACCCGGCCCTCTTCATTAGTATTAATTTCCATGTCCATTGTCCCTCTATTCAATCATCTCACTGACTGAAAACATTCCATTCTGTCAACACAATCAGTAAGACACTTTCCCCTTCCTATTTTCCACCTTTTAGCCTTTTTCTTCTTCCCGGCTCGGTCAGATAGTTTTCAGGACTGACCACCGTGTTAACGGTCTCAGCCTCAAGATTTTTCCAGGCATCACCAGAAATTTTCAGCCTGTCCAAGCTAACGAAATATAATCCTCAGCCCGATCATGATAATACGATATTTCCGTTCCCTGCACCTTCAGCTTAGCCACGTCTTTCAGGCGTTGACGGCCTTCCAAGTTTCACTTATTTCCTGTTCTTCTTTCTCGATTTTTTCGCCATTTTTTTCTTAGAGCGCTTGGCGGTTTTTTTCTTTTTCCGGACCTTCTTATCATCGAAGAACGGTAATGGCCTTGGGGCATCGCGTTCCTCGTTAAAGCAGGCAAACCAGGAAAGATGCCCGTGGACGTCGGCAGGAATGCGGAGGTCTGTCTTTTGGCGCAGGTCATCAAGGACCTCTTCCACCGTCTTTTTGTTATCTCTCTCAATCTCCTCCAACCCGACATACCCTTCAAAAATAAGCCCCCGTGCATAGGCATCCCGAATGACCTCCATGGCCCCTTCCGGGTGAATATCGGCAATGCAGGCGGCCACATTGCTCCAGAAATAGCCATCCTCTTCCGCCTCCTCTCCGGTAAAGAGCCCTGTGAGGAAATCAAGGACCTCCTGTCTTTCGACAACGCCCCTGGCCACTGCAAAGGTCATGGCCTCAACGGCAGAGCCGCGCACGAACTCGTAGGCATCTTGGTTCAAGACCAGTTTTTTGATCTCATCCAGAGAGCCGTTGCAGGTCTGAACCAGAAGAGCCGGCAGGGTGCCGGTCACCATGTCACCCCAAAGATCATCAAGATAATCGTCAGAGACAAGAAAGGCCTTGATAATCGGCAGATGAGCGGCTGGTTCCTGAAAATGAGCAAGCAGCGTGACTGCGTAGGTATTGGCGAAATGATCGGCGTCAAGATATTCTTCGGGGTCTGCGGCCAGATCCTCCAATATCTTGATGAGATGGGATGTTATCTCTTTTTGAAGGGCGACGGCCTCCTCAACCTCATCCCGCTTATACTTGCCGTCATAGAGGTCAAATGCTGCGATCAATTCATTGATCCTGCTTTCATATTCCATTTTTCATGCACCTTTCTTTCAGGGTTAACTGCGTTTGGTTAACTGCTTTTGGTTTGAACCGTTTAAACCGCTGGAACCGTTTGAACCGTTTGAACCGTTTGAACCGTTTGAACCGTTTGAACCGTTTGAACCGTTTGAACTGCTTAATAAATAACAATATTCGTATAATTATCAATTGTTTTATTGGTTTTTTGGTAGTGGTCAGAGATTCGGCATTCCAGCAAATAATTCGCTCGTCTATGCCTGGGCCTCGTTCTGGGAACGACCTTTGGTTTGGGCTTCGCCAAAATATCGATCTTTTTGACTTGAGACTGCGGTGACCGCAATGTCCTGGACTTTGCTGTAGGCCTTTTCCAACTGGGCCGAGAGTTGCTCAATTTGCTTTCTCTGCTCAGAGGCAAGTTGTTCCAGGGCCTGAATTTTCGTGGTGAGAACATTTTTCTCACCTTCAGAGGTCTTGCTCAGTAACTCAACAGTTCTGGCCATCTCTGCATTCAGACAGTCGGTGGCTTCTTTGACAGATTTCTTCACCGCCTCTTGCAGTTCTGCCGGAAATTTTTCGACTTGGACCTCCAGCGAGACGATTCTCTTTTCCTCCTGAGCTACCGCTGCTTCACGCTCTTTGAGTTCCAATTCCTTACCTGCTGTTTTTTGCTCAAAGGCTTCTTTTTTCTGGGCAAGTTCTTTTTCAAGCCGACAGATTTCATCATTGAGGGCATTGGTTTTCTTCTCACGCTCCCTGACTATTTTATAGTCATATTCTTCCTGTTCGCGCCGACGAAGTTTCTGATATTGCTCCCGTTCTTCTTGCATTTTGGCAGTATAGACTTTTTTCTCTTGCTCCCAGGCAGCCTTTGCCTGGTTGATTTCATCATCAAAAACTTCCCGTTTCTGCTTCTGCGTTTCCAGCAGCGCCGCTAAGGCATAGGCAGAACGTTCAATTTCAAAAATTTCTTTGAGCTCTTCCTCTTTGGCGATGATAGCCTCTTTGACTTTGGCATACCGAACCGCCTCCTGTTCCATTTTGACGGCGATATCCGCCAGCGCTGCATTCAACCCGGTTTTTAATGCATTGATACCGTCAATCACCTTATTTGCGGCAATTGACTCAGCGGTAGCGACAACCTCTTTGTTTTTTTTGACCTCTTTTTCCTTCTCCGGATTAAGAGCTTTACGATCATTTGCCTCCATTTGTTCCTTTAGTTGGGCATAGGCCTCAAGTATCTCTTTCTTGGTGTTTGATGCTGATACGTTTGGGGTTTCATTATTTTTGGTTTCCATTTATTGTTTCCTCCCAGTTAATTGTTTGTGCATATAACAGCGTTTTGTTTGAACGGTTTGAACAGCTTAAACGGCTCAAATGGTTTGGTTTTTGAAAACCATACCAGCCGACCTGGGACAAATAGCGTCTGAGGTTATAAAAAATTATTTGACGCTGAAATTTACTGTCTAATTCGTAAAAATGACGGGAATTTAGGAATGCCTGAAGAATACAGGCCGTAATATTTGAAGGTGATTGTGGCACCGATGGACGGCGGACTCTCTCGTTCTGCGTCGCTAAAACCGGTGCCGATTTTAAACTGGATGCCATTGGGCAGTTGTACCAGGAGGGAACCAAGCCGGCCCTCGTTTTTCCCGGAACCCGGCAGCTGAGCGATCACCACCGCCTCCGTATCCAAGTAGCTTTTGACTTTCAGGATTTGAGCGCTTCTTCCCCTGGCATAGAGCGCATCAGGCCTTCTGACAATCAGACCTTCACCACCCAACTTTTCCACCCTGGCAAGTTCGCTTTTAAGTTCCTGCGTATTGTGAACCGGCTGTTGCGTGATGATAAAGGCATAATCGGCAGGGTGCGCAGCAAACCAGGCCTTGGCTATCTCCAGTCGATCCGTAAAACCTCCTTCAGCCTCCGGCACATCAAAGATCGCAAACTTGAGGGTCAGCCAGCCGCTATGCGCCTTCTGTTTTCTGACGATCCCACTAGTTTTTTCAAAAGTGCCGCGACCTCCCCAAAGCTCACCCTCCAAGGCAAATTTCGGAAAATTTTTGGTAAACTCAGGCGGCGGCTGAAACAAATTGCCCTGTTTGGACAGAAGCCGCTCTCCGTCCCAGTAGCCCCGGACGCCGTCAAGTTTTTCGCTGACCAGCCAGCCGGAGATGTCGATGTTCTCCTCATACACTTGGGGCAACATGATATCTAGGGCAAAGGCATCACCTGCGGGCGGGCAGGCACACAGCTGCAGAAAAAGGCAAATAAAAAGGCAATGACGCATGTGAAACTTCCTTTATAAGTGTAATTCGTGATTGACAATGACTTTTTCAACCATAGATAAACCCCATATTCAATTAAAATCCAGGGTGTTTCATCGTCCAATAATATTAGGGGGCACCCCCGCACCTTTGCTTGACAGCTTCCGGGCACTCCTATATCTTGAAGAAAAAGTCACGAAATGTTGTTGGATCTGTTCTCCAAGGAAATCACCATGCCGCACACCGTGCCCGATTTCATCAAAGCCCTGATGAACCCTGAGCATTACCCACATCCAGTAGAACAAGTCAAACTGATTCAGACCCACATTTCCTATGTGCTTATTGCCGGCGCTTTTGTGTATAAAGTCAAGAAACCAGTCAACTTCGGCTTTCTGGATTTTTCCAGCCTGGATAAACGAAAACATTTTTGCGAAGAAGAGCTCAAACTCAACAGAAGACTCTGCCCCTCCATCTATCTTGAAGTCGTGCCGGTCAAGCATTCGGAAAAAGGCTATAGCATCAGTGGCCCAGGAGAGACCATCGATTACTGTGTCAAAATGATCCATATGCCCGACAAATGCATGATGGGAAATGTAATAGCCGCAGGACAACTTAACAAAAAGCATATTGATGCTATTGTCGAAGTCCTTGAACCATTTTATGCAACCGCACTGACAAGCGATGAAATTAATCAAAACGGCAACGCCGAGGCCATTGGCGTCAACGTAATTGAAAACTTTACCCAGACCGAGCAATACATTGGCTGCTCCGCCTTGAGCCAAGCTGAATTCGATGCCATTAGCAGCTATTCAAGGCTTTTTTTAGAGAAAAAACATGTGTTTGAAAGACGTATTGCCCTCGGCAAAATTAGAGATTGTCACGGCGACCTCCATTCGGCTAATATCTGCCTGGCAGACCAGGTCTATATCTACGATTGTATTGAGTTTAATACCCGTTTTCGCTATTGTGATATTGCCAGTGATCTGGCCTTTCTCGCCATGGACCTTGACTATAATAACCTGCAGGAGCTCTCTGCCTATCTGATTAACCGCTACATTGAAGACTCCGGCGACACGGAACTCAACGAAGTCCTTAATTTTTACAAATGCTACCGGGCTTCCGTACGCGGAAAAATCGGTCTGCTTACCGCCCACGAGCCTGAGGTAGACGAAGAAACACGAGAGACCGCCATGAAGCAGGCGACCCAATATTATCTTCTCGCTCAGCAGTATGCCAGAACTTGTAAAGCCGCTTGAACGGCTTGAACAGCTTGAACGGTTTGAACGGTTTGAACAATAGGATAACTTTATGAACCAGAACTCCTCTGAAATTATCGTTTTTTTCGGCATGATTGCCACCGGCAAAAGCACCCTGGCAAAATTATGGGCCGAAACCCATGGCATGCGCTACTACAACTCCGATGTCATCAGAAAAGATCTGGCCGGCAACGCTGCCCGACGCTCCGGCAAAAGTTCTTTCGGGCACGGCATCTATTCCAGTGATTTCACCAGAAAAACCTACGTCCGGATGCTGGAAGAGGCTGATTCAGCGATTCAAAACAAGCGTTCGGTTGTCCTGGATGCTTCATACGCATCCAGAGACAACCGCCTGGCAGTTATTTCCCTGGCGGAAAAGCATCATGTGCCCGTCCGCTTCGTCTACTGCACCTGTCCTGAAAATGTGATGCGTCGACGCATGGAGGCCCGCGCCCAAGACCTTCAGGCGGTTTCCGATGGCCGCTGGGAAATTTACCAGAAACAAAAAACCTTTTTTGAACCTCCCGCCCACCTTGGCAAACTGCTGGTCACTATCGACACTTCAGATGAACCAGAACAGTTGCTTAAAAAGCTAAAACCCCTTATAGTTGGCCGGTAATTTAATTGAATGTGCTGATTCGTTTGTTGGGCCTTAACCACTTATACGTACTCAGTTAACCGCTAAACCTGTGGACAGGTAACCAATATTCCAACGAGGAGATACTATGAAAGCCCTTATCTGCGGCTCTTTTGCTTTTGACAATATCATGGTCTTTAATGACCGGTTTAAAAACCATATCCTGCCCGATAAGGTGCATATCTTAAACGTCAGTTTTCTGGTGCCGGAAATGCGACGGGAGTTCGGAGGCTGCGCCGGAAACATCGCCTACAATCTCCATCTGTTGGGCGGTAATGCCGCGCCCATGGGTACGGTTGGTCAGGATTTTACCCCCTATGCTGAGTGGATGGACGAATGCGGAGTGGACCGGACTTATGTTACCACGGTCGACGGGACCTTTACCGCCCAGGCCTTTGTGACAACTGACCTGGACGACAACCAGATCACCGCTTTTCATCCCGGAGCAATGAATTTTGCTCATCACAACAAAGTCAGCTCGGCCTCCAACGTCAGTGTAGGCATGGTTTCTCCCGATGGACGTGAAGGGATGATTGAGCATGCCCAGCAGTTTGCCGATGCCGGTATTCCCTTTGTTTTTGACCCAGGCCAGGGGTTGCCAATGTTCAGCGGTGAGGAGCTAACAAACTTTATCGAGCTTGCCGACTGGCTGACAGTCAATGATTACGAATGGCAGTTGATACAGGAACGAACGGGTTTCAATGAGCTGCAGATTACTGAAAGGGTCAAAGCGCTGATTGTCACCAGAGGTGGAAAAGGCTCTATAATTTGTACACAAAACGACCGAATCGATATCCCGATTGCCAAAACCCGCGCCTTAAATGATCCTACCGGTTGCGGTGATGCTTATCGGGCCGGGCTTTTATACGGCATTATGAATAATCTGGATTGGGCGACAACCGGAAGACTTGCCGCAATTCTCGGGGCTGCCAAAATAGAGGAGCACGGCACTCAGAACCACCATTTTGACTTGCAGGAAATCAAAGACCGGTTTAAAGAAAACTTTGGCTATGATTTAACCTGAAAAATAGAGAGAACAACTGAAGAGTACTTCGACACATAAATTCTCAATTTTTACAACTCATGTACCTGGAGCAATGCAATGTACACCCGTGTTTACCTGTTGCGCTTTCCCAAAGACACTATAGATCAGCCAATTATCTGCAACCTTGTAAAAGAATATGATCTTGAGTTCAATATCCTGAAGGCCGATATTTTTTTACAACAGGATGGGCTGATGGTGATTGAGTTAACCGGCCATAAAAAAAACGTTACCGCCGGACTCAAGTACCTGCGCAGCCTGGAGGTGTCCGTCGAAACGCTGGCTACAGTTATTCACCGGGATGGAGAGAAGTGTTTTCAATGCGGGGCCTGCACCGGGGTCTGTCCCACAGGCGCCCTGTCTATCAGCAGACCGGATATGTCCGTTCCGTTTCTCCCCGAAAAATGCACCGGATGCGGGCTTTGCGTAACTATCTGCCCGGTGCGGGCAATGGAAATTTCACTGGATCGTACTATACGGGAAATCGGTTAATCCAAAAAAGATTCGGCGCTCTGTGAGTAGTTATCTTCAAAACAATGATTCTATTATTGCCGTAATCAATTTAAGCTGGTCGCGGGAGAGCCCAAGAAACTCAAGACCACATCTGCGCAGCCCGTCACCATCATCAACAGAATCAATTTTGCAATCAGAAGCAATCCTGACAGAGACATTGGCAAGACCCATGCTCAGTGCAAACAAATTAATGACCGCTTTGTCATGAATCCTGTCTTCCAGACCTCTGCCCCGGTACGAAAAGGCCAGCCCTTTTTCACTGATATCGAGAATCCGCTCAGAAGCTATCTTTTCCGGCAACAAAACCACCGAGGTCCTTTCGCGGACCGGAAACCGTCGACAACCCCTTGACTCACTAAATAAATAATTTGACTGCATCAATCCGACACCCTTTTGATGAGTTTGCGGCGTACAACCCTACTGTACGCCATTTCCTGCACCAAGCAATAACTTTTCTGGTGCGTTATGGATGAAGCCTTTTGTTTAATGCTCGCATTCGCATTTTATTTGCTTAGTAAATTCCAGGTCTTTTCTGCTTCTATCCACCATTTTTTCTTCCACTTGATTTTTATTGAGACCCATTAATATTCTGTAGGCATTATATTTGGTCTTGCAGAAATAGATATCAAAGGGATCTTTTTGGTCATGAGATCGGTAAATTCGCACCCCTGGAACTGCATCGAGCTGAATGTATTCAGATTCCATATTAACCAGCAGGGGTTCAATATCGTATTTATTCTGCCAGGGGATACAGGCCCCTTCCATGGTCAGATCGATATCCATGATTGACCTGATTTTTTCAGTCACCCCTCCGACTGCCAAAATGATGTCCCCTGTAAGAGAACCGGTTATGCCGTATTTCTGGTTCACCGGCTGCTGGATATAGTCTGAGATCAAACCGACGTCCATTGCCACGGAGGCACTATCACCCTCTACGCCGCCATGGGCCTGGACATACTCAATATGCATTTCACAGCCCACATACGGGGATTTTACCTTGCGCATGAGTCTTTTTATGGAGGCCCTTACGTTTTGCGCTGCAGCATTGGCGATGTCACCGATCTTACCAGGCGCCGTTATGATGTCTGAGCCCCCGGTGTTGATCTGGCAGTGTATTGGCAAAGGCTGGCCGAACATCTGGCCGCTGGCCCTTGAATTGATAACCGCCAGACCAACAACATATCCGATTGAATCGGTCATTGAGGTGATATATTTTTTCAGGTCCTTTTTATGCTCAATGATTTCCTTTGAGACAGCACCTTCAAGACTCAAGTGTTCTTTTAAGGCCGTTCTAATGTGTTTTGGCTCTACCAGTTCAGAGTTATCAATAATTGCTTCAAGCTCTGCTGTCTTCAGTACTCCATTGATCGGTCTTAATATACAACTGAGTTTGCCGTCCGAACTTCGGCAGCGCAATTCCTTAATGATTTCAGCGATTGCATTTCTTGAAAACTCACGGACTGTTAACTCATAATCAATTGGCAGTGTTTTACCGTAGATCTGTTCACTTCTTTTTCTGACCCCAGCATTTCCTTCCTTTTCAAAAACCTGGCCCCACGTGCTTTCAAACTCCTGCTCCAGATTAACAATTTCCTGTTTAATATACTGTGCCACCTGTTTTACTGTATCATCAGTTTCGGGCACAGCAGCCTCCATCTGAATTATTTCGCCCTTTGCTTCGATTCTGCTTAAGAATGCCCCATCACCTTCCTCCTGAAGGTGCATGAGAGTATCATGGTTACAGCAGGCTATAATTATATTGTCTGCCTTAAGAAAGCTCTCAGAACGGTCAGCCGCACCGCTCCCAGTGTCTTTTCCACCCTCAAGCATGTATTGTTTATTTTGCATGATCTCTAGAAGGCTGTACAAATATCTGGTCCTGACCAGAGTCTTTAACTCATCAATGTATATTATAGGCGCCTTTGCATGAGCGCCAAGGTAGGCCCTTTTGTGAATAGGGGTCTGCATGTTGCCGGACTGATATGGGTCATGGAGGAACCCACCCTTCATGCTTTTAGAATTGGGTTCAGAAACATTGACCATAAGATCTGTATCTTTCCGTGGGTCATAAAGGAGTTCTGGAACTATGTCTGCAATATGTTTCACAGACATCATCTTGTTCTGAAGGGTTTCCCGCTGGATTTTTTCCTGAACCTGGTGGTTGTTTTCCTGAATGAACATAAATATTGCGCCAATTCCTGCCAGACCGGTGGCAATAAAAAGAGGGGGGTAATAGATTCCACCGATAATACTGAGACAGGCGCCCCATATCAGGACCTTTTTAACCTTTCGTACTGAGGCAATCAGCTCGGTCAAAGAAAATTCTTCAACACTTGTTTTTGCCTCTTCTATCTCCGATCTGATCTTTGCCAGATAGTTGTCAATTTTTTCAGGATTTTCATAGGCAAACCGAACGTGATTGCTGTCTTTTCCAGGGAAAGCCACAATAGCCTCTCGGGGCCTGATGTAATCTCCAACGGATCTTTCCAGGACATCTTTAAACATACCGGCCAACAGGGATTTGCCGGTGCCTGGCCTACCAACCATCAGCATATGTCCCCGGTTCTGGGCAATCTTGCGAATGGCTTTTTTTGCCTTATCTTGAAAGATAACCTTTTCTATTGGATCGTCCGGCACCTGTATTTGGGACGTATCTTCGATATAGTTCAGACGTTTTTCAAGATTGTCAGGATAAAGTAATATTTCCTTGATCCATTTATAATCATTCTCGTTGTAGACGTTAGACATCTTGAAAACCTCTCATCGAATCCAGCAGATAGAACTTACCGACATCAGAGTTCGTGGTCTTTTTGATGATCTCTGAATAAACTCGGGGAACGCGGTCTTTGATTGGGTCAAGCGCTTTAGCATCATGCATAACAGAAATATTTGTAAACAGTTTGTGCTGCCCAGATTCGGCAATTGGAACATAAGTAAAATAAACGATGCTCTGATTAGTGTTCAGAGTTTCAGTGATGCCCTCAATTTCACTGGGGTCTATGTGCTGGGAGTACATCATATTGCGGTAAACCATAGGCAGATTTTTTTCGGAATAATTCTGTTCATACTTCGCTGTAAAAAACAGTTTCAACGGTTTTGCCTCGCCCTTAACACAGAGGTTCAGGGCTTTCTTGAGTTCTGGATCAGTTTGTATGGATTGCTCAAAGAGGTGCAGACAATTAATCAGTGATATGTCATCGACCCAGTAATCAACTCTGTAATCAGGGGTCAAAACGCAATATTTAGTTTGATTGTTTTGGAAACACTTGATCAGAGGATACGCATTATTTGTATTAAAAGATTCAAAAGGATACCCCCTGAAATCAAACAATCCGTCCTGGAAATAGGCCTTTTTGATGGTCATCTTTGCTTTTTTTGTCAACGAGTTCAGAATAAAATTTATTTTGTCATCAACACTGCCCTTCAACTGAATCTGATATCTATTTCCATCAATACCTTCACCGATCGCGGTTATTTCCCTGACTTTGCTCCTGTCAAGAGCTGAAACGTTTTTCTGGATCGGCTTAAAAGACAAAAGTTGTTCATTAATCCTTATTAAATGTTGATTCAAAAAGTCATCTTTAAATGACGGGTGATCAAGTTTGGGTGTTAACAGAATATCTTCGGTAAAAGCATCTTCATCATCTGATAGCTTTTTTTTCCAGAAGGCCAGTTTATTGAAAAAGCGCTTTATTATCCCTGCTGGGGGAACTTTATAATGCACTTTGCATCCTATCACGCTTTCTTCCATTTCAATCGGAACCGGGCTGATAAGATACTTGGCAATCTCTGATATCTTGTATTCAGTTACCGGTCCAGAAATCTCTTTCCGGGCGACAGTGTTCAGGTCAAAATTACTGCCTGTTCCTTCCGAAATTATCCAGACTTTGTTCTTTACGCTGCTGATGTTCCTAGGGGTCGTCATATTCATAGCAGTAACAATATCTTCTTATAGTTTGATAACTGCGAGCAGGTTCACTGCACGATTGTCTCTTTTCAGTATAGCATTAATCCATTATATCACGATAACATGATTTACATAAAATCTTAAAATGTGCGTTTACTGATTAAAAAACAAAAAAATGCCCCAGTTCCACTGAGGCATTTGTGAGGCTTATTGGGCCTGGCCTCACAAACGCCGGGATGCTGGGGCACATGGGGGTATATTAATACTTGCCAAACTCCTGGTCATCTAAGGCAATTACTTCACTTGGTTTAGGGCAATGTGAAGCTGGAGAAGGTTCTCCCCAACCCTTAGGCGCCTCATGTTCACTGGCAACCGGATGTGGCAGAGCTCGGTGTGTCGTAGAGGCCAGCTGGGTTCCGCCTTT
>Ga0102953_1001685_pt1 | contig 13822 bp, 14 predicted proteins | sample SalPon2A_C_D2_MG_FD_78509 | JGI IMG/M metagenome (GOLD analysis project Ga0102953, IMG submission 78509) | Soil microbial communities from South San Francisco under conditions of wetland restoration - Salt Pond MetaG R2A_C_D2_MG | ecosystem: Environmental > Terrestrial > Soil > Wetlands | place... | reverse complement strand
GAGCTCGACAAGTAGCTGGGCGGCAGGACTTCGTCTTCGGAGGCGGTGCCCAACATGCTCGAGACCTACCAGGAGATGCGTACGCGGGAACTTAGCGAAGCCGTCAAGTATTGGCTTGGAGCGGTCGAGCATCACGCAGCGGAGGCCACTAATCCGCGGCAACGCAGCGGCGGAGATTGGCAATTTCTTGGATCTGAGGCCTTCCTGGGCACCCAATTGCTGAAAGACATCTACTACTTGCGCACGGCACTTGTTAAGACGAGTAACACGAAACACTGACCAGATCTTGGACGTATCAACCGGCGGGAAGGTGAATACGATTTTCGCGGGAGAGGAAGGGATGTAATGAGTCGCTTGGAGGTGACTATGACTACTTCCAAATTCAGCATTTCCGAATGGCTTGATATCAGTCTCGCGCAGCTCTTACAGTGCGCGTGGGTAGCCATGGTTTTTGCGTTTGCAATCTGGCTGTGGCCCGATGGTGTTCTCGAAATGCACCTTGCAGACATCGGCTTCGGGACGGCGCTGTCCGCGGTCGGATCTTTGGTGCTGTTGGCGCTAGGCATTGTGGCCGTCTATTTTGTAGCGGTAGTACCCTTCTTGAGGGCCTACGACGAATTTATTTGGGAACAACGCGACTAGCCATCCGGGTAGTCGCGCCCCGTCGCGCTCCGCAGGCAGCTATCAAACCAGGCAACTCTTCCCGCGCGTGCAATGGCACTGGAGATTTCCAATGGCGGCGGGAATCGCAATTGAGACGTCCCGAGATAGTCTTGCACGTCAATGGACTATCGCGGCGCCTTTGATACCTCTTGCAATGCCTCCAAACAGCCAACCGCGCGCACTTCAGCAGTTTCTGTTCTTTCACAGATGGCTTGGTAATCGAGGTTCTAGATACCGTGGAAGAGCGAACAAAAGCTCTGTTCCTGTCAAGGACTGTCTTGGAGCCGAAAAAATCAGCCGAATTAGTCCATTTGGACAATTGTTGCTCGCGTTTGCGCGGTGTAGCGTGTTCGCGAGAGGTGCTTATGCAGACTTTCAAGACAGGCTACTCCGAGTGGGCTGGCATCGGCGTCGCGTTTGTTTGGCAACTGGCCCTCGTCGTCGGATTCTTCGCCCTGGCCATCTGGTTGTGGCCAGTTGGCCTGATGGAAACCCCGCTCCCTGAGTTCACGCTGGGACACGTTGTCCGCGCTGCCGTCTCGGTTACGTTCCTGTCGGTCGGTATCACGAGCCTGTACCTTGTAGTGGTGGTGCCGCTCGTGCGCGGCTACGCCGAGCTATATTCGCGGCACCACAATTAGCTTCGTGGCGGGCAGTCGCCGCGTCGTAACCTTTTCGACGTAGATCGCCTTGCGCCGTCTTCCCGGTGCATTGCTTCGTCGCCCTGCCGCGCTCACTCATCGCACCTCGATTTGCGCTTCCACCAACCGCAACGCGTGACCACGCTCAGTCGATACTTCCCGCGCCTGAGGTGCGTTCCTTCGTTTCCGGTCGAGTTGGCGAAGGCTCACACCAGCGCTGCCAAGTGACCGAGCGTCCGGCGCTCGGGCGCTGCTCAGGGTGTGGCCACCACGAGACTGGTGACGCTCTCCGACGGCAGCGTCACGCTGAGCCCGGCGCTGCTATACGGAGCGGTTATCGGCTGATCGAATGATCCATCGACGGTCACGCGGCCAGATACGAGCGTGGGCGGGCTTGCGCGTACTGGGTTGAGACGAATCGTGCGCGCGGTGCCAGCGGTGTTGAGCAGGATCACCGACGTGTTGCCGTCGGGGCGAGCAAAGGCAAGCACGAGCACATTCGCGTCGCCCGATTCCGACTCGAGCAGACGGGCGCCGGGAGGGATGAAGTTGGCAAACTGCTTGAGCACGTAGAACGACGGGTAGCGCACACCCGTCGGAGAGACGACCGCATCGTAACCGACGAGCGACCAGTGGTACACACGAGTCGCGTGTGACCATGCGATGGCGCGGTAGTAGCTCAGGGCGTAGTCCCACGCCGTGCCCCAGGTCTCAGGCAGCAAGAAGTGCGTTCCACCAAAGCAACCGGACGGCAGCGCGCAGTATCCAACTTCGGTTGCCCACACCGGCTTGCCGGCAGCTTCGGCGACCTGACGTATCGCGTCGTAGTCTGCGAAGTTGTCGCTCCACCACGTATGGTACGAGACCGCAGCGGTGCGCTGCGCAAGGCTCGGACTCGCCAGCCAGACCGCTGCCCATTCGGCTGCGCCAGTCGGCGTATGGAAATTCGGACCATGGAGCTGAACATCCGTTAAGCCAATGCCATCGAGCCGAGCAAGCACCGCGAGAGCCGCGTCGCGCAGCGCTTGCGGGCTCGGGTACTGAATCTGCGCCTCGATGGCCGGCTCGTTCTGCACCTCAGTCACGTGCTGCGGCACGCCGTGATTGATCATGTTCTGCAGGTAGGTAGCGATGCTCTCTCCGAGCTCGGGGTACATTGCGGGCGCGATGTGGCGCGGGCTGCCGTCAGCGAGCCAATCGCTCACATCCCAGACTCCGAGCTCGACGTCGATGCCGCGGCCAGCCAGAAACTGCGCGAAGGGCACGTCGTGCCAGGGCGTGATAGCGTCGTTGCTCAAGAGAGCACTCCAGTCGACGACGGTCGGGTCCGCGTTGTCATTCACGGGCTCCCAAAGATTGAACCACGACACCAGTCGTATGTAGTGGAGATCTAGCTCGTCGAATACAAAGCTCACTGAATTCCAGTCCCAGCCCAAGTCGCTGGCGAATGGAAAGGCAAATGCAGCCGCTCCGACTCCGTCGAGGACTTGAAACGGTACGGTCTCGTTGATGCGCACCTCGTCGGCTGCGGGCGTCCCCGTGGGCAGCGTCGGTCCGCCTGCAACGGCCCACGTGAGGGGCACCGTGTTGGTGTAGTTGGACGTTCCAAGTAACGTTGTGCCGTCCATGAAGAAGATGTAGTTCTCCCCCGTGGTTTTGTTGCGCCACAGGATGTCGGCCTTGCCGTCGCCGTTGTAGTCCGCCGAGCCTGTGATCAGCCAGTTGAGATCTGACACCGTGTTGGTGTAGTTGGAATTGCCCAACACCACCGTTCCGTTCATGAAGAAGATGTAGTCGTCCCCCGTAATAACATTCCTCCAGAGGACGTCGGCTTTGCCATCGCCGTTATAGTCTCCGATGGCTCCGATTTCCCAGTTAGGGTCGGGCACCGAATTGATGTAGCCGGACGCGCCCAGTACAGTGGTGCCATTGACTAGGAAGATGTAGTTCTCGCCAGTGGTCTTGTTACGCCACAGGATGTCGGCCTTGCCGTCGCCGTCGAAGTCCCCCACCCCGGCAATCTGCCAGTTCAGGTCCGGCACCAAGTTCGTGTAGCCCGAGCCCGCCCTCACCGTCGTGCCATTCATCAGGAATAGGTAGTCCTCTCCCGTCACCTTGTTGCGCCACAGGATGTCGGCCTTGCCGTCACCGTCGAAATCGCCCGATCCGACAATGTGCCAACCAAGATCGGGTACCGAATTGATGTAATTTGAGCCCGCCTTTATGACGGTGCCGTCCATCAGGAAGACGTAGTTCTCGCCCGAAGTCTTATTGCGCCAGAGGATGTCGGCCTTACCGTCGCCGTCATAGTCCCTTGAGCCTGCGATCAGCCAATTGAGATCTGGTACCGTGTTGGTGTAGTTGGACGTTCCCAGCAACGAGGTGCCGTCCATGAAGAATATGTAGTTCTCGCCAGAGCCGCTGCGCCATAAGATGTCGGCCTTGCCGTCACCGTTGAAGTCAGTGTGGCTGTTCTGCGCGTAGGCTGGCGCCACCAAGCAAGCCACCACCAAACAAGTGCCTGACACGAGCCCTTTGAGCGACTGCATGATGCCTCCCTAGTTCGGCGGAAGCCGCGCGCCGGGGGTCTGAACTGAAAATGTCTTTGCTCGAGACTAATTGCGACAGTACCTGCAAGGAGGGCGAGAAACAATAGTCTGCCAGGAGGGGTTGTGAGTAGCTGAGTTCAGCATCAGCTGAGCGTGGCACTGATGCCGTTTGCTTTGGCTTCGCCCCGGTTTCTCGGACACTAGCCTAAGCTTGGTTTAGCTCTTTCGAACTGATCCGGACTCACCAGACCGAGCGTCGAATGCCGACGCCGCGGATTGTAGAACCTCTCGATGTAGTCGAACACGTCGGCACGGGCTTGGTCTCTGCTTGCGTATTGCCGTCGGTACACTCGTTCGCGCTTGAGCGTCGAGAAGAAGCTCTACATGGCGGCGTTGTCCCAGCAGTCCCCTTTCCTGCTCATGCTGCAGGTCACGCCCAGATCGGCAAGCAACCGCTGGAAGTCCTCGGCCGTGTATTGCTCAGGCTCAACTGGTCGGAATGGTGCAACAATTCCACCGGCTTGCCCCGGCGCCAGATCGCCATCAGCAGGGCGTCCGTGACCAACTGTGCCGTCATCTGCGCGCTCATCGACCAGCCCACCACCTTGCGGCTATACAGATCCAGCACCGCCGCCACGTAAAGCCAACCTTCCGTGGTCCAGACGTAGGTGAAGTCCGCCACCCATTTCTCGTTCGGCGCGTCGGCTTCGCTTCGGGCGCGCCCGAAGCGACGCCAGGCGCATCAGCCGCGCCGTGCGCCGCTTGCCGTAGCGCTCGCCCCAGTCGCGCAGGTCCCGCGCCACCCGCACCGCGCCGTAGGTTCAATCGCTAGCCGCGAAGCTCGTGCGCACCATCGGCATCAGCCGCGCGTCCTCCAGGCTTCGCTTACTGGGCTGCCTCGAGCACCAATTGTAGAACCCTCCGTGCGACACCTCGAGCATCCGGCACATCGTTCTTACCGGCCAGCGTGACGCAATTCCATCTTATCGAGCACTAAGCCCAGCACCTTAAGGCCTGCTACGTCTCGAACCTCCTCGGCAGCTTCTCGGATACACGACGTGGCAAAGAGGTTTAACGAAGATTGCGCGATCAAGACAACGCTCCTGCAATTCCCATGCTCATAGTTCGAACAATTCCTGCTCAAACATCTACATCTCAAAGTTGATGTCCCTGTGGGAACGCCAGCCGTCCATTACGAAGGTGCGCGACCTTCACTTCGTCGGCTCTTCGATTCTGCATAACAGTCTGTCTTAACGCAGCACGCGCCATTCACGCTCGCGTGCTGTTCGCGCCTCACTTCTCTCCCCCTTTGCCATGACCGCTAGGGACATGGCAATAACACCAACTGTGGCTCCGACTAACAGATAAGCAATGGCAATCCAAAACGCGTTCATTTAGCCCCTCGGGTAGTTGTTGGCCAGCAAGCAGCGATATCGCGCATGCAACTCTCGTACCAATGACGGTATTCCCGCTTGATCAATTAGTTGGACGCATCGGCATGGGTCGTGACAATGTACTTTCGTCGCCGTCCGGCGACAAATTCCGGTGGCCGACGAATCGATTTCGTAACAAGGAGGCCTACGATTTCAGTCGCTGTCGCCACGCCCGAAATTGGGCGACGGAGCGTCCATATAGTAGAGATGGACGTTCCCCGTGGGGACGCTTTCGAGGCAAGTGCTAAATGTGAGCCCGGCGCCGCATCGCCGGTCCCATGAGGCCGAGGCCAGCGAGAAGCATCGCGACTGCCGGCAGTGCTCTCACTGCTTTTTCATTCTCTCTCGCCACAGCCACGGCGGCACCGGTCGCCTGTGCCTCCATAAGCCGCGCCTGGCCAGACGCGCGTCGGCCTCGAGCGTGTAGAGCGCGGAAGTGGGCGGAGCGTATTGGACGTACACCCACGCCATGCCGCGGCGCACCTGCTCGCCATTTGCGTTGATCCCGGCGCACATCACCCAGCCGAGCGTGCTGCCGTAGCGGTCGAGCCCTCTGTCCTCCACCTCGGCGACCTTGCCCGCGCAGAGCTCCGCCAAGGATCGCCTCGAGCGCGCGCCGAAACGTTGCGTCTTCTCGGGTGCGTCTATGTCGGCGAGGCGGATTCGATGCTGCTGCTTGTCGGCGTCGAGGATCGTGAGCGTGTCGCCCTCGGCGACCTGCAGCACCCGGCCGGACAGGACGTCGGCATGCGCCGCCTGCGCGGCGAGCATGGCGAAAACGACGATCAGGGGCAGGCGGCGCATGTCTGCTCGACTCGGTTAGGTCAAGCATCCCATGCGGTCTCTGTAATACGCAACAACGGTAAAGATGTTCTTCTACAAGGGTAGATTCCCCGGGGTTCCGACAAGACCCCCGCCAGGGCGGCGGCGCGCCGCGAAGCTAGTCGTCGTCGTGCGAGTAGAGCTCGTAGTAGCGGCGCACGAACGGCACCACCACGACAAGGTACAGGCTGGTGAGGCCGACCGAGAGGGATGCAATCGAGACCACGGCGCGCAGAACGTACCCCAGCGTGAACTCGGAGAGCGGCGTTTCCAGCAGGCCGGTTGGCCACAGCCAGATCGCCAGGGCGAAGAATCCGACGACCAGGCCTAGTTGCCAGAGAAACGCGACGCTGGCACCGGCACCGGCACCGGTCCGGTCGGGGTAGCCTGTCCTGGAAGTCTGCATAAGCGCCTCCCGCAACCAAGCTATACCCAGCAGAGCGCAGCCACAATTGCGGCTACGCCCAATCGGGGCGGTTTTGCGGCATCGGGACAGTCTTTGACCTAAATGCAGGACCTCGCGCTTCGGACGGAAGCTCCGCAGCGTGAACAAGTTGGCGGCGCGAAGCCGCACATGGGCGTAATGTGTCGGCATCTTCCCCGTTTGGAGGGCAGCCATGAGAACGCTAGTCGCAGTTGCCGTTGCCGCCCTGCTCGCCGGCTGCGGCCTGGACGCCGCCAGCTCGGCGGCGACCGCCGCTTCGCTCAAGAAGCAGGAGCTGGAGCAGGGCCAGAAGACGATGCAGCGGGCGCAACAGAAGATCGACGCCGCGGTGCAGCAGATGCAGCAACGCGCCGCCGCCGACGCCGACAAGTAGCACCGCGCCAATCCCTCTGCTCAGGCCTTCGCCGCCACCGCCTTCATGAACGCTTCGGCCTGCGCATAGGTGGCCAGGGCCTCGGCCGCCAGTTGCTCCGGAGTCATGTCCTGATATCCGGTCAATGCGCGGCCGGCCATGATGCGGGCGAAGATTTCGGCCGCCAATTTCTGGGTGTCGCTCACGATACCTCCACAACGGGAGGCGCCCGATCGGGCGCCGAAGAACGCTACGCTAGCAGCTCTGCCAGACCTGCGGCCGGGTCCGCGCCAGCGCCCGGTTTACTGGCGCGTGCGGTGACGGCGCGGATACAGCTCGGCGGTAAGCGCCAGCATGCCCTCGGCCAGGTCGTTGGAAGGGTTCGCTTTGCAGTAGTTCTGCAGCCACAGCATGGCGCCGCTGACGTCGGTGTCGCCGAGGAAGCTGCTGCAGGACTTGGCGCCCACGGTCTCGAACGATCCCGTCGCATCTCGCGCCCAGGCGCCCGGCATCGTGGCAAGCAGCGCCGCCGCCAGGATCAGTCCTTTCATATCGCGCCCTCCGTCGTGCGTAGAAGCCGATTCTCTCGTGCAACATTCTATTTCCAATCGGAAATCGTTTGCCTAATTTCTGATCGTGGCGGCCCTAAGGCGCCTTTCCGATGCAGGCGCCGATTCTATCCAACGGTAATCCACAACTTTGTCCACAGATATTGTGGGTAAGACGGCAGCGCCATTCGATAATTGAAGCTTGAATTTATGGACATTCGCTTGAACACCCTGCCGGAAAGCGTCGGGCGCTACGAACTTGTGCGCGAGCTGGGTCACGGCGCCACGGCGACGGTGTTTCTCGCCCGCGATCCCTTCGCCGGCCGCGAGGTCGCCGTCAAGGTGTTCCCGCACGCGCCCGGCGATCCCGGCCTGACGCGCGGCACGCACCGCGCGAGCTTTCTCAACGAGGCGTCGCTGGTGGGCAAGCTCCACCACCCGCACATTGTCGCGCTGCTCGACGCGGGCGTCGAGCCCAGGTTCAGCTACGTGGCGATGGAGTACGTGCAGGGCGGCACCCTGGCGCAGCACGCCGCCGCGGACAAGCTGCTGCCGCTCGAGCGCGTGATCGAGCTGGGGTTCAAGCTGGGCCGCGCGCTCGAATACGCGCAACGCCAGGGCGTGATCCACCGCGACATCAAGCCGGCGAACGTTCTGCTGACGCAGCCGTTCGACGTCAAGCTGTCGGACTTCGGTGTCGCCCGGATCGAGAGCGCGACCCACACTGAAATCACCGGCATCGGCTCGCCGGCCTACATGTCGCCCGAGCAGCTGACCGACTTGCCGCTCAACCACCAGAGCGACATCTACTCGCTCGGCGTGGTGATGTACCAGATGCTCGCGGGGCGGCTGCCGTTCCACGCAACTTCCGTCGCCGAGCTGATGCAACAGATCGTCAATCGCGAGGCGCCGCGCCTGCGCAGCCTGCGCGCCGAGCTGCCGGAGGCGGTCGAGGCGATCGTGTCGCGCGCCATGCAGAAGGACCTGCGCCTGCGCTACCAGAGTTGGCTCGAGTTCGGCCGCGACCTCGCGGGTCTGGCGCGCGGCTTGACCGAGCCGTCCGAAGACTTGTCGGATGCCCGCAAATTCCACGCCCTGCGCGACCTTTCCTTCTTCACCGGCTTCAGCGAGATCGCGATCTGGGAGACACTGCGCTTCGCGACCTGGAGCCGGGTGCCCGCGGGCACCGCGATCATCGAGGAGGGCGGGCACGGCGATTCGATCTACATTCTGGTCGAGGGCCGGGTCGAGGTGACTCGCGCCGGAACGCATCTGGCGACGCTCGGCGCCGGGGACCTGTTCGGCGTGATCCTCTACTTCGCCGACGACATCGCCGAGCGCAGCACCACCGTGCGCTCGATTGGGCAGGCAGCGGTGCTCGAGATCAAGGCCGCGGCGCTCAACTCGGCGAGCGAGGCCTGCCAGGTTCAGTTCAACAAGGCCTGCATGCGCCTGCTGGTCGAGCGCCTGTCGCAGGTCGACCAGCGGCCGCTCGCCCCGCGCGGCTAGTTCGGGATGATGAGCACCTGCTGCGGATAGATCAGATCCGCTTTGTCGGCGTAAATGCCGCGCGCGCTGGCGGCGGCGGGCTCTGTCAGGCTTTCAGCTCGGGGAAATCCTCGTCCCAGAACTCGTTCGTGCGTCTCGAGTCGCCCTTGCGCTCGCTCTCGGCACCGCGCAGCTGCACGCGGCGGATCTTGCCCGAGATGGTCTTGGGCAGGTCGGAGAACTCGATGCGGCGGATGCGCTTGTAGGCCGCCAGCCGCTCGCGCGTGAAGCGCAGGATCGACAGCGCGGTCGCGCGCGAGGGCTCGAAGCCGGGCTTGAGCGCGAGGTAGGCCTTCGGCACGGAGAGGCGCAGCGCGTGCGGGCTCGGCACCACGGCGGCCTCGGCCACCGCCTCGTGCTCGATGAGGGCGCTTTCGAGCTCGAACGGGCTGATGCGGTAGTCGGCGCTCTTGAACACGTCGTCGGCGCGGCCGACGTACCAGAAGTAGCCGTCGCCGTCGCGCGAGGCGACGTCCGCGGTGCGGTAATAGGCGCCCCCGAGCAGCTCGCGCGTGCGCTCCGGGTTGTCGATGTAGCCGGTCATCAGTCCGACCGGCCGCGGCTGGAGCTTGATCGCGACCTCGCCTTCGTCGGCGGGGCGCTCGTCGACGACGTCGAGCAGCTCGATCTCGAAGCCGGGTAGCGGCCGGCCCATCGAGCCGATCTTCACCGGCTGGCCCGGCGGGTTGCCGAGCTGCGCGGTGGTCTCGGTCTGGCCGTAGCCGTCGCGCACCGTGATGTTCCACGCCGCCTGCACGCGCTCGATCACCTCCGGGTTGAGCGGCTCGCCCGCGCTCGCCAGCTCGCGCAGCCTGACCGGCCAGGCCTTGAGGTCCTCCAGGATCAGCATGCGCCACACGGTGGGCGGCGCGCAAAGCGTAGTGACGCCGTAGCGCACCAGTGCGTCGAGCGTCTTCTTCGCGTCGAAGCGCGAAAGGTTATAGAGGAAGATGGTCGCGCCAGCGTTCCACGGCGCGAAGAAGCAGCTCCAGGCGTGCTTGGCCCAGCCGGGCGAGCTGATGTTGAAGTGCACGTCGCCTTCGCGCAGCCCGAGCCAGTACATGGTCGACAGGTGACCGACCGGATAGCTCTGGTGGGTGTGCTGGACCATCTTCGGCCGCGCCGTGGTGCCGGAGGTGAAGTAGAGCAGAAAGGGGTCGCCGGCGCGGGTCGCGCCTTCGGGCGCGAAGTCAGGGGCGGCGTCATCGGCCTTCCCGTATGGCGTCCAGCCCGGCGCTTCGCCGCCCACCAGGATGCGCGTGTAGCTTCCCGGCACGTCGGCGAACTTGGCGCTCGCGGCGGCGTCGGCGACGACGTGGCGGATCGCGCCGCGCTCGATGCGGTCGGCGAGGTCGGCCTGGGTGAGCTGCGTCGTGGCGGGGCTCACCAGCGCGCCGAGCTTCATCGCCGCCAGAGTGATCTCCCACAGCGGCACCACGTTCGGCAGCATGACGAGCATGCAGTCGCCGCGCTTCACGCCGGCTGCGCGCAGGAAGTTAGCGACGCGGTTGGAGCGCGCGCTCATTTCCTCGAAGCTCGCGCGCGCCTCGGCGCCGCCCTCGCCGACCACCCACAGCGCGGTGCGCGAGTTGCCGCGCGCGATGACGTCGAAGTAGTCGAGCGCCCAGTTGAACTTGGTGAGCTGAGGCCAGCGGAACCCCGCGTAGGCCGCCGCATAGTCTTCGCGCTTCGCGATCAGGAAGTCGCGTGCTTGCAGGAAACTCTCGGTCGCGTTCATCTTTTCTTACTCCCGCCGGGCTCGTATCGAAGGGCCGATCTTATTCGCCCTGCTTGTGCATGCGAAAGCGGCCCGGATAGAGATGCGCGGTCAGCGCAAGCATGCCGTCAGCCAAACCGTTCGCGGGCTAGGCCCGGCTCTTGGCCTGATGGTCGCGCAAAGCAGCGCCGCCGCCAGGATCAGTCGTTTCATGTCGTTCCCTCCCCAAGCCTCAGCTCCGCTTAAGATTGCCTCGCTAAAGTGTAGCGGCACAACCCGGAATAAAGGAAACCCGTTGAATCGCTCGCAATGCATTGGCGGCGCGCGCCGCCTGCTCGTTCGCGCCCTGTTGGGTGTGCTGGCGCTCGGCCTTCCGCTCGCCGCGCGCGCGGCGGCCGAAGGACAGGTGCTGCGCGCCACCCTCGGCAATGGCCTGCGCGTGGTGATCGTGCGCAACACCCTCGCCCCGGTGGTCACCACCGAGCTCGACTACCTGGTCGGCTCGAACGAGGCGCCGGCGGGCTTTGCCGGCATGGCGCACGCGCAGGAGCACATGATGTTCAGGGGCAGCCCCGGGCTGTCGCAGCCCCAGCTGGCCGAGATCAGTGCCGGCATCGGCGGCGACTTCGACGCCGACACGCAGCAGACGGTGACGCAGTACTTCTTCACCGTTCCGGCGCAGGACCTGGAGGTCGCGCTGCACCTCGAGGCGACCCGCATGCGCGGCGTGCTCGACGACGAGGCTTCCTGGAAGCGCGAGCGCCCCGCGATCGAGCAGGAGGTGGCGCAGGATCTGTCGAACCCGCAGTACCTGATGTACACCGATCTGCTCAAGGCGGCGTTCAAGGGCACGCCGTACGCGCACGACGCGCTCGGCACGCGCGAGTCGTTCCAGCGCACCACCGGCGCGATGCTCAGGCGCTTCCACGACGCCTGGTACGCGCCGAACAACGCGGTCCTGGTGGTGGTCGGCGACCTCGATCCCGGCAAGACGCTGGTGAGCGTCGAGCAGCTGTTCGGTCCGATCCCGCGCAAAGCCCTGCCGCCGCGCCCCGCGATCCGCCCGCAGACAGTCGCCGCGCAGACCCTGCGCCGCGACACCGATCTACCCTACGGCCTGGCGGTGATCGCGTTCCGCATGCCGGGCTACCGCGCGCCGGACTTCGCCGCGGCCGAGGTGCTCGCCGACGCGCTCGCGAGTGCGCGCGGCAGGCTCTACAACCTGGTGCTCGAGGGCAAGGCGCTGAAAACGGACTTCTCGCTCGACATGCTGCCCGAGGCGGGGCTCGGCTTCGCGACCGCCGCGTTTCCGCGCGGCGCCGACGGCGACCGGCTGCTCGCTCAGATGCGCAAGCTGCTCGCCGGGATCGCCGCGCACGGCGTTCCCGCGGACCTCGTCGCCGCGGCCCGGCGCGGCGAGCGCGCGCAAGCCGAGTTCGCCAAGAACTCGATTCCCGGCCTGGCGCACGCCTGGTCGCAGGCGGTGGCGGTAGAGGGGCGCAACTCGCCGCAGGACGACGTGCAGGCGATCGAGCGGGTGACGCCGGCCGAGGTGAACCGCGCGGCGCGGCGCTACCTCGACCTCGGCCGCGCGATCGACATGGTGCTCACGCCGCACGTCTCGGGCAAGCCGGTGTCCGGGCACCGCTTCGGCGGCAAGGAGTCGTTCGCGCCCGAAAAGGCGGCCCGGGTGCCGCTGCCCGGGTGGGCGCGCAGCGCGGTGGAGCGCGTCAAGGTCCCGCGCTGGACGCTGCGGCCGGTGAGCGAGCGCTTGCCGAACGGCATTCGCCTCATCGTGCAGCCGGAATCGATCAGCGACACCGTGAGCGTCTACGGCCACATCCGCGGCCGCGCCGCGCTGGACGTGCCGCGCGGCGAGGAGGGCGTCGACGACGTGCTCGACGAGCTGTTTTCCTACGGCAGCACGTCGCTCGGCCGGGCGCAGTTCCAGCGCGCCCTGGACGACATCGGGGCGAGCGAATCGGCGGGCAAGGACTTCGAATTGCAGGTGCTGGCCGCGGACTTCGAGCGCGGCGTCGAGCTGCTGGCGCAGAACGAGCTGCATCCCGCCCTGCCGCAGAAGGCGTTCCGCATCGTGCGCCGGCAGGGCGCGGCGAGCGTCGCGGGCGAGCTGCAGAGCCCGGGCTTTCTGACCGGCAGGGCGCTCAAGAAGGCGCTGTTTCCCGCCCACGACCCCGAGCTGCGGCACGCGACGCCGCACAGCGTCACGGCGCTCTCGCTGCGCCAGGTGCGCGCCTACTACCGGCGCGCGTTCAGGCCCGACCTGACGACCATCGTCGTGATCGGCAAGGTGACGCCGCGGCAGGCGCACGCGGTGATCGGCAGATACTTCGGCGCCTGGAAGGCGCACGGGCCGAAGCCGCCGGTCGAGCTGCCGCGGGTGCCGGCGAGCCGCGCCTCGGCGGCCGTGGTGCCCGACGACAGCCGGGTGCAGGACGAGGTGGTCCTGGCCGAGACGCTGGGGCTGGACCGCTACGATCCGGACTACTACGCGCTCGAGCTCGGCAACCGGGTGCTCGACGGCGGCTTCTACGCCAGCCGCCTCTACCACGACCTGCGCAAGACGACCGGCCTGGTCTATTACGTCGGCTCGGGCTTCGAGGTCGGCCGCACGCGCGCGCTGTACATGGCGCGCTACGCCTGCGACCCGGCCAACGTCTCCAGGGCGCGCGCGATCATGGAGCGCGACTTGCGCGCGATGCAGACCGAACCGGTCGACGCGCTCGAGCTGCGGCGGGCGAAGTCGCTTGCGCTCAACGCGATCCCGCTCTCGCAGGCGAGCGTGGACGCCGTGGCCGGCGGCCTGCTCCATCGCGCGCGCCTCGGCCTGCCGCCGGACGAGCCGCGCCGCGCCGCGCGGCGCTACGCGAGCCTGAGCGCGGAGCAGGTGCGAGCGGCCTTCGCCAGGTGGCTGCGGCTCGACGACCTGGCGCAGATCACGCGCGGTCCCGCGCCGCATTGACCCGCGGCCGCGCGCTCCCGGCGCGGCCTAGTTCGGGATGATCAGCACCTGCTTCGGATAGATCAGGTCCGGCTTGTCGATCAGGTGCGAGTTGGCGCGCAGGATGTCCGGCCAGCGGTAG
>Ga0102953_1001684_pt1 | contig 13822 bp, 13 predicted proteins | sample SalPon2A_C_D2_MG_FD_78509 | JGI IMG/M metagenome (GOLD analysis project Ga0102953, IMG submission 78509) | Soil microbial communities from South San Francisco under conditions of wetland restoration - Salt Pond MetaG R2A_C_D2_MG | ecosystem: Environmental > Terrestrial > Soil > Wetlands | place... | reverse complement strand
TATTGTTTTTTTTAACCCTTTTAATAATCTACTAACATTAAGAAAAAGAAAGGCCACTTTAATTAAAGTGGCCTTTCTTTTTCTTAATGTTAGTAGATTATTAAAAGGGTTAAAAAAAACAATATTTTTAGTTCGGAAATAGTTGAACTAAAAAAACCATGTATATTTGTCAAAAAATAAAAACAATGAAAGCTACAAATCGCATAGAAAAGCAAAAGGAATTAATTGAAACGATTGGGAGGTACATGGAGAAGCAGGGGTACCAGCCTGTTGCCGGGCGTGTGCTTGGCATGTTGATGGTCATGGACAAGGAAGAATACACCTTTGATGAAATTGTTGAGGAAATGCAGATCAGTAAAAGCTCGGCAAGTAACGCCCTGAAAAACCTTGAACTGCGAAATGCTATTGAATATGTTACCTACCCGGGAGATCGCAAGCGGTATTTCCGAATTTCAATTTCAGATATTAGTACCCTTGTTGATGAAACAGAACGGAAAGTTCAGGCATATGCCGATTTCATCAGCGAGATTATTAGCCTAAAAACAAACCCCGATTCAAAAAATTCAAAAGCATTGAAAAACATTCTGGAAGGAGCAAACTTTTTTCTGGCAAAGCTTAACGAACTCAGGCACCCAAACGGCAAATAAAAATTTTTTGGCTATTTAGTTCTGTAATTACAGAACTAAATAATAAGTATCAAACAATTTAGTGAATATGAAACAATTAATGATTTTTATCTTAGCCTGCTTCCTGGTTTTTCCAAAAGTTGGATTTGGGCAAGAGACTTATGATTTGCAGAAACTGTTGAAACAAGCGCTGGAAAACAATCCAGACATCAAGAAATCAACATTGAAACAAACCGAGAGTGATTATAAAACCAAGGAGGCCATCTCTCACGGGCTCCCACAGATTGACGGGAACCTTCAATATTCACGGATGGGAATTCCCGATCTCAGCGCATTGCAAGGCATGGCAGCCGAACTGCCTGACGACTTGAAGCCTTTGTTGGCCCAGCTCCAGGGATTGAACGCACTACATATCCTTTCAACAGGTGTGACAGTAAGTCAAATGGTATACAGCCAGCCCTATTTTACGGGAGTGAAGCAGGCTAAAAAGGCAGAGGAGTTGAACGATGTGCTTGCCGAGAAGACGCAGGATGATGTGATTTACGATGTATCTAAAGTTTTCTACCAGTTGCTCAGCAATTACGAAAGTTTGAAGGTGCTGGATGAAACGGTTGCTAACATGGAAAAGATCAGTAATATCCTCGATCTTCAATATAAAAATGATTTGGCGAAGAAGACCGATGTGAGTCGCGTGAAAGTCCAATTATCCAATTTACGCACACAGCGCGACATGCTACAAAATGGCATTCGCATACGCGAGCGGGTTTTGAAGATCGTCTGCGGAATTCCCGTCGATAAGGAAATGGTTCCCGATACCACTCAAACCAAGGATAGCATCATTCAGCAACCGGCGACACCAGCATTTTCAATTGAGAAACTGCCGGAATTTCAGCTGTTGCAAAAACAACAGGAGTTGGCCAGCTTGAAAGTGAAATCAGAGCAGGCTGATTATTATCCAAATCTGGCTGTTTTTGGCCAGTTCAATTACAGCAGTTATTCCACGCAGTTCGATCCATCAAGTTTGTCAAACACGAACACATTCGGATTAAAAGCAACCATTCCAATTTGGAGTTCGGGTGAACGTAAGTGTAAGGTGATGCAGTCGAGATTGCAGTTACAAGAGTTCAACGAAGATTTTGAAACCAGCAAGAAGCAGTTGGGAACCAGCTATCAAAACTCATTAAATACCTTACTTACCAGTTGGAAAGGCCTCAAAGACCAAAAAGAAAACAAGGCGCTGGCGCATGAAGTGTACGACCAGGTTCGATTGAGTTACCAAGAAGGAATGACTTCGTTAACCGACCTGCTTAACGTGGAAACGTCCATGCTCGATGCCGAAAACTTATACAATCAACAATTATTAAAATACCGGATCGCCTCATTGGACATGAAAAAATCGACAGGCAATCTGCAGTCAATGATCAAGGTAGAAAATCAGTAAAAACAGAAAACATGAAACTAGGTAGAAGTATAATTATTGTGGTTGTCGTCCTGCTTGTAGCGGGAGGCATTTATTTTCAGTTGCACAGGAACAAACAACACCTGAACAACGAAATTGCAATTGCAGAACGGAAGATTGACGCTATCCCGGTAAAAGTTGATACAGCCAAGTGGTCGACACTGGACCAGACCGTGATATCAAACGGATCATTGGAGGCGAACGACCAGTTGACGGTAGTTTCTGAAACACAGGGAAAAATCACTCATGTATACAAAGACCTGGGTGACCCTGTGCAGAAGGGCGATGTGATCGTAAAAGTTGAAGATGAAACGATTGCTGCTTCGGTTATGGTGGCCGAAGCCAACGTGGAGCAGCAACAGAAAGACATTGAGCGTTACAAGCGACTGCAGGAAGGCAATGCCATTACCAAACACGATTTGGAAAAAGCCGAAATTGGGCTGAAAAAAGCGAAAGCTGATTTGATCAAAGCAAAAAAAGCACTTTCGAATACATCAATAACGGCACCAATTTCCGGGGTGATCAACCAGAAGTTTATCACAGAAGGACAGTGGCTTAATGGAGGAAAGCCGGTGGCTGAGATTGTGGACAATCATCAGTTGAAAATTCATGTGAAAATTGACGGCAATGATATCTACAAAATACAAAAAGGTGAAACCGTTAATGTTTCTATCCCGGTTTTCCCGGAGCGCACCTTTCCCGGTAAAGTAACAGCAATTGCAGTGAAAGCTGACCAAGCCATGAAATTCGCCGTTGAAATATCACTGGACAATCCGAAAGATGTGGATTTAAAATCAGGTTTGTACGCCGAAGTTGATTTCCCGGTCAAGTCGAAAAAAGGCTTGGTGATCCCAAAGGAAAGTATTGTTGGCAGTATGGAAAAACCACAGGTATTCGTGGTTGAAAACCAGCGAGCTGTGCTGAAATATATTGTCACTGGAATCAGTAACGACAGCCAAATCGAAGTTATTTCAGGATTGAATGAAGGCAACCTGGTCATCTACAGTGGCCAGTTGAATTTGAGCGGTAACGAAAAGGTGAAGATTATAAAATAAGACGACGCAATGAAGATTACAGAAATATCCGTCCGGCGAACAACCATTCCGGTGGTGCTGTTTGCCATCCTCATCATAGGCGGCATCTATTCCTATTTTGGATTGAGTAAAGAGCTCACGCCCAACATGGACATGCCGATCAACACGATTACAACTGTGTATCCCGGAGCCTCGCCTTCGGAAGTAGAGAGTTCGGTGACCAAACGTATTGAAGACGCGGTTTCAGCCATTGCCGGAATTAAAAACATTACCTCGTACTCGTACGAAGGATTTTCGATGCTACTGATTGAATATGTTGATGGAACCGATGCCGACGCCAAACTCGATGAATGTGAGCGGAAGGTCAACGTCATCAAGAGCCAATTGCCCGAATCGGTTGAAGATCCGCAGTTCCTGAAATTCGATGTGAACAACTATCCAATCATGAATATTGCGGTCAATTCCGATATTCCTGAGAAGGCGTTTTATGATTTGGTAGATCAGGAAATCAAGCCGTTGCTTTCACAAATAAAAGGGGTTGCAAAGGTTGATTTGATTGGTGGTAATGAACGGGAAATACAAGTGAAGGCCGATGCTGAAAAACTGGATAAGTATGGCCTTTCGATCATTCAATTGAAACAGATGATTCAGGCTTCGAACCTGGATTTTCCAACGGGAAAAATCAGCGATGCCGACTCCCGTACCTTGATCCGCCTCTCGGGCAAATTCAAGAATCTGCAAACCATTCGCGATCAAATTATCAGCTACACTAAAGATGGTTCGCCTATTCGGTTGAAAGATGTGGCGTATGTGGTTGACGGGGTGAAAGAATCATCACGCTTGGCGCGAATCAATGGTCAGCCTGCGATTGGCTTGTCCGTACAAAAGCAAAATGGAGCCAATGCGGTAGACATCAGTGGGCAGGTGAAAAAAGAAATGGCTTCCTTCGAAAAAGAATATGCTTCCAAAAACCTGCATTTCACCATTGCCAGCGATACATCCGATTTTACCAATGAAGCTGTTAACAGCGTGATGAAAGATTTGCTGTTGGCAGTCATCCTGGTTTCCATCACCATGCTGTTGTTTTTGCACAGCTTCCGAAACCTGATTTTCGTATTCATCTCGATCCCGGCGTCGTTGATTTCAACATTCCTGATCTTTAATATCTTCGGATTTTCGCTCAACCTGTTGACTTTATTGGCCTTGTCAATTGTGGTTGGGGCCATTGTTGACGATGCTATTGTGGTGCTTGAAAATATATACCGGCACATGGAGATGGGGAAATCGCGTTGGAAAGCGACACTGGAGGCTACCAACGAATTGGGGATGACTGTATTTTCAATCACCATTGTGCTGATCGTGGTGTTCTTACCAATCGGTTTAACATCGGGAATCACTGGACAGATTTTGAGATCATTCTCGTTCGTTATTGTATTCTCACTCTTGCTGAGTTTGCTGGTATCGTTCACGCTCGTACCGCTGATGACTTCACGATTCGCGAAAATCAAGAAGTTCAACAACAAAAAACCATTCGATCGCTTCCTGATGGGATTTGAAAAAGCAGTCGTTTGGGGACGCGATACGATGTTGGAAGCGCTGGATTGGTCAATTCGTCATAAACTGATCATCCTTGGGGGAACTGTCGTGTTGTTTTTCAGTTCATTTTTATTAATCTCGAAAGGATTTATCCAGGCTGAATTTATTGACCAGGGTGATCGTGGTGAGTTCAATCTGAGCATGGAGCTGGATCATACTGCTTCGCTGGATTACACCAATAGTTTGTGTGGTCAGGTGGAGGAGAAAATAAAGGCTTACCCGGAAGTTAAATTGGTGTATACAAAAGTGGGCGTGACCAGTAGCCAGATGATTGGTTCTCTTGGAACACCGTATGCTGCAGAATTTTCAATCGTTCTGATTCCTCAAAAAGAACGGTCAATTTCAACGAAATTATTTTCCAAAGAGCTTGAAAAAGATTTAGCCTCCACCTTTCCGGGACCGGAATTCAAATCACGTGAAATCAGTATCCTGGGAAATTCGAAAGACCCAATCGAGATCTATGTTCGCGGGAGCAATTATGACAAAGTGGTCGCGTACAGCAAAGTCGTTTTGAATAAGCTGAAAAACATCGAGGGAACGTCAAAAATTGAGTCGTCCATCGACAAAGGGAACAAGGAATATGTGGTTCAGGTGGATCGCGATAAAATGGCTCGGCTCGGACTGACACTGGGAGAAGTTGGTTCCAATATGCACATGGATTTTCAGGGCAACACCGATTTAAAATATACACAGGGAGACCAGGAGTACGACATCCGTATTGAATTGGATGAGTTTGACCGAAGAAGTCGATCAGACTTGGAGAATATCAGTTTTGTCAACCACATGGGGCAAGTGATTCGCTTGCGACAGTTTGCAACCATTAAAGAAGGAGAGAGCCCTTCGCGACTGGATCGTTTTAACAAGTTACCAGCCGTTAAAATTACCGGGCAAACCATTGGAAAAACAACCGGAACCATTAAGGAAGAATTGCAGGCCGAGTTGGCCCAAACGGAAATGCCAGCTGGAATTGACGTACATTACGCCGGAGACATGGAACGCCAGGCGGATTCGTTCTCAAGCTTGCTGGTGGCGCTAATCGCATCCATTTTGCTGATGTACCTGATCATGGTTGCATTGTATGATAGTTACATCTATCCGTTGGTCGTGATGATGTCGCTGCCGTTGGCTGTGATTGGCGCCTTGCTGGCTTTGGCTCTGACCCAAAACACGCTGAGTATTTTTTCCATTATGGGGATCATCATGTTGATGGGACTCGTCGCGAAGAATGCGATTCTTGTGGTGGACTTTGCCAACAACCTGCGTCGTGAAGGCGTGGAGGCTGTCAAAGCTGTCAAAGAAGCAACAAAGCTTCGCTTCCGGCCAATCCTGATGACCAACCTTGCGCTGATTGTGGGGATGTTGCCGATTGCCCTGGCCACAGGTCCCGGTGCCGAATGGAAGAGCAGTTTAGGTTGGGTATTGATCGGCGGACTCGTCAGCTCGTTGTTCCTTTCATTAATTATTGTACCCGTCTTATTCCTGATTATGGACCGTTTTGTGATTCACAAAGCACCGGACACGGAATCCTGATTTAGAGGAAATCAATTCGCAATAAAAACAAAGTGCTCCTTTGGACTTTTCCAGGGGAGCGTTTTTTATATAATCCAAAATGTGTGGTTTCCTTTTGGGCTTTCTGTTTCTAAATCACTCGGCATGTGGCGCGTGAAACTTTTTCATTTTTCCCGAACAAACCAGACGCGCCGCGATTGATCTTTGATCTTGTTAGCCCAGCCCTGCGGACCGGGCTATTGATTCCGCGCCTTTGGCGCTAAGGGGGAAGTGTTGGCCGGTAAAATGGAAGGGCCGAGCGCCAAAGGCGCGGAAGCATCAGCACGGGGTGGAGCCCCGTGATTCGGTATAACACCGGTATCAATAGGCACATTCACCTTTTGTGACAAAAAAAACTGACCCACCATGCGCCTCCACCAGGCCGTTGAGAAGTACCTTTTCGAAATCTTATATAAACAAAAAAGCTCCTTCGACTTCAAGCCAAAGGAGCATTTTCATATAGTTTTAGATCAGTAACACCTATTTCACCAATTTCGAGATGGCTTTAAATTCGTCGGCTGCGGATGAGCGTGTCAGCTCAAAAAGCAATGATTCGCAGGAGGTCATCAAAATATCCTCGTAGCGGAAACGCTCTGCTGCCAGGTCTACATTGTCCAAGTGTCGGGAAGTCACGCAGTCCATCACAACGATTGGATTGTAGCCGGCTTCTTTCAAATCAATGGCCGTTTGCAACACACAAACATGGCTTTCAATACCGCAAATAATGACGTTTTTCGCAGCCCTGACTTTCAGTTGGTCAGCTACTGCAAGTTCATCACAACAGCTAAAATCACGTTTTTCAATCGGACTGAAATCCTTGATGATCAAGCTGATTTCTTTAACCGTTTCGCCAAGTCCTTTGGTGTATTGCTGGGTCGCCAGCAGTGGCAGACCAAGGATTTGCATACCTTCAATCAGGATTTTTGTATGATGTAAAAAGCTTTCTTGTTCGGCCATTGCAGGAAGTAGACGTTCCTGAATGTCAACAACTAATCCAACAGTGTTTTCTTTTGTAATTCGCATGGTCTTATTTTTTATTTTGAAGAAGGCTGTTTTGCAACAAACGCGCCTGGCTGCGGGATTTGTTGCCCAGGTAGCCACCATGATGTCGCTTGGCATAGTCTTCATTGGTAAATCCAATGTGTTTCATCATTAAAACCACCAGTACATCGCCAATGACTGTCATTGTAGTAGTAGAGGTGCTGGGCGTTAATCCCAACGTACACACCTCATCCGGGTTGCCGGTGAGCAACACCACGTCGGCAATTTTTGCCAGTTCAGCTTCCGGGTTTCCAGTGATGACGATGATGGGCAGTTTCTCATACAAGTTGTCGGCAAGTTCGACCAATTCCAGGATTTCACGCGTTTTGCCCGAGTTTGAAATCAGCAATAACACATCATTGGGTTGAACTACGCCGAGGTCGCCATGTTGGGCATCACTGGGATGTAGAAAGACGGCTGGTGTTCCTGTCGAACTGAATGTCGTGGCAATGTTCAACGCAATCTGCCCGGCCTTGCCCATGCCACTGGCCACCAATTTCCCGTGCTTCTTGTGCACACGTTGCTCAATGATTTTGATCACCTTTTCGTATTGGTCAGTCACCGGAATATTGGCAATGGCTGCTGCTTCCAGCCCAATTAGTCTGCGTACTTCGTTTTCCATGGTTTTAATTTGTGAGCGGTAAAATTACGGTAATTTTTTAGCTTCTGCCAATGTCCGATTTCATTTTAAAAAAGGTGTTGCCGGTTTCAATTCTTACGGAACCCTCGGCTCTGTGAAACGTTTACGTTACCGGGAAAAGTTAATGATTGTCAATGCTCCTCAAAAAGTGCGTTTTAAAACGAAAAATAACATTTTCGAAGTTGTTTTTTAAATCCGAGATATTCAGGTAGTTATGTTGTCTTTTTTGTTTTTTGCAATCGATTGCAAAAAATTAGAATATTCACACAAACAATTCGGGAAGACGGCTGTTAATATGTTTTAAAATAGCGGTAGAGATGAGCGAAATGTTTCCTTGTCGACACATAAATTGATACTTTTATAGCAAAACAAAGATTCTCTAACCTTTAATTAATTTATTTAATATTTAATTATGAAGATACACGAATATCAAGCCAAACAAATCTTCAAAAAATACGGCCTTCCGGTACCGAACGATGTACTTTGCCATTCGGTTGAGGAAGTAGAAAAAGTAATGGCAGAGAAAGATGGCATGGTCGTCATTAAAGCACAGGTGCTCGTTGGTGGGCGCGGGAAAGCTGGTGGTGTTAAACTGGCCAAAACCAAGCAGGAAGCGGTTGAGGCTGCCAGGCAAATTTTGGGCATGGACATCAAAGGGCTGACCGTTGAAAAAGTGTTGGTGGCAGAAGCCGTTGATATTGCTAAAGAATTTTATGTTGGTTTGATCAATGATCGTAACACCAAGACAGTGACTTTGATGGCAAGTTCTGAAGGTGGTGTAGAGATTGAAGAAGTCGCAAAAAACACCCCTGAGTTGATTCACAAGTTCCCAATTGATCCATCAACTGGATTGTTGGATTTCCAGGCTCGTAACATTGGTATGCAATTGTTCGGCGATGCCAAATTGGCGCGTCAGGCTGGTGTGATTCTGCAAAAGTTGTACAAATTGTTCGTTGAAACGGACTCAACGATTGCTGAGATTAATCCACTGGTGTTGACACCGGATAACAAGATTTGGGCGATCGATGGTAAAATGAACTTCGATGACAATGCGCTGTATCGCCAACCTGAAGTGGAAGCGATGCGCGAAGCTGACGAAGATGAGCTGAAAGAAATTGATGCCAAAGAGAAAGGCCTTTCATACGTGAAGCTGGATGGAAACATCGGTTGTATGGTGAATGGAGCCGGATTGGCCATGGCAACTATGGACATGGTTAAGTTGTATGGCGGTGAGCCTGCTAACTTCCTGGATATCGGTGGTAGTTCAAGTCCACAAAAAGTGGTTGATGCCATGAACATTCTTCTTTCAGATAAAAATGTAAATGCTGTGATGATCAACATTTTTGGTGGAATCACCCGTTGTGACGATGTTGCTCGTGGTTTGATTGAGGCATTAAAAATCCTCAAAACCGACATGCCAATTGTTGTACGTTTGTCAGGAACAAATGCAGCAGAAGGCTTGGCTTTGCTGAAAGAAACAGGTCTTCCAACGGTGGAAACAATGAGTGAAGCTGCTCAGAAAGCAATTGAATTAAGTAAAGGACAATAAATAAAAAACCGATAAGATGAGTATTCTCGTAAACAAAGATACAAAACTGCTTGTGCAGGGAATTACCGGTCGCGATGGACAATTCCACGCCGGCCGAATGAAAGAATACGGAACCAATATTGTAGCCGGAACAACTCCGGGAAAAGGTGGCCAGGAAGTACACGGCATTCCTGTTTTTGATACCGTTGAAGAAGCGGTTAAAGAAACTGGAGCAAACGTATCCATTATTTTTGTGCCAGCGCCATTCGCAGCGGACGCGATTTTGGAAGCTTCGTATGCCGGTGTTGATTTGGTGGTTGCCATTTCAGAAGGTGTCCCCATTCAGGACATGATCCGCATCACACCAATCATTCAACGCAATGGAACCAAGTTGATTGGCCCAAACTGTCCGGGACTGATTACTCCGGATGAAGCATTGATCGGTATTTCGCCGGCAATGATTTTCAAGAAAGGAAACATTGGCTTGATTTCGCGTTCAGGTACATTGACCTACGAGGTGGTGAATATGTTGACCATGAATGATATGGGACAAAGCACCGTTGTTGGTATTGGTGGCGACCCTGTTGCCGGATTGTACTACATTGACCTGTTGGAGATGTATGAAAATGATCCTGAGACTGAAGCTGTGGTACTGATTGGTGAAATTGGTGGCGACGCTGAAGAGCAAGCTGCTGAATACATTGCCAAGCACATGACCAAGCCGGTGGTATCATTTATTGCCGGACAAACAGCGCCTCCGGGAAAACGAATGGGACATGCAGGAGCGATTATCTCCAGTGGTGCAGGAACAGCCGAGGAGAAAATCAAAGCCTTTGCTGCAGCTGACGTGCCGGTGGCCAAAGAGCCTTCGGAAATCCCAGGCTTACTAAAAGAGAAATTGGCAAAAGCCAAAGCATAAATCAAAAAATCCCGCTCGATGGCGGGATTTTTTTGTCCAATGTTTTAGCGTCATCCTGAACTTGTTTCAGGATCTCCCGGAATTCAGGAGATTCCGAAACAAGTTCGGAATGACGTTTCTTTTTAGGAGTTTTTCGCGATCCCACATTCTCATCATCTCACTTTCCTGGTTCAAGTTTCAGCTTTTCCACATAATTCACGAAATCCTTCATCGTGCCGAACCCTTTTTCTTTCTCACCTGCGGAAGTAATGTAAGTTGATACATAGTAACAGGGTTTGGAGATCAGCCAATAAGCAGTCGGTGTTTTCTGCATCTTCTGAAAATCATCCGGATTGTACATGATTGCCGCTCCAATGTTCAGGCGAATTGCTGCTACATCTTCGGGATGCAATCCCCAGGTGCAAATATAATTCGATCCAACTTTGGTATCTGTTTTCGGGTGATAATTGATGCCGGTTAAAAACTGAACCGGCTTGTCGCTGAAGGCAAACGCTTCAACTTTAGCTTCCCGGGAACCGGAAAAAACCGTCACGCGTACCAGTACTGAAATGGTATCGCCTTTGTAAGGAACACCCTCCGACAACATCTCCATGTACGATTGATTGAATTCTTTTTTAACACGGGCAATTCGTTTGCTCACCGGGTTCAGCAGCACTTCTTTTTCACCATCCCAGAGACGAACGCCGCCGAGTCCCATCGTTTGACCCACTTTGTACTGGTCGGCTCCCCAGCCTTCTTTTTGCTGTTCAGGTGTTGGGTACCATTCGGCGCCTTTCAGCTCCAGCTGAGGCTTGGTTTTGTTATACACATCAATGGACACTTTCTTGTCGAAGTACAGTCGAAAGCCTACCCATTCGTTTTCTACAGCTGGCCCATGATGGCCAACGTCCTGGTACAAATTACCGGTCAGTGACTCAATGGAGCTGACTTGTTTATGATCTTTTTTCCAGAAAAGGCTAATGTCGGTTTTGTTTTGTGCGGATACCGCAGTGCTCATCAGAGCGAGCAGGAAAATAGCAATTGTTGCTCTCATATTGATTTTAGTTGAAGGTTATACTTGAAAAACAAAGATAGCAAGATCGGGGAGGAATCGGCGGATACTTTCAAAAGAATGCCATGTTGCTGCTGGCTGACGGTCATTTTCGATTATTCATTCGGTGCCTCTTATCCTTGATCACGCTTTCTGTACGGTCACGACATGTCGTGACCGAGATCCATTCGCGAAAGATTAGCTTTTCCTGCATTTATTTTTCAACCAGTTCAAACAGGTCTTCAACACCAATCCCAAAGTACCGGGCCAATCGAATGGCTAAAATCGTTGACGGAACAAATTTGCCATTTTCGATGGTGTTGATGGTTTTCCGGGTCACACCGATTTTTTCGGCGAGCTCTTCCTGAGTGATATTTTTAATTGCCCGTTGAACTTTAATCTGATTGCGCAACTCCCAATTCCCCATAGCTAGCCCCTGTTGTAGATTATTGATGCAATTAAGGCTGAAAGTGTTCCAAAATAGATCGTGATTTCGCACACAATAAAAGCCGAAATATTGGTAAAAATGGATAATCCAAAACAAACGCTACTGACAATTACAAAGGCCCAAAATCCAATGATAAACGACTTGTTTCGATTGTGGATGCTGAGCTCGTCTGCAAGCGCATTTTTCAAACCTTCATTTGATTTGATCACCTTTCCGAGCTTGTTCATCCGGGTCAGATTGATCAGGAAAAGAAACCATCCGAACAGTCCGACAATTGAAATGATTCCTAAAATAATGGGTTGTTGAATCAGGTCTTTCAAGATGAAACCTCCAAACCAGATGGCCCATCCTATGGTGAACCATTTGAGAAGATTGTACCGCGACCGGTCGTATTTTTCAATGAGTGATGTTTCCATAGCAGGTAATTTTAATGTAACATGAAGTAGTCTAAAAGTAACCTATAGGTTACTAAAATTAAACCATTAAAATCACTTTTGCAAGTCTGGAATAAAAAATGAATGAGCTTGTTTAGGGGTAATTTAGTTAAGAAATGTGATTTGATTAGCTGGACTGTAAATTCACTGGTAATTAATCTTTAGCCGGTTCGGAATTTAACTGGGAAGTGAATGATAAATTGTTAGGTTTGAAATTTTCTTTAGTCTTTGGATGGGGAGTTCTTTTTTTCAATTTCCCAGATTTTAGCAATCTGGACTTTGTTTTCTGGCAAATAGTTTAATGCGACATCCCAAATGATTTCGTAGTCGATCCCAAAATATTCATGAGAAATTTTATTTCTCAGCAAATACATTTCTTTCCAGGGAACTTCGGGATATTTCATTTTTATTTCCTCTGGAAGATTTTTGGATGCTTCACCAATGATTTCAAAGTTTCGGACCACTGCATCAACCGTTTTATAGTCCTTTTTGAATTGGTCAAACGAATACCCTTTTATTTATTCTGCAATGCGTGATATAGCCTCCAACAGATCTTCAAGATACATCGTGTATGTTCGATCTTTCTTTTTCAAATTAAATATAGTTTACTTGTTGAAGAATCCGCTCTTTGAGTTGTGCTTTGAGTGCGTTTTTGGTGACTAGATCGATCTTTCTATTGAAAATTTTTTCGAGGTAAATTTCCAATGAGAAAAATTTCCAGCCGATTGGCTTTTCGAGCTCCACCAGTATGTCAATGTCACTATCTTCAGTGAAACTTTCATCACTAAATGAGCCAAACAGTCCAATTTCGCGGACAGCATATTCCTGATGGAGCGTTGGCTTGATCTCTCTTAGTTTGGATAATATGTCGTTCTTGGTGAGCATCACTCAAATATAATCATTTTTAATGATCTGCGCTTAGTCACTATAGTCTTCATGCAGTCTCGATGACACTTGTTGTTGCTTACCAATCACTTCGTCCAGCAAATCGATGATCTTTTCATTTTTGATGATTTGCATGCCCATTCGCTCTGCCGAAATGCCGGATTTCAGTTTGTAGTCGTAAACGGGCGAATCAGCAACGAGTTTCGAGTCGAAGTAATGATAACTGATGGGCTGGTGGTCAAACTCGGCCGTGATTTCGTTGATGTGTGTTGAAATGAAAAACAGGCAATCTTTGATTTGTACCAGCTTTTGAATGATCTTGTAGGAAGCTTCATAGGCATCTTTCACATTGGTGCCCCGAAATAGTTCGTCGAAAATGACCAGTACATTTTTATGCTCCAGAATTTTTAGCACCGTTTCTTTTACCCTTCGTACTTCTGAATAATAATGGCTGTAACCACGGTTAATATCGTCGGGAAGGTTGATGGTGGTAATCAAACCATTGAAAACGGAGGTTTTCATGGATGATGCTGGAACCGGGAAACCCAGATGCGCCAAATAGACAGCCAGTCCAATGGCTTTCAAAAAGGTGGATTTGCCCGCCATGTTGGGGCCGGTGAGAAAACACAAGTTG
>Ga0102953_1001682_pt1 | contig 13829 bp, 13 predicted proteins | sample SalPon2A_C_D2_MG_FD_78509 | JGI IMG/M metagenome (GOLD analysis project Ga0102953, IMG submission 78509) | Soil microbial communities from South San Francisco under conditions of wetland restoration - Salt Pond MetaG R2A_C_D2_MG | ecosystem: Environmental > Terrestrial > Soil > Wetlands | place... | reverse complement strand
ATCACCATCGGAGACCACACTTATAGTTTGGAAGAGCCATTTTTGGTGATGGCCACACAAAATCCGATTGAGCAGGAAGGAACTTATCCACTGCCGGAAGCACAAGTTGACCGTTTCATGCTAAAAGTGGTGATCAACTATCCTAAGAAAGAAGAAGAGCAACAAATTATCCAGGAAAACCTATTGAAGAGTTTCCCAACCGCATCGACCATATTAAAACCACAAGACATATTGAGTGCCCGTGATGTGGTGAAAGATGTGTACCTGGATGAAAAAATCAGCAAGTACATTGTCGACATTGTTTTTGCAACGCGTAATCCACAGGAATACAAGCTCGAAAAATACAACGATATGATTTCTTACGGAGCATCGCCACGTGCCAGTATTAGCTTGGCAAAAGCGGCCAAAGCCTATGCGTTTATCAAACGTCGTGGTTACGTAGTTCCCGAAGATGTGCGTGCCGTTTGCCCGGATGTGATGCGTCACCGTATTGGACTGAGCTATGAGGCGGAGGCTAACAACATTACACCAGAAGAAATCATCACTGAAATTCTGAACACGGTTGAAGTACCTTAGTAAATAAAATCCCAAAAATCAATAAACAAATTCCAAAAACGAATCAATGAATGATTTGGAGAACAGGAGTCTTGATTTTGCTGTTGATGTGAGAAGATTGGTCAAACAATTACCACAGATTACCTCGAATTGGGAAGATGGCAAACAAGTGGTGCGATCTTCAGGATCGATCGGTGCAAATTAAATTGAGGCCAATGAGTCATTGAGGGACAAAGACAAACTCATGAAATTGAGAATTTCAAGAAAAGAATCGAAAGAAACTGTATACTGGTTAACGATTATGAAAAGAACAAATCCGGAGTCTGATTAAAAAATGGGAAAACTAATTTCAGAATTTCAGGAGTTAGGAAAATACTTTCTGCCATCGTCAATAAATTAGAAAGTAGAACGTAGTTTTTGGATTTTGAATTTATCGTTTGGAATTTCAATCCCGGAATTTGGGTTTTATGATTTGGAATTTCAATTTTGAAAAAAATGCTTGATGGAACATACAGAGCTGTTAAAAAAGGTCAGGAAAATTGAAATAAAGACGAGGGGGCTGAGCCGCAATATCTTTGCAGGTGAGTACCATTCGGCTTTTAAAGGGCGCGGTATGGCGTTCAGCGAAGTTCGCGAGTACCAGTTTGGTGACGACATCCGAAACATCGACTGGAATGTAACTGCCCGTTACAACAAACCCTACATCAAAATATTTGAAGAAGAGCGCGAATTGACCGTCATGCTTCTGATTGATGTCAGCGGTTCCCGGGATTTTGGTTCATTTGAACAATTCAAAAAAAATGTGATCACTGAAATCTCCGCCATCCTTTCCTTTTCAGCCATACAAAATAATGATAAGATCGGTGTGATTTTCTTTTCAGACACCATTGAGAAATTCATTCCGCCGAAAAAAGGGAAATCGCATATTTTACGAATTATTCGCGAGCTAATTGATTTCGAGCCGGTGAATAAAGGAACCAATATCACAGAAGCCATTCGTTACATGACCAACGCCATTAAAAAGCGGTGTACCAGCTTCATCATTTCAGACTTCATTCAAAATGAACCTGACTTTGACAAAGCGCTGACCATCGCCAATAACAAGCACGATGTTGTTGCCCTGCGCATTTATGACGAGCGGGAAACCAAACTGCCGCCAATTGGCATGATCAAGCTGAAAGATGCCGAAACAGGCGAATATGTTTGGGTGGACAGCAACAGTAAAAAGGTGCGTGATTCGTACGAAAAGTGGTGGCGTGAAACCAGCAACAGGCTGTCAACCACCTTCAAGAAAAGCGGTGTGGATTTCGCCGACATCAATACCAACGAAGACTATGTCAAATCCCTCATGACCCTGTTTAAAAAGCGAGGGGTAAAAGCATAATATGATGAAAGGATTAAAATACATTGCAATTGTCACCTTCCTGTTTTTAACACAGGCGACCATTGTTCATGCACAAAAAATACAGGCCAAAGCGACCATCGATTCTACCAATATTTTGATTGGTGATCAGCTTAATTTGCGTCTTGAACTGGATCAACCGAAGAATGTCCATGTTGAATTTCCTACCATTGGAGATTCGCTGGCTAAAGGTGTTGAAGTTTTGAAGCGTTCTCCGTTGGATACATTTCAACTGACCGAACAGCAACAGATTAAAATCATACAAAACCTGACGATTACTTCATTCGATACGGGGCAACAAGTGGTTCCACCGTTTAAATTTTTGTTGAAGTACGACCAATTGTATGACACAGTTCAAACGCTGCCCGCTACCTTTTTTGTGCATGGGATGAAGATCGACACCACCAAAGGTCCGGTTGACATCAAACAACCCTACGATGCACCAATTACCTTGAAAGAAGTTTCTCCATACATCATCGGGGCCATTATTGTTGGTGCGTTGATTTTCTTCCTGTTTTACTACCTGCAACGCAGACGGAAAAACAAACCGGTTTTTGCCAAGGCTGAAAAACCAAAAGAGCCGGCGCATATTATTGCTTTGCGGGAACTGGACAAAATTAAGGAAGATAAAATCTGGCAGAAGAATGAAATCAAACTGTACTACAGTCTTGTTTCGGACACACTTCGTGAATACATTGAGGATCGTTTCGATATTAAAGCGATGGAGTACACTTCCGAAGAAACTATGCAGGCATTCAAATACCGGAACGATTTGCTTTCGGAAAAATCAATGGAAAATCTCAACCAAATTCTCACACTTTCCGATTTGGTAAAATTTGCCAAGTACAATCCGCTGCCTGACGATCACAACCTGACTTTGATGAATGCCTACATTTTTGTGAACGAAACCAAGAAGGAAGACAAGAAATTAAGCCAACCAGTTGACGACCGGGATGGCGAAGAAGTTGAGTTAAAATAAAAGGACAATGAGCGGAATTACATTTAAAAATCCGGAGTTTTTTTACCTGCTGCTGGTACTCATCCCGATGCTTGCCTGGTACATCTTTAAGCATCGAAAAGCCGGGGCAAGTATTCGGTATTCAACCACCATGGGATTCAAAGGGATTTCCAAAGGCTGGAAATATTACCTGCGTCATGCACCCTTTGTCTTGCAGATGGCTGGCATTGGATTGCTTTCTGTTGCTTTGGCACGTCCGCAGTCATCCAACAGCTGGCAGGATGTCACCACCGAAGGAATTGATATTGTCATTGCACTGGATATTTCAAGCTCCATGTTGGCGCGCGATTTTCAGCCCAACCGACTGGATGCAGCCAAGAAAGTGGCTACTGAATTTATTTCCGGACGCCCAAATGATAAAATCGGACTGGTCATTTTTTCCGGCGAAAGCTTCACGCAGTGCCCGTTAACAACGGATCACGCTGTGCTGATCAACTTGTTCAATGAAGTGCACAGTGGGATGATTGAAGATGGAACGGCTATTGGAAATGGGTTGGCGACAGCCGTTGCCCGTTTGAAAGACAGCAAGGATAAAAGTAAAGTCATCATCCTGTTGACTGACGGTGAAAACAACCGCGGTGAAATTGCTCCGGAGACAGCAGCCGAGCTAGCGAAAACATATGGTATCCGGGTTTACACCATCGGGATTGGAACGATCGGGACAGCGCCCTACCCTGTTCAAACGCCATTCGGAACACAGATACGCGATGTTCCTGTTAAGATTGACGAGGCCACGCTGCAAAAAATCGCTGATATCACTGGTGGGCGCTACTTCCGGGCTACAGACAATCAAAAGCTCGTTCATATTTATAATGAAATTGACAAGCTGGAAAAATCAAAAATTGACGTAAAACATTACAGCAAGAAAGATGAGCGTTTTCAGCTATTTGCCTTGCTGGCAGGAATTTTCCTCATCATTGGCCTGCTTTTAAAAACAACAATTTTCAGGAACATTCCTTAATTGACGACGAAAAATGGAAATGTTTAGGTTTGCACATATCGAATTTTTATACGCTTTGGCGATCATTCCAGTCCTTATCATACTGTTCTGGATCACCCGCCGGAGTCGCCGAAAAGCGCTGGAACGTTTTGGACAAAAAGACGCAGTCAAACAGCTGATGCCTAATGTCAGCAATTCACGTCCTGTGCTCAAATTTATCACTTGGCTGCTGGCCATCAGTTCGTTAATTGTGGCGCTGGCTCAGCCGCAGTTTGGCAGTAAGTTGAAAAAAGAAAAACGCAAAGGTGTGGAGCTGATCATCTGTTTGGATGTATCCAACTCCATGTTAGCTGAAGATATTCAACCCAACCGGCTGGAGCGCGCCAAGCGAGCGATCTCGCAATTGGTCGACCGGCTTGACAACGATAAAATTGGGCTGATTGTTTTTGCGGGCGATGCGTACACCCAATTGCCAATCACAACCGATTATTCTTCAGCTAAACTGTTTTTGAACGCGGTGAGTACGAAAATTGTCCCTCGCCAGGGAACAGCGATTGGAGCAGCCATCAATCTGGCAACTTCTTCTTTCAGCCCTCAATTTAAAGGCAACAAGGCGATCATCGTCATCACCGATGGTGAAAACCACGAAGACGATGCAGTTGGCGCTGCCAAAGACGCTGCAAAGAAAGGAATATCTGTATACACCGTTGGTATGGGATTGCCGCAAGGAGGACCGATCCCCATATATAAGAATGGGCAAAAAGATTATATAAAAGATAAAAGTGGCAACGTTGTTGTGACCAAACTCGATGAAAAAATGTTACAACAAATTGCGGCTGCAGGCAATGGCGTGTATGTACGGGCCAATAATGCGCAGGTGGGTTTGAACACCTTGTTCAACCAAATTAACAAGTTGCAGGAAGCAGAAATCGAATCACAGGTTTATTCCGACTACGAAGATCAGTTTCAGTGGTTCATCGGATTCTCGGTATTCTTATTATTGTTGGACTTCGTGCTCCTTGAACGGAAAAACAAATATTTGAAAAACATCAAATTATTTGGATGATGAAGAAGAGACTAATTACATATTCAGGACTATTGTTACTCCTGTTGGCATTGACCATCGGTGCGCAAGCGCAAAATGAGCGCAAATTCATTCGACGGGGAAATGAGTTGTTTGAACAGGCTATGAAAGATAGCGCGAACCTCGATACAGCAAATTTCAACAAAGCTGAAATTGACTATCGCAAGGCCCTGGACAAACGCCCCGATGATTTGAAATGGAATTTCAACTTAGGCGATGCGTTGTATAAGCAAAAGAAATTTAAGCAAGCGACCACAAAATTTGAAGATATCGCCAAAAGCAGCAACGATAAAATTGAGAAGGCTAAAGCTTACCACAACATTGGAAATTCGTTATTGATGCAAAATAAACTGGACGAAAGTATTGAAGCCTATAAAAATGCGCTTCGCAATAATCCAAAGGATTTAGACAGCAAGTACAACCTGATCTATGCGATGGATCTGAAAAAGAAGAAACAGCAACAAAAGAAGAAACAGCAGAACAAAGATCAGAACAAGAAAAACAAGGACAAGAACAAAGACCAAAATAAAAACAAACAAGACCAGAACAAGAAAAATCAGGATCAGAACAAGAAGAACCAGGATCAAAACAAAAAGGATCAGAATAAAAATCAACAGAATAAGAACCAGAATCAGCAGCAGAAAAAGCAACAGCAACAACCGCAGAAACAAAAAATATCGAAGGAAAACGCGGAACGGTTGTTGCAGGCTTTGCAGAACGACGAACAAAAGGTTCAGGAGAAGGTTCGAAAAGCCAAAGCTGCCAAAGCTCAGCAGCGGCAGATCGACAAAAATTGGTAGTTGATTATTTTATATTTTTGAACACTATTTTAATCACAGCATAAAAAGGTACGATGATTAAAAAACTCATATTATCGCTATTGTTGCTCATCCCGGCTGCGTTTGCCGGGGCCGACAATGTGCATTTCACCATGTCAGCCCCAAAGGTGGTCTCACAAGGCGAACAATTCCGCTTGTCTTTCAATTTGAACCAGGAAGGATCAGACCTGCAATTACCGAAGCTTTCTAATTTCGATGTGTTGATGGGCCCTTCTACTTCTCAAAGTACAAGTGTTCAAATCATCAATGGAAAAACCACCCAGTCGGTCAGCTTTTCATACATCTTTATTTTGCGTGCCAAAAAGACAGGTACATTTACCGTTCGTCCCGGATCAATCAAAGTTGATGGAAAAGTTTACACATCGAATGATTTGAGCATCCAGGTTGTGAAAGGTCAGGCTTCTCAGAGCAATTCTTCGGGAACGCAACAACAGCAACAGTCGTCGGCACCTGCCGGAAACATCAGCAAAGATGATTTGTTTGTCCGTATTGCCCTTGACAAACACAATGTATACAAAGGCGAACAAATCATGGCGACGGTGAAAATTTATGTGGCGCCCAATGTGCCAATCTCCAGCTTTGATGACGTGACACTGCCATCATACGCCGGATTCTGGACCCAGGAAGTAGATGTGCCCAACCAAATTAGCTTCACCCGCGAAGTGTACCACAATAAAATTTACCAAGTTGGTGTGCTTAAAAAGACCATTCTTTTCCCGCAGCAAACCGGGAAGATTAAGATTGATCCTTTCCAGATCACCTGTCTGGTGCGTCAACGAGTACGTCAGTCGCGTAGTTTCTTTGACGACTTTTTTGACAATTATCGCACAGTCCGGGCAAAAGTCACCAGCGCTCCGGTCACAGTCAATGTCAAAGATTTACCAACTCAGCCAGCAAGTTTCACCGGTGGTGTCGGCAACTTGAAATTTTCGGCTTCGCTGAATAAAGATCAAATCAAATCGAACGAAGCAGCAACCATAAAAATCGATATCACAGGGAGTGGAAACTTGAAACTGATTGACGCTCCTAAAATCGATTTCCCGAAAGATTTTGAAGTTTACGATCCAAAAACCAGTGAAAATTTAAAAGCCACTAACAGTGGTTTAAGTGGCTCCCGGACGTTTGAATACCTATTCATCCCGCGTTATGCCGGCGATTTCACCATACCACCAATCAAATTTGCCTCGTTCGATCCGGCAACCGGGAAATACAAATACGAGCAATCCAAAGAATTCAAAATACATGTAGAAAAAGGCAACGAAGATCAAAATACAACAGTCACCAGCGCCTATTCCAAAGAAGATGTTCGTTTTATTGGAAAAGATATTCGCTACATCAAACAAGGCCAATACAAGCTGCACTCCAAAGAATCATCGTTTTACGGAAGTCTTTCATTCTACCTTATTTATATTGGATCATTGTTGCTGTTCCTGATCTTTGCCATCGTGTATCGCAAAAAGCTTAAGGAGAACGCCAACGTTCAACTGCTTCGTCATAAAAAAGCCAATAAAATGGCACGAAGGCGCTTAAAAGATGCGGCAAACTTCCTGAAACAAAATAAAGACGAAGAATTCTACGATTCAGTATTGAAGGCATTCTGGGGTTACCTGAGCGATAAGCTGAGTATCCCGGTTGCCGATTTGAACCGTGAAAATGCATCAGGAGCCCTGAACAATCGGAAAGTTCAAACCGAAACAATCGATGAGTTCATCAAGATTGTTGACACCTGCGAATATGCCCGCTACGCGCCAAGTGCTGTGGAAGGAACCAAAGATGAACTTTACCAGCGTGCCGTTGCACTGATGGGAAAATTGGATAAACAAATTCGTTAAACCAGAAGCAATGAAAACATTCTTTTTTACCATATTGATCGCATGCTTTTCGATCGCAGCTTATGCACAAGACAGCCTGATGGTGAAAGCCGATAAGCAATATGCATCACAACAATATGAGAAGGCAATTAACATTTACGAGGGGATTCTGAAAAGCGACAAGGAATCAGCAGGATTGTACTACAACCTGGGTAATGCCTACTACAAAACGGGCAAATACACCAAGGCCATTTTAAACTATGAGCGTGCAAAATTACTGGCTCCCAATGATGAAGATATTCAATTCAACCTTGATTTGGCCAACCAACACGTTGTAGACAACATTAATCCGCTTCCAAAAGTATTTTTTGTACGTTGGTGGAATGCATTAGCCAATAAATTCTCGACAGACGGATGGGCAAAAATCAGTGTCGTCACGTTTATTTTAGCTTTGATTCTGGCCGGGTTTTTCTTCCTATCCCGCTCTGTCAGCATTAAACGACTATCGTTTTGGGTCGGAATTTTAATTCTAGCCATTTCCATTTTTAGTTTTAACTTTGCCGCCCGGCAGAAAAGCAGGATGACCAGCCATAACTTTGCGATCATCACGCAACCAAGTGTGACCGTTAAAAGTTCGCCGTCCGATAGTGGAACCGATTTATTTTTAATTCATGAAGGGTTGAAAGTTGAAATCAAGGACCAACTGGGCAGCTGGAAAGAAATAGAGCTAGCGGATGGCAACCAGGGATGGTTGCCTGCGAGCAGCCTTGAGAATATTTAAAAACTGCCGGCTTTTGCCGGCTTTTTTATGGATTGATTTTTTTTACAACCATTTTAAACGAGAGTTGTTTTACTCATAAATTTAAAATCATGGCTTATAATTTATTAAAAGGTAAACGAGGAATTATTTTCGGTGCATTAAACTCAGACTCTATTGCCTGGAAAGTAGCTGAACGTGCCCACGAGGAAGGAGCTACATTTACACTGACAAACACATCAGTAGCGCTTCGAATGGGCGACACAGCTAAACTGGCTGAGAAATGCAATGCAGAGCTTATTGGAGCCGATGCCACAAACGTGGAAGAACTTGAGAACCTTTTCAAAAAATCAATGGAAATTTTAGGCGGAAAAATTGATTTCGTTTTGCACTCCATTGGTATGTCTCCCAACGTTCGTAAAGGACGTCACTACAGTGACCTCGATTACAACTATTTGTCAAAAACGCTAGACATTTCAGCAATTTCATTTCACAAAACCCTGCAGGTAGCCCGTAAAATGGATGCTATCAATGAATGGGGTTCAGTTGTAGCACTTTCGTATGTTGCTGCACAACGTACTTTTTACGGGTACAACGACATGGCTGATGCCAAAGCGTTGCTGGAATCCATTGGTCGCAGTTTCGGGTATATTTACGGCCGTGAACGTCACGTGCGAATCAACACCATTTCACAATCACCAACTGTAACGACAGCCGGTGGTGGTGTAAAAGGTTTCGATCGTTTGCTCGACTTTGCAGACCGCATGTCGCCACTTGGGAATGCAACTGGTGAAGATTGTGCTGATTACTGTATCACTCTGTTCTCCGATCTGACTCGCCGTGTTACCATGCAAAACCTGTTTAACGACGGTGGTTTCTCATCGATGGGCATGAGCCTTAGAGCACTCGAGCAATACGAGAAAGGTTTGCATCAAGAATGTGAATGCGGTGGCGCATTGGACGAAGAACACAATTACGATTAATTACGTTATTTTAATAATTGCAAAAAGCGAGATTGAATCTTCAATCTCGCTTTTTTATTTCTGACTATTTGATCATTCTCTCGTTTACGATTTCAAAAATTGAATATCATCCTCGTAGTCAAATTGAATGTCTTCATGCAACTTACTTAAGGTTTTTTCAATTTTCTGAACCTGGCGGGCATATAAATTTCGTAAAGCCAAACTGCGAGATAATGGCATGCGAGAAGTGCGGATCTTTCGACAATAATAAATCAACAGATCAAGCTCTGTCGTTTTTATACCTGAATACCGAATGTATTTATTGGTATCGCGTAGAATCTTTCGCAGACTTTTTTTAATCAGGTAAGTGTTGCTTCTGTTCATTCTGTTGAAAGCTGAATCAATTTCATCTTTCACCGATTGAATGTAGCCTTGCTCGTTCTCCGACTCAAAAAGCAAATAAGTCAGCAGTTCCTTGTTCTCCTTTTTGAACTTGGCCAGGCGCTCACAAAGCTTTTGTAAGTCTTCCGCTGAATATCGTTTTAACTCGTCCCTAATTTTTTTTAACGTAACGGCTTTCATGTATCCAAATTTTTATCACCCGAAAATAAGGGATTAATTTTGAATGCTGCAATCTGAGACTAAAAGCTGATAATTCACGGCAACAAACTTCAACCTATTTTATTTAGATTAGTAATTAGAAACAATCGCCTTCTATTCAAATCGATTTCTTTATTTTTAACGGCAAATTGACAAACACAAGTAAAACACAAAACATCTCCAGTAGTAGATATTCCAATATGAAAAACGTACCATTTTCCATTCGATTGATCATCATGTTGATTTACCAGGGAACAGTAGCAGCCCTGTCTCTTTTTCCATTGAAGGATTTACCCGATGTTCCGTTGTTCCCACAAGAAGACAAATTGATTCATATGAGCATGTATTTGGGGATGGCACTGGTGTTGCTTTGGGGATTTAAGTTCAAAACGTTTAACCGCTGGTATATTTACGGTTTTATTGTGGCTTGGGGATTTACAATGGAAGTCATTCAATTAGTCATGCACGTTGGCCGACATTTTTCCATGTTGGACATGTTAGCCAATATTACCGGCGCATTCCTTGGTGTGATCCTCTTTCGCTATCTCGACAAAAAATCCTTCGAAAAGGCATAAAATCCCAACCGTTAATTAGCCAACCGCATCGACACGCTCCACCAATTCCATTGAAACATCTGCAAATACCGAACAGCCTAAATTTTCAAAACGCAAAACAATACGTTTAGTGCCTCTCACTTCCGTGATCTCCCCTTCCATACCAGCCAAAACACCAGCGATAACTTTTACCTGCTGTCCTTTTTGAATCGTTTCACTGGTTACATGAATTTTCGAATTGGCTTTCTCTACAAACAATTTTAAAGCCTGGATCTGCTTGTCAGGAATTGTTGCCGCTTTGCCCGAAAACATAACGTAAGACACGGCTCCGCTGGTTTGTAATACGTCAACATATTCCTTGTTGCTTACCTGAACGAATAGGTACCCCCTTAGCAGCGGCTCTTCAACAACTTTGACGCGATCGCTCCACTGCTTTTTGACAGCAACCAATGGCAAGTAAGTCTTGATCCTTTTAAAATTTAACTCTTTATCTACCTTTTTTTCAGCGCGCGATTTCACGTACACAGCGTGCCATTGATACTCCCTTTTAAATTTCATTACAAAATATTTTCAAGAAATAGTTACAATTTATCAATGCTATCTTACGTTACTTTTAACATATCAATATATTTTTTCTAACAGAAATTGATCAAAAGTTTAATAATGAAATTTTCAAACTATGAAAAACTTGATCTTTAAAATCTTCATCCTTTCTATAAAGAAAACCGAAAGATACAACTTTCATTTCAATGAAATTGCGATCGTTCAATTTTCATTACCAAATTCATTTTCAAATTTTTAAAATAGACTATTCACTACTTTTAAAATCAAATGATTCAGAAACTTTTCAGAATTCAGATTGAAAATAAACATTTAATAACATGAAAAATTGTAAAATTATTTTCAACTGAAGTATTTTTGAAACAAAATATGTTCAGCATGACAACTCAACTTATTAATATAATTCTCGCAATAATTCTCAGCTTTGCCATTACGTATATTAGTATCCCAACGATCGTGCGAATCTCCCGAGAGAAGAAACTGTTTGATGAACCCAATCATCGACGGTTAAATAAAAAGGTAGTTCCCACACTTGGCGGAGTTGGTATTTTTATCGGGTTAATCCTCGGCACATCACTTTTACTTGGAACCGCGAGATTTCCTGAATACCGTTATATCGTTGGAGCTTTGATCTTGTTATTTTTTATTGGCCTAAAAGATGACATTCTGGTCATATCTGCTAAAAAGAAACTAGTTGTTCAATTTGCTGCGACAATTATTCTCGTAGGACTTGGTCAATTACAAATTAGTAATCTGTCCAACTTATTTTTACTGAATCACCTTAATGTGTGGCTAAGCGTTCCACTTTCAATGATAACCTTGCTTCTAATAATTAACGCTGTTAATCTTATTGACGGTATTGATGGCTTGGCTGCCGGAATTTCGTTTGTTGCTTCCGGCTTGCTCGGTGTTTGGTTTTTACAAGTCGGACGACTGGATTATGCGATATTAAGTTTTTCATTAGCTGGAAGTTTACTAGCATTTCTAAGATTTAATTTGTGGGGAGGTGGATTTAAGATATTTATGGGAGACACAGGCTCATTGATACTTGGGGGCGTTCTGGGTGTTTTGGTGATCAAATTCATGCAGGTCAACCAACTAACACAGGAAACATACCAAATCAAGCATGCACCAACATTTGTTTTGGCACTGCTCATTGTACCAATCACAGACACATTACGCGTGTTTACCATTCGTTTAAGCCAGAAAAGATCCCCCTTCTCTCCCGACATGAATCACATTCACCATGTGTTGATTCAATTGGGTATGAAACACATAAAGGCAAGTGGATTTTTGGTTTTATACACGTTGTTTTTTGTATCGTTGAGTATTGTGACCCAAAATTATTTAAGCAGCACGATCAGTTTCCTGATCCTTTTAAGTTTTAGTTTTGGCATTGTCGGGTTTCTGGCTAAGCGAAATGAAAAAATCAAGCAAAACCGGGCCAAACAAATTCAACTTACACGCCGAATTTTGACCACAGGCGTGCCTATTCATGAAGATCCATTTAATTACCGTTCGATTGAACAACAAATCTACCAAAATTAATACCTACTGAATCTGGTAGGTCAGGATTAATTCAGCACCAAAACCGCTATCCAAAATTGCACCGTGATCCCAGGCCAATTTCATGGCCATTGCAAAAGGACTTTCAGCTTTTCGGTATCCAATTTGTCCCGAAGCCGAAAAGAACTGCTTTGGTGTAGGATATTCCTGTCCATATAAGCCGTAATGTTTTGAATAAGTCACCTTGGTTTTCCAGTCAATTTGTTTCGTCAACCAACCATTCATTCCTTCATGAATTCCCCAAAGCCGGGTATTTAGAAAACCATCAGAAAATCCTTGATCATTAATTTGAGGGATAAAAAGTGGCAGGCCCATCATACGATTGTAACTCACAAAACCGGATTTATACAGTCCATGATTGAAATAATTATCTCTCCCCTCCCCAATTTGGTAATTGGGTCGATTAACTGGATCAGGCGTATACTTGTGGTACATGCCGCTTTGGTCACGGGTATTCACATATTCAACCACCATTGATTTTAAAAATGGTTTAGGTTGCAGACGTTTCCAATAAATGCCCCACAAACCATCAGGTGCATTTTCAAATTGAATACCGGAACGATCTTCCCAAAGATGGCCATAATACATCTTCAACTTGGATTTCATGCCATTGTATTGCAATGAGAAAAGATATTGGCCAAGTTGGTTCCCTTCCACGTTTAACTGATCTGTTTCCGGAGCACTGCTACTCCCCGTTCGGCCCAGGATATAGCGGAAATAATCCTTTAGCCCGGGCATTTTAAATGACGGATGATTGCCTCTTGAGGGAACTGTTCCTCCCCAGAACACCCAATGATCTATTCCTGCTGAGAAAACCCATTTGGGTGCTATCGTATAATGCACATCCAACCGCTTATGGTGCAAATGGACCCCATCATCAACTCGTTTGTCCTGCAACAAATATTCATTGTACTCTGCATCAAACGAAAAGCGGCTGAACCAGCCATTTTGAGTGAATTTAAAATTATCAGTTCCGACTCCAATTCGCGGGTTCGGCCGGGCATTGTTCGATAAAAATAAGTTGCCATTAGTCAGTGATAAACCATCTGCAAAAACAGGTTCTGCTTTGGCTCCAACATGAAAATACCACTTTTTATAAGTCAGGCGTGCCCAGTATTCATTAAAACGGAAAGCACCATTTTCAGAAATTCGTCCCAAAACATTGGCTCCATAGTAGTAT
>Ga0102953_1001681_pt1 | contig 13830 bp, 13 predicted proteins | sample SalPon2A_C_D2_MG_FD_78509 | JGI IMG/M metagenome (GOLD analysis project Ga0102953, IMG submission 78509) | Soil microbial communities from South San Francisco under conditions of wetland restoration - Salt Pond MetaG R2A_C_D2_MG | ecosystem: Environmental > Terrestrial > Soil > Wetlands | place... | reverse complement strand
GGATCGAGCGCGCTCACCTGGATGCCTTCCCCCGCTTCGCGCAGCACCACGTTGCACGGCAGCAACAGGCCGATCTCCCGGTCGGTCTCCAGCGCCTCGTGCGCCAGGTGGGGGTTGCAGGCGCCCAGGATCTCGTACCGCTCCATGTCCACGTCGAGCTTCTGCTTCATGGTGTCCCGCACGTCGATGGTGGTCAGGACGCCGAAGCCCTGCTCCTTGAGCGCCGCCACGACGCGCTCCTTGACCTCGTCGTAGCTGCCGGGGACCGTGATGCTCATGCCGTAGTGCGCCATTCTCTCTCCTCCTGCACTGTGAGCGCGAGACGCGAGGGGGACCCGCGCGGTCGCGTGACTCCATGATGCTGGCATGTGCCGGCGGACCATGTGACGGCCTACCGAAGACACCCCCTCGGGGTATCGGCGAGCGTAGCACTGCGGCGATCCGGGCTGCGTTTCGGGGGCGTCGTGCGCGGTGGCGCCCGCCCGGCACCCGCCGTGGCTTCGAGACGCCCCGGGCCACGACGTCCTCGACCGCGTCGCCGTCCCCACGGGCCTCCACGCATATCGCCGTCCCGACGCCGGCCGCGTGACCGCCGGCCGGCGCCCGCGCCCCGCCCTTGACGGCCCTCAGCGCCCCCGGTAGCTTGGACGCTGTCGCATCGTGAACGCGGGGTCCGCGGAGGCGCGCCGGCCCGCCGGCGCCGTCCTGCCGCCGGCGGAGCGACACCCGGCGACTCAGGCGCCGCCCGGAGGCTGGAGGATCCATGGACGACAGACTTCAGGCGGCCCTGGACGCGGTCGGATCGAGCGCGGGCAGCTACGCCGGTGACCTCGCGGACTTCGTGCGCATCCCCAGCGTCAGCACCGTGCCCGAGCACCGGCCCGACGTCGCCGCGGCCGCGGCTTGGGTGGCCGCGCGGCTGCAGCGAGCCGGGGTGCCCGAGGTGCGCACCATCGACACCCCCGGCAACGCCGTCGTGGTCGGGCGCTGGCAGGTCGATGCCGCCCTCCCGACGGTGGTCATCTACGGGCACTACGACGTGCAGCCTCCCGAGCCGCTGGAGCTGTGGCAGTCGCCCGCGTTCGAGCCGGAGGAGAGGAACGGCCGCGTCTACGGCCGCGGCGCCGCCGACGACAAGGGGGGCGTGCTCATCGCCGCCCAGGCCGTCGAGGCGTGGGCCCGAGCCGCCGGCGCGCCGCCCGTCAACGTCACCTTCGTCATCGAGGGCGAGGAGGAGATCGGCAGCCCCAACCTCCCCACCTTCCTGCGCGAGCACCGCGAGCTGCTCGTCGGCGACCTCGCCATCAGCGCCGACGGCGGGATGCTCGGCGCGGACCAACCGTCGTTGACGGTGGGCAACCGGGGTCTGGCCGGGTGCCAGATCGACGTCGTCGGCGCCGCCGGCGACCTCCATTCCGGCCTCTACGGGGGCGCCGTCCCCAACCCACTGGAGGGACTGGCCCGCATCCTCGCCGCCATGCACGACGGCCGCGGCCGGATCACCGTGCCGGGCTTCTACGACGGCGTGAAGGAGCCGTCGCCGGCCGTGCGGGACGCGATCGCGGCGCTGCCGCACGACGACGCGGCGGAGCTCGCGGCCGTCGGCCTCACGGCCTGGACCGGCGAGGAGGGGTACGCGCCGCTCGAACGCCGCTGGGTCCGGCCCACCTTCGAGATCAACGGCATGTGGGGCGGCTACCAGGGCGAGGGCGTGAAGACGGTCCTGCCGAACGCCGCGCACGCCAAGATCACCTGCCGGCTGGTGGAGGGGCAGGACCCCGACCGCATCCTGGACGCCATCGAGGCGTACGTCCGGGAGCTCACGCCGGAAGGGCTCGAGGCGAGCATCCAGCGCCTGCAGGGCAAGGCCCGCGCCTACGAGATGCCCCTCGACCACCCCTCCATCGCGCTCGCCTCGGCCTGCCTCCAGGACGTCTACGGCAAGGAGCCCGCGTTCATCTGGGTGGGCGGCACGGTTCCGGTCGCAGCGGACTTCCGAGCGCTCCTCGGGATGTGGACCCTCTACTTCGCCTTCGGCGAGCCCGACAACGGCATCCACGCACCGAACGAGTTCTTCCGGATCGACACGATCCGTCGGGGCACGCTGGCGACCGCCCGGCTGCTTCATGCCATCGCCCGGCACGCCGACGAGCTGAAGGGGGCCTAGGGACGCTGCGGGAGAGCGGATCCATTCACTCGGACGTAGCCAGGAGGGCGCGCTCGATCGACGCGATGTGGGCCACGATGGCTTCCTCGACGGCGGCGCCGTCACGCGCCGTGAGGGCGCGGAGGATGATGCCGTGCTCTCGCCAGGCCCCCCGCATGCGGGACGGCCCGCGCATGGATATCGGCCGGGCGAGCCGCAGCTTGTCGTAGACCAGGCCCAGGTCGCGTGCGAGCTCGCGGTCTTCCGCGAGCCGGGCGACGGCGTGGTGGAAGTTCGTGGTGAGGGGGACCGTGCCGCCGATGCCGAGAAGGGTCACGGAGGCGCGCCGCATGGCGCCGAGATCGCGAAGCCCGGCGTCCGTGGCGCGCTCGACCGCCAGCCGTCCGACGGCGGTTTCGGTGGCCGTGCGCGTCTCGATGAGCTGCCGGATGTCGTCGGGCTGGAAGGTGGGGAGGCGGGTTCCTCCACCTTCGACGTCGACCAGGAGCCCCTCCGCCCCCAGGGTCGCCAGGGCGCTCACCACGGCTCCCCGATCGGCCTTGAGGCGGCCCGTGAGGTCGTCGGCGTCCAGAGGCGAGCCGGGCTCGAGTTGGTCGTCGATGAGGAGGAAGCGGAGCTGACGGTACACCTTGTCGCTCACGGGAGCCACCGATCCGGTGGTCGTCCCGCCCCCCGACAGGCGCGCAGATGGTCGACCGCCTAACTTGGGCGCACCATAACATCGGTGCAGGCGCGGGAAGAAGCCCCCCGGGCCCCTCGTCGCGGATGGAAGCCGGACGCCGGCGCCCGCCGGCTCCCCGCCCGCCGGCGGCAGACCGGAGGCGACGGCCGCGCCGGCAACGGCCTAGAGCAACGTCAGCTTCGCGACGAGCGCGGTGGCCGACAGGATGACCGTGTAGGGCAGGGCCATCCACACCATCCGCCCGTAGCCCAGCCGGATGAGCGGCGCCAGCCCCGAGGTCAGCAGGAACAGGAAGGCGACCTGGCCGTTGGGGGTGGCGATGCTGGGGATGTTGGTGGAGGTGTTGATCGCCACCGCCAGGTTGTTGAACTGCGCCGTCGAGATGAGCCCCTGCTCGAGCGCCGACTTGATCCCGGAGACGTAGACCGTGGCGACGAAGACGTTGTCGCTGATCATGGAGAGCAGGCCGCTCGCGCCGAACATGACCGCGAGCTGCGCGCGGCCCTGGAACGCCAGCACCAGGTCGAGCACGGGCGCGAACAGGTGCTGGTCGTGGATCACCGCCACGATCGCGAAGAACACGACCAGCAGGGCGGTGAACGGGAGCGCCTCGTGGAAGGCGTGCCCGAGGCGGCCTTCCTCCGTGACCCCGGTGAACGCGGTGGAGACGATGATGACGGCGAGGCCGATGAGCCCCACCTCGGCGACGTGGAACGCGAGCCCCACGATCAGGAGGACCGCCACCAGGGCCTGCACGAGGATGCGGAACGTGCCGGAGGCGTCGCGCCGCGTCCCCTCACGCCGCTCGAAGTCCTCCAGGATCTCCCGGACGGAGCCGGGCAGGTCCTGCCCGTAACCGAACCGCCCCAGGTTCTCCAGCAGGACGCACGTCAGCAGCCCCACCACGAGCACCGGGATCGAGACCGGCGCCACCTCCAGGAAGAACTGCCCGAAGTCCCAGTTCGCCATGTGCGCGATGAGCAGGTTCTGTGGCTCCCCCACCATCGTCGTCACGCCGCCCAGGGCCGTGCCGACCACGGCGTGCATCATCAGGCTGCGCAGGAAGGCGCGGAAGCGGCCCAGGTCGCCCTCCCGGAAGTCGTTCACCAGCGTGTCGTCGCGGTGGTCGTGCTCGTCGTCGAACCCCTTGCCCGAGGCCACCTTGTGGTACACGCCGTAGAACCCCGACGCCACCGTGATGATCACGGCCGTCACCGTCAGGGCATCGAGGAACGCCGACAAGAAGGCCGCGGCGAACATGAACGCCAGCGCCAGCATCACCTTCGAGCGGACCCCCACCAGGAGCTTCGTGAACACGAACAGGAGCATGTCGCGCAGGAAGTAGATGCCCGCGACCATGAACATCAGCAGCAGGATCACGGGGAGGTTGGTGAGCACCTCCTTGTAGACCGCGGCCGGTCCCGTCATGCCGATCGCCACCGCCTCGATGGCGAGGAGGCCGCCGGACTGGAGCGGGTAGCACCGCAACGCCATGACCAGCGTGAAGATGAACTCCGCCAGCAGGAACCAGCCGGAGATGAAGCCGCTGTGCTGCCCGCCCAGGAAGAACAGGAGCGGGTTGACGACCAGGAAGACCAGGACGGTGCGCTTGTACCAGTTGGGCGAGTGCCCCAGGAAGTGCTGCGCGAAGGCGCGAGCGAGTCGTGAGCTCATCAGTCGAAGGACCTCCGTCGGTCGCAGGGGTGGGCATGGCGAGAGGCACACCGGCCAACGCCACGGCCGGAGGGCGGGGCCGCGTCGTGATGACGGTGGCGGCAGGCGTCCGGTCCAGAAAGGCTCGCTGAGACCATTATAGAGATGCCGTCCCCGGAGCTGGGCCCGCGGCCGACGCCGTAGGCAGGAGCCGACGACGCCCCGGCCGGCCCGCCGCGGGCCGTCGATCAGGCGCTCCCGCAACCGGTCCTGACCGTCATGACCCGCTCCCCTTCGCGCGCTCGGGGGGCTGCTCGATTCGGGCCAGCCGCGCCTCGAGCAGGCGCCGGTAGCCGGCGATCCACGTCGACGTCTCTTCGAGCCGCCGCGGGCCGACGGTGCAGCGCCGCACCCGGCCCACCTTCTCGGTCTCCACCAGGCCGGCGTCCTCGAGCACCTGGACGTGCTTGCGCAGGCCGGTGAGGCTCATGCCGAAGGCCTCGGCCAGCTCGCCGATGGAGGCGTCTCCGCGGGCCAGGTGCTCCAGGATGCCCCGCCGCGTGGCGTCGGAGAGGGCGCCGAAGGCGGCGTCGAGCCGCTGCGCATACTGAACCATGTGGTTGACTCTAGGCGCTCCGGGCGCCGCCGTCAAGCGGCGGCGGGCTCGAGCGCAGGAGCCGTGCGCCCCCTTCGGCCGGGCCTTCCCGGTCCCGCGGCACACGACGAATGTCAGTTCCCCGTGAGACGCAGCGTGCTACACAGGCCCGTGGTCAGCTCCGACTTTCTACGGGCGCGCCTCCGTCCGTTCCGGGATGCGCGCGCCGTCGCCCTGATGGTGGCGCCGCTCGCCGTGCTGGCGGCGACGCGGGCCATGGGGCCGGCCATGCCGGGGTTCTTCGTGCTGGCCGCCTTCCTGGTGACGGCGGCGGGCTTCTGGTTCGGTATCGCGGCAGGCGTGCTCGAGGGGCTCTACCTCGCGCTCCTCTTCGCGCCGCTGTTGCGCGTCGTCGACCTCGCCGCCCTCACCTCCGCCCACGTGGGCTGGTGGCGGGCGGGCCTCTTCTTCGTCGTCCTGGGGCTCGTGGCGGGTGCCGTCAGCCGCGGCCTGCGCCGCCGCCTCGCCGACGAGCGCGCCAACCGGCAGGAGCTCGCGCGCATCCACGCCCGGTCGCTCACGACCTTCGCGCGCCTGGTCGCCGAACGCGACCAGCCCACCGCCCACCACTGCGAACGCGTGGCGGCCAACGTGCGCACGCTCGGTCTGCACCACGGGCTCGCGACGGACGCGCTCGACGCGCTCTACTGGTCCGGGTTGCTGCACGACCTCGGCAAGATCTCGACGCCCGCCTCGATCCTGCTCAAGGAGGGCGCCCTCACGGCGGAGGAGTACGACGTCATCAAGGGGCACGCCGAAAAGGGGGCGGAGGTCCTGCTGCACATCAGCGACCGCTTCCACCGGATCGCCGAGGGGGTGCGCAGCCACCACGAGAGGTGGGACGGCAGCGGCTACCCCGCCGGTCTGGCCGGGACGGAGATCCCGCTCTTCGGAAGGCTGCTGGCCGTGGCCGACGTGTTCGAGGCGATGACGGCGCCGCGCCCCTACCGGCCGTCGCTCCCGGTCGACGTGGTCCTGGAGCATCTGCGCGAAGGGGCCGGCACGCACTTCGACCGCGAGATCGTCGCGCTCTTCGTGGACCTGGTGGAGCGTGGCCTCATCCGCACCCACGACGACGGCCTGGGCCCGCCGCTGCCGCTGGAGACGGCGGCCGCCATGACCGGCCTCCAGAGCGACCCGCCGGCGGGCGCCGTGCGGGCCGCCACCCCCGACGCGGCCTGATCCTCAGCCGACGAGCTTGGCGTCCAGCGTGATCTCCACGCCGGCGAGCGCGCCCGAGACGGGGCAACCGGCCTTGGCCGCATCGGCCTGCTCGCGGAACTCCTCCTCGCTGATGCCGGGGACCGTCGCCTCGCAGCTCAGGTGGCTCTTGGTGATCCGGAAGCCCGAGTCGCCGCGCTCGATGGTGACCTTGGCCTCGGTGGCGATCGCCGTGGGCGGATGCCCGGCGCGCCCGAGGTTGCCCGACAGGGCCATGCTGAAGCAGCCCGCGTGGGCGGCGGCGATCAGCTCCTCGGGGTTGGTGCCCGTGCCCTCCTCGAATCGCGAGGAGAAGTTGTAGCGCCCCTCGAAGGCGCCGCTCCCGAACTTCATCGTGCCCGAGCCTTCCCTCAGCGTGCCTTCCCAACGTGCGCTCGCTCGACGTGTCGGCATGGCTGCTCCTTCCGGACCGGTCTTTTCGGTGGCCTTGCGGCCGTGTGCGGCTGCCATTCTCGCCCGCGCGCCGGCGCCGTGCCGTCGCCCGCCACACTCGGGGGAGGGCGGGAGGCCCTGGTATCCTCTCGCCGTGAGACGGCGGGGCGGCGCCCCCGCGGCGGTGGCAGCGTGACGAAGACGACCCCCTCATCCCGACGGCCGGCACGGACCGCGCAGGTCCAGGCGCGCCGCTCGCGTGCGGCGCTCGTCGCCTCGCTGGCGCTGGCCCTCGGCGCGGCCTGGCTAGGCACGGCCTCGGCCCACGGCACGCTCGTCCGCGGCGCGCTCACGCTGGACCCGGACCCACCCCGAGCGGGTCGGCCGATGGTGCTGAGCATCGAGCTGGCGAAGACGAACAACGACCCGGTCGAGGGCGCCGAGCTCGTCGCCGAGCTGAAGCCTGCGGCGGCCCGCGGGCCCGGCGCGCCTGCGGGCCGGAGCGCGTCCGCCGGGACGCGGACGTTCCCGCTGCAGGAGTACCGGGAGCCGTACGGCACGTACCGCGCGGAGCTCACCGCGCCCCCGGCGGGCAGCTACACCCTCACCGTCCACGACCGCACCGAGCCCGGCGAGGACACCACCGCCGCCGTGCCCGTGCGGATCGGCGGCGACGTCGCCAACGGCGACCTGGGGTTCACCTTCCCGGGCGGCGCGGGCTCGTCGCACCCGCTCGCCACGTGGCTCATCTGGCTCGTCGGGGTCCCGCTTGCGGTGGGCATCGTGGTGACGGTCCTGATGCGCCGCGCCGGGCGCGCCGAGGCGCCGCCGGACCGGCACGAGGGCTGAAGGGGGGCGCCCGCGGGGTCGTGAGGTCCCCGCTCCCGCGCGCCCGGGCGCGCCGGCGCCGGGCCGGGCGCTTCCGGAGGCTCAGGCGCCCGTTCGGAAGATGCCGGCCTGGTCGGGCCCTTCCACCTGGATGACGCCCAGCATCCCCTTGCGCGCCACCCGGCTGAGGGCGTGGTCGACGAGCTTCACCTCGCCGGGGACGGGCAGCTCGAGCTCCGCGACGGCGGCGCTCCCGGGCGCCACCTGGACCGTCTGGAGGTAGCGCTCGGGCGTGTTCACGATGCCCCCTTCGCGCCATGCGCGCGTCCACACGCTGCCGATGGGGTGGAAGCTGCTGGTCAGGTTGGGGCCGCCGTTGACGAAGAACACCCGCACCGTCTCGCCGACGCGGGCCTTCATGGCACCGCGCACGCCGCTCGTGAGGGCGTACTTCTCGCCGTTGAGGAGCACGTAGCTGGGGTCCTCGGCGGCGAGCTTGTCGAAGTCGAAGGCGTGGTCGCCGGGGGCGCCGGTGGGAAGGCTGGTGTAGACCTCGTGCTGCCCCAGGTAGAACTCCCGGTCGACGGGCGGGAGGCCCTCCGGCGGCTCCACCAGGATCATGCCGAACATGCCGGCGCTGATGTGGTAGTCGAGCATCCCGCCCACCGCGCAGTGGTAGATGAAGGCGCCGGGGTAGAGCGCCTTGAAGGTGATGGTCTTGCTCTGGCCCGGGCCGACGAGGGTGTCCTCGGCGCCGCCGCCCGGCCCGTACACGGCATGCAGGTCGATGTTGTGAGGCATGAAGCCCTTGCCGTGGCGGAGCGTCAAGCTGACGGTGTCGCCCTGGCGCACGCGGAGCATGGGCCCGGGGATCCGCCCGCCGAAGGTCATGTAGCTGAAGCGCACGCCGGGCTCGATCTCGCCGTCGACCTCGTCGCTCGTGAGGGTGATGTCGTGGTGCTTGGGCGCACGGCGACCGATGGGCGCGGGCAGGTCGGTGGGATCGGCGGCCAGGCGGATGCCGGCAGCGCCGGCTGCCGCTGCGACGGCGGCTCCGGCCGCGCCCGAGCCGGCGGAGGCCGAGCCGGGTGCGGCGGAAGCCGCCGCGCCCTCGGCCCAGGCCGCAAGGGGGGAGCGCAGCGCACCGGCCGCCACGCCGGCCGCCACCACCATGCCGGAGCGGCGCAGCAGCTCGCGCCGGCTCAGGCCGGCCCGGCGCCCGGCGGCGCCGTCCGCGCCCGCGGGCGTCGCGGTCTCGTCGTCGATCGTGGTGGACGTGGGCATCGTGGCAACCTCCTCCTCGCCGGTCGGGCGGCGAGAAACCCGGATATCGGTGTCCACGTTAGTGCCTTCGCGCGCGCCCCTGGAGGGCCAAACGTCCCAGCGCGCTGCGGTGATGCGGCCGCGCCGGCGGCGAACGGACCCCCAGGGAGCGCGCCCGCGGGGAGGGCCCCGTGCCGCGCCGGCGGCGCGGCACGGGCGTCAGCCCCTCAGGTACGAAGCTCCGTTCACGTCGATGATCGCGCCGGTGGAGAAGAAGGCCTCGTCCGACGCCAGCCACAGCACCGCGTGCGCGACCTCCTCCGGTTGCGCCACCCGGCCCAGCGGGCTCTGCGACCGGATGGCGTCGCCGCCGGGCCCTTCCAGCCGGCTCTTCGCCATCTCGGTCTCCACGAAGCCCGGCGCGACCACGCCCACGCCGATCCCGTGCGGGGCCAGGTGCTGCGCCAGCGACTGACTCATGGCGTGCAAGCCGGCTTTGCTGGCGCCGTAGGCCGGCTGGTCGGGCTCGCCGCGGAAGGCCCCGCGCGAGCCGACGTTGACGATGCGGCCGCCGCCGTGCGCCATCATGTGCCGGGCCGCGACGTAGCTGGTGTTCGCCGGCGCCAGCAGGTTGACGGCCAGGATGCGCCGCCAGGCGTCCTGCCAGGCGTCGTAGTCGACGCCGTCCAGGGGGTGGTGGCGGCCGATGCCGGCGCTGTTCACCAGCACGTCCAGGCCGCCCAACCCCTCGATGGCGCTCTCGACGACGCGCCGCGCGATGCCGGGATCGGCGAGGTCGCCGCCCAGCGCGAGGTGGCCGCCGCCGGCGAGGGACCCGAGCGTCTCCTCCGCGGCCTCGGCGTTGTCGCGGTAGCCGACCGCCACGCGCGCGCCCCTGTCGGCGAAGGCCCGGGCGATCGCGCGGCCGATGCCGCGCGCGCCTCCGGTCACCAGCACCCGCTCGTTCGTGAAGTCCATGGCGTCCTCCCCTGCCTGTAGCCCCCGCAATCTAACGCACGTCTCATCGCCATCCAACCACCACGTCTCACCATGAGTGGAGCCGCCCCGCGCCCCCAGAAGGAGGTCCGCGATGACCACGAGCGCCGTCCTCGAGACGCCCGCCAGATCAAGGTCCAGGATCAAGCTGTTGCCGCCCGAACGCTGGGAGGGGCAGACCGAGTGCCGCGTGGGCCCGTTCCGGGACCTGCGCGCCGCCGAGAGCTTCGCCAACGCGCTGGTGGACTTCGGCCGCTACGAGACGCTCCGCGAGCAGGTGGTGGTGGACGACGACGGGGTGTTCGTCGAGGTGGGGCGGGTCACGGCCTGAGCGTCACGACCCCTGCCGGAACGCTCGGCGCGCCCACGCCCGTCAACGGTCGCAGGCCAGCATGAACGCGCGCAACTCGTACCCCTGGACCAGCTCGCTGAAGCCCAGCGACGGCCCCGAGGCGATGCGCAGACCCGGCAGGCGCAGCAGGCGCACGAGGAAGACGTCGGCCTCCTCCAGCGCCAGGAACGAGCCCGGGCAGCGGTGGTGGCCGTCTCCGAAGGCGAGGGCGTAAGGCTGCACCCCCTTCACGGGGACGCGCCGGTCCGGATCGAGCCGCAGCGGCTCCGGGCCGACGGCCTCGGCGTCGGTGTTGGCGCTGCGCAGGTCGATCGCGATCCGCGTGCCGGGGGCGAGCGCCTCCTCCCGGCCGTCGACCGCCAGCGTGAGCCCGCTCGTCACCCGCCGGAACAGCCGCCCCACCACCGGCTCGAGCCGCACCACCTCCGCCAGCAAGCGCTTGCGCCCTTCGGCGTCGCGGGCCAGGTACTCGCTGCGCAGGCGCTCGTCCTCGAGCAGATGCCAGGCCGCCATGCCGATGAACTCGCGGGTGGTGACCATGCCGGCGGCCCCGTAGGTGATCGCTTCGATGAGGATGTCGGGGTCGCGGTAGCCGCGGGCGATGAGGTGCGAGATGACGTCGTCCCTCGGCTCGGCGCGCCGCGAACGGATGGCCGGCCGCACGTCGCGCCGGTAGAAACGAAGCATGCGCCCCTGCGTCCGCAGGAAGCTCAGCAGCTTGTCCGGGCGCCACGAGAAGGGCGCGGGATCGATCGAGAAGAAGGCGTCGAGGCGGCGGTCCATGCGGCCGTCGAGGCTGTCGGTCAGGCCGACCACCTCCGCCGCGACGCGCACCGCCAGGCGCATCGAGAGCGTGCTGAGGTCGCCGCCGCCACCCCGCCGGAACTCCTCCAGGAGGGTGTCGGCGAAGGACTCCATGGTGGCCCGGTAGCGCTCGCTCGCCGCCACGGGCGTGAAGTAGTGGGCGATGGCGGTGCGCTGCTCCCGGTGCTCGTCACCCTCCTGGAAGAGGATCGGGCGCTTCAGGGGGATACCGGGGCGGTCCATGCTCTCGCTGTTGAAGCCCGCCTGCCGGACCTGCGAGCCCGACCGCAACACGGCCCGCGCCAGCCGCATCGAGCGCACGACCACGGTTCCGTCGGGCAGGCGCTCGAACGCTGCGCTGCCGGACCCGGGCGCGCCGCTGCCCGGCCCGCCGGGGTCGTGCGGCGAGCGGCTGCGACGCATGCCGGAAGGCGGCGTCGCCGACGCCCGATCCGCCGCCGGAGAGGGGTGGGGTCGTGCCTGCACGGGAGGGGGCGCGCCGTCGTTGACCACGCCATTATGATATACGCTAGCTCGTTTTAGACACCGTGTCTCGATACACCCGGCCCGTGCCCACCCGGGCCCGGCCCGCCGGTATACTCGCCGTGCGCATGGCCGACGACGCCGGTTCCCGGCAGCGAACGGATCTGCGGGTGGAGCGCACCCGCCGCAGGCTGGCGAGTGCCATGGTCGAGCTCACCCTCGACCGCGGCTACGACTCGGTGACCATCCGGGACCTGACGCAGCGCGCCGACATCGGCTACGCCACCTTCTTCCGGCACTACAGCGACAAGGAGTCCCTCCTCCGCGATCTGCTCGACGGCGTTCTCGAGGGGCTCATGGCGCTGCTCGAGCCCGTGTCGGGGGACGCCGACGCCGCGAGCCTCGGCACGCTGGTGTTCCGCCACGCCCAGGAGAACGCCGAGCTCTACCGCGTGCTCCTGGCCAGCCAGTGCTCGGTCGACCTGATCGGCCGCGTCTACGAAGTCGGCGGCGACGCGGTCGCCCGCAGCTTCGTGCCCAAGGAGGGCAGCGCCGTCCCCTTCGACATCGCCGCCAACCACGTCGTGCGGGCGTTCTTCGCGCTGATCGAGTGGTGGCTCGAGCACGACATGCCCCACCCGCCGGAGACGATGGGCCGGGTCTACGAGCGGCTCATCATGGCGCCGACCCGCGAGGTGGCGCTCGAGCCGCGCCGCGGCTGACGCGGACGCCCGCCAGACGCGAAGCGCACGCAAACCTTTCGTACCAGCTGCAAGCATCGCCCCTCGGGGCCGTTCTTGGACGCATCGCGCACCACCACCGCCCCCCGGCCGTCGCGGACGAACCGCTCCTGGAGCCTCCCGAAGGCCGCCGAGGCGACCTCCTTCCGTATGGAAGCTCCGACTTTCGCCGCAACGCGTTCGCAGAGGCGTATGGTTTCAGGTGAACGCGTGGGGGGCATCAGGCGATAGGGAGGAAGGGCGCGCCGCGGCGCGCCCGGACTCCTGTCTGTGCACGGCGACGGCCCCCACGACGCGGAGCGTTCCCGCCACGCAGCGGCCGCCCGCACCCCACGGACCGAGCCGGCGCCGCACGCCGCCCCGCCTCACGCCATGTCCGCCAGCAACGCCGCGAACAGCGCCAGCCGGCGCGGGATCTCCGAGCGCAGCACGTGCTCCTCGCGGGTGTGGTCGGCGAAGCCGACCGGACCGAGGCCGTCCAGCGTGGCCACCCCCATCGCCGCCGTGAAGTTGCCATCCGAGGCGCCGCCCACGCGGCCGGGCGAGAGCGACAGCCCCAGCGCCCTGCCGACGCGCTCGGCGCGCTCGAAGAGCGCCATGCTGGCGGGAAACGGCTCCATCGGAGGGCGCTCGAAGCCCCCCGTGAGCTCCAGGCGCGCCCCCTGCAGCACGGGCGTCAACGCGCGCAGCTCGCGGTCCACCCGGTCGCCCTCGGCCAGCGTCCAGGCGCGCGCGTCGATGTCCACCTCGACGTGGTCCGCCACCACGTTGGGAACCGTGCCGCCGTGGATCACGTTGGCGCCCAGGCGCGTGCCCGCCTCAGGGTCGTCGATCCCTTCCAGCGCCAGGACCTGATGCGCGGCCTCGACCACGGCGTTGACGCCCTTCTCCGGCTCGACGCCCTGGTGCGCGGCCCTGCCGTGGACGGTGAGGCGGTAGCGGCCCCCGCCCTTGCGGGCGACCTTGGGGTCGCCGTCGTTGGTGGGCGCCTCCGGCACCAGCACGGCGTCGACGTAGCGGGCGGCCTCCTCGATGCGCGGCCGGCTCACCTCGCTGCGCACCTCCTCGTCCGGCGTGAGCAGCACCCGCACCTCCGGCCGCCGGTCCTCGCCCAGCAACCTCAGCGCGTACAGCGCGAAGAGCAGGCCGCCCTTCATGTCGTTCGTGCCCGGCCCGTAGATGCGCTCGCCGTCCCGGCGCCACAGCTCCGCCCAGGAGCCGACCGGCTGCACCGTGTCGTAGTGCGCCAGGATCAGCGCCCGCCGGCCCTCGCCCGCGGCCTGCACGCTCAGCACCGGTCCCGCCGGCGTGTCCTCGCGCGTCACCTCGCCCACGGCCCCGAACGCCTCCGTCAACCACTCGGCGGCACGCTCCAGCCCGGGCAGGTGCCCGCTCGGCGTCTCGATGCGCACCAGCGCCTCGAGGTCCGCCAGGTAGGCGGCCTCGGCGCCGCGTGCAGCCTCCAGAAGTGCGGCGGTGTCGGCGTCTTCGATCATCGGTGGGCGATCATACGCCCGCGCCCGCCGCTCAGCGCGCGAACAGCGGCTCCATGCGTCGCCGCTCCACCACCGCCCGCATCTCGGCGTCGTCGACGGGGGTGCGGAAGCTCGCGGC
>Ga0102953_1001680_pt1 | contig 13838 bp, 15 predicted proteins | sample SalPon2A_C_D2_MG_FD_78509 | JGI IMG/M metagenome (GOLD analysis project Ga0102953, IMG submission 78509) | Soil microbial communities from South San Francisco under conditions of wetland restoration - Salt Pond MetaG R2A_C_D2_MG | ecosystem: Environmental > Terrestrial > Soil > Wetlands | place... | reverse complement strand
GCCTTCGAGTGCGAAGTCAATGACCTGCCGCTCTCCCTGGTGCTCTCCTGGTACGAGCAGAAGGCGGTGGCGATCCTCTTGACCCTGCTCCACCTCGGCATCAAGAACATCAAGATCGGCCCAAGCCTGCCGGCTTTCATCACCCCCAATGTTCTTAATTACCTGGTCGAGAACTTCAACATCGGCCCCATCGGCACCGCCGAGGAGGATCTCAAGCAGATCCTCGGCTGATCGATGGAACTAGCTTTCATAGCAGGGCAAAAGGGCGCGGAGAGCCACTCTCCGCGCCCTTTCTTTTGGAGTGCCCCGATATCCCCTTCCCGGAAACGGGCGATTTGAACTCCTGGAGAGAAGCCCAAAAAACCGAATTGAAAGGTCGGGATATTCTGTTAGGATTCTACATAAGGGTGATTTTCCAAATAAATTCCTTTATTTACAAATATTTATTCTTGAAATAATCGATTATTCCAGTTTCCCTTTTCGATCAAGCAATCATATTTTATCGATAAAAAATTACGGATTGTTATCAACAATAATCCGTGGTTCATCTGTTGTCTCTCCATTTCCCGCGGAATAGAGATTCTTCGACAATCTTATCCTCCCTTTTGACACGAGGTGGACCATGCTGAAAGGTGACGAACTGCCGCAAATCGATTCGCAACCGGGACCCGGAACCAGGGGCCTGCTGGAGCAGAAGGCCCGCTACGTGGCCAGGGGGATTCCCAACCTGGCGCCGGTCTTCATCGAAAGCGCGCGCGGCGCGGCGATCCGGGACGTGGACGGCAACATCTATCTCGATTTCTACGGCGGCATCGGCGTGGCCAACGCCGGACACTGCCCCGAGGGGGTCGTCGCGCAGGTCCGCGACCAGGCGGAAAAGCTCCTGCACAGCTGCTTCATGGTGGCCGGCTACGAGCCCTACGTGAAACTGGCGGAAAAACTGGTGCGGATCACCCCCGGCGACGGTCCGAAGAAGGCCATGTTCGTCAACAGCGGCGCCGAGGCGGTGGAAAACGCGGTCAAGATCGCCCGCGCCCACACCGGCAAGCCGGGCGTGATCGCCTTCGAGGCGGGGTTTCACGGCCGCACCCTGCTGACCATGACCCTGACCAGCAAGGTCAAGCCCTACAAGCACCAGTTCGGCCCCTTCGCCCCCGAAGTCTACAAGGTTCCCTCCGCCTACTGCTATCGCTGCGTCTTCGGTGCCACCTACCCGGAGTGCGGGATGGCCTGCCTGAAGCATTTCGAGCGCTTTTTCGTCACCGAATCCGACCCCTCCAACATCGCCGCCATGATTGTCGAACCGGTCCAGGGGGAAGGAGGATTCATCGTTCCGCCGAAGGAGTTTCTACCCGGGCTGCAGGAGATCTGCGCCCGCAACGACATCGTCTTCATCGTCGACGAGGTCCAGACCGGCTTCGCCCGCACCGGGCGGATGTTCGCCTCCGAGCATTTCGGGGTGACCCCCGACCTGATGACCCTGGCCAAGGGAATCGCCTCGGGGCTGCCGCTGAGCGCCGTGGTGGGCAGGGCCGAGATCATGGACGCCCCCACGCCGAGTCGCATCGGCGGCACCTTCGGCGGCAACCCCGTCTCCTGCGCGGCGGCCCTGGCGACCATCGAGGCTCTGGAGAAAGAGGATCTGAGCGACCGCGCGGCGCACATCGGCTCCGTGCTGACCGGCCGCCTGAAGACCCTGCAGGAGCGCTATCCGCAAATGGGCGATATTCGTTCCCTGGGGGCCATGGTGGCGGTGGAGTTCGTTACCGATCCGCGGACCAGGGAGCCCGACAAAGAGGTTGCCGCCGCCCTGATCGGCGAATGCTTCAAGCGCGGCCTGCTGGTGATGGGAGCCGGAATTTTCAGCAACGTGGTGCGCCTGATGCCGCCGCTGGTCGCCACCGACGCGCAGGTGGACCGGGCTTCGGAGATTATCACGGAGTCCCTGCAGGCTGTCCTGGCACCGTGAAGGCCCAATCGGAGGAAGGCAGAGATATGACCGAAAACCCCGTACCGATGAACAATCTGGAGAGCTTCCACACCGACTACCTCTTTTACCAGACGCGTCGCAGGCTGCCCTTCATCGAACGGGCGGAAGGCATCTACATCTGGGACCACACCGGAAAACAATACCTCGACGGCAGCTCCGGGGCGGTGACCTGCAACATCGGCCACGGCAACCACCGGGTCGCCAACCGCCTGGCCGACCAGGCGCGCAAGGCCGTCTTCGCCTACCGCACCCAGTTCGAGAACGCGCCGGCCCACCGATACGCCGCGGCCCTGGTAGAGCATCTGGCTCCGCATCTGCAGCGGATCTTCTTCGTCTCCAGCGGCTCGGAAGCGGTTGAGGCGGCCATCAAACTGTGCCGCCAGTACTTCTTCAACCGCGGGCAGAAACAGCGGCAGCAGTTTATCAGCCGGCGCCCCTCCTACCACGGTTCGACCATGGGCGCGCTGTCGCTGACCTCCTACGCCCCCCTGGAAATCCCCTTTCGGGCAATGCTGCATGCCTACCCGAAGATCCAGGCCCCCTACTGCTACCGCTGTCCCTATCACAAGCGGGCAGCCTGCAACCTGGAATGCGCCTGGGAGTTGGAGAAGGCCATTCAGGAACAGGGGCCGGACAGCGTCGCCGGCTTCGTCGCCGAACCGATCGGCGGGGCCAGCACCGGGGCGACGGTGCCGCCGCCGAAGTATTTCGAGGTGATCCAGCATATCTGCAAGAAGTACGGCATCTTTCTCATCCTCGACGAGGTGATGACCGGCTTCGGCCGCACGGGCAAGCTCTTCGCCTACGAGCACTGGGACGTCGAGGCCGACATCGTGGTCATGTCCAAGGGGATGACCTCCGGCTACTACCCCCTGGGGGGCATCGCCGCGCGCACCGAGTACGTGGAGGAGATGCTGGAGAAGGGCGGCTTCTTCCACGGCCATACGCTGGCCGGCAACCCCATGGGATGCGCCGTGGGCCTGGAGGTGCTCGACGTGATGATCGAAAACAGCCTGCCGGAGAATTCCGCCCTGATGGGCCGGGTGCTCAAGCACGGGCTCGACCGCCTGAAGAAACGCTACGATTTCATCGGGCAGGTGCGCGGACGCGGCCTGCACATGGCCATCGAACTGGTGCGGGATCGCAAGACCCGGGAGCCGTTTCCTCCAGAGCACAAGGTGCACTTCCTGCTGACCGACGAAGCCTACGACGAGGGCCTGATCGTCTATCCGCGCCGGCCGATCAACGGCCTGCGTGGCGACCATGTCATGATCGCCCCGCCGCTGATCATCACCCGCAAGGAAATCAAGGAGTTGCTGGAGCGCCTCGACCGCGCCCTGGCGCGCACCGAGGCGAAGCTGCCGCGACTCGGGTGAACAGGAGAGCCATGATCGACAAATCCCTGCCCATCGCCGACGCCCTGGAAGCCGTGCATGACGGCCATACCGTCATGGTCGGCGGCTTCGGTGCGCCGGGAACGCCCTTCCTGCTGCTCGACCGCCTGCTGGCGCGGGGCGCCCGGGATCTGACCCTGGTGAAGAACGATGCCAACGAACCGGGGACGGGGATCTCGAAACTGCTGGAGGCAGGGCGGGTGCATACCCTGATTGCCTCCCACATCGGCCTCAATCCGACCATAGTGGCGATGATGCACCGGCGGGAGATCGAAGTCGAGCTCTACCCGCAGGGGATCCTGGCGGAGAAGATCCGCGCCGGCGGCTCCGGGCTCATCGGCTTCCTGACCGACATCGGCGTCGACACCATCCTGCGCGAGAGCCGGCAGGTGGTGCCGGTGGAGGGGCGCGAAGCGATCCTGGAGCTGGCCCTGCGGGCCGACATCGCGCTGATCCATGCGGCCAGGGCCGACCGGGCGGGCAACCTGGTCTTCGCGAAAAGCGCGCGCAACTTCTGCCCGCTGATGGCGATGGCCGCCGACCGGGTCATCGTCGAGGCCGAGGAGGTGGTGCCGACCGGAGCGATCGACCCCGACCGGGTCCACCTGCCCTGCGCCTTCGTCGACCACATCGTCGCCCTGGACAAGCTCACCCCCGATTACGGAGTACTGCCGCAACATGTCCTATAAGGAAAAGATCGCCGCGCGGGCGGCCAGGGAAGTGCAGCCGGGCCAGGTCATCAACCTGGGGATCGGCATACCGACGATGATCCCCGACTACCTGCCCGACTCTTCCGAGGTGTTCATCCAGTCGGAAAACGGCATCCTCGGCATCGGCCCCCGCTGCCGAAACGGCACCGAGGACCGCAACCTCATCGACGCCGGCGCCAACTACGTGACCGTCGTTTCCGGCGCGTCCTTCTTCGACAGCGCCCTTTCCTTCGCCATCATCCGCGGCGGGCGGGTCGACGTCAGTTTTCTCGGCACCCTGGAGGTTTCGGCCAACGGCGATCTGGCCAACTGGATCATCCCCGGCAAGATGGCCCCCGGGATCGGCGGCGGCATGGAGCTGGCGCAGAAAGCGCGGCGGGTGATCGTCACAACCTCGCACACCACCCGGGAGGGACGCCCCAAGATCCTTCCCCGCTGCACCCTGCCCCTGACCGCCAGGGGCTGCGTCAGGACCATCATCACCGAGCTGGCGGTGATCGACGTCACCCCGCAGGGCCTGATGCTGCGGGAGATGGCGGAAGAGACGAGCTTCGACGAGGTGCGGGAGAAGACTGACGTACCGCTGCTTTTCGGCGAGGGGGAAATTCCGCGATTTTGAAAACCCTGGCAAACCGTTCTCGGCCTTCAATCCGAAAAGGAACCAAAATGGACCCCCGCGAACGCCAAATCATCGCCGCCGTCGACGCCCTGGCCGACGACATCCTCGACCTCACCTGCCGGCTGGTGGCCCAGCCGAGCCTGCTGGAGAACGAGGCGGGCGCCCTGGAGGTGATGGAGGAGGAGCTGCGGGGAATCGGCCTGCAGCCGGTCCGGGTGCCCGTCGAGCCGGATAAGCTGGCGGCCCATCCCGGCTTCGCGCCGGTTCCCTGGAGCTACGAAGGCCGCTACAACCTGGCGGCGCAGCGGCAGGCGGACGGCGCCGGCGGCCGCAGCGCCCTTTTCAACGGCCACCTCGACGTGGTCAGCCCCGAGCCCCTCGATCTCTGGGAATCCGATCCTTTCGCTCCCAAGAGCCGCGACGGCTGGCTCTATGGCCGCGGCGCCGGGGACATGAAGGCCGGTGTGGCGGCCATGACGTTCGCCCTGCATGCCGTGGAGCGGGCCGGGTTCGGCCTGCGGGCGCCGGTGACCCTGGAGGCGGTGATCGAGGAGGAGTGCTGCGGCAACGGGGCGCTGGCCTGCCTGGATGCCGGCCACGACGCCGAGGCGGTGCTTATCCCCGAGCCCTTCGGGCCCACCCTGTACACCGCCCAGGTCGGGGTGCTCTGGTTCAAGGTTGGCATGCGCGGCGTGCCGAGCCATGTCCAGGAGGCGACCGCCGGCACCAACGCCATCGAGAAGGCATGGCCGCTCATCGCCGCCCTGCGTCGGCTGGAAGAAGCCATGAACGCGGAGGAGCGCCCGGAAGCCTACCGCGGCATCGAACATCCCCTCAACCTGAACATCGGCATTTTCCGCGGCGGCGACTGGCCCTCCACCGTACCGGCCGCCGCCGAGTTCCACGGCCGCCTCTCATTCTTCCCCGGCACCCCCTACCCCGAGGTCTGCCGCCGCATCGAGGCCGCCGTCGCCGAGGCCGCTCGGGAGGACCCCTGGCTGGCGGAAAATCCGCCCCAGGTCGAGTTCTACGCCTTCCGCTCCGAAGGCCACACGATCGGCCGCGACCACCCCGTCCTGGCCGCCCTCAACCATTGCCACCGGGACCTCGCGGGCACCGATGCCGACAGCTACGTCTCCACCTGCACCACCGACCTGCGGGCCTTCCACTTCTTCGGCAGGGCCCGGGGGACCTGCTACGGCCCTATCGCGGAGAACATCCATGCTGCCAACGAAAGGGTAAACATCCCCAGCATTCTGCAGGTGGCCAGGGCCTACGCCCTGTTTCTCGCCCGCTGGAGCGGGCTTGCGGAGTAAAAGGCCCATCCTCCCACTCAAAGAGGAAATGCGGGGCTTTCGGCCCCGCATTTCCTCTTTTTATTGCCCGCAGACTGGCATTATGGGGATATAATTAAATCAGGCAAAGATCTCTTCGCGAGAGGAGGTGACGACATGAGAAAAGCAATCGCCCTGTTCTCAACGCTCTTCCTGCTCGGCGCCTGCGCCGGCGCACCGATGCAGCAGGCCAAGTATGAGGCCACCTGCCGGACTCACGCCCGGACGGTCTCCTACACCGGATCGCCCGACGAGAACATTCCGTATCTCGAATGCATGCACATCAAGGGCATGCATGAGGTGGTCGTGGAGGAGATCAAGTAGCGGGGGTCCTGCCGCAACAGCCGGGAGAAGCAGCCTTGAAAAAGGGGTTGCCTCGCCCGGTTTCATCGAATATACTTTTCCGCATATTCAGTCCTTTCCATGCGGAGTTTTTCATGCCCATCTTCGAATACCACTGCGAAGCCTGCGACCACCGGTTCGAGAGGATCGTCCGGAAGGCCGACAACGAGGAACCCTGTCCCGAATGCGGCCGGATGGCCCGGCGGATCGTCTCCGCCCCATCGGCCGGCCCCACGGCCGGCTCCCCGGACTGCGCATCCGGCGCCTGCCGCCCGCGCGGCGGCTTCACCTGAGGTTAGCCGCCCCAGCGCCGGCGTGCCCGGAGCCAAAAAGTATGTCATACGTGGGAACCTTCACGCGAAAACGGGAAATCGATCCTCGATTTCCCGTTTTTTTCATTTCAGATTCTTTCCCGAATCTTGGCGATCCGAGGCTATTTCATTTTCTCCACCCGGTATCCCCGGCTCCTCAAGTGGCGGACCAGACCGCCCTCCCCCACCAGGTGCCCGACGCCCACCAGAATCAGTTCGGTCGGCGGCGAGGCGATCAACTTCTCGATCTGTCCTTCCCAGCGTTCGTTGCGGTCAATAATCAGCGTCCGGTAGACGGCGGGAAAGTTCTGTCTCATGTCGGCAAGAGCCAACCGGTCGATGCCCGCCGCGTCGCCGGCGCGCCAGGCATTGATCATCGGCTCGATCACCTCGTCGGTGCGGCCGATGTCCTCGAGCATGTAGCGAATGAAGTTATCCTCGTCCCCCTCGCCCAGCTTGAAAATAAACCCGATCTGCTCCCGCGGCGTCTCCAGCGCTCCCAGCGTCTTTCCGTCGGCAACGGCGCGCTCGTAGAAGTGAAAATCGACCCCCCGCTGGGTCACGCCGAGCTTGGCCAGTTCGGCCGAAAGGAGCGCCAGGGCAACCATCGCCGGCTTCATCCGCCGCACCGCTTCGGGCTCGATCCCCACCCTGCCGGCCTCGGCAATCAGCCGGCGGTAGGTCTCCTTGCTCAGAACCTGGTCCAGGCCCTTCCCTTCGGGGTAGATCGCCTGGGTCATCACCTCGCGCTGAAAATCGGCGCTGCCGATCTGGCCGGGGTTGACCTCGAATACCACCGTGTCGGCGGCATCGTAGGCGGTGGCGTACTCCGGCGGCAGAGGATAGTCGGAAGAGCGCAGCAGGTGGCTGGTGCCGCCGAGGTAGGCGCGCGCGCCGTCCTTCTCCACTATCCAGAGGGAGGTTTCGGCGGCGGCGGGGAGAGCGAAAATCAGGCAGAGGACAAAAGCGAGAAATGACTGTTTCATGGCGAATTCCCGGGAAAGGAGTTGAGGTTTGAAGTTGGCGGTGGTTTCCGATATTAGTAAAAAACGCCCCGTTTGAAAAGCCCCCTCCGGCGCAGAGAAGGAGATCAGAAAATCGAGGCGATGCGGTCGTACGATTTGCTCAGCCGCTTGCAGGTGGTGAGAAAAACGTTCTTCAGCAGTTTCAGCGCCAGCGTCGGCTGTTCGACCATCAGCCTCTCGAAATCCCCGCTTTCGAGAACGACGAGTTCGGCGTCATTCATGACCACGGCGCTTACCGAGCGCTCGTTTTCGGTGAGCAGGCAGAGCTCGCCGACAACCGACCCTGTCTCATAGGTTCCGATGATCATATGCTTGCCGGCGAAGGAGGTGCGTTTTCGAATGCCGATCCGGCCCGCAAGGATAAAAGCCGCGTAGTTGTCCGGGTCGCCTTCCTGCCAGAGCACCTCCCCGGCCCCCGCCCGACGAAGGTCGCAGAACCGGAGGAAGTCGCGGACCTCCTCCTCCGAGAGGGAACTGAAGAAACGGAAGCATTCCCGCATCCTGGCGACTGTCTGTTCCATAGTCCCTCCCGGTCAGATCTTCTGAATATAATCTGCGTGAATCTGCGAAATCCGCGGATAAAAAAGGTTATCCCCTTTGCTGGAGCCAAGGGGATAACCAGAACAAATCACCACTTACTTCATCGCCTCAAAGAAAGCGCGATGCTCCCGAAGGATCCGCTCGCCCTCGGTTGGATCGGGCGTCAGATCCCGGATGCCGGGTTGGAACGTGCCGCCGAGGAGAATTCCGTCGTCGCGCGGGATCATGTACAGCACGCCTCCCTCGATTTCGAGGAGGTAGTCGACCTCCGGCTGCGGCAGCAGGACCGTCATCTGCCCCCTGGCCGGGATGAGTTCCGTATCGCCGAAGAGGTCGCGCGAGCCGAGGCCTGTGCAATTGACAACCGTCGGCTCGGCCAGCTCCAGGACCTGCTGGATGCTCCGGAACTCGCGCGCGACGATCCGACCGCCCGCCGTTCGAAAGTCCCTCTCGATCGCACGCATGTATCTCGGCGTCTGGATCTGCATGGTGCCCGTACGCCGGACATAGGGTCGGGGGAAGGGATGCTCACCCGGGCCAAGGTCGGCCACTCTGGGAAAAAGATCGGAAATTTCGTCGAAGAAATCCGGCGCCACTCCTTCCTCGTCACCGGCGAGATAGCTGTCGACCCAGCGGACGCCGTATTCCGGTCCGACCATGCTCCTGAAATGCCTTCGGGCGTGCCGCGCCGCAGCCTGAAACTGGGCCTTGAAAGCCGAAGTCACGGAGTCCTCATCGTATGCGAAGTACGGCGACCACAGGCCGCCCGCGATGTTCGACGTGGTGTTCGGCGGCAAATCCCGGGCATAGATGGTGACTCGAAAGCCATGCTGTTGCAGGAGGATGCCGGTCGAAAGGCCCACCGCCCCGCATCCCAGCACGGCGCACTCGCGCGACTTGGCCTTCAGGGCCTCCTCGACCGCAAGCTGCGACGTCCCCCAGGAGAACCCCAGACCGCAGCCGCCGTGGCCGTAGTTGTGGATGACGAGTTTTCCGTCCATCACCTCGGGCCGAAGGACGAACCCGCCGGGCCGGTAGGGACGAAGGCCGACGAGCTCCCCGACAACGCGATCGGCGGAGACCTGGACACGAGGAAGTCTCAAGGGTTCTTCGGATTGATCGCTCGATTGGCGTCGTTGCATTCAGCTGGCTCCCGGGTGGGGTCTTTTTGGAGGTCTCGGCGCCCTGGGAAGCGCTCAACACCAATAATAGCGCATGGCAGGAGATAGGTATTCCATGGCGCGATCAAATACCAAGGGCAACATGAGCGACCAGGCAAGGCAGGTGGAGTTTGTCTCGGTCAGGAGGGTCGAGAACCGGGCCAGGAAAGATTCCCTATCCTGATCATCGAGGAACAGATCCCGGCGTTCCACGCCGCGATCAGTGATGTGGTAGAGCTGGCCAGGTATATCGAGACGGACTGTGCGGGGCATGAAGTAAGGTTACAAGTACATATCCAACAAGGCAACAACGCAACTACGCCCCACGCCCCCACATGTGCTCATCGGGAAGTCTGCTGCCCGAGCTCTTGGGCAAGCCCGATGAGAATTCCTTCGGGGCCCCGGATGTAGCAGAGCCGATACGTGTCTTCGTACTGGACCACTTCGCCGACGAGCTCCGCGCCGCGTTTGCCGAGCCGGGCGAGCGTATCGTCGATGTCCTCCACGGGAACTCCCCAGGGGACGCTCTGGAACTCCCCAGGGGACGCTCTTAAAACATTAACTGACTCGGCCCTCGATCATCTCGAGAAGATCCGGATACTCGGGAATCATCTGCCTTCCGCGTCGTGCCGCAACCGTGACCCCGGAGCCGGTGATGCCGAGGCGGCGGGCGACATCAACGCCCCGATGTCCACAGACAAACGCGATATAACAGATGAGACTTCGGGCGTTCGCCACGCGCTGCACGCGGGTCTGGGAGGTCACTTCCCCAAGGGAAAGATCCAGCTTTTTGCAAACGCTCCCGATAATCTCATCGAGAGGCACCTTCCCAGCCATCAGCTCCAAATCCGCACGCTGAAGAAGCTGCTCCACGAAATCTCCGCTGCCCAGAACCCGTGGATCCCTCAGCTCCCTCTCGTTCGGGGTTTCCGGCGTCGGCTTCGTCAACTGGCCGCCGGGGCCGGCCAGATCGCTCCTGGACCCCATGGCGATACCGTCCTCGACAAAGGCGCGGTAGCGCGGACGAGAAGTGCCTTCCGATTTGCCGAAGCGGCCAAGCACCTCGCCTGTCGCCTGGCCGGCAAGAGTCCCTTCTCCCATAAGAACCGCGTGGCCGCTCCAAGCATACCGCTCAAGCTCGTCCATCGTTTTAACGAGGCCGGCGCGCAACGGATTGAGATGGATGTAGCGCACCAGTTCGAGAAGATATGGCTCTTCGTCGCAAACGATCGACTTGTACCGGTTCTGGAAGAGGTGGCCGGAACGGCCGTGCCTGAGGTTGAAGGTCACCGCGTAACCGGTCAAAAGCCGGCGCATGAATTTTGCCAGGGCAGTTTGGCGCGGGCGCAGCAGGAGGTGGACATGGTTGTCGAGCAGGGTCCAGGCGAAACAGTCGGTTTCCGTGGAGACCAGCAGATCCGAGAACCGTCTCACGAATTGCCGACGATCTTCATCGTCGGCAAAAATATCACGTCTCTCGATACCGCGGACGATAACGTGCTGCAGGAGGTTCGGAATGTCGATGCGAGCGGTACGTGGCATAAAGAAAACGTAGCAAGGGAAAAGGGGTTAGTCAATGTTTTAAGAGCGTCCCCTTCTGGTTCCTTTCTTTAAAATGACCAGGAAATAAATCCTTCATATTTTCTCCGTCATTGAACGGTTTGAGATAAGCGGTGGCGACGCGAACTTGCGTGACTTACCACAATTTTAGATTTTGCTTTTCGGGGAGCACCCAGCTATTTTCCATCCGTCTTCATTTTCTTGTTAGAGCGAGTCTTGGTTTTTATATGTTTTTTCAAGGCTTTTAATTTCTGACCTTGTAAAAAAACGCTTTAGCAGAGAATGCATGCCTTCTGTGATAAGTAGCTTAGAAAACATTTTTCCTGTTACTGTTCTGTTTGCAATCATTTTAGGATTGTTAGGTAGAAAATTCGGGTTTAGAACTTCGAGGAGTGTGTCTACTGGACTTTTAAAGGCTTTGTATAATTGCAGTAGGGGAAGGACAACTTTTGATTCTTGGTATCGTGATGCCGCAAATGTTGCCTCGAATGACTCTTTTATTTTTTTACAATGTGCTTCGATTTCGGCTTGATTACAATTTGTTTTTATTGATTCTGAAAAACCAAGCATTTCCTTGCGCACAGGATTAAGTTCTTCCCTGAGTGAGAATATTGCTTCTGGTATGGTCTCACGGTTTTTTGCCCTTGTTAGAACAATGGAAAGCAACGGTGGCAGTAAGAAACTTTCATCAATATCTGGAATTATGCTGCTTGCCTGCTGCCAATGTTTATATAGGGTTCCATAGAACTGCCCAAAATGACCTCTTTTGTCGAAAAACTTTTGCAGGTGTGGGTCTGAAAAATAAGCAGGCACACCCATGTCCATTGGTAGTGACGAAAATATTTCAGCCTGAAGTTGGGTCGTTTTGAGGTATGAACCTTTAGCTTTTTCGAGTTCCATTCCAACGATCGAAGATCGATTATAGTTGCTACTTTTGATTTGTCCGTCTGAGATGCGCACTTCTTCTACTGCGTAAAAAACGTCATATGGTGAACACGGCTTAAAAAGATCGTAAGATAGGTTTGGCCTCGAATCATCGCAACGAACATAATTGGAAAAATTTGATTGAATGGATTTGAAGGCTGGAACCATTATGTCAACACGGTCATACCACATAATGATCTGTAGTGCGGTTTCAGCGGCCTCTATTTCACTCCAGTCATTTATCTCACCTTCTACCAGTTTTGCTAATGCTGAGCATGTGTGTTCGTCCGTGTAGCATGAATTCCAGCCTTCGTGCCCTGATTTTGTGTACCCAACAATACGAAACATATCGCTTGCTGAAGCTGGTGCTCCTTTTGTTGGAATGTAAGCACTCGGACCTTGCCCGTGTCCTGGCGGGAGATGAGTGACAAGCCATTGAGTTGTACGGTTCATTTATGCAGTCCTGGTTATATTTTGACGCTCTAACGCCATGCATAACCGGTTGCCAACGTAGCGCAGCGGAGTTGGCAATCCGAGTTAATGCAATTGTTCGATGTTTCCTTGCTAATCATCGAGACCAAAATGCTGAGAGAGCCTTTCGATTGTAAAACTGCTGGTCAAACGACAGGCTGTGTGCTGAAGAGCAAAAAAGCCTTTTTCCCAATATGCTTCACTCTTAGGTACAGCCTTTAGCCAGTCTACTCGAACTAAATACTCTGAAAGAACAGGATCTTCTGAATTCTTAGCCATTTGCGGGGCTTGCAAGGGCATTTGTAAAATGGGGACTTCTTCCCCATCTCTAATTGCCTTGAACTCATTCACTGGCACAGCGGCCTCTGTGACAACGCCGACACCAACGTAGCCGGTTGCAGGTATGTTCACAAAGACACGAGAGCCTGGAAAGAGTAATTTCAAAGTTTGGCTATACCACTTACCCTGTCCACCAGATATAAACCCATACTTCCGGCAATCTTCCCAGTTCCTGTGTTCTCCTTCACCAAGACTTATGTAAAAATCGCGCCCATTCCATGGCTCACTGCCCTTTTTTACTTTGGATTGCGACACCTTGCGCTCGGCGTCTTTGGGGTCAATTAACCATGTACGCGCGAGATAATCTCTTCCGTCGTCGCGGTAAAACCTGAAAAACACAGCATTAACTGGGACGCCATAATTGTCCGCCAAGTAATTAATAATCCGCTCGGTACTTGGATCGAGTTCTGAGGCGACAACTATCAACTCGTGGCTCTGATTTATTTGTTCGGGCAGGCTTTTTCCAAACGCATCGTCGAAGGCTTCCTCTAATTTTCTACCTGAATTTTTATCTGAAAATATGTTGGCAATTTCATCGTAGGAAAGTGTTTCAACCCATGAAGCATAGTCGAGTAATTGGGCGACAACTTCCCGAGGAGTACGAGATCGCTTAAGTTCAACCACAACAAGTTCGCCCGAGGCGGTCATGGCCAACAGATCAATGAACTTGCCATATGAGGTTGGTACTTGGCGGCCGACAAGCATCAGATCCCCAGCCAAAATTGATAGATCCTTTTCCAGTGCGTCTTCAAGAACGGACTCAGCATCCAGTGTAGAGGTTGCGAGTTTTTCGGGGCGCTCACCAAGTCGCCAAAGACCCATTTCGACGGGCATGTCATTTCCTTTGTGTTTTTGTCATCGAACACGGTCGTGATAAGCGGCGGCGACGAAATGTTTCGGCTTATTACCGCAATTTAGATTTTGCTTTTCGGGAAGCACCCAGCCATTTTCCGTCCGCTTGATTATCTGGTGTACGCCCGGCATGGGCGTGAACTTATGGGGTGCAAGTCCCCTGTACGGGAATCCAACCCCCTCCATTGGGGCGGGGCAACCAAGTACTAGCCGACGGCAAGGGCGTCTCCGCGAGGAGGGGTCCGAAGGAAGCCCGAGCGCAAAGCT
>Ga0102953_1001678_pt1 | contig 13844 bp, 10 predicted proteins | sample SalPon2A_C_D2_MG_FD_78509 | JGI IMG/M metagenome (GOLD analysis project Ga0102953, IMG submission 78509) | Soil microbial communities from South San Francisco under conditions of wetland restoration - Salt Pond MetaG R2A_C_D2_MG | ecosystem: Environmental > Terrestrial > Soil > Wetlands | place... | reverse complement strand
TGCCCTCAAGCTCCAGTCCCAGGGCCCGCTCGGGCTCCACGCCGGTCACCGAGACGGTCTGCCGCGTGGTGGCGCGGGCGTCCTTGAGTCCCGCGTACCCCATGTCCCGCTCCCGGACCTTGAGGGCGCGGGACAGCCGGCCGAGCATGTCGAAGGTCGTCAGGCCGCTTTTTTCCACCTCCAGATAGAGGTGCTCGCCCTCGCCGCAGGGCTGGTAAAGCGGAATCTCCGTGACCCTGAAATCCTCCGGAACCTCTTTGATTTCCCCTCCCGTTCCGGGCAGGGCGGCGGTGAGGTAGTCAGCCATTCTGCGCCCGGCTCCAGTGAACCCGAAAGCCGCGATCGATCGAGGGCAGGGGGGCGGCTTCGGCAGGAAAGTCGCCACTCTTGCGATAGTGGATGAAATGGATGGGCTGGCCCCGGTCGAGGAACCGGCGCATGTATTTGGAGCGGGGGTAGCCCGGCAACCGGTGGCTGAAGGGCTCGTCCAGGCAGTTGTCGAAACCTTCGAGGGTCGGCAGCAGGGCAGCCACCTCGTGGGCATAATCGTCGAAGTCGGTGCTGAAATAGAGGTTGCCGTCCGGCCGCAGGTAATGCAGAAGAAGTTGGAGAAACTCCCGGTTGACCAGTCTCCGACTGCGATGGCGCTTCTTCGGCCAGGGGTCGGGGCAGTTGATGTAGACCGCGGCGAGGCTCTCCCGGCACAGGTAGCGGCTCAGCAGGTAGCGGGCCTCCAGGCGCAGGACGCGGACATTTTTCAGCCCCGCGGAATCGATCCTTCGGCAGGTCTTGTGGCAGCCCTTGTTGTAGATGTCGATGGCCAGGAAGTTCGTGCCGGGCTGCTCCTCGGCCAACTGGACGATGAAATCGCCGATGCCGCAGCCGATCTCCAGGGCAAGAGGACGGTCATCGCCGAAGAGCTGGCGGGGGTCGGCGTGTTTGCGCAGCTCCGTTTCGGGGACGAAGACGGGAGAAGTGATTTCGATCATCCTCTGGGACATGGCAGCGGCGGCTCCTGAACGAAAAAGCATCCTGTACGGCTGGAAAATTATCACAGGCGGAGGTTTTTTTCAACAGCGGGGCGGGGTTGCGGTCGCCCTCCCGGGCGCCTCTTACCTCAGGCTGGAGAGGTAGTCGACCAGTACCTTCAGGTTGGCCGGGGAGAGGTGGTCGTAGGAGGGCATCCTGGTATCCGGGTTGCCGGCAGCGGGCGTCAGCAGCTTTTGCCGGATGGCGCCTTTTTTCAGGCGGGCGCTCACTCCGTCGAGGGAGGGTCCGAGCTTGCCGCCGTTGCCGTCGATGGCATGACAGCCCTTGCAGCCCAGGGAATGAAAGAGCTCCCGGCCATCGGCGGCGGGGTCGGCCGCCGGGGCGGACGTCGGCAAAAAACCGAGAAAAAGAACGGAAGCAAGGCCAATCGCGGCAAAGCGACATCGTTTTATCATGGAATCTCTCCCCTGGTTGGGAACGGCCAGGTTGTGCGGCCGGACGATGATCGGCGCTCCAGCATACTTCAATTGAGGAAATTTGCAAGTCCAGCCCGGACTGGTAGGCTGTCGAACTAAGGAATGAATCGGCTGCGAAATCGGTAAATCAGTCCCTATTTCCCGTTTACTCGTGAAGCCTTCCAGGTTCGACAGGCTCTTATGAAAAGGATTGAATTCTTCCGGGACGGCCGTTAATCTAGTTCCTATTCCGAATATCCCGAACCCCGTTCGCGGCATGCCGCCGCACCGTTTTGACCAAGGAGGTCCCGGCAATGCTTATCGTCATGCACCACGGCGCCACGGATGACCAGATCCGTGCCGTTCAGAAAGCGGTTGAAGAGATGGGCCTGCGAGCCGAACCGATCCCCGGCAGCGAACGCACCGCCATCGGCGTTCTCGGCAACCGGGGCTATGTCGACGACACCGGCATCCTCGACCTGCCCGGGGTGCGCGAAGTCATTCACGTGAGCAAGCCCTACAAGCTTGTTTCCCGTGATTTCCATCCCGCGGCCACGGTGGTGAAAGCGGGCGGAGTGGCCGTGGGCGAAGGCCATGCCCCGGCCGTCATGGCCGGCCCCTGTTCCATCGAAAGCGAGGAGCAGATGGTGACCGCCGCCCGGCTGGTCAAGGCAGCCGGTGCCCAGGTGCTGCGGGGCGGGGCCTTCAAGCCCCGAACCGGCCCCCATACTTTCCAGGGTCTCGGCGTCGAGGGGCTCAAGTACCTGCGGCTGGCCGGCGACGAGGCCGGGATGCCGGTGGTCACCGAGGTAATGCGCATCGGCCAGCTCGACGACGTCTGCCGCTATGCAGACATCCTGCAAATCGGCGCCCGCAACATGCAGAATTTCGACCTGCTCAAGGAGGTCGGCAAGTTGCGCCATCCGGTCCTGCTCAAACGGGGGATGAGCGCCACCATCGAGGAGTTCCTCGCCGCCGCCGAATATCTTCTCGCCGAGGGCAACGACCAGGTTATTCTCTGCGAGCGAGGCATCCGCACCTTCGAGCGCGCCACGCGCAACACTCTCGACCTGTCGGTGGTCCCTCTGATCCGCGAGTTGAGCCACCTGCCTATCATCGTCGACCCCAGCCACGCCACCGGCCAGCGCAGCCTGGTGCCGGTCATGTCCAGGGCGGCCCTGGTGGCGGGGGCGCAGGGGCTGATGATCGAGGTCCATCCCGAGCCCGAAAAGGCCCTCTGCGACGGTGCCCAGAGCCTCAACGGCCCCGGGTTCCAGACCCTCATGGACGATCTGCGCGGCCTGATGAAGTTTTTGGGGTATTGACGCGCTGCGCGCGGGTCATTGGTCCACGCGCTGCGCGCGGTCATTAGTCCAAAGTCCCGAGTCCAAGGTCGCGAGACCTGAAGCCCGGGACCCGGGACCTTGGACCTGATCCCTGGTTTCACGCCGCCTGCAGGCGCAGCAGGGTGATTTCGGGGCGGCAGAAAAAACGCACCGGCACGATGCTGGTGCCGACGCCCCGGGTGACGTAGAGGGGGACGTCGGTCGGGCCTACCCGGTAGAGTCCCTCGACGAAATGCCCGGAAAATCGTGGCAGATGGAAGGGCGGCAGGAACGGCAGGCGCACCTGGCCGCCGTGGGTATGGCCGCTGAGAATGAGGTCCACCCGGTCATCGAGAATATCGTGGGCGAAGGCCGGCACATGTGAAAGGAGCAGGTTGAGGCGGCCCGGATCGGCGCCTTCCTGAAGCCGGGCGAGGCTGTCCGTCGGGGCTGGATAGTCGAGCCCCAGCAGGGAGACCGGCACTTTCCGCACCGAGAGGTCATGGCGCTGGTCGAGCAGCAGGGAGGCCCCGGCCCGGGCGAAGTGGCGCCGAAGGTTGTCGCCCTCGACCCGCGCCCAGTATTCCCAGTTCCCCTGGACGGCAAAGATTCCGTCCGGTGCTTCCAGCATCCGCAGAAAGCGTCGGACCCCGCCGACGTTGCGGTCCTTTTCGAGATAATCGCCGGTGAGCAGGATCAGGTCGGGCCGCAGGGCATTGGCGGCGCGGGCCACCTCCTTGTAATAGCTGTGGAAGGTGCGGATATGCAGGTCCGAAAGTTGGACCACCCGCAGTTCCTCCCCCGGCGGGACCTTTGCCAGCGGCAGCAGGACTTCCCGAACCTCGAAGGAGCGCGGTTCGTGGAAGAAGGCATCGCCCACCGCCAGGCCGCCCAGCGCGGCCGAACCGCCCAGGAGGAATTTTCGTCGGGAGATTCCCCCGGGCGATCCTTCGCCGCCATTCCCGCCGTTTCCGGCTTGGGATTCTTGTTCCCTTGGGGTGGCGGAAAGCTGCTGCCGATCATGCTCGTTCATCCTCTCTGTATAGCACGAGCGGTCCCGGAGAACCAACCTTGAAAAATCCCCCCCTCCCTCTTGCCAAATCCCGGCGGGTTGTCTATAGTTGACTTGGTTTGTCAGTTTTTCAAGGAGGATAATATCATGGCGAATACCGCTGAAATATGCAGCAATGTTCACTGGGTGGGAGTCCGTCACCCCGATCTGACCGTTTTCGACGAGCTTTTTCCCACCCGCCGCGGCACGACCTATAATTCCTACCTCGTGCGGGGAACCGAAAAAATTGCCCTGATCGATACGGTCAAGGAGAGCTTCAGCGAGGAATATCTGGCCAAGGTCGAGAGCATCGTCCCGCTGTCGCAGATCGACCTGGTGGTGGTCAACCACGCCGAACCGGACCACTCCGGGGCGCTGGGCCGGCTGCTGGACGAAAATCCCGGGATCACCGTCTGCTGCAGCCGGCCCGGAGCGAAATTCCTCGAGCAGCTCTACGACAGGCCCTTCAATACCCGGGTGGTCGGCGAGGGCGAGGAGATCGATCTGGGCGGCAAGACCCTGCGCTTCATCCTGGCCCCGTTCCTTCATTGGCCCGACACCATGTTCACCCATCTGCCCGAGGACGGCATCCTCTTCTCCTGCGATGCCTTCGGCGCCCACTACTGCGGCAACGGCCTGTACAACGACGAGGTCGGCGCCTTTTCCGCCGAGTTCGCCTTCTACTTCGACACCATCATGCGCCCCTTCAAGGACAAGATCCGAGAGGCGGTGGCCAAGGTCGAAGGCCTCGACCTGTCGATGATCTGCCCCTCCCACGGACCGATCCTGCGGAAGAATCCGATGGCGGCGGTCGAGAGCTACCGCAAATGGGCGACGGTGCCGGAGAACGAGCGGCCGCGGGCCCTGATGCTCGTTCTTTCGCCCCACGGCAACACACGCACCATGGCCGCCGCGGTGCGGGAAGGACTCCAGGACGAGGGGGTTGAGGTGGTCATCCAGAGCCTGGTCAACACTCCCGACGAGGAGATCCGCAACGAGCTGGAGCGCTCCGATCTGCTGCTGGTGGCGACTCCGACCATTAACAGGGATGCGCCCCCGCCGATCTGGCGGGCCCTGTCCCTGCTCTCCTCGGTGACGCCGAAGGGACGTCTGGGGGCGGTCTTCGGCTCCTACGGCTGGAGCGGAGAGGCGGTCAAGCTGGTCGAGGAGCGCATCAAGGGGGTCAAGTACGAACTGGCCACCTCCGGTCTCACTCTGCGTTTTCGGCCGACGAGCGAGGATGTCGAGGCCTGCCGGGAATTCGGCCGGAACGCGGGCAAGGTACTCACAGAAAGTTAACTGTGTCTTCAAAGTTCAACCTGGTCAACCTGATTAGTGTGGATCTGCAGCCAAGGCAACAATGCAAGCGCCTCCCCCTTTGAAAAAGGGGGAAGAAGGCTGGATTTGTCTTTGATTACCGCTTGCCAAATCCCCCCCCCTGGCCCCCTTTTTTCAAAGGGGGGAAAAGCCGGGCCGACCCTTCGGGGTCGGCCCTTTTGTTTGACCTTTTTTCGGTGTTTGGCCATAATCCCATGGTAACTACCGGCAGAAGAGTTGAAGGAATTTTCCGGTGTGACCTCGGGAATCATCGGATTTCCCCGACGCCTTGCCCGGGACAGGTTCCCGCATTCATTTCCCCCGCACTGAGCTGCAAAGAGAGAGACTCCTTGTCTTCCTTTCCACTGATAGCCGAAGTGGCGGTCGCCGCCCCCATCGACAAGACCCTTTCCTACCTCGTTCCCCCCGAGCTTGCCGGGCGGGCGCGGGTCGGAGTGAGGCTGCGGGTGCCTTTGGGCCGCCGCACGGCCACCGGCTTTTTGCTGGGCCTGGCGCCCGGCGAGGGTGAAGGGCTCAAGGCGGTCCGCGAGGTGCTCGACGAAGCCTCCCTTTTTCCCGGCGCCATGGTCCCTTTTTTCCGCCGCATCGCCGAATACTACTGCCACCCGATCGGCGAGGTGATCCGCACCGCCCTGCCGGCTGGACTCTCGGGGACCGACGCGCGGCTGCAGGTGCTGCGCGAACGGGTTTATCGGCCGACGGCAATGAGCGGGGAGCCGTCCGGAGCGCGGCAGCGCGAAATCCTCGATCATATCCGTGCCGCCGCTCCCGTCCCCCTGTCGCTGCTGCGGCAGCGTTTCGTCTCCCCCCATGCCCCGCTTGGCCGCCTGGTGGAGCTCGGCTTTCTCGAAGTGGCCGAAGAGGAACGCCGTCGCGACCCCTTTCTCGACCAGCCGGTTCCGGCCGACGTCCCCGTGGAGCCGAGCGACGAACAGAGGGATGCGCTGGCGAGGATCGAGGCGGCCCTGGCGGCCGGAGGATTTTCGCCCTTTCTGCTGCACGGAGTCACCGGCAGCGGCAAGACCGAAGTCTACCTGCGGGCCATCGCCGACGCCCTGCAGCGGCAGCGCCAGGCCCTGGTGCTGGTGCCGGAGATTGCCCTGACTCCCCAGCTGGTCAGCCGCTTCCGGGCCCGTTTCGCCGATCGCTTTTCCATCGCCGTCCTGCATTCGGGCCTCTCCGAAGGCGAGCGCTACGATGCCTGGCGGGCCATCGCGCGGGGTGACGCCGATATCGTCATCGGAGCGCGTTCGGCGGTTTTCGCCCCTCTGGAACGACTCGGCATGATCGTCGTGGACGAGGAGCACGAGGCGAGCTACAAGCAGGCCGAGGGCTTTCGCTACCACGCCCGGGACCTGGCCCTGCTGCGCGGCCAGATGGGCTCTTCCCCGGTCGTGCTCGGCAGCGCCACTCCGGCCCTGACCACCTACTACCGGGCGCAGACCGGCCAGAGCGTCTACCTGCCCCTGAGCGGCCGGGTGCTCTCCCGCTCCCTGCCCGAGGTCGTTCTCGTCGACCTGACCGGAGAGAAGCCCGAGGGAAGCCTCTCCGAACCCCTCGCCGCGGCCATCACGGAGAGCCTGGAGCGGGGCGAGCAGGCTCTCCTGCTCCTCAACCGGCGCGGCTTCGCCCCCTTTCTCCTCTGCGCCGACTGCGGCCGGACCTTCCGCTGCCCCAACTGCGAAATCACCCTGACCTATCACCAGCAGAGGCGTCTTCTGCGCTGCCATTACTGCGACTACGCCGAGACACCGCCGGAGCTCTGTCCCGAATGCCGCGGCAGCGACATCGAGCCCCAGGGAGCCGGAACGGAGCGGCTCGAGGAGGAGCTGGCCGAGCGATTTCCCGCCGCCCGCATCGCCCGCATGGATCGCGACACCACCTCCCGCAAGGGGGCCCACCAGAGGCTGCTGGAGCGCATGGAGGCCGGCGAGATCGATATCCTGGTCGGCACCCAGATGGTGGCCAAGGGGCACGATTTTCCCGGCGTCACCCTGGTCGGGGTGGTCAACGCCGACTCCACCCTCAATTTCCCCGATTTCCGCAGCTCCGAGCGTACCTTCGCCCTGCTGGCCCAGGTCGCCGGCCGGGCCGGGCGAGGGGAGCGGCCGGGCAAGGTTTTTATCCAGACCTTCTCCCCCGAACACTACGCCCTGAGCAGCGCCGCAGAACACGACTACCGGGGTTTTTACGCCCTGGAAATTGTCGGCCGTGAGGCCCTCGGCTATCCCCCTTTCGGTTTTCTGGTCAACCTGGTTCTGGCCGGCAATGAGGAACGGAAAGTGGCCGAGGCCGCCCGGGACCTTGCCGAACGGCTGCAGAGCCTGGCCGGGGGGGTCGAAATTCTCGGCCCGGCCCCCTGTCCCCTGGCGCGGTTGCGGGGCAAGAGCCGGATGCAGATCCTGCTCAAGGCGACCCAGAGGTCTCTCCTGCGCCGCCTTCTGGCCCACCTGGGCCCGGCCGCCAGGTCGGTTCCCGCCGGGGTGCGCCTGGCGATCGATGTCGATCCGGTCGATATGCTCTGACTGGCCCCGCCCCCCTCTATCATCTCGCCGCTTTTCCCTTTTCGATCGATCTGTTAAACTGTCGGTCGATGCCGGTAAGTAGAGTTATACGGGGAGAAATATGGCAAAAAAACTGGTGACGAAGATATTGAAGAGGACGGTGCCGATTCTGCTCCTGCTGGCCGCGGGCTGCGCCGCCCCGCCGGTCCTTCCGCCGAAGGTGGAAGTGCCGGCGGAGAAGGTTGCGCCCCTTCAGGAGGTCGGGTGGGGGGAGGTGGATGGCTGGCAGAGCGAGAACCCTGCCTGGGTTATGGATGCCTACCTGACGAGCTGCCGGGCCCTTCGCTTCAGGCCGCGCTGGAAAGAGGTCTGCTCCGAGGCGGAAGAGCTCGATGCTGACGACGCCGCGGCCGTGCGCGCCTACTTCGAGAGCCGCTTCACCCCCTATCGGCTGCGCAATCCCGACGGCAGCGACACCGGCACCATCACCGGCTATTACGTCCCCGACCTGGAGGGCAGCCGCCACCCCTCGGACGACTATCCCTACCCCCTCTACGGGGTGCCCGACGACCTGCTCGTCATCGATCTCGACAGCGTCTATCCGGAACTGGCGGGCTACCGGCTTCGCGGGCGGCTCGAAGGGCGCAGAGTGGTTCCCTACTGGCGCCGCGACGAGATCGACGCGGAGGAGCCACCGCTTCGCGGCGAGGAGCTTTTCTGGGTCAAGGACCGGGTGGAGCTCTTCTTCCTGCAGATACAGGGGTCGGGGCGGATCAACCTCGACAGCGGCGAGCGGATCATGGTCAGTTACGCCGACCAGAACGGACATCCCTACCGTTCGATCGGCAAGTATCTTCTCGATCATGGCGAGATGACCCGCAACCAGATGTCGATGCAGAACATCCGCGCCTGGGCCCGGAGCCATCCGCAGGAGATCGATGGACTTCTGGGGGAGAATCCGAGCTACGTCTTTTTCCGCGAGCTCGACCCCGGCTTCGATACGCCGCCGGGCGCCCTCGGGGTGGCCCTGACGCCGATGCGCAGCCTGGCCGTCGATCCCCGCACCGTTCCGCTCGGGGCCCCCGTCTTTCTTTCTACCACCTGGCCCAACACCACCCGGCCGTTCCAGCGCCTGATGGTTGCCCAGGACACCGGCGGCGCCATCAAGGGGCCGGTACGGGCCGACTTTTTCTGGGGCGTTGGCGACGAGGCGGGCGAACGGGCCGGACGGATGAAGCAGCAGGGCCGGCTCTGGGTCCTGCTGCCGAACGAGGAGGAATCGCCCGGCGATGGGCCGCCGGTCGCGGCAAAATGACTGGAAAGGGGAGGCGTGCATGGCGATGAGGAGAGCCGGGGTCCGTTGGCGGGCACTCGTTTTGGGGGTTGCGGCGCTCTGTCTCTGGGGGGCGGTGGCCGCCCCGTCGGCCCTCGGGGGTCCGGAGCCCGGGCCGAAAAAGGGGACGTTCCTGGTCGCCAGCGATAGTCTGCAGGATCCCCGCTTTCGTCAGTCGGTCGTATTGCTGCTTCGCCATGACGACCAGGGCGCCATGGGTCTGATCGTCAACCGTCCCACCCGCTTCGTGCTGGGGAAAGTCCTGCCCGAAGCCGAGGCCCTGGCCGACCGGCCGGATCGCCTTTACTTCGGCGGCCCGGTCGATCTCAAGGCCGTTCTCGTCCTGCTGCAGACCGAGAAGCCGCCCGCGGCATCCACTCCGGTTTTCGGCGACACCCACCTGACCGGCCTGGACGAGGCGCTCGAGCACCTCGGTCGAAAGGAGCGCTCGAGCGACCGGTTCCGGGTTTTCGTCGGTTACGCCGGCTGGGCGCCGGGGCAGCTTCAGGCCGAAATCACCCGCGGGGACTGGCAACTCGTTCCGGCCGAAGAAACTGTCCTCTTTCGCTCCGACCCCTCGACCCTCTGGCAGGATCTGCGGGAGACCCTCAACCGGATCTGGATTTGAGGTCCGCAAAAAGCTTTATCCTAAATACGGCAGTTGCTCACGCAACGAACGCAACGGAATCAAAATCCTACATATATATCCCCTGGAAACGGGTGGGTGGGCACTGCCCACCCTGCCGGACTTGCTGCGGGGTAGCTCAATTGCGCCCTCCATTTGACAGCAGGTCCGATGCTGTTACAAGGGAAAGCAGGAGTGGGTTCGGGCAACCCGGGTGATTGGAAGCGATAGGCGGGAGGGTCATGACGAAGAGACGATCCATCCACATCGGCACCTCGGGCTGGCATTACGACCACTGGAAGGGGCCCTTCTACCCCGCAGATATGGACGCCGGGGAGATGCTCGGCTTCTATTCCGGAGTTTTTCGCGCGGTGGAGATCAATAATTCCTTCTACCGGCTGCCAGACGAGCGGACCCTGGAACACTGGCGCGATACGGTTTCCGGGGATTTTCTCTTCGCGGTCAAGGCGAGCCGCTACATCACCCACATGAAAAAGCTCAAGGACCCGAAGGAGCCGCTGAAAACATTTCTGGGCCGCATCCGCATTCTCGGCGATCGCCTGGGACCGATCCTCTTCCAGTTGTCGCCGAGATGGAATTGCAATGCCGGGCGCCTGAGGGAATTCCTCGAGCGACTTCCCGGCGATTATCGCTACGCCTTCGAGTTCCGCGACCCGAGCTGGTTCACCGACGAGGTCTGCGATCTGCTGCGCGGCGCCGGCGCCGCCTTCTGCATCTACGAGCTGGCCGGCACCCTTTCGCCGAAGGAGATCACCGCGGACTTCGTCTACATTCGTCTGCACGGACCCGGGAATGAGGCCTATGAAGGTTCCTACGACCGGCAGGCGCTGGCCGGATGGGCAGGGGCGATATCCTCCTGGGCGACCTCGGGCCGGGAGGTCTTCTGCTTTTTCGACAACGACCAGCGGGGCTATGCCGCGCAAAACGCGCGCAGTCTCGCCGCGATGCTGAATGCGGGAGGTGGGTAAAGATGGCTGCCGAAAACCAAAGCATTCGTTGGCTGGAGGATCTGAACAACGAGGATGTCGCCCTGGTGGGGGGCAAGAACGCTTCCCTCGGCGAGATGATCGGGTCGCTCAAGGCCGAGGGAATCCGGGTGCCCCCCGGCTTCGCCACCACCGCCGAGGCCTACCGGCGCTTTCTGCGGGCCAACGGTCTGGAGGAGAAGATCCGCGAGCGCCTGGAAGAATACCAGAAGGAAAAGATCACCTTGGCCAAGGCCGGTGACGCCATCCGGCGCATGATTCGGCGCGGAGAGTGGCCGGAGGATATCGCCGCCGCCATCCGCGAGGCCTACGGCGAGTTGTGCCGGCGCAGCGACGAGGAGGAGGTCGACGTCGCGGTGCGCAGCAGCGCCACTGCCGAAGATCTGCCGGAGGCGAGCTTTGCCGGCCAGCAGGAGACCTTCCTCAACGTCACCGGCGAAGAGGAACTGCTCGACGCCTGCCGCAAGTGCTACGCCTCGCTTTTTACCGACCGGGCGATCAGCTACCGCGAGAACCGGAACTTCGATCACCTGCAGGTCGCCCTCTCGGTCGGGGTGCAGAAGATGGTGCGTTCGGACAAGGCCGGTGCGGGAGTGATGTTCTCCATCGACACCGAGACCGGCTTTCCCGACGTGGTGGCGATCGACGCCGCCTGGGGCCTGGGAGAGAACGTGGTGCAGGGGACCGTCATCCCGGATAGCTTCACGGTCTTCAAACCCCTGCTGGAGGGCAAGGGGCTCAGGCCGATCCTGCACAAGAAGCTCGGCGCCAAGGAGAAGAAGATGGTCTATTCCGGCGCCGCCGGTCACACCACGCGCAACATCGACACTTCGGCCGGGGAGCGCCATTCCTTCGTCCTCGAGAATGACGAGATTCTGCAGCTGGCGCGCTGGGGGGCGACCATCGAACGGCACTACGGTAAGCCGATGGACATCGAATGGGCCAAGGACGGCGAGACCGGCGACCTTTTCATCGTCCAGGCCCGGCCCGAGACGGTGCAGTCGCGCAAGGAGGCCGGGGTGCTCAAGACCTACACCCTGAAGGAGAAGGGAGAGCTGCTGCTCACCGGGCTCGCCATCGGCGAGGCGATCGCCGCGGGCAAGGTGCAGGTGATCAAGAGCGCCGGCGACATCGAGGAGTTCGAAGACGGCAGCATCCTCGTCACCGGCATGACCGACCCCGACTGGGTGCCGATCATGAAGAAGGCCGCCGGCATCATCACCGACCACGGCGGACGCACCTCGCACGCCGCCATCGTCAGCCGCGAGCTCGGCGTCGCCGCGGTGGTCGGCACCGGGCACGGTACCTCGGAGCTCAAGGACGGCCAGGAGGTGACCCTCTGCTGCGCCGAGGGGGACGAGGGACGGATCTACGACGGTCTGCTCGCCTTCGAGGAGGCCGAGGTCGACCTGGAGACCCTGCCCGAGACACGTACCCAGATTATGATGAACATCGCCAGCCCCGCCGCCGCCTTTCGCTGGTGGCGCCTGCCCTGCAGGGGGATCGGCCTGGCGCGCATGGAATTCATCATCAACAACATCATCAAGGCCCATCCGATGGCCCTGGTGCAGTACGACAGCCTCGAAGACCGGGAGGCGAAGAGGAAGATCCGCGAGCTGACCCGCCATTACGAGGACAAAACCGAGTACTTCGTCGACCAGCTCGCTCAGGGGATCGCCACCATCGCCGCCAGCCAGTACCCGCACCAGGTCATCGTGCGCATGAGCGACTTCAAGACCAACGAGTACGCCGACTTGATCGGGGGGCGCCAGTTCGAGTTCGCCGAGGACAACCCCATGCTCGGCTTCCGCGGCGCTTCGCGCTACTACAACGAGCGCTACCGGGCCGGCTTCGGCCTGGAGTGCGCCGCCATCCGCCGGGTGCGCGAGACGATCGGCCTGGATAACGTGGTGGTCATGATTCCCTTCTGCCGCACTCTCGGGGAGGCCGACCGGGTCCTCGAGGTCATGGCTGAAAACGGGCTGGTGCGCGGACAGAAAGGTTTGGAGGTCTACGTCATGGTGGAGATCCCCTCCAACGTCGTCCTGGCCGAGCAGTTCGCCGAGCGTTTCGACGGCTTCTCCATCGGCTCCAACGACCTGACCCAACTGGTGCTGGGGGTCGATCGCGATTCGGAGATCCTCCAGGAGCTCTTCGACGAACGCGATGAGGCGGTCAAAACGATGATCAGCTCGGTGATCCGGGCGGCGCGCAAGACCGGTACCAAGATCGGCATCTGTGGCCAGGCCCCGAGCGACCATCCAGGATTCGCCGCCTTTTTGGTCGAGGAAGGGATCGACTCGATCTCCCTCAACCCCGACAGCGTGATCAGCGTCATCCGGAAACTGGCCGAGGTCGAGGAGCGGACCTGACCGGGGGGAGGATTCAAACAGAAGATTGCACGAGGGCAGGGGGGAGAAAAAAGCCCGGCATCTCTGCCGGGCTTTGCAATGGATCGGGAGGGTTCCTTGACGCCGCCTTTTCTTTTTACTGCTTCAAGGCTCGCAGCAGGTGGAGTGTCCGAGATTCAGCCCTCAACTCCTTTGGCACCCCGATTTCTGGACGTCAAGGTTTTCCGATAACGCTCTTTTTCTATATTATCCCTCGGTATCGGGCCGCAAATCAAGGGCCGTCAGGCCGGCGATGCGGGCGGCGATCTCCTCCACCGAACCGGCGGCGCCGTCTACCACACGGTCGGCCCAGCGCCGGTAGAGAGCGATGCGGCGGCGGTAGAGTCCGGCAAAATCCTCGCCGGGGTCGATGACGATGCCCCGGCTGTCCATGTTCCGGACCCTCTCCGTGAGTTTCTCAAGGGGCACGTCGAGAAAGAAGAGGAGGCCGCTTTCCTTGAGGTGGCGCATCCCGGCGGTGCTGTAGACGACCGAACCACCCGTGGCCACGACCGAACGGTTCACATCGAGTTCGAGCAGCACCCGCTCCTCGATGCGCCGAAAGGCCGCCAGGCCCTCGCCGTCGATGATCTCCTGCAGCTTGATGCGAACGGCGTCCCAGGCGACTTCCTCGCCGTCGGCACTGACGGTGCCGCCCACAAAGAAACGTCGTAGCGGAAAGATACCCCGCGGGGTCTGAATCCATTTGTCATCGACCGCCCGACTGACGGTGGTGACATGAACTTTCACCTTGTCGGCGATCTGCTGCATCTTGAGCGGTTCGATGTACTCAGGGCCTTTTTCCACAAAGTCCTGTTGGTGATCG
>Ga0102953_1001676_pt1 | contig 13852 bp, 12 predicted proteins | sample SalPon2A_C_D2_MG_FD_78509 | JGI IMG/M metagenome (GOLD analysis project Ga0102953, IMG submission 78509) | Soil microbial communities from South San Francisco under conditions of wetland restoration - Salt Pond MetaG R2A_C_D2_MG | ecosystem: Environmental > Terrestrial > Soil > Wetlands | place... | reverse complement strand
CGAGCTACGGCAGATGATGCCGTGGATCGAGACCGAGTTTTAGCCTAGGCCCAACCCGACCGCGGTCGAGGTTTGCACCGCCACGCGACTCAAAGCTCGACCGCGGTGCCCCGGGGGCTCGCGTCGTCGCCACATGCAAGCAAGCAAACGCCTGGGTCGCAGATAAGCTCGGCGCGATGGGGCGCATCAAATTTGCGGCATGGCTCACTGCGCAGGCATTTCAGGAGCATCCGATCCTAATCCCTGTCTCGATTGCGGTGCTTGACGCGATAGCGGGATTCATAGCCCAGCCGCTTGCTGACGGTTCAAAGGATCTCAACTCTCTTGAGGCATTTGCGATCGGGGCATTGGCTGGGACGGTATTGCTATTGCTGTTGATCTTTGCCTATTACTGGGGAACTGCTCCGAGGCGCATCTTGGCAGTCAAAGTTGACTCCTTGAGTGAAAAGCTCGATCAAATTGAGCAGCAATTGATTGTGGTAGCCCAACAGGTTATGGGGGATCCAACCGACTTGATCCCGGTCTACCAAGAGTGCAGATCCGAGATTCGCGAATCGATCCGAAAGATCGGAAATGCCGCTGAGTCGGACCAGCTTTGGGGGTTCTTAGATCGTTTGCCAAGTGACCATTGGCGAAAGGAGAAACAAACCCTGCGCGACAGTCCTTGGGGCCGCGATCACTACGGTACGTTGGATGCTGCATATGGTCACGTCGATCGACTCAACACGGCATCTTCGACGCGTTGGTTCAAGCGCGAGGTTCGCGAGGGTGATGATTTGGATTTCGCCCTATCCGACTTACTTGAAGCGGATCAAGCTCTCTCGGAACAACTAGGCGACCTCTCATTCGCCGAATTGGCTGGTGATGGAAACCAGCTGGAGCTGGAAGAGGGTGATGAATTGGCCTAGGGGAGCCCCGGTCGGCCCGCGGGCGAATGTCGCGAAGCGGCGATATGCAATCCGATTTCCGCGCGGCGATAGCCGCGCAGCATCTCCATCGCTAAGCGCGAAGCGCGTGCGATTCAATTCGCACGCGGGCCGACCGGGGCTCTCCCTGGCTCAGGCCCCAGGCGGGCCGTCGCCGAAGCGGGACTCCTCGCCGGGCGGCAGCTTGCCGTCTCGGCCTACGTAGCCGTCCTTGCCGCCGACGACGATGTAGACGGCGTCCTCGCTGTCGCTGAGGTTGCGGAGCTTGCGGATCGTCGGGGCGTCGACGCGGGCCAGGCCGCCCGCCTCGAGGCGGTGGGTCGAGCCGTCGCCGAACTCGATCTCGATCTCGCCGCGGTGGACGAAGTAGAGCTCCTCCTGCTCCTCGTGCAGGTGACGGCCGGTCTCGTAGGAGGGTGGGATGACGATCGCGTTGACGCCGAAGTCGGTGACGTCGAGGCCCTTGCGGATCTTGCGGAAGCCGTATCCCTCGCCGAGGTCGGAGAGGTTGGCGACCGCGTAGCCATCGCCCTTCAAAGCGCCGTTCTCGGCGGTCTCCGACATGCGCCGCATCGTACGCCAAGACGCCTCGGCGAGGTCAACCCGCGCGGGTCAATAACCTTGGCCGCCGATGGCTACCACGACCTCAGTGCAGATCCCGGCGGAGCTGAAGCCCGCCGACGGGCGCTTCGGCTGCGGCCCCTCGAAGGTCCGCCCGGAGGCGCTGGCGGCGCTCGGCGAGCGCGCCGACCTGATGGGCACCTCGCACCGCCAGGCGCCCGTGCGCGAGCTGGTCGGCCGGGTGCGCGACGGGCTCTCGGAGCTGCTCGGCCTGCCCGAGGGCTACGAGGTGGCGCTCGGCAACGGCGGCACCACCGCCTTCTGGGACGCCGCCGCCGCCTGGTTGGTGCGCGAGCGCGCCCTGCACCTGACCTACGGCGAGTTCTCCGGCAAGTTCGCCAAGGTGACGACGGGAGCGCCCTTCCTCGCCGACCCGATCCTGATCGAGGCCGAGCCCGGTGACGCGCCGGAACCCGCCGCCGACCCGGCGGCCGACGTCATCGCCTGGGCGCACAACGAGACCTCGACCGGCGTGATGGTGGATGTACAGCGGCCACAGGGCGCTGGCGACGCCCTCGTGCTGGTCGACGCGACCTCGGGCGCCGGCGGCCTGCCGCTCGACGCGAGCCAGGCCGATGCCTACTACTTCGCCCCGCAGAAGGGCCTCGGCGCCGACGGCGGGCTCTGGCTGGCGGCGCTCAGCCCGGCCGCGATCGAGCGGATCGCGGAGCTCGACGGCGCAGCCGGGCGCTGGCAGCCCGCCTTCCTCTCGCTACAGACGGCGGTCGAGAACTCGCGCAAGAACCAGACCTACAACACGCCCGCCCTGGCGACCCTGCTGCTGCTCGCCGACCAGATCGAGTGGATGCTGGCGGGCGGGGGTCTCGACTGGTGCGTGGGCCGCACTCGCGCTTCCTCCGGGCACCTCTACGGCTGGGCCGAGCAGGCCGACTTCGCGGCGCCGTTCGTCGCCGACCCGGCGAAGCGCTCGCTGGTCGTCGGCACGATCGACTTCGCCGAGCAGGTCGACGCCGCCGCCCTCGCCGCGACCCTGCGGGCCAACGGCATCGTCGACGTCGAGCCCTACCGCAAGCTGGGGCGCAACCAGCTGCGCGTCGGCATGTTCCCGGCGGTCGAGCCGGCCGACGTCGAAGCGCTCACGGCCTGCATCGACTGGACGATCGAGAACGCGCCCGAGGTGACCGAGTGAAGGTCCTGGTGCGCGAGAAGATCGCCGACTCGGGCGTCGAGCTGCTGCGCCAGAGCTTCGACGTCGACCTAGGCCTGGAGATGAGCGAGCAGGAGCTGAGCGACGCGATCGCGGAGTACGACGCTCTGCTGGTCCGCTCGGCGACCCAGGTGACGCCGGAGCTGATCGAGCGCGCCGAGCGGCTGAAGGTGATCGGCCGCGCCGGCACGGGCGTCGACAACGTCGACATCCCCGCCGCGACCCGCCGCGGCATCGTCGTCGCCAACGCGCCCGAATCGAACTCCGTCGCCGCCGCCGAGCACACGCTGGCGCTGATGCTGGCGCTCTGCCGCAACGTCGCCCGCGCCCACTCCTCGCTGACCGGCGGCGCCTGGGAGCGGCCCAAGTTCAAGGGGACCGAGCTCTACGGCAAGACGCTCGGCGTGATCGGCTTCGGCCGCATCGGCCAGCTCGTCGCCAAGCGCGCCCAGGCCTTCCAGATGGAGGTCATCGCCTTCGACAAGTTCGTCTCCGCCGAGCGCTTCCGCGAACTGGGGGTGGAGGGAGCCGACCAGCTCGAGGACCTGCTCGCCCGCGCCGACATCCTCACCCTGCACGTGCCGAAGACGCCGGACACCGTCGACCTGATCGACGCCGGGGCGATCGCCGCGATGAAGGACGGGGCGCGCGTCGTCAACTGCGCCCGCGGCGAGCTGGTCGACCTCGACGCCCTGACGGCCGGCCTGGAGTCCGGCAAGCTGGGCGGCGCGGCGCTCGACGTCTTCCCCGCGGAGCCGTTCACCGACCATCCGATCTTCGGCCGCGACGACGTCGTCGTCACGCCGCACCTCGGCGCCTCGACGGCCGAGGCGCAGGACCGCGCCGGCGTGGTCACGGCGGAACAGGTGATCGCGGCGCTGAACGGCGGCGTCGTCACCAACGCGGTCAACATAGCCGCCATGCGCCCCGAGGAGATGGAGGCGCTGGCGCCCTTCGTGCCGCTCTGCGAAAAGCTCGGCCGGCTCGCCCAGGGGCTCGGCGACGGCTCGATCGGCGGGGTCACGGTCGAGTTCCGCGGCCGTATCGCCGCCCACGACACCCGCCTGCTCGGCATCGCCGTGCTGGTCGGCATCCTCTCCGGCCACACCGAGGAGCCGGTCAACCTGGTCAACGCGCCGCAGATGGCCGAGGAGCGGGGAATCGACCTGGTCGAGACGAAGGAGAGCGGCTCCGAGGACTTCACCGAGCTGATCACCGTGCGGCTCGGCTCCGGCCCCGATGCGGTCGAGGTCGCCGGCACCGGCGTCGGGCCGCGCAACGAGCCCTACCTGGTCTCGGTCTGGGGCGAGAGCTTCTACCTGCCGTTCGCCGACCACCTGGCGGTCTTCCGCTACGCCGACCGTCCGGGGATGATCGGCCGGGTCGGCTCCTGTTTCGGCGAGGAGGGCGTGAACATCATCTCCGCCGCGGTCGGCGCCGAACCCGGCGGCGAGCAGGCGGTGATGGCGCTGACCACCGACGCGCCGGTGCGAGCCGAGACGATCGAGAAGATCCTCGAGCTCGACGGGTTCTCGGTCGGCCGCTCGGTCGATCTCTAGCGCGAGGTAGGCTCCGCCGATGAAGGCGGTGGTGCTGACCGGCGCGGGTGGCTATGAGGTCCTGCAGGTGCAGGAGCGTCCCGACCCGCCGGTCGGGCCGGGCGAGGTTCGGATCGCGGTCAGGGCGGCGGGGATCAACTTCGCCGACACGATGGCGCGCGTCGGGCTCTACCCCGACGCTCCCAAGCCGCCCTGCGTGCTCGGCTACGAGGTCGCCGGCGAGGTCGAGTCGGTGGGCGAGGGCGTCACCGAGCACGCGGTCGGCGACCGGGTCGTCGCCGGCACCCGTTTCGGCGGCCAGGCCGAGCTGGTCACGGTCGCCGCCTCGCAGGCCTGGCCGCTGCCCGAGGCGCTGAGCTTCGAGCAGGGCGCGGCGTTCCCGGTCAACTACGGCACCGCCTATGCGGCGCTGGTCGTGATGGGCGGGCTGCGCGAGGGCGATCGGGTGCTGATCCACGCCGCCGCCGGGGGCGTCGGCATCTCGGCGACGCAGATCGCGCGCAACATCGGCGCCGAGATCTTCGGCACCGCCTCGGCCTCCAAGCACGAGGCGATCGAAGCTCAGGGCGTTCGCCACCCGATCGACTACCGCACGCTCGACTTCGAGCAGGAGGTGATGCGGATCACCGGCGGCGAGGGAGTCGACCTGGCGATCGACGCCCTCGGCCCGACCTCGTTCCGCAAGGACTACCGGCTGCTGCGTCAAGGCGGGCGCCTGGTGATGTACGGGATCTCGGAGAACTCGCGCGAGGGCCGTCGCGACATCGCCGCGACGCTGAAGGGCCTCGCGGCGATGCCGACGGCGACGATGCCCTGGTGGAAGAGCCTGATGATGATGAACGAGAACAAGGGCGTCTTCGGCCTCAACATGCTCAAGTGGTGGGACGCCGAGGGCGACTTCGACCGCCTCGTCGATCCCCTGATGGCCGATCTGCAAAGCGGCAGCCTGCAACCCGTCGTTGCCGAGGCCTTTCCCTTCGAGCGGGCGGGCGACGCGCACAGATTTATCGCCGAACGCCGCAACGTAGGCAAGGTCGTGTTGTTCCCTAACTAGTGAAGAGGATCGTGCTCATCCTGCTCGCCATCCCGGCGCTGCTCGCGCCTGCGGTCGGGCATGCCACGACGAAGACCTACACCGTGCTGCTGGCCGGCGGCGAAGAAGCCAACATGATCAGGGTCTGGCTAAGCCACGACGGCCGCAAGTACGTGATCGACTCGGTGGTCCAGCTCGAAGTCGGCGGCGAAGTCTGCGAACACCCCGCCGAAGATTCTTATCAGCTGGTCTGCGACGCGCCCTCGATCGCCGGCTTCGAAGTCAACGCGGGCGGCGGCGAAGACCGCGTCCATGTCGCCGCTTCGGTCAAGGCGCCGGTGACGATGCGCGGCGGCGGCGGCGACGACACGCTGATCGGCGGCTCGGCGAGCGACAAGCTGATCGGCGGCAGGGGCAACGACCGGCTGATCGGCGGTCGTGGCGGCGACCAGCTCTACGGTGGGCCGGGAGATGATGTGCTGGTCGGCGGGCTCGGCAACGATCTGCTCAGCGGCGGCGGGGGAAGGGACAGGCTTCTAGCCGGTCCCGGGGCGAATCGGGTCCGCCGGCGTTCGCCCTAGGAGCCGCCCGCCGACGAAGAAGAGGGCGATGAGGAAGCCGACCAGGGAGAGGCCGGCGTCGAGCCGGAAGGCAGCCTCGATGCCGTCGACGAACGAGCCCTGCGCGGAGAAGACGGTCGTCGTCAGTCCGAGGCCGATTGCGCCGCCGGCGATCTGGCACATGTAGAGGATGCCGCCGGCGAGGCTGCTCTGCGATTCGTCGACCGAGGTGACGCCGGCGGTCGTCGCGGTCGGGTAGAAGGCGCCGATGCCGATGCCGAGCACGAACATCCCGGGCACCAGCGCCGAGTAGGTCGAGCTTTCGCTGACCTGCGAGAAGAGGAACGGGGCAACGGCGATGCAGGCCGCCCCGAGCACCGCGAGCGGCTTGGCGCCGACGCGGTTGTAGAGCGGGCCGGCGACGAAGGAGACGAGGGCGAAGGTGGCGAGGAAGGGCAGCACGCCGACGCCGGCTTCCAGCGGCGAGTAGCCGAGGTGCTTCTGCATGAACTGCGGCAGGTAGAGCAGCGCCGCGAAGAAGGTCGCCGACATCAGCGTGATCGCCACGCAGGAGGCGCGAAAGCTCTCGTTCTTCATCACCGCGCGCGGCACCAGGGCGCGCATCCCGGCGCGCCGCTCGATCGGCACGAAGGCCGCGATCAGCACCGCCGCGAGCGCCAGCATCGCAATCACCCGCGGGTCGCCCCAGCCCCAGTCGTCGACCTGGTCGAGCGCGACCAGCAGCGAGACGAGGCCGACCGAGATCGTCGCGATCCCCGGGTAGTCGATCCCCCGGTCGCCGCCCTCGGGCTCCTTCACATCGACCAGGTAGTAGGTGACGAGCACCGCGAAGGCGGCGATCGGCACGTTGAGGAAGAAGATCCAGCGCCAGCTCAGCGCGTCGGTGAGGACGCCGCCGATCAAAGGCCCGATCGCGTTGCCGAGCCCGGCCGCGCCGAGGATGATGCCGCCCGCCAGGCCCGCCTTCTCGCTGGGCAGCAGCTCGAAGGTCATGCCGAGGATCGCCGGCCACATCAGGGCCCCGCCGATCCCCATCACGACGCGGCTGGCGATCAGCCAGTCCTCCGTCTGCGCGGCGCCGCCGAGCGCCGACATCGAGGCGAAGATCGCCGTGCCGAGGAAGAAGGCGCGCTTGCGCCCGAACATGTCGGCCAGCCGGCCGCCGGTGACGATCATCACGCCGAAGGTCAGCGCGTAGGCGTTGACGACCCACTGGATCGTGTTGATGTTGGTGGAGAAGTCCTTCTCCATCGTCGGGATCGCGACGTTGACCGCGGAGAAGTCGTTGGCGATCACCAGCACGCTCAGGCTCATCGCCAGCAGTGCCAATACCGTGGTGCGATCGAGCCTTGCGATCGGGGCAGCCTACGCTAAGCTGAAGCGACGAATGACGCATCGGCCCGACAGCCTGGCGCTTCTCCTTCTCCTCCCCCTCCGGGGGGAATAGCGCTGGGCGGCGCGATAGCCGCGAGAGACAAGGTCATTCGGAAGAATCGGAGAAGGAGGTAGCAGTTCCCATGAGCTCAGCAGCAGACGCCAACCGCGTCCACATCTTCGACACGACCCTGCGCGACGGCGAGCAGTCGCCCGGGATCTCGCTCAACACCCAGGAGAAGGTCGAAATCGCCCAGCAGCTCGCGCGCCTCGGGGTCGATGTGATCGAGGCCGGCTTCCCGATCACCTCGCCCGGCGACTTCGAGGCGGTCGAGGCGATCGCCCGCGGGGTCGAGGGACCGACGATCTGCGGCCTCGCCCGCACCCACAAGGCCGACATCGACGCCGCCTGGGGAGCGGTCCGCGACTCGGCCCGGCCGCGCATCCACACCTTCATCTCGACCTCCGACATCCACATCGAGCACCAGTTGCAGACCGACCGCGAGGACGTCAAGGGGCAGGCCCGCGCCGCCGTCGCCCTGGCCCGCTCCTACTGCGAGGACGTCGAGTTCTCGCCGATGGACGCGACCCGCGCCGAAATCGAGTTCACCGCCGAGGTCTGCGCGATCGCGGTCGAGGAGGGCGCCACCGTGGTCAACATCCCCGACACCGTCGGCTACACGACCCCGGAGGAGTACGCCGAGTACTTCCGGCGCCTCTACGAGCTGGTCCCCGGCCTGCGCGAGGTCGAGACCTCGGTCCACTGCCACGACGACCTGGGGATGGCCGTCGCCAACTCCTACGCCGGCCTGCTGGCCGGCGCGCGCCAGGTCGAGTGCGCGGTCAACGGGATCGGCGAGCGCGCCGGCAACTGCGCGCTGGAGGAGATCGTGATGCTGATCAGGACGCGCGAGGACGCGCACGGCCTGACCACTGGAGTGCAGACGCGCGAGCTGGCGCGGACCAGCCGCATGGTCTCGCGCCTCACCGGCTACCCGATCCAGCCGAACAAGGCGATCGTCGGCCGCAACGCCTTCGCCCACGAGTCCGGCATCCACCAGGACGGCGTGCTGAAGGAGCGCACCACCTACGAGATCATGGACGCGACCGAGGTCGGCCTCGAGTCGAACTCGATCGTGCTGGGCAAGCATTCCGGCCGCCACGCGCTGCGCGACGCCCTGGAGCAACTGGGCTTCAAGATCGAGGGCAACGCGCTGAACGCCGCCTTCAAGCGCTTCAAGGAGGTCGCGGACCGCAAGAAGCAGGTCACGGCGCTCGACCTGGAGGCGCTCGTCTCCGACGAGATGCGCGACCGCGAGGACGCCCACGAGCTGGCCTGGTTCGAGGTCGAGGCGGGCTCGCGGCGGGCGCCGCTGGCGCGGGTCGCCGTCGTCCTGCCCTCGGGCGAGGAGTCGCTCGGCGAGTCCGACGGCGACGGCCCGGTCGACGCGATCTTCCGCGCGATCCAGAAGGCGACCGACACCGAGTGCGAGCTGCGCCAGTACACGGTCGAGGCGGTGACCGGGGGGGAGGACGCGCTCGGCGAGGTCAGCGTGATGCTGCGCGCGGCCGGCCGCCTGGCCACCGGCCAGGGGGTCGCCACGGACATCCTCGAGGCCTCGGCGCGCGCCTACGTGCGGGCGCTGTCCAACGCGCTCGAGGGCGCCGCGATCCGCGAGGCCGAGGCGGCGACTGCCGAGGCCGCGGTCGAGCGGACGCCCGGGCCGTAGCGGCGAGCCTCAGTCGTGCCGCGCCCCGTTCGGCTCGCTCATACCGGCGCCGGGGCCTGCCTCTGCGGCGATCCGCCGCCGCCGCGCCGCGCCCGCTCGAGCTTCATCCGCTGATCGTAGACGCGCAGGATGTCGCGATGGGAGAGCCAGCCGACCACGCGCTCGCCCTTTTCGTCGAGCACGGCGAGGCCGGCGCTCTCCGATTTGACCAGGGTCGCGGTCGCTTCGGCCAGCGACTCGGTCGCCGTCAGCGTGGGGAGCTGGCGGATCAGCGAGCCGGCGTGGGATTCTTCGTCTTCCTCGCCCAGCGCCTGCTCGAGCTCGTCGTCGAGCAGCACGCCGAGGAAGGCGCCGAACTCGTCGATGACCGGCAGCGCCGGCTCGTCGGTCGCGCTGAGCCGGTCGAGAACCTCGGCCAGCGGCGCCGCCGCGGGCACCGGCTCGGGAGTGGGCCGCATCGCCTCGGCGACGGTGATCGCTTCCATCGGGCTCGCCGGGCGGCGGCGCAGCAGGTCGATCCCGCGCCGCGCCAGCTTCAGCGTGTAGATCGAGTCCGGCGACATGCGGTTGGCGACGGCCGTCGCGATCACCACGGCGAGCATCAGCGGCAGCATGATCCGGTAGTCCCCGGTGAGCTCGAAGATGATCAGGATCGCCGTCATCGGCGCGCGCGCAGCGGCGGCGAACACCGCGCCCATGCCGATCAGGCCGTAGGCGCCGGCCGGCCCGGCAATGCCGGGGAGGACTTCGTGCGCCGCGAGGCCAAAGGCCATGCCGAGCATCGCGCCCATGAACAGGGACGGCGCGAAGACGCCGCCGGAGCCGCCGATCGAGAGCGTCAGGCTGGTCGCCAGCACCTTCGCGCCGAGCAGGCCGAGCAGGAAGAGCAGCGCGTAGTTGCCGGCGATCGCGCTTTCCAGCACCTCGTAGCCGACCCCGTACATCTGCGGGACCGCCAGCAGCAGCAGGCCGAGCAGCACCCCGCCGGCGGCCGGCCGCCAGGACTCCGAGAAGCGCCAGAGCCGGTCGGCGCGGTCCTCCAGCTCGTAGAGGAAGCGGATGAAGAAGACGCCGACCACGGCGGCGAGCAGGCCGAGCACGAGGTAGAGCGGGTAGCCGGCGACCGAGCCGACGCCGACCTGCGGCAGCTGCAGGAAGGCTTCGGAGCCGAAGGCGGCGCGGCCGATCACATCGGCGGTCACCGAGGCGATGACGACGGCGCTGAACGAGCGGGTCTCGAAGTCGCGCAGGATCACCTCGAGGGCGAAGAAGACACCGGCGATCGGGGCGTTGAAGGTGGCCGAGATGCCGCCGGCCGCGCCGCAGGCGACGAGCAGGCGCATGCGCGCCTCCGGCGCGCGCGTGATCTGGCCGATCGTCGAGCCGAGCGCCGAGCCGATCTGCACGATCGGCCCCTCGCGGCCGACCGAGCCGCCGGAGCCGATGCAGAGCGCCGAGGAGAGCGACTTGACCACCGCGACGACCGGCCGGATGCGTCCGCCTTTGCGGGCGACGGCGAGCATCACCTCGGGGACGCCGTGACCGCGCGCCTCGCTGGCGAAGCGCTCGACCAGGGGCCCGTAGAGCAGGCCGCCGACGATCGGCACGAGGGCGACGAACCAGATGCCGAGGCCCGGCACGAGCGGGTTGGCGACATGCCCTTCGACGCCGTAGGAGTCGTGCCCGGTGAAGACGTAGGTGAAGCCCTCGATCAGGTAGCGGAAGGCGATGGCGCCGAGGCCCGCGCCGAGGCCGACGCCGAGCGACAGCGCGAGCAGGCCGCCGGGTCCGGCCATCCAAGCGCCCAGCCGGACTCGCCCGCTGGTCGGTAGACGTGGCCAGGGGGCCCATGCGCGGCGCTGTTCGCTCACTTCCCACTGTTATATCAAGCGGCTACTTACAACCGTACGTGATAACGTACAGCGATGCCCACCGCGACCGCCCCGCCGCTGGTCAAGGCGCCGACGATCGGCCCCCGGATCCACGCCCTGCGCGAGGCGATGGGCCACTCGCTGCGCGACCTGGCCGAGCGCAGCGGCGTCAGCGCGCCGATGCTCTCGCAGGTCGAGCGCGGCGAGACCAGCCCGACCCTGGCGGTCGCCGAGAAGATCGCCGCCGGCCTCGAGCTGACGCTCTCGCAGCTGCTGCGCCTCGACGAGGGCGAGCACATCTCGCTCAGCCGCGCCGGCGAGCGGCGTCGCTTCGAGCGCGGCGGCCACCGCTTCGAGGAGCTGACCCCGCCGCTGCCGGGCCAGCGCGCTGACGTCTCGCTGCACACGCTGCGCGCCGGGGCGACGACCGGGGGCGCCGACGACCCGCCGATCCACGAGCCGGGCAGCCGCGAGACCGCCGTCGTGCTGAGCGGCGTGATCGCGCTGACCGTCGACGGGACCCGCCACGAGCTGCACGCCGGCGATAGCGTCACCTTCGACGCCGACCTGCCGCACCATTTCGAGAACGACGGCGAGGAGCAGGCACGCTTCCTCGCCGTGATAGCCGCCGGACTGAGGAGGAGCTGAAGATGCCGCAGACGATGTTCGACAAGATCTGGAGCGCCCACGAGGTCTCCGACGGCCTGCTCTACATCGACCTGCACCTGGTCCACGAGGTGACCTCGCCGCAGGCTTTCGACGGCCTGCGCCTGGCCGAACGGCCGCTGCGCCGCCCCGACCGCACGCTGGCCACCGCCGACCACAACGTGCCCACCGACGGCACCAAGGCGGCGCGGCTGATCGCCGACCAGCTCTCGCGCGTCCAGGTCGAGACGCTGGAGCGCAACTGCGAGGAGTTCGGCATCCCGATCTACTCGCTCGGCTCCGATCGGCAGGGGATCGTCCACGTGATCGGCCCCGAGCTGGGCGTCACGCAGCCCGGCATGACGATCGTCTGCGGCGACAGCCACACCTCCACCCACGGCGCCTTCGGCGCGCTCGCCTTCGGCATCGGCACCTCCGAGGTCGAGCACGTGCTGGCGACGCAGTGCCTGGTGCAGAAGCGTCCGCAGACGATGCGCATCCTCTACTCGGGCGAGCTGGCGCCGGGGGTCACGCCGAAGGACCTGATCCTGGCGACGATCGGCCGGCTCGGCACCGGCGGCATGGTCGGGCACGCGGTCGAGTACGCCGGACCGGCGATCGAGTCGCTCTCGATGCCGGGGCGGATGACGGTCTGCAACATGACGATCGAGGGCGGTGGCCGGGCCGGGATGATCGCGCCCGACGAGACGACCTTCGAGTGGGTGCGCGGCAAGGCGGCTGCGCCCGAGGACTTCGACGCCGCGGTCGAGCGCTGGCGCAAGCTGCCGACCGACGACGGCGCCGAGTTCGACCGCGAGCTCGAGATCGACGCCGCCGGGATCTCGCCGATGGTCACCTGGGGGACGAACCCGGGGATGGTCGTCGAGGTGACCGACTCGGTGCCCGACCCCGCGGCGATGGACTCGCCGGCGGACCGCGAATCGGCCGAACGGGCGCTCGCCTACATGGACCTGCGCCCGGGCACGCCGATGACCGAGGTCAAGCCGGAGCGGGTCTTCATCGGCTCCTGCACCAACTCGCGGGTCGAGGACCTGCGCGAGGCCGCCTCGATCGTCGACGGCCGCAGGGTCGCCGACTCGGTGCGGGCGATGGTCGTCCCGGGCTCCCAGCAGGTCAAGGCGGAAGCCGAAGCGGAGGGACTGCACGACGTCTTCCGCTCAGCCGGCTTCGAGTGGCGCGAGGCGGGCTGCTCGATGTGCCTGGGGATGAACCCCGACACGCTGATCGAGGGCGAGCGCTGCGCCTCGACCTCGAACCGCAACTTCGAGGGCCGCCAGGGCAAGGGCGGGCGCACCCATCTGGTCAGCCCGAGGATGGCCGCGGCGGCGGCGGTCGAGGGACATTTCGTCGACATTCGAGACTGGAGGTAGCGATGCGACCGATAGACGTCATCGAGGGCAAGGTCTCGGTGCTGGACCGCGCCGATGTGGACACCGACCAGATCATCCCCAAGCAGTTCCTCAAGCGGGTCGAGCGGACCGGCTTCGGCGAGTTCCTCTTCTACGACTGGCTGCGCTCGGGGGAGATCGAGCTGGAGCCGAACCCGATCCTCGTCGCCGGTCGGAACTTCGGCTGCGGCTCCTCGCGCGAGCACGCGCCCTGGGCGCTCGAGGACTTCGGTTTCGAGGCCATCGTCGCGCCCTCCTTCGCCGACATCTTCTACGCCAACTGCACCAAGGTCGGCCTGCTGCCGGTCGAGCTCGACGAGGCGCACTGCCGCGCGGTCGCCGAGGCGGGCGAGGCGCGGATCGACGTCGATGACCAGACGGTGACCTGCGCCGCCGGCGTCTTCGAGTTCGAGATCGAGCCCGACATCCAGCACCGCCTGCTCAACGGGCTCGACGACATCGGCATCACGCTGGAGAGCGCCGCGAGGATCGACGAGTTCGAGGCCGCGCAGGGCGCCGCGGCCGGGCCGGCCACGACGGGCCTGTAGGCCACTATGGCCGGGTCGATGAACAGCGGCCCGCGCGAGTGGGACGCCGAGACCTACGACGCGGTCTCCGACCCGCAGTTCGAATGGGGGATGGAGGTGCTCGGGCGGCTCGAGCTGCGCGGCGACGAGTCGGTCATCGACGCCGGCTGCGGCTCGGGCAGGATCACGGCCGAGCTGCTCGACCGCATCCCGGAGGGCAAGCTGCTCGCCGTCGACGGCTCGCGGGCGATGATCGAGAAGGCGCGCGAGCGCCTGGGGGAGAGGGTCGGCTACCTCGTCGCCGACCTGGCGGAGCTCGAGCTCGCCGCGCCGGTCGATCGGAGCGACCACGAGCCTGCAGCCGGTCTGCTCGCGCAGCATCTGCCACGGCACGATGTTGGCATGATG
>Ga0102953_1001675_pt1 | contig 13853 bp, 16 predicted proteins | sample SalPon2A_C_D2_MG_FD_78509 | JGI IMG/M metagenome (GOLD analysis project Ga0102953, IMG submission 78509) | Soil microbial communities from South San Francisco under conditions of wetland restoration - Salt Pond MetaG R2A_C_D2_MG | ecosystem: Environmental > Terrestrial > Soil > Wetlands | place... | reverse complement strand
TTCATTCTGCCCGGTTTCGGCAGCATGATCGGCACCTATATCGGCGGCTACGAGATAATCTCAAATCTTTTCTAGACATAATCTATTGTCAAAATATTCCGGGAGTACGGAAATGGCAGGCAAGAAAAAAAAGAAAACAACCCTCAATTCCAGACAACAGAGATTTCTGCGGAGTCTGGCCCACCACCTGCCGGTCAAGGCGACGGTGGGCAAAGAAGGTATCACAGACCAGGTCTTGAATTCGTTAAACGAGGTGATCGATGCCAACGAACTGGTCAAGATCAAACTCCAGGAAAATTTTCCCCACGACCGCAAAGAAGGGGGGAAACTTCTCGCGACGGAGACCGGAACCGCTCTGGTCCAGGTAATCGGCCGGATGGTCATCCTCTACCGTGGCAATGATGATCTGCCGATCGACAAGCGGATCGACCTGCCCAAATAACATAGACGGAATTTGTCTTTTCTCTTAAAAACCACATGGCCAGAGACGAGATCTTCAAGAAAGAAGACAGCAGCCGGGAGTTTTGCTTCGACGGCAAAGTCGCCGATGTCTTCGACGATATGCTGAACCGGTCCGTGCCCTGTTACCGGCTGGTAATCGAGATGCTTGGCGCCATTCTCGAAAAATCCCTCAAGGACGGCGACCGGGTCTATGACCTGGGCTGTTCAACCGGTGAGACCCTGATCGAACTGGCCAGAAAGCTTGACCGATTTGATCTGAAATTCACCGGAGTCGACAACTCCGCCCCTATGCTCGACAAGGCCCGCCACAAGGCGGAAATGTATTCCCTGTCCGACCGGATTGATTTTAAGGAAGCCGACATCCTGGATCTGAATTTCTCCGAGGCCGGAGCTGTTGTGATGAACTATACCCTCCAGTTCATCCGGCCTCTTAATCGGCGGGAATTTCTGGCCGAGCTCCATAAAAAGCTGCGGCCCGGCGGAATCCTGATTTTAAGCGAAAAAGTCCTCTCCCATGACCCGGCCCTGAACCGGGCCTATATTGATTTCTATCTCGATTTCAAACGGCGGAACGGCTACAGCGAAACCGAAATCTCCCGCAAGCGGGAGGCCCTTGAAAATGTCCTGGTCCCCTTTTCCATCAAGGAAAATCTCGATCTTTTGCACGAGGCCGGCTTCGCCTCCTGCGAAACTTTTTTCCAGTGGTTTAATTTCGCCTCGCTAGTGGCCGTCAAAGAAGGTGGAGAAAGCAGGCATGCGTGACTATCTCTCCGAGCTGCCTAGCCCACATCGGGCGGAGATCGAGGCCCTGCTGGCCGAATGCGACAAACTCGAGGCTTCCCGAAAAAAGGGGGTTATCCGCTATCGACAACCCTATGAATCGATCCGACACATCCGGGCAGAGCATCTGGACTTCAGCGGCGATACCGTCAAAATCGGCCGCGCCGAAGAGATCGGCGAATCGGACCGGGAAAAGCTTTATCAGGTGCTGCGCGGCTTCATGCCATGGCGCAAAGGCCCCTTTGAGGTGTTCGGCATCGAGATCGATGCCGAGTGGCGCAGCGAGCGCAAGTGGAACAGGCTGCGGAACCATCTGCCCAATCTCACCGGCAAGACCATTGCCGATATCGGCAGCAATAACGGCTATTACCTGTTCCGGATGGCGACCCACCAGCCCAGGCTGGCCCTAGGCTTCGAACCGCACCTCCACCATCATTTCACCTTCAAGACCTTAAACAGCCTGGCGGGCCGGGATAACCTCAAAAGCGAAATGCTCGGGGTTGAACAGCTCGGCCTGTTTGAAAACTGTTTCGATGTGATCTTCATGATGGGTATCCTCTACCATCGGATCTCACCGATCGAGGTCCTGAAGGAGACCCTAAAAGCACTTCGCCCCGGCGGCACCCTGATTGTCGAGTCCCAGGCCATTCCCGGCCAGGAACCGGTCGCCCTGTTCCCGGAAAAGACCTACGCCAAGGTACCGGGCACCTATTTCGTGCCCACCGGAAGCTGTCTTGCCAATTGGCTGACCAGGACCGGCTTTGTCGATGTGGAGCTTTTTGACAGCCACCCGATGAGCAGCGTCGAACAGCGCCGCACCGAATGGATGGACTTCGAATCGTACAAGGATTTCATCGACCCCGAAAACCCCGATCTGACCGTCGAGGGCTACCCCGCCCCGCTTAGGGTGTTTATCAAGGCGAGAAGGAAGATTTGAGCCGGTCAGCGTTGTCCCGCCGGTTATTTTTCCCGACCGCTCGGAACCGTCCAAACGCCTGTTGCGAGATTCAGCTTATGGCAGTGGGTGCATTCACCCTGGAAAATCGTTAGGAAATGATTATCCTCCCCTCCCACCAGGTGGATGGCGTGAAGTAACGGGGCAAATGGGGGCGCGGTGCTGGATTTTCCGCCATGGCAGGTTTTGCAGGCGTTAGGGATGTCCTCCAAAGCCGACGTCGCCTGCGGGTGTTTACCCTTGAGGGTTACCCCGGCCGGGGCCACGGCCTGCGCCTTCTCCAGCAGTTTCGGCTCCGCCCCCTTGTTCCACCTGGCCATCAGGGTACTGATCCGCTCATCCTGCTTGATATCCGCCATATTGATGTGACAGTCCACGCATCCATTGGGAAACTTGTCCTCGGCCGTCAAACCCGGGATTTTCCGGGCGGGGGGAAGCTTCATCTGCTCATCACCTGCCCTACTGGAATCTGGGAAGAGCACCGGCACCATCGCCATTGCAGCCACCAATACCAAAACATGCCTTAATGCAGGTTGTTTCATAGAGTTACCTCCCTTCTCGTTAAAGGATTAACGGCAATCTATATCGGCGCAGGAAAGGATAAATATCCATTGCGCCATTATTACTAAATATAGCTGAAGCTTCGGTTGAGAAGCAAAAGAAAAGCGCCGGCTTTTCGGCGCGTTGGGATACATCTACTGACAGGAGGAGCCCCGCTCCGTTCAGGGTGTTTATCAAGGGGAGAAGGAAGGATTGAGGCGGTTTTCTTGATCGATACGGTTATGATCGCAAGAAAAGCGCCAGTTCGTTTACAGTTCATTTTGCTTCTTCGCGTTCTGCCCCGGGCCGCTTGCGTTTTGAGCTAGATTAATGCAATAGCGCAAGCCTGCCCCAGTCATGCATTTTTATTTAGGCGGCATTGGCCATTGAATATAAGGGGTTTTAGGGACTACATCTGGATCCAAAAAAGAAGGAACCTCATTTTTAACTGAACCTAAACTTTTAATGTATGCATATAATGCCCTCAAGTCATTCTCACTCATTGCATTTAATGCCCAGGAAGGCATTGGCGGCATTGCCTTAAGCACTTTAGCTTCTTTTACCCATTCGTTTTCAGATATTTCACCTATATATTCACGTAAATTTATTGGGTATGTAGTTCCCCACGGCCCGCGATACCCCAGAGAGTCTCCAAGCAACCACTGGCTTTCAGGAATCTTGCCACCGCTTGGGGCATAACCTGAAGTATGACAATCGTTACAACCTGCTATTTCAACAAGATACTTTCCTTTTGCTATTTGGGTTTCGATTTCTCCTTTAGCAGTAACGGGTAATGTAGCGGAAATTCCGATGATTAGACCCAATACAACTAAATATCTTTTTGGTATCAGCATTTGATTAGATTCCTTATTTTAGATTTTGCACTGCATAACGAGCCTGCAGGAAAAGTCCGCAAAGATTAATTCTGCGAAAGATTTTCACATCAGGCCTCCTAAACAACATTTTATAAAAACAAATAATTTCAACTGGTTAACAAAACAGATCGATTGTCGTATCATAACACGTTTTTTCAATAAATTGCTGCAATATCAATACTTTGATATCAAAAGTCATGAAGATAAGCGGTCTGCAAAATTAATATTCCGGTCCCCCTCGCAGTAACTTCAATAAAATTGCGCGTTACAACAGGTTCGTTACCTTTTCCTACAAGCTCAACGTCCGCGATCACTGGAAAATAGGCCGCAGGCCTAGTTTTCCAGTGCATTGCGTTGTTTTGTGATTTTTTGTTTTTTTATAAAAGTTTTTGTTGGTATGAAAGATTAGTAATAATTTCGTCTACTCGTAGAATGCTATAATCTTCTGTCACAATTTGACCATGTTGATCTATGTGCTCATGGAGTCGGACAAGACCTTTGATTGAGTCCCCTGGCTGTACAGGTTCTCGTTGTTTGTGAAATCTATTGAGCCAATTTTGATCTTCTATTTTAACTAATATTGTTTTGTTACCAATTTTCATTTCCCACTTTGAATAACCAAGGAAATCAGGCTTTTTAACTTTTAATACAAGTTCTCTTTCTGTTTCTATGATTTGTTCGGTGAGTAACTTTTCTATTTTTTCTGCAGGTAGCCTAAATCTCTGATTAATGATTTTTTCGTTGTCTCCTACTATTAGTTTGACACTGTCATCACTTGTTAATGGTATAACCGCATCACTTATGTTCTTTATGTTTTCTAACAATTTTACGCTTGGAATTTGTCCATAGGAAGGTAGATGTAGAATGTCCACCTCTCTGGCAAGTGAAACTAAATCATTATTTAATAATTCTATTTCTCCGTACTCATTAACTGTATCTTTATCTTCTAAAAATTCGATTAATTTGTACTTACCTTTGACTAAAAAACTACCTACAAATTTTCGCCAATTTAATTCTTTCAGGGCTGCATCATCAATTTCTCTGAGAATGCTTCCGAGTCGTGTTTTTAATGATCCAGTAGTTATTTCCTCAAGGGTTGATGTTGTGGCAATATTTGCTGAAATAATTTTGGCTAAGTTGTTGTCGAAATCAGTAAAAGATTCAATGAGACCGGACATAGTTTTGAACACTCTTTCAGGGTTTTTACTCCCAGTCTTGTATTCAATTTTTATCCAGTAGTCAGTGTTCATTGGCTTTTTCTTTTACTTTTTTAAAATGCCCCATGTTTCTTTTTCCTCATCGCCCATATCTAAAACTAGTCGACTACAAATATTCACTAATTCCGACGGTGAGTTACCAAAGGATGAATAGTTTGTAAGCACGTAGCGTTTTACTGTTTTTGGCCAGTTGCCAATTTTGTCTGCTTCTGAAATCGTTAATTTTGCATTTTGATAGTTGCCATAACGCTCTCCCATCGACTGCTCAAGAGCTTTTTCAAAATCGCCAAAATTCCAATCGTCAATTCGTGTTTCAAACTGATTAAGGACATTAATTTTTGCCTGAGATAACTTTCCCATATGGTTCTCCTTAACATGAAATTACATTGAGATATCAACACATAACGACCAGGGTAACCTGACCGCGCCCCCTTAACTTTCCGCGATAGCGCCGCCAGCGTTCCCGCGGTCAGGTTGACATACTATTAGGTAGTGGTATTTAAAAAAAGCTTCTCCTAAATGCCAGGATGTACAATATGGTTTTACCATAGGTCTGGTACTATCACTAACAAAAAGGAGAAGCTTCAATGAAAATTACACACTCTGCCAAGAAAATCAATTTAAATCAGGTTGTGGATGTTTCAGTGGATGTTCACAAGGAAACTTTGAACTACTTTTTCGTAATTGATGACCGGGAGTATTACGACGAAGGTCAAAACAGAACTGCACGCATCGAGGCAAAACTCAGGAAGTATCTTGAAATAGCAAAGTCTAAAGGGCGTAAGAATCTGCGGATCATCTGTGAGCCAACTGGTCAATACCAGAACAGCCTGCAACGCACGGCCCGTCGTCTCGGTTGTTTTACCTGTCTGGTAAACGCTGAAAGTGTCGCTAAATTCCGTGTGGTTGAGAGCAACGACAGCAGTAAGACAGATAGCAAAGATCCTCGGGTAATCCAGACCTTGGGACGCCTGGGTAAAGTAATAAATCATCGCCTGCTCGGTGAGGATTATTTGATGTTGCGTAAGCTGGGCAAGATCGTCGAGGAACTTGAACGAGAATGTACCCGAGCCCGTTGCAAGCTGGATCGGCTTCTAGTGGAACTCTTCTGTGATTACTCTTTCAAGAAAGATTTCCTTTATAGCAATTCCGGTCTGGCCCTGGTTGAGCTTTATGGCTGCAATCCATATCGCATTGTGGAAGAGGGTTATAAAGCTTTTTGCCGGGCGATGAAGAAAGCGGCGCCACGGGTGAAGCGGGACAGTCTTGAACGACTTTGGGGGGATGCTCAAAGCTCAGCGCTTAATGAAATGCCGGCTGGATATGTCGCGGTCTTGGAAGACCGGTTCTACCAACTTATGGAAGACTACCTTAAACAACTGGAAAGAAAAGAAGACGTGGAAGAACAGATGATTGAAATACTTGAGCGGCTAAGAGCTGAAGACCCTCTGATCCCGCCACCTACGCCCGGGGTGATCAGTGCTCGAAACTTAGCTAGATTACTTGGGGAAACCGGCCCCCTGTCAGACTTTGGCCATTGGCGCAAGCTTATCCGCTACTTCGGGCTCAACATTAGAATGAGGCAAAGCGGCAGCTATTACGGCCAAAACAAGATCAGTAAAAAAGGGCGACCTTTGGGGCGCAAAGTTTTGAGCCAGATTGTCCTACCGTTGGTCAGACAAAACAGTCTTTACGGCGACTTCTATCACCGCAAACGGGAGGTTGACAAGATGGTGGGAAACAAAGCCATGGTAGTGGTTGCCAGGCAGTTCTTGCGCAAGTTCTACGGTTGGTATAAGTCCGGCCAGGATTTCGACCGGGATCGTTTCTTCAAAACTGAGGCTGAATGCCTGAAATTAGCGGCATGATAAGAAATGTAACAGCATAGTAATAATGTATTGAACAGTTAAGAAAAAGTCCGGCGAACCTCCGGCCTTGTGATGACCGCCAACGGGTTGTGATCCTGAAAGGGAATCACCTGCTTTAAAGATAAATGTCACCAGGGCCGGAAGTTCCCGACATGGCCGATAAAGTATGGATGTCCCGCATATTAAAGCGAGGATCGAACTGACGGTAGCATGGCTAGTCGCGAACGGATTTCCGGATTTTAAGGAGGATTTATAGGATTATTTTTACTTTCGACAGGGAGAGGCTTGACTATTTTCGCCTAAAGGTACCCGCTGGTTGGCCGATCTTTTATTGTTTTGTGATGAATCCCATTTTCTTTATAAAATTACTGCGCAAGGTACGTTCCGCTGATGTCGTAGGATTTTTCAGTTTTTTGATGTAGTCCTTTATTTCCAACTTCAGTGCATCGTGAAATCTCTTGCGATCTACAATGAGACCCTTATTATTATTTGTTGGGTCAACAAGCTGAATCATACTCCCTTCACCATAGCGAATTTTTGAATGTTTTTTGGTCTGTGCTTGGTGGAGAAGGCCGCACCTGAAATGTGAATAAAAAATTTCACACGATTTACTAGTCGGGAACTCTGTTTTGAAATGGGCACTACTTTTAAAGAAATCACGAAACGCCTTCCAATGCTTTCCAGTTGTCTCGTTTGTGCCTGTATAAAATTGATTCAATGTTTCAATAATTAAGCAATCAATTGCGAGAATTGCAAAACCAGCGAATTCTCTGATGGCATATGATGCGTGGTCAACAATAGCGTCAACAGGCGCTACAAAACGACCTTGTATTCTGTCGTTAAAAATTTTAATAGCCTCGTCCCAATTATCGTTGCTGTTAACTTCTAGCTTCAATGCCAGATACGAACTTGCGCGATACTTAGGCGAAATTTTGGGATCATTGTCGATTGTCCTTTTTTTTGTCTCCATCGATGTTTAATCCTCTGGGCCAATACCTTCGTAACTCGCACATTTAGGACAATAAATAATGTGGCCGTTCCAAATTGTCCAAACCTCCTCTTCTGGTGCCCCATCTACTTCTTTTGAACAGTCGCAACATTCGGCGTTTGGTTTGATACGCAATAGTTTATATGCAGAAATGTATTGAGCAGCCATATTGGTACCTCCAATTTTACCGGCCAACGACCTGCATAAGGGGCTGATAGGCCACAGGCCTAACAGTCCCGCTTAATGCATTGGTTATGCCGATTTTATTTGTCCTTGTTCTCTTTTTTTATTTTAGGCTTAATTTTCGATATCCCAGCTACGCTTGGCTTCATTCTGGAAGCCCCTCTAAAACTATTAATAGCTAGAGTTGTATTGTTCCCTTTCCCACTATTTTTCTTACTTTTGTCGTCACTTGCCATTTTTAGTCTTTTTTGCCTTGGTTCTGGTTAGTGGTGGTAGTATTTGTGGTATTTGATGTCTGAGTCGATGTTTGGGGTTTCATGTTAGTGGCACCGGTAAAGCTTTTCTTGAACATAGTTGCACCTGCAACACTATCGTTAAGAGTAGTTGTTTGGGGCATATTCTGCTGGCCTGTTTCTTTCTTTGAACTCATGCCGGTCTCCTGATTCAAGTTTTTGTAAGATGAAGTTATGCCAAGGATTAGTGAAAAAACAATGCCAAAATAGAAAGCAATAATGGCTGTTCTATCTAAGCAAAGTAACTTCCCTTCAAGTAGTGGAGTGTCTTCCGCTTCGGTTGTGACGGATACAATGTATTGAGCATTTTTCCCAAAGATATGAATGATTGTAAAGATTGTTATGATAAACGCCAATGCTGCTAACAGGAAAATGATATACTCAAAAATCTCTATGTGTTTTGAAATGTTCATAAATGTTATTAAAAAACCAATACCACCTGCTGCCACAGTCATAATGCTTTTATCTTTTTCCATTGTCGTATTGTAAAAAGATGCATAAGACTGACTGTAAAATTCAACGTATTTGCTGTTTTCTACGTCTTCAATTTTCTGGCTATTTTTTTCAGCGTCACTCAACTGCTTTTCCTTGTTGTCTTCTGAAGTCATTTTTTTTGACCTCCTCAATTTCATGGCATAACGGTTGAACTGAGTGGCGTGGCCAATGAACTTGCCGCGTCAGCGCCGCCGACGATTACCACGTCCACTCAAGTGACTTGATATGTGATTTTTTCTTTTTATATCAACCAGTTAAGTTCAATCTACTCGATAAATGTGAGCATTAAACCAACTACCATTAACCAATAGCCGACCCTGTAAAGGTTTGACATCTTTTCGGACATCTCTTTTGTGCCAAAGCTAATAAGCTTTTTCTTTTTTAAGTTCGATATTTTTGCGGCGAGAAACAGAATGAAGCCTATTAAAACAACAAGAAACGCATATGGATGAGGGACGGATTGTCGAAAAATATTAAATACTGCTGAACTGCCGAGAATGACGACCAAAATTATTGTCGAAATTTTACCGATTGGTGAAAATTCATTTTCTTTCATTAATGACACTTTGTTCATTCCCCACCCCGATTTAATAAAACAAGATCTTCATCTGATTTTATTTCATGTATTAATCCATATTTATCTGTTTCAATTCCAATTCCAGATCCTAAATATGCCCACTCTGTTTGGGGATATTCAGAACTGAATTGTTGCGAGTCTATGACAAAGACCACTTTCCCCTTTGCTTTTCCAAGCAGCACGTGATCTCCAACACGAACTTCTTCGCCGGTTTGGTAGGATACGCTTTTATTGCTGTTCATTTTTTTATTTACACATATCGGCCCCAATAACCTGCTGGGCCTACAAACTTGAACGCGATTAGCGCCGCAGACGTTTACCCAGTCAGGTTTATTGACTTGTTGGGCTTTTTGTAATTATTTCAATGTGTTACGCATCGTGCCTGTATGGACAACGAGTAAACTTTCTGGTGGCAGATTAAATAAGGTCTTTTTGCTATTTGTCTCTCAAATGTGACGATAGAACCTGCTCCACTGTGTATGAAAGACGATGGGACTTTACAAGCTCATCGACAATTGTTTTTTGTATTTCATAATTTCCTGCCGGGAGTTGTTTGTAATATGGCGGACTTGAGGGATTTAGTAATATCCAAATATTTTTATTATTAAATCCTCGAACTCCCAAAATCTCATATCTCTCTTCAGTTTTGAATACTGGGACATTTACTAACATATCTCTATTGCGTTGTTCAATTCCTTGTAAAATTGACCATTCTCTTTTTTCACCAAATGACTCTCTTGTATTTTGGTCTGAGCATGCAAGCAACCCCGTGGAGACCATTAAACACAATATATGTATCAACAATAATCGTTGGTTCATGTTGTTTTTATTATGTAGCCCAACGCTAAACTCAGCGGACCCGGCCGATGGACTATCCGGTTACGCCGCCGACTTTTACCGGGTCCGCTGTAGTGTCTGGTTGTGCGTCCTTTTAGAATGGGACATCAAAATCCGGTTCAGTTTGTTTTTTCGTTTTTTTCTCAATCGTGTCTAGGTACCGGATCATACTGACAACGTTATTGAAGATTAATAATGCCTCATGGTAACTGACTATTGGGTTGTCATGGGCTTGACTATGTTCATTGCGAACTTTATTAAATGCGTCCAATACCGAAATGTTTGATTTCAAAATACGTTCTGCCATTTCGGTTTCAATTACTCCGTCGGCCCGCAAATGCTTTACGTACTCGCCAAAAGCACTATGTAGTGGTTTTGATCTTTCGGTGGATATGCCGTGTAAACCGCATAAATTGCGGACATACTTTACAGCGAAAGTGTGAAGACGGTCTAAGCCGGTTTCGGGTTCATTGCGTTTGATATATTCCTTTACCGACCTCGCAAGCGCCTCAAAGTCCTTGTCATCCGCATTTGGTTTTAGTGCCTCAATTTCAGGAACCGGAGAATGAGATTTGAGACGCTCAACAATTTTCACACAATCGTCAGGGAAGCGAGGCACCTCATATTTACCCGTGGAGTGGTTGTATGTTTCTTGATTCCATTCTTCCCACTCGTCCAGGATGTCACCCAGCACCTTGCCCACTACGTGATTTGGTTCTATATCCCAAAGTGCTCTCATGCGGTTAGCTTTTGAGCCACTACCATAGTTATACTCTTCGTCGTATATCTCGATCCCTACGCTGTCTAGAATGAATTCTTCAAAGGTACGATTAGAGAAATTCAGCACATAGCCACTTGCCATTCCAAAAGCACGCTCAAGTTTTCGTTTTTCTGCACTGGTAAGATCAGACATAGCTTTTGATTATTTTATACGCACAACGACCAAGCTCACCGGCGGCAATGGAGCGCAGCGGAATTGCCGTCCGGTGCAGCGCCTTGTTGTGCGTTTGCGCTTTTTCCAACTAATCATATACTATGTAATTATTCTTTCTCTTATTTAAGTCATTTTTGAGGTGATTAAGGTTTGTATAATTTTTTAGTATTGAACCATTCTCTATCATATATATAAGCATCCTTAAGTAGGTTACTTCTCCACCATGAAATCCATCAATTGTTTCTGAATCATTTGAACCATATTTATTTAAATTAGTCATATCCCATAATTCAAAACCATATCTTTTGAAAACTGCGTTTGATTTATAAAAGATCTTATCCATATAAGAATATTTCCCACTTAAATCCAATTTAATGGCTACTTTGTTGGCAAAAGGCGGCAAAATAGCCACAACATAAATGTTATTGCTTTTACAATATGATAGAAAATGATTTAACGATTCTATGGATTTATCGTTTACTTGGCTTCCATACTGAAATCGCCTATTACCATCTTCTATTCTTGAATAAGTATCTAAATAATCATAATCATTGGCGGTATTGTCATCATCAAGTAGTTTTTTTATCTGTTTTCCGTAATAAATACTGCCATCCTTTCTGAATCCTGTATTGTTGACGATTGAATTCAAGCCGATTTGTATTAACGCATCGTGTTTTTTCTTAGTGAAAATCTCAAATCCATACTTACCGATTAGCAAATCACCCCACACACTGCGCAAAGTTGAAAATGAAGGTTTTTTCGTAAAACTCGGGTGCCAAACTTTATTCTTTAAATCATATTCACTTAAGTCATCCCAATTTTTATTAAACATCCATTGGTCTAAAGCAATAAGTAATACTTCTGGATTTTTGTTATTCAGACTGAATTTCATAAAAGGAATGAAGTCCGAAATGCTTGATATAGTATAAGCAGCATTATAAAAAGACTTATTGAACATTTTATCCCTAAACTGTAATGCCCTAGAAGAGCCTAAGGCAATTACCGATAGCGCCTTTCGATTCTCAAGTTCTCTATATTTTAAGTATTTATAATTTCCTTCATTGTAAGCATATCCAATTAGATAGTTTGGGGCGCTTTTTATTATGCCTTCTATTGATTTGTAGTTCTCACCAGACGTATATAAAAACGATGCGGGTATTAAAAAGAATACCAACATTGGAATACTAAACACTATGGTTTTTGTAATAAATTTCTTCATCGTACTTCCTAAAACTGAAAATAAATAAATTGTTGCTCTTTGCCGGCAAACCAAAATATTGTAATAATTATTGAATAGTACATTGCATATCTTAAAGGCCGCTTCCACTTAATACCAAAATTCTGTATTGCAAATTGTTGCTCTCTCCCTAACCATTCAATTAACACAAAAATACAGGTAAGAATAATTGTGATTAAGGCATTTCTCATTCCCGAGAATTTAGGGGTTTCAAAAAGTGATATTGATAAAATTTTTGAAATGTAGTTCAAAGCATGACCGATATTTTCTGCTCTGAAAAATATCCACGCAAAGACAGTCAATCCAAATGTCAATAACATAGATGAAAGCTCTGTTATGCTTGGAAATAATTTACCTTGGGCAACAGTTTCCAAATGATTTCTGTTGTTGTTGGTTAGCAAGAGAGGCAGGAAGTAAATCGCATTTAATGCTCCCCAAGCAATAAATGTCCAATTCGCACCGTGCCAAAAACCACTGACAATAAAAATGATAAAGGTATTTCTTACTTTCATCCAAATTCCGCCACGGCTTCCACCTAATGGAATATATAAGTAATCTCTAAACCAAGTTGAAAGGGAGATATGCCATCTTCTCCAAAATTCCGCTATATCTCTTGAAAAATATGGGAAGTTGAAGTTTCTCATCAGATCAAAGCCGAAAAGACGGGAAGTGCCAATTGCAATATCTGAGTAACCTGAAAAGTCTCCATAAATTTGAAAGGTAAAAAACAACGCTCCTAATGCAAGAGTGCTACCGTTCATATCTGCTGAATTATTGAAAATTTGATTTGCGTATTCTGCGCAATTGTCTGCAATTACAACCTTTTTGAACAAGCCCCAAAGAATTTGACGCATTCCATCAACTGCTTTTTGATAATCAAATGTTCGTTTTTTATAAAACTGAGGTAGTAAATGTGTCGCCCTTTCAATTGGTCCCGCAACTAACTGAGGAAAGAAGCTTACAAATGCTGAAAATGCAATGAAGTCTTTTGTTGGTTCAAGTTTTCGATTGTAAATATCTATTGTGTAACTCAGTGTTTGGAAAGTATAAAAGCTAATCCCAACAGGTAAAATGATATTCAAGGAATTGGCCTTTATTTCTGTGCCAAAAAATGAAAATGCAGTTGTAAAGTTGTCAAGAAAGAAGTTGTAGTATTTAAAAAATCCTAGGAATCCAAGATTAACCAAAACACTTGTCCATAATAGGACTTTTCTTTTGAGTTGATTTTCTTCGTTTCTTAGTTTTTGTCCAACGGTGTAGTCAACAATTGTGCTGAATAAAATCAGTGACAGAAATCTCCAATCCCACCAACCGTAAAAGAAGTAACTCGCTGCAGCAATCAGAAAGTTTTGCAGTTTCAAATTTTTGTCTGTCACAAACCAATAGAGTATAAAAACTATCGGCAAGAAAATCGCAAAGTCAATTGAGTTAAAAAGCATATTCCTTATCTATCTCTCATTGTTAATTTTTAGTACTGTGATTGACGCACAACGTTGAGTTGAGCGGACGCCGTGAGATCGGAGCAGTCCGTAAATATTTTCTTAATGCCTCGTAAACTCCCTAATTACAGCGTTCCGTCTCTAACGTTTGGTTCGAGTTTTCTACTTTATAT
>Ga0102953_1001673_pt1 | contig 13861 bp, 11 predicted proteins | sample SalPon2A_C_D2_MG_FD_78509 | JGI IMG/M metagenome (GOLD analysis project Ga0102953, IMG submission 78509) | Soil microbial communities from South San Francisco under conditions of wetland restoration - Salt Pond MetaG R2A_C_D2_MG | ecosystem: Environmental > Terrestrial > Soil > Wetlands | place... | reverse complement strand
GAAGCGTGCTCGAGACGATGGTGCCCAACATCCAGAGGACGGCCGAACTGGTGCAGGAGATCGCCGCGGCCAGCCGGGAGCAGGACGCCGGGGCCGAGCAGATCAACAAGGCGATCCAGCAGCTCGACCTGGTCATTCAGCAGAACGCCTCGGCCTCCGAGGAAATGGCATCCACCGCCGAGGAGCTCACGGCCCAGTCGGAGCAGCTTCAGGATATGATTGCTTTCTTCAAGGTGGCCGACGCCAAGGGCGAAAAACGAAAAGAGAGCCTTCGGCCGGTGACGGAGAAAGATCGCGCAGCGGTGGCGAAGATCAAGCAGGCCGCGGCGCCTGCAGGACCGCCCGAGCGGGAGGACGGTTCCGAACGGAGCCGCGAAGAGGGTAGCGGGAAACCCGGCGTGGCCCTCGACATGGAAGTTCTCCGGGGCGACAGCATGGACGGGGACTTCGAACGATTCTGAGCTGGCTTACCGCCTTGCAGGGTGGGCCATGCCCACCCTGCGGGTTTTTTCTGCATCCCTTTTGTGTACTCCAGGGATGGAAGGGAACGGGCGAGAGCCAGGTTTTTGAAATTTCAGGATCTTAAATGAATTTTTCAGAACAGGCGTATATCATGAACCTTGCGGAAGCTACCACGACGATGCAGTATTTGACCTTCAAGCTGGGCGAGGAGAATTTCGCCATCGATGTGATCAAGGCCCAGGAAATTCTTGACTTTGTCGCACCGACCCGGGTTCCGCAGACCCCTCCCTTCATGCTGGGGGTGATCAACCTGCGCGGGAGCGTGGTGCCGGTGATCGATCTACGATGCAAGTTCGGCATGAGCGAGGCGGAGCGGAACCGCGACAGTTGCATCATCGTCATGGAAATCGACGTTGACGGCGAGAAGACAGTGGTCGGGACCCTGGTCGACTCGGTGCAGGAGGTCCTCGATCTGGATGCCGAAAATCTCGAACCGCCTCCGCGAATCGGCACGCGGCTCAAGACCGAGTTCATCAAGAGCATGGGAAACATCGATGGAGACTTCCTCATCATTCTCGATATCGACCGGGTCTTTTCCACCGATGAACTGGTTCTGATAGAGGATGTCCTCAAACAAAAGGAAGACTGAACCCACTCGGTCGGGTCGGGTAAATTTGATGCCTTGCCGGGATTAAGCGCAGGCGGATATCGCCTGTTTTCATCGCTCCCCGAACGGAAAATTTTTCAATCGACACCAAAGGAGAAGGAAATGAAGAAGTTGTTTGTCCTGATGATTGCCGCATCGATGCTGTTCAGCGTGACGGGGACGGCCCTTGCGGTCGAGATCGTCACCTGCTGGTTCCCGCCGAGCTGGAACGCCAAGGTGGAAAAGGCCCAGGCCATTACCAAGGCCCTGGCCGATGAGTCCGGCGTCATCATTCGCTCCAGGATCGCCAACGATTACCCCGAAATCCTCGACGCGTTCTCCTCATCCAGCCCCAACCTGGTCTATGTGGGCTCTTTCGTCCAGGCCGTCATCAAGGCCCGGGGCCTCGGCACGCCCCTCGTCCAGAACATCGACGGCAAGGAGCTCTACGCCGGCATCATGGTCTATCCCAAGGGACAGGACCCGCAGAAGATCCTGGAACAGTCTCCCGGGAAGATCGCCTTTGCCGCCGCCGCCTCGTCGGGGGAGTCGGCCGCCAAGGCTGCCACCGGCGGCAAGGCGGCCATCAAGGTGGCCAGCCACGGAGCAGCCTGCGAGGCCGTGGAGTCGGGCGAGGCGAAGGCCGCCATGGTCAAGAACTGGTGGTGGGAGAGCAATAGCGTGAATCATCCTTCCCTGGTGAGCTATGAAGTTCCGGGCATCTCCCTCAAGGGCAATCCCGACAACGTGCTGACCGCCTCCAAGGCCGTTTCCGAGGAAACCCGCACCAAAATCACCAAGGCCGCCCTGGTACGCAAGGATGTTTTCGGGGCAAACAAGATGGTTCCCTTCGATCCGGCCCGGCTCGATTTCAGCCTGGAGCTGATGCGCCGGGGCAATATCGATCCGCTGACCTACGCCTGGTAGGTCGGAGATCCGGCCGGTTCCCTCCTTGACCGCGGGGGGGGCCGGCCACAGCTCCCGACTCATGACGGAAAGCGATGCTGAAATGAACCTGGCCATGACCGCAGAGGATGAACGGCAACGGACCGGAGCCAAGGAGACCGCCGGCGGCGACGGACACGGGCGCCCCGTCGCCCCCAACAGGCGGCCCTTCCTGGCCACGGGAGCCCTTTCCGCGCAGGATTTTGCCCGCTTCAGCCAGTTGATTCAGACCTCCTGCGGCATCAAGATGCCGCCGCAGAAAAAAAGCATGATGGAGGCGCGGCTGCGCAAACGGCTGCGGGCTCTTGGCCTGGCCGATTTCGAGGAGTATGCGGAGTATCTCTTCGGCGAGGAAGGCCGGCGCGAAGAGCTGATTCACTTCATCGACGTCATGACCACCAACAAGACCGATTTTTTTCGCGAGCCGAAGCATTTCGACTTTCTGCGGCAGGTGGTCCTGCCGCAGCTGGTGGAGAGCCGCGGAGCCGGGGTGGATCGTCCCCTGCGAATCTGGAGCGCCGGCTGCTCCACCGGGGAGGAGCCCTACACCCTGGCCATGGTGCTGGCGGAATTCGCCGCCAGGGTTCCCGGCTTCGACTTCACGGTCCTGGCCACGGACATCTCCAGCCAGGTGCTGGAGACGGCCCGGACGGCCATCTACCGGCGGGAGAAGATCGAGGCCGTGCCGGACGGCCTGAAAAAGAAATATCTTCTTCGCAGCAGGGACCCGGAGAAGCCCCTCATTCGGGTTGGGCCGGAGTTGCGGAGCAAGGTCGAGTTTCGCCAGCTCAATTTCATGGAGGAGGAGTTCGCCGTCGGCGATCCGGTCGACATCATCTTCTTCCGCAACGTCATGATCTACTTCAACCGGCAGAACCAGGTGCAGCTCCTGCACCGATTCTGCCGGCTTCTTCCGAAGGGGCGTTTTCTGTTCACGGGACACTCGGAAACGCTGCACGGCATGAACCTGCCCGTGACCCAGGTGGCGCCGGCCGTTTATTGCCGGGAATAACCCGGAGCGAACCGGAAGCAAACTCATGAAAGACAAGATCGAGGTCCTGATCGTCGACGATTCCGCCGTCGTGCGGCGGGCGCTGACCGAAATCCTGGCTGCGGACCCGGAGATCGAGGTGATGGCGACGGCTGCCGATCCCCTGATCGCCGCCGAGAAGATACGCCGCCGCGCTCCCGACGTGATCACCCTCGACGTGGAGATGCCGCGCATGGACGGCCTGACCTTCCTGCGCAAGATCATGGCACAGCATCCCCTGCCGGTGGTCATGTGTTCGAGTCTGACGGCCCGAAACGCCGAGCTCAGTTTCAAGGCCCTGCAGTACGGGGCGGTGGAGATCATCAACAAGCCGCGGCTCGGGGTAAAGGGGTTTCTCGAAGAGTCGAAGGTGCTTATCTGCGATGCGGTCAAGGCGGCTTGCCGTGCCCGCCTTCGGCCGGGAACGGCCGCTACCCGGCCGATTCCGCCGAAGATGTACGCCGACGCCGTCATTCGCCCCCTGGCGGGACCCGAAGTGATCGAGACGACGGAAAAGGTGGTGGTCGTCGCCGCTTCCACCGGCGGGACCGAGGCGTTGCGGGTCTTTCTCGAGGCGCTGCCCCATGACGGACCCGGCGTCGTCATCGTGCAGCACATGCCCGAGCACTTCACCGCGGCTTTCGCCCGTCGCCTCGACGGGGTGTGCCGGATGGCGGTCAAGGAGGCGGCGAACGGCGACAGCGTCATCCCGGGGCGGGTCCTGATCGCTCCGGGCAACCGCCACCTGCTGCTCAAGCGCAGCGGCACCCGCTATTTCATCGAAGTCAAGGACGGGCCGCTGGTCTGCCGTCACCGGCCCTCGGCCGATGTCCTGTTCCGGTCGACGGCGCGCTACGCGGGCGTCAACGCCATCGGGGTGATCATGACCGGAATGGGCGACGACGGCGCCCGGGGGCTGGCCGAGATGAGGGCTGCGGGAGCCCGCACCCTGGCCCAGGACGAGGCCTCCTGCGTCGTTTTCGGCATGCCCGGGGAGGCGATCCGGATGGGCGGCGTCGAGCGGGTCCTGCCTCTCGAGCAGATCGCCCCGGCGGTGATCCGGGCCGCGAAAACGATCCGGCCTGAGGGTATAAACGCGACGATGGGGACCATAGGGCCATGAAACAGCTCAGCGAGCAGGAACTGATCGAGGTGCTCAGGGAGCACTTCAGCGAGAAGAAAAAGGCGATGAAGGACCTCGATGCCCTGACCCGGGAACTGGAGCGGGTCAACGGCCGTCTCCTCGAGGCGGAGGCGTTGAAGAGCCGCTTTCTTTCCAATGTCCGCAACGAGTTCAACAATCCCCTGACGGCGATTCTGGGACTGGCCCGTCAGCTCGGAAAGGCGTCGGACGATCCGCGGAAAGTGGTTGCTAGTGCCGAGATGATCCATCGGGAAGCCTTCGGCCTCGATTTTCAGCTGCAGAACATCTGCGCCGCCGCCGAACTCGAGGCCGGAGAGGCTGCTCCCGACCTTGCCCGGGTGGAGATGGCCGGTCTGGTCGCGGAGGTTTTCGATGCCTTCGAGCATCAGGCCGTGAGCCGGGATGTCGACCTGAGGATCGTCTCGCCCGAGTCGCTGGTCGTCGTCTCCGACGCCCGCAAGTTGCACCTCATCCTGAGCAATCTGGTGGCCAACGCCCTGGAATTCAGTCCGGTCGGAGAGGCGGTCTCGGTCGAGATCGCACGGAGGGCCGGGCGACTGAGCATGACCGTAGCCAACGCCGGCGGCAGTATCGCCCCGGCGGATCGGGACATCGTCTTCGACCGTTTCCGGCAGCTGGACGAAGGCACGAACAAAAAGCACCGGGGCCATGGTCTCGGCCTGAGCGTCACCAAGTCGCTGGTGGACATGCTCGGCGGAGAAATCACCCTGGGCGGAAGCGACGGCTCCGGTTTTCAGGTGACGGTTTCGTTCCCCGAGGCCGATGCCGATGTCGACGTGCTGGCCCAGACCGGAAACCTGTTCCTTTTCGGCGAGACGGAGCGCTTCTAGGAAGATGAGCCTGCCCCAAACGAAAAAAACGGGAAACGCCTTGCCGGAAGCCTCTCCGCGGCAAAGCCAGTATCTATTTCCCGGGGGGCTCTTCGTCCATTCCCAGCCCCATTTCGTCACCACCATTCTCGGTTCCTGCGTTGCGGTCTGTCTCTGGGACCGGGTCGCCAAGGCCGGGGGCATCAACCATTTCATGCTGCCCCTGTGGAATGGTCGGGGGCTGTCCACCCCCCGTTACGGCAACATCGCCATCGCCTCCCTGATCGACGAAATGCTCAGCCTCGGATCGTACAAGGACCACCTGGTGGCCAAGATCTTCGGCGGCGCTTCCATGAAGGGAGAAGGGACGGGCGTCATGGCTATCGGCGAGCGTAATATCTCTCTCGCCCGGGATCTTCTTCACCAACACGACATCCCGATCCTGCGCTCGGACGTCGGCGGCGTTGTCGCGCGCAAGATCATCTACAACACCGCCAGCGGCAACGTTCTCCTGCGGCGCAGCTTCGCCGCTTCCTAGCCCGGGTTAGCGCGGGCTAGGAAGCGGCGGCCGCCGGTTGTTTCCCTCCGTCCTTGCCGAGGTTGAAGCGACGGCGGCGGAATTCGTCCGGCCTCCTCGCCGCACGGCGTTCGCTGCGATCCTTAAGGGCCTTCCCGGCCCGTGCCCGTCGCCGGGGCGTTTTCTCCTCCCCGGATCCGGTTTTCCTTCCGTCTCCCTGCGGGGCGATCCAGTGGCTCATCCCGGCCCCGACAAATCCCAACAGCATGAGAAGTTCGAACATATGCGCCTCCCTAGGTCGTGCGGAGAGTCTACCGCTCGCGTATGACAGAATATGTCACACATGAACGGGCGGTCGGCGCGATCGTCAGGGCGACTTGATCATTGACAACGGGGTTTTAAGATTGTATACAGTATGCATTATTCGGACGCCGTCGCCGACCCGGCCGAAACCCGGTTGGGGATCCGCGGCATCCGCTGTGGACGCTGAGTTTGTCGAGAACCATGCAGCGACGCGGCTCCTTGCCGTATCCGTCGCCCAGTATCCTGGAGGAGAGAGATGATCGAAGCCTATCTGAGACACGAAGAAGAGCGCAACGCGCAGGGGATTCCGGCGCTGCCGCTGAATCCGGAGCAGACGACCGGCCTCTGCGAGCTGCTGCAAAGCCCGCCGGCCGGCAAGGAGGATTTCCTGCTCGACCTGTTCAAGAACCGCATCTCCCCCGGCGTCGATCCCGCCGCCGAGGTGAAGGCGCAGTTTCTCGACAAGATCCTCAAGGGCCAGGCGACCTCGCCCCTGATCGACAAGAAGGAAGCGGTCAAGATCCTCGGCACCATGATCGGCGGCTACAACGTCCAGCCGCTCATTGACGCCCTGGCCGACGCCGATCTCGCCGACGAGGCATCCTGCGCCCTGGCCGGCCTGACTTACGTCTACACCGCCTCCGACACCATCCTCGAGCTGGCCAAGAGCAACGCGGCGGCGAAGAAGGTCGCCGAGTCCTGGGCCGAGGCCGAGTGGTTCACCAAAAAGCCCGTGATGCCCGAGACGATCACCGTCAAGGCCTTCAAGGTCGAGGGTGAGATCAACACCGACGACTTCTCCCCGGCCGGCGACGCCTGGAGCCGCCCCGACATCCCGCTGCACGCCCTGGCCATGGGCAAGACCCGCTTTCCCGGCGGTATCGAGGAGATCGCCAAGTGGCGCGAGGCGGGCAACCAGGTCGCCTTCGTCGGCGACGTCGTCGGTACCGGCTCTTCCCGTAAGTCGGCCTGCAACAGCGTGCTGTGGCACATCGGCGAGGACATCCCGGCCGTGCCGAACAAGCGCCGCGGCGGCGTGATCATCGGCGGCGTCATCGCCCCGATCTTCTTCAATACCGCCGAGGACTCCGGCGCCCTGCCGCTGAAGATGGACGTCTCCAACATCAACCACGGCGACGTGCTGACCATCAACACCGCCAGGGGCGAGGTGACCAACGAAGCCGGCGAGGTGGTCTCCACCTTCGAAATCAAGCCCAACACCCTGCCCGACGAGTACCGCGCCGGCGGCCGCATCCCCCTGATCATCGGCCGCTCGCTGACCAACAAGATCCGCACCGCCCTCGGCAAGTCCGAGGCGACCATCTTCGCCCAGCCCGACAACCCCGAGCCGCAGCCGGGCCAGGGCTACTCGCTGGCGCAGAAGATGGTCGGCAAGGCCTGCGGCGTCGAGGGCATCCTGCCCGGCACCGCCTGCGAGCCGAAGATGACCACCGTCGGCTCCCAGGACACCACCGGCCCGATGACCGCCGACGAGATCAAGGAGTTGGCCTGCCTCAAGTTCCAGGCCCCCATGTTCATGCAGTCCTTCTGCCACACCGCCGCCTACCCCAAGCCGGCGGACGTCAAGATGCACAACACCCTGCCTGATTTCATCGCCGAGCGCGAGGGCGTCGCCCTGCGTCCCGGCGACGGCGTTATCCACAGCTGGCTCAACCGCCTGCTCGTCCCCGACACCGTCGGGACGGGGGGCGACAGCCACACCCGTTTCCCCATCGGCATCAGCTTCCCGGCCGGCTCCGGCCTGGTCGCCTTCGCCGGCGCGCTCGGCTCCATGCCCCTCGACATGCCCGAGTCGGTGCTGGTGCGCTTCAAGGGCAAGCTCAACGAGGGCATCACCCTGCGCGACGTGGTCAACGCCATCCCCTATTACGCCATCCAGCAGGGCCACCTCACCGTGCCGAAGAAGAACAAGATCAACGCCTTCAACGGCCGCATCCTCGAGATGGAGGGGCTGCCCGAGTTGTCCGTCGAGCAGGCCTTCGAGCTGACCGACGCCGCCGCCGAGCGCAGCGCCGCCGCCGGCTGCATCCAGCTCTCCGAGGAGAGCGTCTGCACCTACCTGCGCTCGAACATCGCCCTGATGGAGAAGATGATCGAGGAGGGCTACCAGCACCCCGACACCCTGCGCAAGCGCATCGAGGCGGTGCAGGAGTGGCTCAAGGATCCGAAGCTGCTCAAGGCCGACGCCAACGCCGAGTATGCCGCGGTGATCGAGATCGACCTGGCCGAAATCACCGAGCCGATCCTCGCCTGCCCCAACGACCCGGACGACGTCAAGCTCCTCACCGAGGTTGCCGGCACCCCGATCCAGGACGTCTTCCTCGGCTCCTGCATGACCAACATCGGTCACTTCCGCGCCGCCGCCGAGATCTGGCGCGGCCAGAAGTTCAACCCGGCCGTGCGCACCTGGATCTGTCCGCCGACCCGCATGGACCAGGACAAGCTCAAGGAAGAGGCTCTCTTCTCGATCTACAGCGCCGTCGGCGCCCGCATCGAGATCGCCGGCTGCTCGCTGTGCATGGGCAACCAGGCCCGGGTGCCCGACGGGGTGAACATGTTCTCCACCTCGACCCGCAACTTCGACGACCGCATCGGCAACGGCGCCAAGGTCTACCTCGGCTCGGCCGAACTCGGCGCGGTGATCAGCACCATGAGCAAGATCCCCACCCCCGAGGAGTACATGGCGGTGGTCAAGGAGAAGATCCTGCCCAAGGCCGACAGCATCTACCAGTACCTGCAGTTCGACGAGATGGAAGGCTTTCGGAAGTCGGCTTGATGTGACGATGGAATGCCCGCGGCCGTCAGGCTGAAGGCATGAAATGAGAACCCCCGCCCGGGCCGGTCCCGGGCGGGGGTTTTTTCTTTTCATGGCGGGAGGATTTTAGTAGCCTGTTTTTGAGATCTTACAAGGAGGGGGCATTGGGTCCGACGGTATTCAGGCAGGGCGGGTTTCGGTTCTATTTCTTCTCCCGCGAAGAACCCCGGATGCACATTCATGTCCATGGGCAGACGGGAGAGGCGAAGTTCTGGATCGAACCACGGATCGAATTGGCACAGAATTACGGATTGTCGGGTAAGGAGTTGAACCTTGTCCGGAAGCTTATCGAGGGGCACCAGAATGACATACGAAATGCATGGGGCAGGCACTTCGGCGGTTGAGGTCACCAACGTATCAAAGCATGGCTTCTGGCTTCTCCTCAACGACAAGGAGGTCTTCCTGCCGTTCGAGAAGTTCCCCTGGTTTCGGGAGGCGCCGATCGGAAAGGTCGTCCATGTCGAACTTCTCTCCCCGCAGCACCTTTTCTGGCCCGAGCTGGATGTCGACCTCGAGGTGGAGAGCGTACTGCACCCGGAGAGGTACCCGCTGGTAAGCAGGGTGCATGAGGCAGGGGAGGGTTATGCCTCTTCGGCGCGAGGGGAGTTGGCTCAAAAAAAAATCGACGAGTGCGTGCTGGCCCTTCTTCAGTTGACCCTCCATGACGGGGCGCGGGCATGGAAGGGGTACGATTTCGAGGTTATGGACCGGCTCTTCGAGCAGGGGTACATTCTTGACCCACGGGGGAAAACCAAATCGGTGGTCCTGACGGAGAAAGGGATGGCGCGGTCGAGGGCGTTGTTTGAAAAATTCTTTGGAAAAGAGGAAAGGGAGTAAAGGCCATGGCCAATCTGATGCCGGATGGAGAGGACCTGAGACGGGCCGTCAAGTGGATTTCCGGGAATCTGCAGGAGAATCCCGAGCAGAAGGTCCAGCCGCTCGTCCAGAAAGCGGTCTTCAAGTTCGACCTGTCGCCGAAGGATGCCGATTTCCTGATCGGGTTCTTCAGCGAGCGGAAGGGATAGCCGTAAGACCGAACGCAAATTTTTGACTCGGGGCGGATGAAGTGGGTTGAGAGCTGGGAGGATGACGGACCGCTTTTCTCGGGCGATGCCGACGGAAGGCGGTTTTTGGTGCCGGTCCCGGCAGGAAGGAGATGTGTCGACCAAAACCCGATCCGCCTGGGCCGACGGATTCAATATAAAATAGATGACTTTTGCGGTATGATATTAAAAGAGTTGTCAAATGGTTTCAGGGCCTTGTTACATGCCGGAAGAGGGAACGAAAATGACCAACCGGAAATCCGGGAAAATCACACGAAGGAAGCCACAGGAAAAAATGTCCGCCAAAGCTGAAGAAACGGAGGGGCTCAAGGAGGAGCCCGGAGACGCCGATGGCAAAGGAGAGAGGGTAAGCTCCGAGCCTTTTTTCGTCGTCGGACTGGGGGCCTCCGCCGGGGGGCTCGAAACCTTGGAGCAGTTCTTCACCAACATGCCCCCCGACAGCGGCATGGCCTTCATCGTGGTGGTTCACCTCGACCCGACCCACAAAACGATGCTCCCCGAGCTCCTCGCCCGCTACACCCGGATGGAGGTCTGCCTCGCCGAGGAGGGGATGACCATCAGGCCGAACACGGTCTACGTGATCCCCGCCAACCGCGATCTGACCGTCGAAGGGTGCCAGTTGCACATGGAGGAACCCCTGGCGCCGCGGGGAATGCGCCACACCATCGACGTCTTTCTCCGCTCGCTGGCCGCCGACATGGCGGAGAACGCCGTCGCGGTGATCCTCTCCGGAACAGGCACCGACGGCACCCAGGGGGTGAAGGCGGTGAAAGAGGCAGGGGGGATCGTCGTGGTGCAGGAGGAGGGCAGCGCCAAGTATCCCGGCATGCCCCAGAGCGCCACCGCCACCGGAGTCGCCGACCTGGTTATTCCCGTCCAGAAGATGCCGGAGAAAATCCTGGAGATGGTCTCGCGTTCCCCCCTGCTGGTCGGACCGGGGGGGAAGGATCCGGCCAGGGAGGTCGCCGACCGCCTGCGCGCCATCTTCCGGATCGTTCATTCCAGCACCGGCCACGACTTCAGCTCCTACAAGGTCAGCACCATCATGCGTCGCATCGAGAGGCGCATGGCGGTGAACGATGTCGCCGAGGTCGATGACTACATCGCCCTGCTCAAGGATAAAGCCGAGGAAGCCCAGGCGCTCTTCAAGGAGATCCTCATCGGGGTGACCAGCTTCTTCCGCGACCCGGAGGCTTTCGAGGTCCTGCGCGACCGGGTGATTCCACAGATCTTCAAGGACCGCGACCCGGAAGATCCGGTGCGCATCTGGCTTACCGGCTGCGCCACCGGCGAGGAGGCCTATTCCGTCGCCATCCTCCTGCGCGAATACACCCGGGACGAGCGGCTCGAGGCCAAGGTTCAGATCTTCGCCACCGACATCGACGGAGCCGCCATCGAAGCGGGCCGCGCCGGGATCTACCCCGACAGCATCAGTACCGACGTGAACCCGGAGCGGCTGCGCCTCTTCTTCAGAAAGGTCGACAGCACCTACCAGGTAGTCAAACCCCTGCGGGAGATGATCGTCTTCGCCCAGCACAACGTGATCAAGGATCCGCCCTTCGGCCGGCTCGATCTGCTGGTCTGCCGCAATCTGCTCATCTACCTCAACCCCGAGATCCAGAAACGCCTGATTCCTCTCTTCTTCCAGTCGGTCCGGCCGAACGGCTTCCTTTTCCTCGGCACCTCGGAAACGGTGGGGGGGCACACCGACCTCTTCCGCCCCCTCGACAAGAAGTGGAAGATCTTCCATCGCCAGGCGACGGGGCGCCGCGTCGGGGTGGCGTTCCCTCTCACCGCCCCCAAGCAGTCTCTCGCCAAGAAGGCGCATGCCGGCGGCGGATACCGTGAAGAGGGGATCAGCCCCGGTATCCTGGCCGAGAAGACCCTGATGCAGCGCTATTCCCCCCCGTGCGTCGTCATCAACGAGAAGTACGAGGTGGTCTATTTCTCCACCCGCACCAGCCGTTTCCTCGAACCGCCGGTCGGCGAGCCGAGCCAGGACATCCTCAAAATGGCCAAGGACGATCTGCGTCCGGCCCTGCGCGCGGCCATCCACAAGGCGCTCAACGACCAGGAACCGGTTCTCTACAAGGGTCTGAAGATCGCCACCGACGAGGGGGAGGACACCCTCGATCTGCGGGTGGAGCCGATCAACGATCCGGCCTCGGCCAAGGGGCTCGCCATGGTGGTCTTCGAACCGCTGGGGGCCCGGGCCCCGTTGCCGCCGCCTCCGGCCGAACGGGCGGAGGCGCCTCCCGGCGACGAATCGACCAAGGACGTGATGATCCGCCAGCTCGAAGAGCAGCTGCGGATCACCCACGAGCAGCTCCAGTCGACCATCGAGCGCCTGGAGACCTCCAACGAGGAGCTCAAATCGTCCAACGAAGAGCTGATGTCGATGAACGAGGAGTTCCAGTCGACCAACGAGGAGCTGGAGACCTCCAAGGAGGAGCTGCAGGCCCTCAACGAGGAACTGGTCACGGTCAATGCCGAGCTGGAGAGCAAGGTGGAGGAGCTGGGTCAGGCCAACAACGACATGGAGAACCTGCTCAACAGCTCCGATATCGCCATCATCTTTCTCGACCGTCAACTCAAGGTCAAGCGCTACTCCCCGGCCATGGCGAAGATCTTCAACCTCATCCAGTCCGATCTCGGCCGGCCGCTGCAGCACATCTCCGGCCGTATCGCCTACCCGGACCTGGAAAGGGACGCCGAGCAGGTCCTGGAGAGCCTCTCTCCCATCGAGCGGGAGACCTCGACCCAGGAGGGGGACCGTTCCTACCTCATGCGGGTACTTCCCTACCGGACGATGGAGAACGTCATCGACGGGGTGGTGGTGACCTTCGTCGACATCAGCGAGCGTAAAAAATCCGAGGAAGCCCGCGCCTGCCTGGCCGCCATCGTCGAAAACTCCGAAGACGCCATCATCGGCAAGACCCTCGACGGCACGATCACCTCCTGGAACCGGGGAGCGGAGCGGATTTACGGATACGGCGCGGACGAGGTCGTCGGCGGCAGCGTCTCATTGCTCATTCCCTCCGAAAAAGCCGACGAGTTCGCCGATATCATGCGCAAGCTGAAGAAGGGCAAGCTCCTCACCCAGTTGGAGACGGTCCGCCGGCGCAAGGATGGGAGCCACATCGATGTTTCCCTCACCGTCTCGCCGATCCGGGACAAACAGGATCGGATCATCGGCGCTTCGAGCATCGCCCGGGACATCACCGACCGCAAGGCACTGGAAAGGACCCTGCGCCTGACCGCGGAGAGGGAGCAGGAGCAAAGAGCGGAGGTGGAAGCGATCCTGGAAGCGGTCCCGGCGGCGGTACTGATCTCCCACGACCCCGAGTGCCGGGTCATCACCGGCAACCGGGCGGCCTGCGACCTGCTGCGCGTGCCGCCGGGAAGCAACACCTCCAAAAGCAACCCCGAGTCGCCGGTCAACCATTTCCGGGTTTTGCATGACGGCAGGGAGGTGCCTCCGGAGAAGCTGCCGGTACAGCGCACGGCGGCGACGGGGGAGCCGATCCGCAATTACGAGGAGGAGGTCCTCTTCGACGACGGAGAGCGGATTTCCGCCTTCGGCAACGCCGTTCCCCTGCTGGACGAAAAAGGGAAGCCGGCCGGAGCGGTCGCCGCCTTCGTCGATATTACCCCGAGGGTACGCGCCGAGGAGGCGCTGCGCGAGGCGAAGGGGGCCGCCGAAGCGGCCAACGAGGCGAAAAGCGCTTTCCTGGCCACCATGAGCCACGAGCTGCGTACTCCGCTGACCGGCATCCTTGGGGTGCTGGAGCTATTGGCCCATACCGCCCTGAGCGAGGAGCAGGAGCAATACCAGCGGATGGCGCAGGAATCGGGGCACGCCCTGCTGCGGCTTATCAACGACGTTCTCGACTTCTCCAAGGTCGAGGCGGGGAAGCTGGAATTCGTCGACTGCCCCTTCGATCTTCGCACCTGCGTCGAGAGCGCCGTTCATCTCATGGCAGCCGAGGCAGAAAAGAAGAACCTGGCGCTCACGCTCGATTTTCCATCCCGACTGAAGGCTGAGGTCCGGGGGGACTGCGACCGCCTCCACCAGGTGCTTTTT